>Ga0308167_1000282_pt1 | contig 106244 bp, 91 predicted proteins | sample PhyCR1_2_FD_202138 | JGI IMG/M metagenome (GOLD analysis project Ga0308167, IMG submission 202138) | Phyllosphere microbial communities from UC Gill Tract Community Farm, Albany, California, United States - DLSLRC.R1 | ecosystem: Host-associated > Plants > Phyllosphere > Unclassified | place...
CAGTGCCCACAGCTCGTCATCGATGATAGGTGCTGACATTCCTTGATCCGTTGTTCAGGCATCCAAGGTTAACCGTTTCACGGGAAAGTAAACAGCCCCTCCGGGCTCTTTTTGAACTGGCCTTTTAATGCCGGTCGAGTCGATCGCTGAAACGATTTTCGCCGCCGCGGCGACGCGCGCCGCAATCGGCACATTCTTGTTGAACAACATCACAAGACCGATTCGGCGCTGCGGGATAAAAACAAGATAGGCGCCAAAGCCATTCGTGGAACCCGTCTTGTTGATCCAGACCGCCGACGCCTCGCGCGTACTGACAGTAACGGATGTAGCCTGCGGCAAGACCCTCGCCGGAAGCGCCGAGGCCAGTGGCGCGCCGCAGCCTTCCTGCAACGTCGCCACCGTCACGGGATAGGGATACTGCTCCCACATCAGGTCCTGTGTAATGACGCCCGCACGCACCCATGGCCGTTGGGTACCCGCGAGTGCCGCCAGCCAAGCGGCACGTCGGCCGATGGTCTCGGGTAACGCCCCATTCGTCGCGGGTCGATCGGTGATCGTATCAGATACGTGCGGCCCGCGTTTCGTGTCGCGTACGGCCTGCGTCGCGGCAATCTGCAGATCGAGATAGTGCAGGAGATCTTCCGCGCTCGACTTCACGCCATAAGCCTCGTCTCCCAGCACACCCCGCTGCACGCGGATTGGTCGATCATCGCGTGTATAGCCTTGCGCATAGTCCGCCATTCGATCCGAGGGGACCGTCAGGTAGGTACCGCGCATGCCCAACGCTGGGAGCATGTCGTGCTCGACAATCGTCGCATAGTCACGCCCCATGCTGTCGGCCGCCGACCGCCCAAGCAAGCCAGTGCCAACATTTGAATACAGCCGATGCAGGTCCGACACTTCGCCAACCGACTGGCCCCGCGGTGGCGTCCAGTGCTGCAGATAGTCGATCAACTGTGCGTCGTTTGTCACTTCGTCAGGCACCTGCAACGGCAATCCCGTCGTGTGCGTTCCCAATTGCCACATTCTGATGCGATCGAAAGCGCTGCCACGCAATGCTGGCACCACCTTACTGACCGGGTCGTTCCACTGAAAACCACCCTGCGCCTGGGCACGCTCAGCCACGGCCGCGGCAAACGTCTTGCTGACCGAACCAACCTCGAACAAGGTGCGCTGGCTTACGGGACGCTTCGTATCCCGCGATGCCACGCCATAGTCGAAGAATTGATGCGTACCATCAATACTCACCCCCACCACTACCCCGGCTACCTGATACTGCTGACGAATCGAGGCAATCGCCTCATCCACGGTTGATCGCAATGCGGGTGATGGGCCGGTGCGACCGGTCGCGTCAGCTGCACGATGGCGATCGGCCATGACCGAAGGCGTCACCGGCATCTCCGATGCGTAAGCAGGATCTCCCGCCGCATCGACCGCGGCCATTGCCTGCTGCCATGGCGACACCGCACCATGGAACACCACACCACACACAAGAAAATATCGTACTAAAAACCGCCTCCCATGTGAACCTTTGTTCATCATGCTCCTTGCCTCCACCATCATTAGACGTAATATCGCACCCGGTGCGTTGCTTTGCACAAGCAAATAAAAGCACCATTCATGTACTATTCGATCTGTCACATCCAGCGATTATCATCAATCAACGGGCCAACGCCAAGCAACGTTAACTACGACGAATCACAACAAAAACTTTTATCTCGATGACCATTCGCCCTCGCTTGCCATTGAATGCCTTGCGCGCCTTCGAGTCCTCCGCGAGGCATGAGAGCTTCACCCGCGCCGCGGCCGAGCTGAGCGTTACGCAAGCTGCGGTGAGCCAGCACGTGCGGGCTTTGGAGGGGCGCCTGGGCGTCTCGCTGTTCAAGCGTTTGCCGCGCGGCTTGGGGGTAACGGATGAAGGGCGCGCCTTATTGCTGGTGTTGAGCGACGCCTTCATGCGCATCGAGAATGTGCTGAAGCAGTTCGAAGGCATGCACGCACGCGGTGGCGCGCTACATGACGTTCTCACAGTCGGGGTAGTGGGTACGTTCGCGGTGGGTTGGTTGATGCCGAGGCTGAAGCAATTCCGAGACATGCACCCATTCATCGAATTACGCGTGATGACGCACAACAACCAGGTCGACGTGGCCGCGGAAGGCCTGGATTGCGCGATCCGGTTCGGCGACGGGCTCTGGTCAGGGTTCGATAACGTGTTGCTGTGCAACGCGCCATTGACCGTATTGTGTACGCCGGAACTGGCGTCGAGACTGGTTCGACCGGACAACCTTCGCTACCAGACGCTGTTGCGCTCCTATCGCACCGACGAATGGGCACAATGGCTGGAGGCCGCCGGCCTTCGCACCTGGACCATCACGGGACCGATGTTCGACTCTTCAAGGTTGATGGTAGAAGCGGCGATGCAGGGGGCCGGCGTGGCGCTGGCGCCGCCGTCGATGTTCGCGCGGGAGTTGCAGTCCGGCGCGCTGGTTCGCCCATTCGATACCGAAATCGATGCCGGCGGCTATTGGCTCACCCGTCCGAAAACGCGTGGAGAGCGCGGCGAAGCGACAGCGGTGCAGTTTTTTCAAGACTGGATCATTGCGCAGTCTGCGACAGGCGGGTGAAGCACCTGAGAGAATTTCCAGCGGGCGTCTACGCATCAACGCGTTCCTCCATACGATGTTACGCTGCGTACCGCGTCGCAAATGGCATGCCCGCATTCGGTTATTCCTTGCCACAATTTATTACAGGCTGGCCGTGCTGGCGGACATCGCGCGATCGCGAACGGGCCTCGATGGAAAACGACGCACGTCACGTTGCCATGACAATATATGCATACCAGAGGAAACTCTCACCAACGCTTCCGCTTGACGTCGCTATTCAGGCAACGCTGGCCATGGCGGCCAGCGCAATACGACATAACCCGACGGCGGTTTAATTCGGCTGCCAGTGACCAGGGACCCATACCCACTCACCGCGGGCCCAACGGTAATGTCCGCGTACCCAGTGATAAGCCGGCGCCGGCGCGACCGGGACCACCTCGACCCGAGGTGCGGGTTCAGGTGGCCGAGGCGGCGCGACGATGCAAGCGGCCAGGGAAGACGTCATCAGGACTGCCGTGGCGGCGATAACAAAAGGTCTACGGATGCGGGCTGTCTGCATGGTGGTGCGCCTCCTCTTCATGTTGTTGGCCTTTACTCTAACGCTCTATTACCTCGCACCGTTGACGCGCGTAAGTAACAGTGTTCACAAACTTGCAACGAAATCACACGCCATGGCGCGTGATTCGTGAGAGTATTTCCCGTGTGGAACCTGTCGACGTGACGTCGCCACACCAAAAATCTTTCCGAGCAATCTGAAAAGAAAATAGATTAGGATTTCCCCGCATTTCCCTTATAAACAGGCATGGATTTTTCTGAGATATGCGAAACGTCACCGATGCAACGCAATTATTTTTGAAAAATGACCACCTTGACCATCAAGTTCGAAGCGGGATATTCCGTACGCAGTGGTAAGTACGAATATGTGGAGATGGATTACGCTGCGACTGCAGTATCACTGCCTGTTTCAAGGTTCAAACAGAAAGATCAACGAAAAAATTCATCGGAAAGAGTAATGTACGGTCTTTCCTGAACACAGCCCACTTCCGTGGAGACCACGGACTATATGGCGGTGGCATGCCAATTCCCCCGAGAAGGGCAACGCTGTAACCGAACATCGGGATTAACGGTCTTCACTAGACCATACGTCTGATGAAACAGGTGTGGCAATGGCGCATATCGTAAAAAAAGATTCCCTATTTGTTTCACCATGTCCCCTGACACCGTAACCCTCCCGCAAGACACCAGAACCTCGGCGTTACTCGGCCGCCAGCCGATCGTTGGTCGGGATGGTGCCATCGCTGGATACGAATTGCTGTTCCGTGGCGGAGAAGGCAATCATGCTGTCATCGTCGATGACGCCGTGGCGACGCAACGGGTGATTCTCAATGTCGTCAGTGAGTTCGGCGTCAATGAAGTAATGGGAAAGCATCGCGGCTTCATCAATGTCGGTCGCGAATCGCTGACAAACGATGCCTTGCAAATGCTGGACCCGCAACGATTTACCCTCGAGATACTTGAAACAGTCCATTTCGATGCCGAAATAGTACAGCGCGTGCGCACGTTGCGACACGCCGGCTTCCAGATCGCACTCGACGACATCACCGATCTATCGCAACTGCCGGCGGACGGACTGCAGTTTGTCGATGTGTTGAAAATCGACATGCTGCATACCCGCCCGGCCGCGCTCCCGGGGCTGGTCGCCGCAGCCAAGCGAGCAAGATGCAAGATACTCGCCGAAAAAGTGGAGACCCGCGAGTCATTCGAGGAAATGCTGGCACTGGGCGTAGACCTGTTCCAGGGCTATTTCTTCGCGCGCCCCCAAGTGCTGAAACAGCGATGTGCATCGGCCTCGCAATCCGCGTTGTTGCGGCTGCTGAACACGCTTGCCGGCGAGCCAAGCGCGGCGGAACTCGAGGCGGCAGTCAAACGGAGCCCGCTGTTATTGAAGCAATTGATGACACTGGCCAGCTCCGCCGCCACGCGCGGGCATACCCCAGGCACGGTGCGGCAAGCAATCATGCGCGTGGGAACACGGCGGTTGGCACGGTGGGCGCAGCTTCTGTTGTATGGCGAAGCGAGCAACATGTCACCGCAAGATAATCCGCTGGTGCAGACCGTCAGCGCACGCGCTCGCTTCATGGAATTGGCCGCGCAAGAACTGGATCCGTTCGACGACGTGTTTTCCGACAATGCCTATCAGGTAGGTCTGTTCTCGCTGATGCATATCGTGACCGGACAGACCTGCGCCCAACTGATGGCACAATTGTCATTGGCCCGGCCAGTGCAGGAAGCCATCCTGCACGACAAGGGCCAGCTTGGCGATCTGCTACGTCTGGCCGAGGCGCTGGAAGGGATTCCAGGCAGCGACATCGAAGACAATCCGCTTCGTGTGCTGTTGCCGGATACGACCATCACATCGCTTTACGCCAGCGCCATCGCTTATTCGAACGAAAGCCTGCAGGCCTGACACCGGCTATACGATTCCGGGCGGGCCTGTCACTTGCATCATCCGCTATCGGAGCCTTCATGCCTCAGTCCTTGCCAATCCCTCACGATATGCGCGCGTTATTTGCGCGTGCGCCGCTGCTCACGCGCGGTCTTAATGCTGCCCTGACCGGCGCGGTCATCCTGACGACCACCTTCAGCGCCTACGCGCAGACACCCGCAAAGACGGCGCGGCTGCGTGGAGACATCACCGCCGTTTCCCCCAATGGCATCACCGTGCACCGCAACAGCGGCGACACCGTCACGGTCGACGTGCCGCCCGACGTTCGCATCGGCGCGGTAAAGAAGATGTCACTGGACGATATCAAACCTGGTTCCTTTATCGGGACCGCGGCCATGACAGGCGTGGACGGCAAGATGACGGCGACGGAAGTGCATGTCTTCGACGAGTCCGCGCGCGGCACGGGCGAAGGCCATCGACCTTACGATCTCGGACCGCAAAGCACGATGACCAACGCGAACGTCGATTCGGTCGTGAAATCAAAGAATGGCAATACGCTTGAACTGTCTTACAAAGGCGGGACAAATACGATCACGGTCCCGGCAAACGTCCCGGTTGTCGGTTTCATCAATGCGACACGCGAGGATCTGCAGCCCGGCAAAAAAGTGGTCGTGACCGCCACGGCCGCCAGTGACGGTCACTACAGCGCGCAACGCATCCTGGTTGAAAAAAACGGCGTGCCACCGCCGATGTAATGACCCCAGCCTCAGGCGTGCGGCGCCTCGTACGGCATCTCCGCACGTCGTGAGACGCTTTCACGTCCGAGATCCAGCACCGCCATTACCCGCAGCGCTTCGTCCAACGAAACGGCACCGGCAAACGGTACGGGAGCGCCCGGCACGGCGGATCCATTCGCCACGCCGCTGGCGGCGGATGATCCGTCAACCGCACGCGCCAGTGCCATCGACGCGGCAGCAGTCCCGTCTCCCACTTGCCGATGCAGCACCAGGGCATCGCGCACCGCGATATAGAAAGCAGGGTAGTTGCCCGGCGGTGTTGGATAGGGTCGCTTGCTGCCATCGGCGTGCACGTGCACGGTACCGTCGTCTCGATCAACACCCCAATACGATGTCTTGGCATCCGGCAATTGTCCCGCCTTCAACGCATCCTCTTGCCCGTCGATACCGAATTTGCAGTAGCTGCCCGCGCTTCCCTGAACGAGGAAGCGCGGGACCGCCAATCCGGCACTCGCATTGGCCTGCAAGAGGACACGTTTATCCGCATAACGCAACGTCGCACGAAAGTAGTCATCGGTCTGCGCGCCCTCGCGGAACGCCGCACTATCGAGATAAATGCCCAGGGGCGCGCCAAACAGCAGCAATGCCTGGTCGACCATATGCGGGCCCAGGTCGTTCCATAATCCGCCGCCGGCGCCCGCCTGCTCGCGCCACCGGTCACGCACGGTGGGCCGGAAATAATGCATCGTCGATTGAAAATCGATGACACGCCCCAAGGTGCCGGCATCGAGCAATGCCCGTACCGCGAGAAAGTCCGCGTCCCAACGCCGGTTATGAAACACCGTCAACAGCCGTCCCATTTCACGCGCGGTCCGCGCCAGATCCTGCGCTTCCTGCAAACTCGTGGTGAACGGCTTGTCGACAACCACATGCTTGCCGGCTCGCAGCGCGGCAAGCGCCAAGGGGTAATGCGTCGTATTGGGTGTCGGCAACACGACGAGATCCACGTCGTCGCTGGCAATCAGATGTTGATGATCCTCGAAGACACGCACCTCACTCGACGGATAATCCGCACGTACCTTTGACGCGTCACTGCTCGATACTGCCGCCAACACCAAGCCGGGTGTCGTGCGGATCAGGGGAATATGGAATACCTTGCTCGCGGCGCCGTAGCTGACGACGCCCACTCGAATTGCTGTTGCCATGACATGCTCCCAGGGCGTGAAAATCCGGGTGCCCTCGACGAGACATGAGGTGCACTCTTATGCCGATGATAACGCCGACGCCGATGACACTTCGCTCACCAGCCGGTTCCGCCCTGCCGCCTTTGCCGCGTAAAGCGCTTCGTCAGCGCGTGCCAGCGTATCCGCGAAAGGCTCGTGGATGCGTACGCGCGCCATGCCGAAACTGGCGGTCACCCGTTCATTGCCGACGATACTACCAATTGCGGCGGGCACGCCTTGCCGGATACGTTCCACCCGCTGCACCGCTTCCGACGCCGTGAGGCCGGGCATCAGGAAGACGAATTCCTCGCCCCCCATGCGACCCGCAAGATCGGCGGTGCCCAGGTGCTTGCGCAAATGCGTTGAAAATCGGCGAAGCACCTTATCCCCCACGGCATGACCAAAGCGGTCATTGATGCTTTTGAAATGATCCAGGTCGGCAATGACGATCGACACCGCATGTTGCTGTTGTCCGGCGAATTCACGAGACAACAGCGCCTCCGCTTCCTCGTCGATGGCGCGGCGATTGTACAAGCCTGTCAACGGATCCGTGCGGGCCTGGTTACGAAGTGTCCGCGCGAGATCAGCGGCCACGATCAGCATCGTCAACACGCCGGTTCCGATCATCCCTGCCGGCGTACCTACTGACATGACAACGACGAACATCCGATCCGACCATGGCCCACCCGCCCTCGCAAGCCACGCCGCCAGTCCGACGGTCAGCATGTACAGCGCATAGGCACCTAACGCCCAACGTGCAAACGCCCCGGCACCGCGTGCGCGGCGCAGCGTCACAACCATGATGGAGAGCATGACGAAATCAGCGCAGGACGTAGTGATACGCGACCAGGTTCGCCATTCGTCGTCACGAACAGACCACGAAACAGACAACACCAGCGTTGCCACCAGCCAGGCGATCCATACCGCCCGGAGACTGCGTTCCGCCCGCTGTCGAAATCCCAAGGCAAGAAGGGCAAAACTGGCGACCGAGGCATGGAAGGCCAACATGGACAGCGGCGCCGCATCGTTCGGAAAAAGCATGGTCGAGATGCGTAAACCGTGACCAATCGACGCCGCGAGAAAGGACAGCGCCCAAGCCGCCGCATGGCGTTGCATATCGAACTGCCACCATGCGACCAACAGTGCAACGCTGAAAAGCAGGCAGATGACGACAATGCTAGTCGACGTGACCACGGTGGAAAGCAGTGCGCTGCCCATGAAAGATGCCGAGGAAGATAGAGCGAAAAGGAGTGCTGGTCGTCACAGAGGTGGGGAGCGGCCCGGCGAAAAGCATGCGCATTCTATCATTCAGAGTGCCGTTTTTCGGCTGTGGGATATGCTTCCAGAGGGATCACCCTGCCCTTCTGGTGGGGCGGAAACAACGATTCGCCGCAGTTCGTCCGCGATGCTTTTTTGAGAGGGAAAAAATGCCGATGCCGGACGCGTCCGGCAAGGTGATTTGCGGAGAACACCCTCTCTTGACGGCGTTCGTTTGGTGCCCGTCGATCAGTGATAGAAGTGCATCGTCACCATCGCGCTGCGGCCCGGGGCCCAGGTCGCGTAGATCGGGTAGGCACTGCTGAAGTACTTGCGATCGAAGATATTCAAGACGTTCAGTTGCACGTCCGTGTACTTGTTGATCTTGTACGACAACATCGCATCGAACTTCGCGTAACCCGGTATCCATTTTTCAACCGCAGGGGCGGAACCGGTGCGCGCCACGCTGGCATACGTCAACGACGAGAACGTGGCACCGCCGCCGACCGTTAACTTCGTCGTTGCCTGGTAAGTCGTCCACAGCGTGAAGTTGTGCCGCGGCACCATCACCATCGGCAACCCCGACGCACTGGACTGCGCCTTGCCAGCATCCACCGTCACCGCATTCAAGTACGAATACCCTGCTTGCACGAGCCATTTTTCAGTAACATTCCCCACCACGCCCAATTCGGTACCGCGTACACGTTGGTGCCCGGCGTTGATCAGATTGCCCAGACCATCGCTGACCCGCGCATTGGTCTTGTCCATCTGGAATAACGCGCCGGTCAGTGACAAGCGTTGCCGCAAGACGTCCCACTTCGCACCTACTTCAATGTTGCGGCTGCGTTCCGGCGACAGGTTCTGGTTTGTGGTCAGCAACTGGTCGTTACCGCCCCCCAAACCCGCGTTCGAACCCGGTGGGTTGGACGAGGTGCCATAGGACGTGTACAGGCTCATCGTCTCCACGGGCTTGAAAACCAGCGCGCCCTGATAGCTGAACAGGTTGGACGTGCTGTTCAGCGATGCGACGTTCTGCTGCGTAACATTCGCGTTATAGCGGTCAAAGCGTGCCCCCAGGTTGACCTGCCAGCGGTCGGTCAACTTAGCAGTGTCAAAAAGATAGGCCGAGGCGATGTTCGTCTGGGTATGCAGCGCTTTGCCCGGGAAGCTATCGGCGTTCAACTGAATGGAACCGGTCCAGGCACGATTCGGGTCCCAACCGCCCAGATAACTGACGCAATCTCCAGCCACCGTACAGCTAGTGGCGTTGCGCAGATTTGCGCCAGCGCTGTCGCTGACCAGATAGCCTTCATACACGCTGTTCTGATGCGTGAATTCCACGCCGCCGGTAATAGTATTGCGCACACCGAACAGCGAGAAGGTGCCGGTGAGCTCGGTCTGGTTTGCGATATTGTTCAGCGCGTATTTGCCACTCTTTGCCTCCAGCCACAGCGTGTTTCCAGTAGCCGACGACAGTTGCGGGTTAGTGGCGATGTAGTCGAGTGTAGAGCGCCCGATGACCGTCGTATTGCGCAGTTTCCAGTTGTCGTCGAACGTATGATCAACGCGGATCTCACCGGTATCGGTCGTGCCGCGGCGGTAATCTCTCGAATTCAAGCCAAAGAACTGGCCCCGGCTCGCATTAATCGGCGTACCGCCCGTACTACGGAACGGCACGCTGAAGTCCGGCATGTCGTACGTACTGAGATGGTAGTAACTGACCGTCACCGTCGTCGGACTGTGCAGTCCGAAAACAACCGATGGCGCCACGCCCCACCGTTTGCTGTAAATATCCGTTCGCCCGGCCTGGTTTGCATCATGTCCCATCAGGTTCAAGCGGAATGCCGCGTTGTCACCAACCATATGGTTGGTGTCGATCGTCATCCGCTTGTAGCCGTCGGTACCGACGCCAACGGAGCCGTTGTCGAAGTTGTCGGCTTTTGCAACCTTAGTCGTGATGTCGACACTGCCGCCCACTGCGCCACGACCGGCGTACACCGAGTCCGGCCCCTTGATCACGCTGATATTTTCAACGTCAAAAGTCTCGCGATTCTGCACCCCGTCATCGCGCATGCCATCGACGAAAATGCTGTTGCGCGACTCGAAACCGCGAATCACCGGCCTGTCCGCGGACGGGTTTGCCGCCGCATCGCCGCCGAGGAACGTGATCCCTGGCACCGTGCGCAATGCATCGCTGAACGACGTCGCCCCTGTTTCCTTGAGCAGCTCATCGGTGATAACGGTGACCGAACGCGGCGTATCCCGTAGCGGCGCCGTGAATTTATAGGATGGCAACGTCTTTGTCTGCAGCACGCTCTCCGTGGAGCCCGAGACCGACACGGGCGCAAGCGCCTGTTCCGCCGTCACCCCTGATGCCGCCGTGGCAGATAAGGTAACGCCTGCCTGCCCGCTGCCGTCATTCACGCTTTTTTTGTTCGTGCCGGCATTTGCATTGGTGCTTTCCGCTCCTTGCTGTGCCGATTGCGCATACGCGGACGTTCCGGCAAATGCCAGCAGCAACGCCGCGGACAACGTGGAAAGACGCGCTGGCAGCACGCTTGAATGCTTCATGACATCCTCGTTATTTTATTGAACTCGTCTGTTGAAATGACGCGACCGCCACGCTGCGGAACACCGAATCGAAATGGAGGCATAAATGAGAATCATTATCGATTTGCCCTATGGCTATCCCAAAATTCAGCGTGCCGACCGGCATTGTCACCGATTCTGACCAAATATTACAACTGCAATCTTTAACTATTGTTTGAAGAACAGGCCTGCAATTCCGTTCTCCGGCACCTCCCATTACTCCCAATCCGTGGAATTGCACGGTTTCCCGACGGCAATTTGAGATATGACGTCGGTCCTTTCCGCACTATCATCGACGTTCTCGAACGACCCGGCATGCGAGCCTCGCAAGTCGTCCCCATGGTGGATACACAATCTCGCCCTCCGCTTGTGCCGCTGCTCGCAGTTTCTTGCGCGCCGCCTTCCCCTGTCGAGGCAGAGACCGTAACGCCACCCATGGCACGCCTGTCCGAGCGGTTCTTCAACCACCCCGTTCTGGGTGCGGTATCGATGAGCCTGTTATTTGCGACGCTTTTCATGTTGGTGCGCCCGTACCAGGGGATTCGGCATGACGCCATCTTGTACACGGTGCAGGCGCTGCATAATGCCCATCCCGAAAACTTCCGCCATGATCTATTTTTTGCATTCGGCTCACAGGATCAATGGACGCTGTACGGCAAGCTTTACGAGAAACTGATCGCGCTGATCGGCATTCGAGCTGGCAACCTGACCGGGCTCGTACTGGCCCACTTGCTATGGTGGACCGGTGTCGGGCAGGTGGCACGGCGTGTGTTGCCCGCGCCATGGCACTGGATCGCCGTACTCTTCGTGGTTGCCATGCCGTCGGACTATGGCAACAATTTCGCGTTTTTCTATGCCGAGCCTTGGCTGACGGCACGCCTGCCGGCTGAAGGCCTGTGCCTATGGGCGCTTGCATTCGCGATCGACCGCAAGCACTGGATTGCGATCGCACTTACGCTTGCCGCCATGACCTTGCACCCGCTCAACGGCGCTGTGGGCTTTGCGGCCGTTGTGATGGTCGCGACGTCGCGCCTGCCCTGGTGGCGAATCTTTGCCGTCTTGCTGCTGCTTTTCAGCGCTTTGCAATACGGTACGCCTTCCTGGTTTGCGATTCATCCGCTCGACAGCATCTGGCGCGGGGTATTACGCACCGAGATCGACTACCTGTTCCCTTCATTGTGGTCGCTGTTTGCATGGAGCAAGGCATGCTGGGTTATCGCGCTCCCGCTGATTCTCCATGCCGACGAAGCGCAGGCGCAACGCCGTTTATGGGGGGGGCTGGCATTGATCGGCATTTCCGGGATGGTGTGTGCCACGCTCGCGGACATCGGCGGACATGACGCGCTGTGGATCGCGTTGCAGTTCTGGCGCGTCCTCTGGTTGTTGACGGTCATGCAATGGCTCGCGCTGCCAGCGCTGCTCTTGCAATACTGGTGCGCCCGTCCCGCACTGATTTGGTGGCTCGCCCTTTGCTGGATGACGTTGGAAGTGGGGGGAGGCGTGGCCGCGCTGGTAATCGCAGCACTCTGTAACGCGCGTCCGTTACTGCGGACACACGCTACGGCAAGCCAGCTACTTGCCTGCCTCGACGTTATTGACGCACGCTATAAGGGCTGGCTCATTGCACTGACGTTGCCAGCGTTTGCCACTTGGGCCATCGCCCAAATGGCATTCGGAATGAGTCAGGCGGATGCGCACGAACCATTGCTAGCAATGGCGTTCCCGTTGCTTGACATCATTATCCATTCCCGTTTCATGGCGGTGACGGTTGGTGCAATGTGCGCGTGCTGCTTACTTGGCGACAAAAAAGCGCTGGTGGCTTTCTACGTGGCCTTGTTCGGCCTGCTGGTATATGGCGCCGCCAATTTCGACCAGCGCGCTACGACGATAAAGATCATGGAGGCGCGCCTCGACGATCCCGCACGCGCACCCTTTGCCGGCAAGGTCGCGCCGGGCAGCCTCGTGTATTGGGATGGCCCGTGGCACGAATTGGTCTACCCCTGGCTCCTAATGCGCACCGCCAGCTATTTCTCGCCAGCGCAGGCAAGCGGAATGGTGTTCCAACGTGATACGACGTTCGAGGCACTACGGCGGGCGAGCGTCATCGGTGGTCCGGACGGCGACGCACAGGCTGCAAAAGAAATAATGCGACGCGCGGGTACGATTGCCTTGCCTGCCAATACCCATACGATACCAGGCGAAAATACCTTGTTGTTTCGTCGCATGGCCCTCTACACGCCGCTGGATCCGGAAGGGATTCGCCGCGTTTGCGCGGATGTGGGCGTGGGGCACGACGCGGTGAACTTTGTCGTGTCACCGGAAAACGATACGACGCTCGGAACCGACGCACAATGGGAGGCATCCCCCACAAAACGATACTGGCTCTATGATTGCAAACGTATCCGCAGCACATTAACTTCACCGCTCGCGGCCGATGCGCGCGGCATGTCTCGAAATAAACGCCAGCTGCGTGGGGGAGAAAATGCAATCGGTTGATGTATTGATCATTGGCGCTGGTCCGGCGGGGTTGACGGCCGGCTACCTGCTCACGAAGCAATCCGAATTGTCGGTGGCGCTGATTGAAAAAGATCAGCGCTATGTTGGCGGTATCAGCCGTACCGAAACATTCGAAGGTCATTACTTCGATATCGGCGGCCATCGCTTCTTCTCGAAGTCAGCCGAGGTTGTTGCGTTATGGCGCGAACTGCTGCCGGACGATTTCATCGAGCGCCCACGCAGTTCCCGTATTTATTACCAGGGCAAATATTTCCGCTATCCGCTCGACGGCGTGGAGGCTCTGAAAAATCTCGGGATCGTTGAAAGCGTTCACTGCGTCTTGTCCTATCTACGTGCTCGCATCCAGCCGCATAAACATCCCACAACCTTTCACCAATGGGTGGCGAACCAGTTCGGCGAACGGCTGTTCTCGATTTTTTTCAAGACATACACGGAAAAGGTATGGGGGATGTCCTGCGACGACATCTCCGCCGATTGGGCCGCGCAACGGATCAAAGGCCTGAGCCTGTCAACCGCGATCATCCGGGCAATCAAGCAATCTGTCGGAATTCGGCCGGCGTCTAGTGCGCCTGGCAAAACCGTCAAGAGCTTGATCGAATCATTCCATTATCCGCGACGCGGTCCGGGCATGCTGTGGGAGGCCGCGGCCAAAAAATTCCAAAAGCAAGGTGGGACGTTGTTGATGGACCGCGCGGCAAGTGCCATTAACTACGATAAGGCGACAGCACGCTGGACCATCGAATCGACGTCCTCCGATGGTTCGGTTACCTGCTTTACCGCCCGCCACGTTGTCTGTACAGCACCCATGCGAGAAACGTTGGGCATGATGCGCCCTGTCCCGCGTTCGGCACCGCGCGCACGCGACCTGCAATACCGCGACTTCATTACTGTCGCGCTGATGGTCGATCGTCCGGCATCGTTCGCGGACAACTGGATTTATATACACGACCCGTCCGTCAAGGTCGGCCGCATCCAGAACTTTGCTTCCTGGTCGCCGGACATGGTGCCGAATGCCGAGCAAGCAGGATGTCTGGGGCTGGAGTATTTCTGCTTCGACGACGACGCGCTTTGGAAAAGCAGCGATGAGACACTGGTGAATTTTGCTATTACGGAGGTCGAAAAGATCGGCCTCGTCAGCCGCGATCAGGTAAAGGGCGCGCGCGTCGTCCGGCAACCAAAAGCCTATCCGGTCTACGACGACCGATATCGCGACATCGTCGATGCGATCCGGTCCGATATCGATGCACACTACCCCAATTTGCATCTTGTCGGACGCAATGGCATGCATAAGTACAACAACCAGGATCACGCGATGATGACAGCAATGCTCGCGGTAAAAAATATCATCGCGGAAGAGCCGCTCTATGATGTCTGGTCCGTCAACGAGGATGCCGAATATCACGAAGCCGACAGTACACCGGGAAGTGGCACCACAGGGCTACGTGAAGTGCCCTCACGGGTCGCGCGACTGCACCAGACATGACGGAAAGATCCTCATTCGGACACTGCTCGTCGCCTGGGCTTGCGATCCGTCCGTGTCCAACTGGATCATCTGGACGGCAATTTAAAACCGATCAATCATCCCGATTTGCACGCCACGCACCGCCGCACCTGCATAGGCGGGCGTTAAGCCCGTCACATTGACGCCACGGAGTGTCAAGGTTGCGTTGCCGCGATTACGCAGCCAGCCGGCGCTTGCGTAGCACGTCACATGCTTGGAAAGATCATATTCGCTGGCCAGACTGAATTGATCCGCGTTATTGCCTTGTCCGGATTGATCTCGCATATAGGCATAGCCGAGCGACGCGCGCCAGTGATGTGAAAACGCGTAGCGCGCCGACACGGACACGCCTTCGTGGTGATAGCGCGGTGTGCCACCATCGCCATTGAAGAATGACAGAAACGCGGTGGTATTGCCGATAACGTAGGACACGCCGCCCAGGTTAGACCGCAAGCCGCTTATTCCAGTGGTCTGCTGATGTGCATACAGCAGCTTCAATGCACCACGCTTGTACGTGACCGTTTCGTAATTGCCGCCCAGACCATTAGCTGAATCGGCATCTCGCAAAGCGAGCATGATCGTTCCGGTAAAGCCATACACATCTGGCGAGATATAAGTAAACGCATTATTCGAATACGGCGTGATTTTCGACAAGTTGTTCAAGCCGGACGCGATCGTACCCGCACCGAACGCATCCAACTGTCCTTTGAACGGGATATAAATCGGCGAGTATTGACGGCCCATGCGGACCTGCCCCCAGCCACCGCTTGCACCAATCCAGGCCTGGCGATTGAACATCGTTCCCGCGGTGGCGAATGTGCCGTCCGTCGAACCGAAGCCGTTTTCCAAGGTGAACAGGATGCGGTTGCCACCACCGATATCTTCCACACCGCGAATACCAAAACGTGATCCACGGTAGGCACCCGAATCCATTCGTGGCGTCCAGGACGACCCCGGGTTCGTGACTTCGATGCTGGTGTCGATCACGCCATACAACGAGACCGAAGCTTGTGCATGCGCCGTCGAGATGACCAACACCATGATTGCCGACAGTGCGGATAGTGCAAGAATCGGTCGAGGCGAGTTTGTGCGGCGCGTGGCGCGCTGCCGGTTCGAGACTGCAGTCATGAAATGTATCGGATAAAAACAACAAGCTCACGCACCCGAAAAGGCGGGCACGCATGGCATGGTAGCGCGAAACCGTGATCAGCTCCTCGCGCTATTACCAGATATGCACGGCGCCAATCACCGTTTCAGCTGAAGCGTTCCATTCGGTCATCCCCAGGCGTTGATATCATCGCAGCGCTTAGGTGACTGACATGCACCGCGGACATAGCGCCGTATATCGATAGCGCCCGTATGAACATAAATGCAGGATCGTCGCCCGACAGATCATCGACCGGACAGTGCTGCAAATTAAATAATCGCTATTAAGTAGCAATGCGAATGAATGCGTCACTAACATGCACAACGATCTTTTTCCATTTTCGTCTCAACAATAGCAATATGTGGCACTCGGACGGAAAGCCGGCTTTCGCTATCAATTTCTGAACGAGATCAGCACCACGATGCCGATAGATGCACGCGCTTCGTGCAAGCGGCCCGCAGCCGACGCGATTGACGACGTTTTTAATACGGTGATCTTCAGCGTGGTTTACGACGGGAAGGCAATGCCGGGCCGGATCGATACCGGTTTCTTCATCACAATACGGGCAACACCACATCCGACACATCCGACACATCCGTCGGTGCCGTTGCGTGGGCGTAATGTACCATATCGTACAAAATTAAAGCCGCAAGGCTTGATAGAAATCGTTTTGTCAATCCGTGTATCGCCGCACTGCCCTCGGTCTCGCCCGGCGGCTTGCGGGTCGCTATCGATCATTTTTGCCAGCATCCTGGCAATAAAGACGCGTCATCGAGACGTGATGCATGGACATCACCATCAGTATTCTTGCTGCCTCCCTTCATGTTGTCGACAAGCGTAATTTAGAACGCGCGTTGTGAACTTTATTAAGAAAAAGTTCCAAGACAGCACATTACAAAACATTTCAATTTGGCCAAAAAAGAAATAAGTTTCAAGTGTTGCATGATGATCGTTAAATTTAGAACAAACACGCTTTACCAAATACTGTGGTGGTAACATACGTTTGAATTAAGGGATGGCAGCTGTTTCAATGCATGATTGATGCGGCGCTAAGCCGCTCACGTCACCGAATGAACAGCGTCGCCGTCAGGCCGTTGGGGAACGGCATTATGTGTCTGCGCCCGCCATATATCGCGCCCGATTCTTAAAATAGTGTGCGATATGGGGCCGGTCGATGTGCGCGGCGTCATTGCTGCACAGCGCGATTTGCCAACGACTCGTCCACTGCTGCCTGCGTCCTTGTGACAACCGTGGCGGGTTCTCTTATTGCCTTGAGCGGAACCTGGCCCATGTCGTAGATTTCGCGATTTTATGATTGCCGTAGAGTTTGTTGTCCTAACTTACCAGCGGAACCTTTCATGCACCCACAGTCGATCCACCATCACCGCCTGTTTATGGCGCTGGTCGGCTTTGTCAGCGCCGCGATTAATACAGGTGCGTTTATCGCAATCGAGTCTTTGGGCGGCGAGGTTGACGATACGCCGTACGCGCGTGCATTGACGGGTTCACTGGCCGTAGCAGCGTTTGTCATTTTCGCGCGCTTTCATTTAGTCGCAAGCGCCCGAAATATGCGATGGATGCTGGGGCGAGGCGCACTGCACTGGTGCAGGCTGGTGATGATCCTGGTTGTTCTACTGTTCATCACACACCGCGGCAATGGCGATATGCGTATCCTGCTGGCCCAGTGGACCGCTCTCGCACTGCCCCTTCAACTCGCCGGCCTCGCCGTGTTGCGCGCCGCGGCCCATAGTATTAATAATGCCCCCGGAAGCCAGCGGCAAGCCGTGTTCTTTGGTCTTGGCAGCGAGGCGCGCACGCTCAACCTGCGCTTGGCTCGTTCCCCTATCTTAGGCATCAAGGTCATTGGCTATTACAACGACGAACCGGTCGATGCCGATCCCGGCGAACCATTGCCACCGTATCTCGGCAAGTATGAAGAGGCTGGCACCCGCATCCATGCCAACGATTTCGAGATCGTATTCATTGGCATGAGTCCGGTACGCACGAGTGACATCCGCAATGATCTTTTGGACCAGCTATACGATTCGACGGCCTCTATCTATCTCGTGCCGGAGTTGCGTGTGATGGAAAACCGTGCGATCAACAGCGCTGATCTCGCGGGCATACCGTTGCTTGCCGTACACGACGTACCCATCCTGGGCCTGTCGCGGATGGCAAAACGGGTTGTCGATATTGCTGGCGCCGGCCTGATGTTGATATTGTTGTCGCCGGTCATGCTGGCCTGTGCCATCGCCGTTCGCCTCGATTCACCAGGGCCGATATTATTCCGTCAGGTCCGTTACGGCGAACGCGGTGAAACCATCTACGTGCATAAGTTTCGCTCAATGTACGTGGCCATGCCAGCGCAGGAGGAAAAGTCGGAGATTGGTTTGCAACAAGCCTTTGCCGGCGACCGCCGCATTACACCGGTGGGCGGTTTTCTACGCCGCACGTCGCTTGATGAACTTCCGCAGTTCTTTGACGTATTGGCTGGTGGCATGAGTCTGGTTGGACCACGTCCGCACGCCGCGGAACATAACGAAGTGTATCGCCGCATGATTCCAGGATATATGCTCCGGCATAGTGTCAAGCCAGGCATTACCGGGTGGGCACAGATCAATGGATTGCGCGGCCTGACCGACACGCCGGACAAGATGCAACGCCGTGTCGAGTATGACCACTACTACATCAAGAACTGGTCGTTATGGCTCGACCTGCAGATCCTCTTAAAGACGATTCCGTCAATTATCCTGGGACGCAACGCAATTTAAAATACGCTGAAATAATAACGTCGAGTTTGCATTCTCGGCTTCAAAGCCCGATGCCTGCGCCCGGCTTTTTTCTTTCTGTCCTAGCGCTACCCACATGGATAAAAAAGCGGAAGGCGGATCACAATAGCTTTCCGCCATATGCACCGCGCAAGTCGCTCACGTTCAGTGCGCGCCACCAGCTTATGCAGGACGCGAGTCACGCCAGTAACGCCAGCAGATTGCAAGGAAACGCGTGTCCTCGAGCAAATACCGCCGCCAGAGTCGCGCTGGATCTTGCATCAACCGCCAACTCCACTCCAGCCCGGATCTTTGCATCCACTTTGGCGCGCGCTGCCGCAGGCCTGCGGCAAATTCCATTGCGGCGCCGGCGCACAGGATCAGACCACCCGGGAGTGAATTCGCAAAATGAAACGCCCAACGCTCTTGCTTTGGCATGCCCAAACAGACGAACACGATATCCGGAGCGACTTCGCGCACACGGGCCGCCGCCGCTTCACCTTCCGCACCAAGCGGATCGAAGGACATGGACGGTGTGATGACTTCGAAATCCAAGCCTGGATAATGAGCGGCAATCCCTTCGATCAAAGTGGCTTCATGACCGGGTAAACCACCAATCACCATGACACGCAGTCCCGCTTCACGCGCGCGCTCACATAATGCCGGCGCCAGATCTGCCCCTGTCACGCGCTCGGGCAACGGCGTGCCAAAGACGCGGCTCGCCCACACGACGGGCATCCCGTCCGCGAATACATAGTCCGCGGTGCGATAAAGGATTTGGAATGCAGGCTGTGCATCAAGCCGAACCAAATGATCGACGTTGGGCGTGACGGCTACTCGTGCGCGGCCATCGCGCTGCATGGCAGCATCGGCAAGCACATCCAACGCGGTGACGAACGAAACGGCGGTGATATCCAGCCCAAAAAGCGTGACCGTTGGCTCGGCGGTCATTTCGGCGTTCGGGTCCGAGTCCGTGGACAAGCAAGACACGCTGCTCATTTTCTTTTAGTAGCCCCGACGTCTCGGCAAGATGCGCGCCACATGCATCCGCCCGAAGCATCGGCGAATGCGTGTCTCGTCACGTGTCGAACGTGTTGTTATTTTGACTCCTGGCGACAGGCCAGGATGCGCTTGACTGACGATTACATTTCATCAGTACAGTCGTTTGATCATAATGTTTTTTTAAAGATAGCGATATGAGAAAGCGTTAAAAGTGCGCGTCCACATGTCAAAATCGAACAGATGTTGCAATGCCGCGCCGTTCGCTTACAGATCAGCTAACATCGCAGCGACCTCTTTCTTTCCTTTCCTAGCAGCGTGGCTGCCGGTCACATACGATGATTCTCGATGCTCGTGAGATGCCCAGCGGCACGTTGCTTCAAACCGATATATGCATCGTCGGCGCAGGTGCCGCCGGCATTGCGCTTGCGCTCGCGTTGAAAGACACCGGGCTCGACATCACCTTGTTGGAAAGCGGTGGCGACACGCAAGAGCCGGTGAATCAGGCGCTTTATGAGGGCAGCGTCGCGGATACCCGACTGCACCCACCCGCCGACAGTTATCGCGTTCGCACGTTCGGTGGATCGACGACACTCTGGGGCGGGCGTTGCATGCCGCTGGATCCGATCGATTTCGAGGCGCGGGAATATATCGCACACAGTGGCTGGCCAATAACGCTGGCAGATCTTCTACCGTATTACCCAATGGCAAATGCGATTTGCGAAGCAGGCGACTTTGCCTACACCGCAGAGACGGCTTTTGACAAACCGCTTCAACCGATGATTGGCGGTTTCGTCAGTGACGTTTTTCAGACCAATACGATAGAACGTTTCAGTTGCCCGACCAATTTCGGCACGCGTTATCGCACCCGTCTGGCCAAAAGCAACGTGCGCGTGCTGCAACACGCCAATCTGTATCAACTGCCGATGCAGGACGATACGTCACGCCATGTTGGAAATGCTGAAATCCGCACGGTAAGCGGAACGAGTTTCACTGTCTCCGCCCGCAAGTATGTACTTGCCGCCGGCGGACTGGAGGTACCGCGCCTGCTTCTGAGCAGCCCAGGACCAAGCGGCCGCGGGCTGGGGAACGCCTACGACGTGGTCGGCCGCTATTACATGAGTCATCTCGCTGGCACGATCGGCACAATCGACCTATCGTCCGCATCATCGGTATGGCACGACTACGACATGTCGGCAGAAGGCATCTACTGTCGACGACGGTTGGCACTGCGGGAACATGCGCAGCACGCATTGCGCGCCGGCAATTTTGTCGCACGATTGCATCACCCGCGGATTCCCGATGCGGGACACGGCAACGGCATCCTGTCAGCGTTGTATCTTGCACGCCCGATCGTGCCTTACGAATACGCGAAGCGTTTATACGGCGAGGCACCGGAAGGGCGCGATGGCTCCATGTTCGCACATCTTAAAAATGTGATTACGGGTGCACCAGCCACCGCCCGTTTCCTCGCGAACTGGTTGACGCACCGGACATTCGCAGAACGTAAGTTCCCTTCGGTGATCGTTCGGCCCGATAATCTCCGCTTCAGCCTGGATTTCCATGGTGAGCAGGAACCGAATCCGGACAGCCGCATTACATTGAGCGACGAGCGCGATGCCATCGGCATGCGTCGCATACATATCGACTGGCGCTACACCGCGCAAGATGTGGCAACCATCAGCCGCGCACTCGATGCGCTGGCCAGTGAAATCACGCGCAGTGGCGTAGGGACGTTTTCTTACGATTCGGAACAGGTAGAAGCGGAAATGACGCGCTATGGCGCATACGGCGGCCATCATATCGGCACGGCGCGAATGGGCACGGACCCCATCAGCAGTGTTGTCGATACGAACTGCCGTCTGCATGAAGTGGACAATGTCTATATTGCCGGGGCCGCCGTTTTCCCGACCTCCGGACAGGCCAACCCCACGTTGAGCATTGTCGCGCTGGCGTTGCGTCTCGCGGACCATCTTGCCGACACCTCCACCGTGGAGGCGACGCCGATATCGACGAGCACTTCATCCTCCCTGGACCACACGCACTTCGAACCCGCGCAATGAAGACTCGTATCCTCGTTCTAGGCGCCACAGGCTTCGTTGGCAAGCAGGTTGTCACGGCACTCGCGGCAACCGATTGGGCAGAGCCCGTCGCGGCATCACGCCGCGCCGGTGATGGCGTCGAACAGGTGGACGGCACCGACGCCGTGTCGCTAGGTGCCGCCATTGCCAAAGTGGATGGGGTGATCAACTGCCTCGCTGGCGCGCCGGACGCGATCGTCGCCAACGCACGCGCGTTGCGCACGGCGCTCGACACGCACCTTCCCACGCGAGCCCAGCCGATACCCGTTGTCTATTTCAGCTCGATGGCGGTGTATGGCAACGCGGAAGGCCGAATCGACGAAGATGCCCCCCTGGCCGCCAGCAGTGCCTATGGGCTGGCCAAGGTGGAGGCGGAACGGCTGCTCGGTGTACTGCCTTCGGTCACGTTTCTGCGTCCGGGCTGCATCTATGGTCGCGGCAGCCCGCAGTGGTCGAAGCGTATCGCCGATCTATTACGCGCGCGGCGCATTGGCGACCTTGGCGCGGCCGGAGACGGCAACAGCAATCTCGTGCATGTGGATGATGTCGTGCAAGCCGCCTTGCTGGCGCTGCGCTCCCCCCGGGCCCCGGGCCGTGCGTACAACCTGGCAATGGCGAACGCGCCGCGTTGGAACGAGTACTTCGTCACTTATGGACGAGCACTGGGTGCAACACCGATACGACGGATTGGCGCACGGCGGATGAAGTTCGAGACAAAACTGTTGGCGCCGGCATTGAAGCTCGCCGAGATCGCCGGGCGCAAGGCGGGCATCCATCACTTGCCACCAGCGCTGCCACCCTCATTGGCCAGATTGTGGCAGCAGGACATTCGCCTGGATGTACAACGCGCCGAAGAAGAACTCGGCCTCTCCTGGACTTCTCTGCAAACGGCTTTACAGGAAGAAGCTGGAAAGACTGGACCCGCATGACGGGGCGTATGCGTGGTCGCAACCCGGACGTCGTGCATCCCCCTGCAGGCGGCCTGTCCAGATAGCCTGCATGATCATGCGGATTGACGTAAAAGCTTGCGCCACAAAGCCACCAGCGGCGACACGCCCAGCAAGCGATGAGCAGCCCATGCCGCCATCGCACCATTCACGCCAATCGACAACGTTGTTGCGGCCGCGGCACCCGCGCTGCCGCTCCATGGCGCCAACGCGGCAAGTCCGACAATCAAAACAATAACCGAGCAGATATTGATCCGATACAACACCCGTTCATGCACCGTCATACCGAGAAGCTCCGGCATCGCGGTAAAGCATGCGGCGGCGAGTTGCCCCAGGGCGAGAATGCGCAACGAGGTTGCACCGTCACCGAAGCCGGCGCCGAATAATGCGAGCAGACGTTCCGGGAAGATCAACATGCAGGCGGTCAATGGGACCGCCATGCACAACACCAGACCAATAGCTTGCGCGGCGCTCTTGCGCAACCCGTCGAGGTCTCGATGCGCATACAAGCTTGCGAACTTCGGGGCAGCCATGGCCGTCACACCGGAGATGAGCAAATTCACGACCAACGCCGCACGCCATGCCAACGCGAACAAGCCTGTTTCTCGCGACGATGCCACCATGCCAAGCGCGATGGCGGGCAACGACGTAATCAACAGTTTTGTGAGTTCCAGCGTAAAAAGAGACAATCCCGTTTTGAGAAGTTTCGGTTTTATAACCGGCGCAGTATCCGTATGCGGCAGCGCAGCCATGAAATGCCGCAACAGAAACAGACCGACCACCGCAGCTACAACGAAGCTGCTGGCCATCAACAACAAGGCGCTACTTACCGTCAGTGTATGAGTGAGCAGCATCGGAATGGCGGCCACGCAGAAAACGGCCGGCCAGAGCCAGGAATAGACCATCTGACTATAGCCGACACGCTGTAGCCCGGACAGTGCGCCTGCAATCGCAGTGCCCAGATTCTGGGGGATCAGCGACAGTGCGCCAAAAACGAGCGGCCAGGCCAGCCCGGGCTTTTTCAAGATGCTGTCTGCAAAAGAGAAGGCACACACGACCAGCAAGATCGAGACAATCGTCGACGCCAGCGCGACAAGCACCAAGGCGCGACGGATCGCGGGGCGCACGGCCGCCATTCGCCCCGCCGCCACGTCAATGGCGATCTGGCGTGTCAGTGCCTGATCCATGCCAAGACGGCCGAAACCGGCCAACACCACCAAGGTGCTGAAAACAATGTAGAAGTTCCCCATCTCAACGACGCCGAGCGCCGCGGCGATGAGCAGGTGAAAACCATAGCGGCTGGGCAAATCGAGCAGACGTACCCCCAGGCTGACCAACGCGCCCCGGATCATCGAACTGCCACGCGGACTTGTCCCGACACCGCTGGCCGTACTGGCATCCGGCGGTCCCTCGGTGCTTCCCGCGGTCTTGCTTTCGATCACGCCTGTCCCCAGAGTCAAGCCTTACTGAACTGCGTTATGCACGACAAATAATGTCACGCTTTGCTGTGGCAGGGTGGCGCTGAGTTGCCCGCTGGAATAAGCCAGATCGGACAGACGGGTGATCGCATTGTTCGCGAGTTGCCACACTTCCGCTGTGCCGCTCGATGTGATGTTATTGAGCGAGGCAGTTACCGTCGACGGCAGACTGAGTTGTTTGTTCACCACCATCAGCGTTACTGCATTATCCACGCGAATCGCCGCGAACGCGGACACGTTGTCCGGGTTCGCGACTGTGGTGGAAATACTCGTCGCGCCGAACGCAGAGCCCGCACCATCGTAATTCCGGTATAACTTGATCGCCTTGTACACCGGCATTGTCGAATCGATCGTGCCCCACCGCGTGGCCATGTCCAAACCTTCACGGCCGAAAATGCCAAGGATGTCGGCCTGCGCGGTGGCGCCGTTCATCAACGTATCGCCACCCCAATTGTATTCAGTGATCGCAATTGGCGTGCCGGAGTAATAGTACGTATTCACCCAGTTGCGCATTCTCGGGATCAACGCTATCACGCTGTTAATGTAGGTAGGATCGATGTAGCTCTGATCCCACAAGTCCCGGGTAGACACATTGCGTTTCAGCATGATGTCTTCCGAACCGGTCGTATCCTGGTACTCGTTGCTCTGCGGATAGAAATGCAGACTGAACACATCAATCGGATGACCAGCGGCCTTCCACTGCGAGAGCAGCCACGGCACGTAGTCCATCCCCCCCGTCTGGCTCGTCTTATCATGTGCGTTCGCGTAACCGTGGGTGATCGAATACTGCTGATCGTAGCCGCTATAGAGATAGCCATTCCAGCCCCACTCTTCGGGTGCCAGTATCTGGGCGCTCGAATCCGCTGCCTTTACCGCCTGTGAATATGAGATGACCCTGGCTGCCATATCACTCGCATGCGCGCCGGTTGGCTGAACATCAAAATGGATTAACTGCCAGACGCTGGGCTCGTTATCCATTGCGTAATAGCGCACGCCACCCGCGCTTCCCGTGCCGAACTGCTGAACCAATGCCGCCACACGCGCTTGTTCATTCGCCGTGCTGTCGGTCATGGTTGCATCGTCTGGGTCGTTACCCGTTATTTGAGTACCGCCGATCAAGATACCGTTCCCGGCGTCAGGAAAACCATCGACGTCATTGCTGACCTGCGCGCCGTATTTTGCAATCGAAAAACTGGCGAGCTTGGCGTTATTTGCGCCCAACTTCGCGATCCGCCCAATCATCGGGATCGTCAAGATAGGCGCGGCACCCGCAGCTTGCGCAGCGGTTACAAAACGCGCACCGTACTGGTCGTTCGGATCATTCACGTCAACAGGAAGGCTCTCGAAATACCAATCACGTCCCGCGTTTCTGGCATCCAGTTGCCAGTTATACAGCGAAGCACTGTCACCGCCAGAACGGTCGAGCGGAACACGAAGATCAAGCAACGTCTGCGCGCTGCCGAAATTGATGCCGTAAATCATCGGATTAATGGCGTGGCGATTGACCGCCGCATCAACGGTGATCGCCGCCGTTGCAGCCGGACCCGCCGCCGCCGCGGCCGAGATCCGTGAAGAGGAACCACCGGAGCACCCGGCCAGAATCGACAGCACTACTTTTATGCCTACCGTCGCACATCTACGACGCTTCAAGCCGCGCATGAACGCTCCCGACATTCTTTTGATCGGCTCCCCTGGTCGGGCTTGTTCTTGCTTCTAATGTTCCCAGCTCGCCGACGCGCCATATGTAGACAAAAATAGCAAGAATGACGGCGGTCTCGCCCGGCACCAAGGTAGGCGGGTAAAAAAATGAGATGAATAGAATATAAATCAGGTAGTCGCATAGCGCTCCAAGGAAATCATCTTCGACTTTCGCCTGCAATTGCCGATAGAGCAGCAAACCGCGAACCTGGAAAAGTAAGATGATAAATGCGCCAATGAGCCCATATTCGAAAACGATACCAAGCCACGTGATGTCGGCAAGAAAGAAAAAATGGTGGAAATAGTCGATCAGGGTTTCCGAGCTGGTCGGACTGATCGTGCCAACGCCGAAAATCCACCTTATCGGATCCCCGCCAAGGAACTGACTGGCGAGATCGATCGTGATGCGACGCGTATCGAAGCCACTGTTGGCGTCGGTACTAAAAGCCGTCGCAAGATAGCCGGTCGAGAACATGCCGACCAGCACTATGGGGGCACAGAGGACCAGGCCAATACGTGCCGGCACCTTGGACCACCGGAAAGTATTGAAGAGAATCACCGCGGAGATGGCAATGATGCCCGAGCGTGCCTTGACAATCAGTAACGCGACGGCAAATACAACGGCAGCACCGAGCAGATAGCGCATGCTGCGTTCGAAATAGGCTCGCCTGTAGCAAAAGAAAAACAATACCATCGGGAAGTACATCGACATTCGAATCCGGTGCCCGCGACTGTCAGCGGAAAAGAAGTCCGATTGCCCAAGGACGTACTTCGTGTTGTACCAACTGTTTGGCACGAACAGGTACATTGCGATCAATGCGCCCACTACGATGACGCCGCACGTCAAAAACCCCTTTTCCACCTCGGCCAGCGTCGGCTTCAGTAAGAACAGCACGGCGGCAAAGGAAAAGAAATATAAGACGGGCAGCAGTTTCACCTGCGCGGTGATGCTGGTGAAAAAACTTTCGTTGAAATAGAAAATCGCGGCAAAGCTGGGAAACAATACCAGCCACGCCAAACTGATCAGGATCTGCCGTGTCACCGGAAGACGAACATGGCCACGCAACAGCAGCACCAATGGCAGGGACAGCACGGGAAATGCCTTGGATAACGCCCACAGCGGATAAAGCGCATTGATGTAATGGAACGTCTGGCCGAACATGGGCAATAACGCGATCAGCCACCATTTGACCTTGGTTCTGACGGGCGCGACCGAGAAAACGGCGGCATGGCCTTCCGTCGATGAAGCGATTTCCATCTCGTTTAATGTCCCTGCCTGACGACGGAAGCGCGACGTCTTCCGCGAAAGCATCACGCTACCTATGAAAGAAGACGTCCGGTCTCTCGCACCCTGCTCGCCATGGATGCCTAACGCGCGACTGCCGCCGGAATCATCGGACCACGCCAGGGTTGTTTGTAATCGAGTAACTGAAACCCTTGGTAAAGGGGATTGCCTGGTTCAGATTCTGGTCGACCCATTGATCAACCTCGGCAATGGATGACTTCGGCACAAAAATCGTGTCGGTTGGCCGCAATACGATATCCTGCCTCGGATCACCACGATGCGTCAGCGCATCCAGGTCGACTGTGCGCATCATCGGCCGGCCATCCGGGCTCCGACGAATCACGACCACTTCGTGCGTCCGCGCCGTATCCAGCAATCCTTGCGCCGCCATGATCGCCTGCATCACGCTCATACCCGCCTCCAGCGTGATCTGCCCCGGTTGCTTCACCTGTCCGCCGACATAGACCCTCGCGGCCGTTTGCGCGATTCCCACGGAAGCGTGCGCATTTGCCGTAACACCGGCGGTCATAAGCGCTTTATTGATATTGTCCGCGAGCTGCGCCGTTGTTAATCCGCCAGCGTGGATCGTGCCCGCGAACGGCATGGCCAATGTCCCGTCCGGTGCAACCGGTCCGCGGTAATTCAATTCGGAATTGAAAGGCAAGTTGATCGCCAGTTCGTCGCCAGGCTGGATCTGATAGGCAGTCGCCGGCGCATCCGACCATGTCGCGAACCCTTGCGGCTGCTGGTACTCCGAGTGTACCCACGTGTGCGAACACGCACTTAGTGCCGTCATCACCAAAGCGAAGACAGGAACCAGCGGACGGAATGTTTTCATCATGCGCGAGGCAAAGAGCAATGGTTCCCACTCCTGAAAAGTGTCCGGCATGGTTGAAAACTTGCCGCGGCACCGTGGGCCCAACGCTAAATTTTAGGAAACTCAGTCTACCATGACCATTTATATCTTTTCGCACGTATTATATGCGGCTGGGATCTCAAATGTTGGCCTAAAAAAGAACAGGTATGGCTATTACGACTAGAACAAGGCCCGATCGCAAGGCTGCTGACGTCGAAGTGTCTATCCGCGACTATTTCAATACTTTCTTCTATTACCGGAAGATTGCAGCCACCGTTTTTATGGGTATCGTGACGATCGGGGTAATCGTCGCGCTAGCCGTTCCCATGCCTTATCGAGCACAGGCAACATTGCTCGTACTTCTTGCCGGCTATTACGATCAATCGAACAGCCCGAATGGCAATGTGCCGATTCAACCTGCCGTAGGGCAGCTAAATAGCGTCGAAGCCCAGATTCTGGGCAGCCCAGAACTTCATCGCGACGTGATTGTCGCCAAGCTGGGACCATCCGCAACCGAAGCCGAGATCAACAAGCAGCTGCAACATTTCGAGAGCCGGTTTCATATCGAACAAAATGACCTCGCCAACACGATCAAATTGTCGTATTCCGATGCCGATCCGAATGTCGCGGCGAATACGCTCTCGCGTCTCCTAGATCAATATTTCAAACGCCGAGCGGCAATATTTACCTCCGGTCGAGTCGGTCTTCTCAATGAACAAAGGGATCAAGCCGGGAATGCATTAAAAAATGCCAATGCCGACCTCCTTACTTTTCAGAAAAAATACGGCATTGTAAATATTGATGATCAAATCACGCGCGCCGTTCAACTTGAAAGTAATCTCGTTTCCAGAAAACTTGATAATGACTCGAAATTAGCGCAAGACCGGGCCGAGCTTAAATCGCTACTCGCTACTTCGCAAAACGTCAAAGAGACGATACCCATCTTTACCGACGATACCGAGGCATCGCGCGCGATGGCGACGATGCAGGTCTCGTTGATGCAATTGGAAACGCGACGAGCCGATATGGCGTCGCGCTACATGTCAACATCGCCTTTTGTCGCGCAACTCGACCAGCAGATTGCAGACACGCGCGCCAGCATGGCCAAGCAAAAGTCACAACTGCCGAACTCGACGCGCTTTGGTCACAACACCTACTATGACACGGTTCAGGCACGTCTATCCGCCCTCAGCTCCAGCATTGCCGGGGAGACCGCGCTTGGACAGGAGTTGCAGGAGCAGATCAAAGGCGCGCGTGCACGTTTGCAGCAGTTAAGCGATGTATCAAGTCAGATCCGCCAGCTTCAGGCTAACCGCGACATTTTATCGGACAGCTACAAGGATCGCGCACGACAAGCGGAAATGGCGGCGGCCCAACAAGGCCAGGTCAGTCAGGTAAACAGTACAAACGTACGGGTTGTGCAAGCGCCGTTCCCCCCGTCGCAACGCAGCGTGTCGCGCGGCCTGATCATCGGCGCGAGCATCCTTGCCGGGCTGGCGCTGTCAGCGCTCGCCGTGCTGATCGCGGCCAGCCTCCGGGAAACGTTCCTGAGTCCTGAGCAAGTCGAACGCGCCTTGGCGCTGCCCGTTTTGAATGCCCAGGTTCAGGTCGGCACGAATGGCGTCGCCGAGCATCATGGCACGACATTCAGGCCGTTACTCAAAGCGTATGGTCGCATGATTGCCGCCATCAACGGCAGCACCGACAATCCGACGAAAATCATCATGGCATTGTCGTTCGGGCCCACCGACGGCTTGCTGTCCGTCATCCGTGGTCTTGCGATTGAACTCGAGCCTCGCTCCACGAAACCGATCCTGATTCTCGATCTGGCCTCCAGCGCGGAAGCCCCGCTGTATGGCAAACCGAGTGCGCAAGGAATGTTGACGTGGGCCGAAAGCGATTTGCAAGGCAATACGCCCCTGCACCAGAACGGCCCCGACCAAGCGCACGTGCCCCCGCCGAATGTAGATACCAACGGCATGGCCATTGCGCAGGTGGATCGACACAATATTGTCGTTGCACGACCGAATGACGGTGACTTCCCATCCTCGTGGGAAAAGACCCGGGCGCTATTCGATTCTCTGCGTCACACCTACGACTACATCATCGTGCACGCACCACCGGCGAATCAGTCCTTCAGCGGTATTGAAAATGCCTCGCTTGCAGACGCGTCCGTCCTGGTTCTGCGCGCCGAGTACACTCGCAAGCCAGTGATATTGAGCCTGAAGGAACAGATCCAGGATTCAGGAGGCCGGCTGATTGGCGTAGCGCTAACGCATCGTCGTGGCTACATTCCGAACTTCGTATATCGCTTCTTCTAACGTGTCGAACCAGGGTTGATGCAACATGCCTCAGATCAGCGCAATTTTGCCAATCAAGACCCGTGGTAGACACTACGCGGACAATATCGGTCGCTGCGATATCCTGTTTTCGTCATTGCGCCATTTTGCGGCGCCGGGAACGTTTCATCGTTTCGTGTTGGTCGTGCCCCATGAAGAGGTCGAAGAGGTCAAAGGCTATGCAAAAGCATGGTCGGATTTTCCGATCGAAGTCGTTGATGAATCGCTGCACATGCAGATCTTCAGCGAATTCTCCCAACGCCATCAAATCCGGAACTGGCATCGCCAGCAGATTATCAAGTTATATGCACCGGCATTGATCGAAACGGAATACTTCGTTGTCTTTGATCCGGACTGCTTTGCCACCCATCATTTCGACGTCGATACATTGATCATCGACGGCAAGGCATTGACCCATTTGCAGCCGCGCAACGTGGAACCGTACTATTGGGAAGCGTCAGCGAAGTTGCTCGACGTCGATCCGCACCTCGATCGTACCGGCGTCTGGTGGACGCCTACCATTTTATCGAGGACGCTTTGCCTCAAAATGCAGGCACGCCTTGAAGCGATACATGGCACCGACTGGCGTCGCGTGTTGCTTGCCAATTATGCGGTTGATTGGACGGAGTACACGTTGTATTGGTTAAATGCTGAACGGGAAGGCCTGTTGGACCAATATCACACGACTCCACTGCCAGGACAGCGTGCTTTGCATGCCGACGAGAGCGTATGGTTTGCCGACAAGATGGAAGAATGGGATGGTGGACACCACTTCGCCGCGGATAGCAATGGCATGTTCGCGGTGGTCCAGAGTAACACGCATATTTCTCCACAACGCGTTCAGGAAAAGTTGTCACCCTTTTTCCCCATTACGATCCAACTTTACGAACGCCACATCGATCCCGCGCTAAAACGTGCGGAACTGTATTCGGCAGTAGTGCGTCGCGGATTGAAATTCCTGAAAAAATGGCGGGCTTGATCGCATCCATTGTTTTTACCCAAGCATTCAATCGCGCAAGGTTGTTGTAGGGGATAGAAGAAAGACCTGACTTTCGCGTGGTCCGGCCTTTCTTACGGTTTCGCGTTTATTGCCAAGGCGGATGCCGCTGTCGGTGAATTCACACGTTCGCCAAGTGTGATTAGAGGGTGTCATTTCCGTTGCGCGGTTTACCCGACGTCCTAGAGCGACCTGACTATGAAGCAGAAATTGGTCGGCATAGAGATCTTGCGATTTCTATCCGCATTCGCGGTCCTGATATGGCACTACCAGCACTTCTATTTCGTGCTGCCGTCAGACGAGATCATGGCTACGCCAAGCGAAGAGCCATTCTCGCACTTGTTGCGTCCTCTATATGATTTTGGCTGGTTGGGTGTTAATTTCTTCTGGACAATTTCGGGATTCGTTTTTTACAGCCAATACCTGACAAAGGTGTCGACGCGGGAAGTATCCGGCCGCGCTTTCATCATTCGACGCTTCTCGCGACTCTATCCGCTACATATTGTCACGCTGCTTATTGTGGCAGCTTTACAGTACGTTTACTTCCACGAAGAAAGCCATTATTTCGTATACGCGTACAACTCCCTCTACGATTTCTTCGTCAATGTCATCTTTGCTTCAGGATGGCTCACACCCTACACCGATTCGTTCAATGGCCCTGTCTGGAGCGTCTCCACCGAACTGGTCATCTATCTGGTCTTTTTCCTGGCGGCGCGCTATCTGCGCATTGAAATGACCGGCACCCTGTTTCTGATCGTGATATCGGCTGCCGTGAGTATCGTCATGGTGCTTCATCGGGTAAAAGGTCCCGAGTCGAATGTGTTTTTCTGCGCCTTTTACTTTTTCCTGGGCGGCGCGGTGCATCTGCTGGTTCAACGGATGCGCGGCCTGATAGCCCGGCGACGCAAGGAATGGATCACGATATGCATGCTGATCTACCTTGCGTTGATCGCATTTTGCAGCACGTTTGGCGCGACCAAGTATCTCGTTGCCACCGTTGGCGCACCGGTCTCGATCTTCCTGCTGCTCGTTATCGAACCGTATATTCCAAGGCGAAGCGCAGGAGTGATCATGTCGCTTGGCGACACGACGTACGCAAGCTACCTGATTCATTTCCCCATCCAGTTGACGACCGTACTCCTGTTACATCTATGCGGTTTGGATAGCGCGACCATCGCGCACAATCCGGCCTTCCTCGTCATCTATCTAGCGGTTGTCTTCAGTCTGGCGCACCTGGTTTTCATCGGATTCGAGAGACCGGCGCAGCGCACGCTTCGTCGCGCACTGGGATCGCGACCAGATGTACCATCGACACACGATAAGCAGCGTCTTCCGTAGCGCTTACGACGAGATTGATCCGCGTGACGTGATCGTTCCGTATGGCGCGCCGCGATTGCGCAATCCACTCGGCGGCCGCCGAATCTATCTCACGAGGTCATCGAGGCGCTCATCCTCGATACCCGCTGGTTCGAGATGCGCTGTCACATCGGCAGCGGGGTATAGGCTTTGCACCGCCTTTTCGGCGTCATCGCAGATATCATGCCCTTCGCGTACGGTCAGCGAGCCATCAACCTCCAGATGGAAATCGACGAACACACGATCGCCACCATGGCGCGTCCGAAGATCATGTACCGCACTCACGCCTGCGCATGCGCGCACGGTCTCTTCTATGCGCACACGTTCAACTGCGTCGAGCTCGCGATCCAGCAGTTGCACCAACGCGTCCGACGCCATACCACGCGCACTCCAGAGCATATACAGCGAAATCGCGAAGGCGCCAATCGCATCGGCGCGATTCCATCCCAGATAGTGCTGCAACAGCAAAGCGATCAACACCGCCCCGTTCACGGCCACATCCGTCACATAGTGCGCGCGGTCGGCGGCAATCGCGGTCGAACCCGTTCGATGAACAACAAGCGTTTGCATTCCCACCAGCCCTACGGCAACGACGGCGCTCACCACGATGACGCCTATCCCCAAACCGGTCTGGTTCAGTGGTTCCGGAAAAACGATGCGTCCGGCGGACTCGATCGCGAGACCGATGGAGGCGGCTGCCAGCAACATCGCTTGAACGAACGCGGCAACTGCCTCCGCCTTACCGTGACCATACCGATGTCCACGGTCAACGGGCTGCGCGGCGTAACGGACTCCAATGAACGTCGCCGAAGAGGCAATGACGTCGACAAAGCCATCGGCGGCCGACGTTAACAATGAAATCGACCCCGTCTCGCGCCACGCCCAGACCTTTATCACGATCAAGCCCACGGCAACCCCCAAAGCCACGAAGGAAGCCATGCGACGCAGCGCTGCATCGGACATACGTTCAAACATCGGTCGGGCTCCTTTTTTGCGGAATCGTAGTACCGGCTGGGCGACGCCATTTTAGGGTAATTGCAGCCTCACCGCACTACATCATCGCGTGGAGGGCGTGTGGCCGACCGGGGGCTGTCGCATATCACCTTGCTGACAATCGATTAGTATAGGATTACACAGTGACTACGATGAGATGCGCAATGTCAAAACGGTTAGCATTGGTGACGGGGGCGTCGAGTGGCCTGGGTGCGGAGTTTGCGCGCGCACTGGCGCGGCGTGATATCGATCTTGTTCTGGTGGCACGTCGAGAAGAGCCGATGCAGCAACTGGCCGACGAACTGCGACAGCTACACGATATTGATATCCATTTGCATTCGTTGGACCTTGGTGTCACAGGCAGTGCGACGGCATTGCGACAATGGCTCGCCGATCGCGGGCTTACCCCCAATATCCTAATCAACAATGCCGCGTTCGGCCTTGCCGGTCGTTTCGTGGATCAGGACCCGGCGCGCATCCGGCAAATGCTCGAACTCGATATCATCAGTCTTGTTGAACTGACCCACGTCTTCGCCCGCGACATGGTTTCGCGCGAAGGTGGACATATCTTACTGATCGGTAGTCTGGCAGCATACCAGCCAGACCCGTTATTGGCGGCCTACGGTGCGGCAAAGAGTTTCGTTCTGTCGTTCGGCGAAGCGCTGCACGTCGAACTCGCGCCTACGGTGGGGATTACCGTGGTGTCACCCGGGTTGATGCAAACCGAATTTTTCGACGTTGCGAATTTTCACCCTGGCGCCGCACTTCGCCGGGGGATGCTACCGGCGGCAACCGTCGCGGAAGAAGGGATCAAAGCACTATTTGCCGGGAAACCAAGCATTGTCGTTGGCGGTCTTAACCGACTATCCGCTATCGCGGTAAAATTCCTACCGCGATCGATTGTGGCAAAGGTTGCCTATCGCCTCAGCAATCACAGCCAGCGCTGATCGATTACCTTATTGAAAAACACGGATAAAGCGCGCATTAGAACAGCCTGCGTCCGGGAGACGGCCCCTGGCAGCCAAGCGTTACATCGCGATCTCAAGAACCGTGCCATCCGCGCGTCTACCCATCGCGGCAACATACTCCCGGCGATACTGGCATGTTGTATCCCGCAGACAAATAGAAAGAAATCGTTAATGTTTGTCAATCACTGACGCTATATTTACCCGGTTCAAACGGGCGGCAGGATTGCTGTCCGCAACAGGGAATAGACGTATGTTTTCGAAGCTTGGCGTCAACGCTTTTTTCGGCAAGCGACTTTTACCGTTTTTGAGTGCGTGCTGCATGCTATTGCTGTCGGCCTGCGGACCCACGTTGATATCACAGACCACACAATTGCCCAGGACAGTCAGGCCAATGCAACGCGTGGTGGTCGTGGTAAACAACGAGGTTTATGCAAACCTGTTCGCGCATTCATCGGGCATGGCTTACATCCACGCCTTGGAAGATGCCATTCAGAATCAATTCGAACAGCACGGGATCGCCGTCAAGATAGTCGAGTCAAACTCGACCGACTTATCCAATGGTGTAGGGCAAGCAGTGGTCCAGATTAAGCCAACCCATATCCTGCGCCTGGCGGTTGTGGAGACAACGCACTACGATCGGGCAATTTCTCCCTCTGAAGCACAATGGATCTTCGATGTCGAACAGGAAGATCTGAATGCGATGACGGCGGTTTCACCCGCACCCGATGGCCCACACAGACATGTGTTCACATCTATCTATCGCGCACGATATTCCGTCCCGGCATGCGTGCCCATTATCCGTCTGCCCAACATGCAGCAATCCTGCACGAACAAGCTGATTGAACAATTCATGACGGACACCCGTCACGTCGGCCTTTCCCATTGACCACGTCGTCATGTTATTTTGCGATGCTGGCAAACCTCGACCTTTTAAAATCTCATCCTCTACCCGTATAGGACCTGATGTCATGGCGACAAATGCAGAATTCGAGAACGTCCGCGTTGTGAAGCGCGCCAATGTGTATTTCGAGGGAAAGTGTGTGTCGCACACGGTAATTTTCCCCGATGGTTCAAGAAAAACGTTGGGCGTCATCCTGCCAGCCACCTTGAATTTTGGAACAGAGGCGCCCGAATTGATGGAAGTACAAGCAGGTCGTTGTCGCATCCGCCTGGCCGGCAGCGACGAGTGGAATACATACGGTGAAGGGCAATCTTTTTCCGTGCCAGGCAATAGCCGATTCGATATCGAGGTAAGCGAAACCCTGGACTACATCTGCAGCTATCTTTGAATAAGCCGCCGGAAGAAACGTCCGCTAGCCTTCCTTACCTGCCCGGGCGCGCATCACACCCTGCAGTGCGGCTGCATCTCCATGCACCACGTTCAGCAGCGGCTCGCCGCGCACAAGCCGATTGATATTCTCACCGATAAAGCCGTAACGGCGTACGAAAAGACCTTCAGTCCACGCTGCCGAATGCGGTGTGCATATCGCATTCGGCAATGTATCGAACCGATGCCTGGACGGCGGTACGATATCGTCGGTGCCTACCGGGTACTGATACCAGACATCAAGAAAGGCCGCGCCGAGGTGATGTGCCAGTAGTGCCTCGTAAAGGGCATCTTCGTCAACGATCATCGCCCGCGATACATTGATAAGCACCGCCCCCTGTTTCATTCGCGCAAACGCGCTCCGATCAATCATGCCTCGCGTGGCATCATCCAGCGGACACGCGATCACCAGATAGTCCGACATCTGATAGAGCGCCGTCACGTCATCACGTGGCATCAAGCGATCAGCGGGCAGCGCAGTCGCACCGCTGCCTGTGCGGCTGCTCAAGGCCACCACCTTCATCCCGAACGCACGTGCCCGCGTTGCGATAGCCTGCCCGATGCGTCCGAAACCGATAATACCGAGCGTCTTACGGTAGAGCTCACCATGCGGCACCCGCGCGCGGTAACTGTCGGACCAACGCGCGTTATCGAACGCGGCACGGATGGCGTCGAGTTGAATCTCGTGCTGCAGCATGGCCAGCAACGTATATTCGGCAATCGGGATTTCGTGCTCAAACGCATTACACACAACGGTTCCGGCTCGCAACGCGTCGAAAACAATACGATCGAGTCCCGCCCCGGGTACATGCAGCAGGGGGACATCGGGCGCCGCGCCGGGTGCACGTTGGAAACGCATCGCAACCAACACGTCGGCACCACCTATTTGACTGTCATAGCGAGCATCGTGGGCAGCGGCGGTAGGTAACGCAATGAACTCGGCGGGCGTATCCAGCGCAGCGGCAATTTCTTGCTGGTGGCTGGCCGCCTCCCCGATCATGACGATCTTCATATTCTGGAATCCGCAAACGCTGGGAGGAGCAGCTTGATAGCGTGCAAGAAAAAACAAAGGCAGGCGCCGCGATATACACGTTCCGCTTGCTTGCAAGCACACAATCTTATCGAGATATCACTGGAAAAGGCGGCGAAGTCCGAATTTTTAGCGAAATAAGGGACTTTAGGAGAAAACGGCCAGTTGTACGAGCCATACAACGCACTAATGGGCGTATATCTGTCGATTTTCCGCCCAGGCGCGTTCCTCCTTCTGCTTCTACGCTGATGACATTGCGTTCGCGAGGGGCTCGGGCCTCTTCCTCGATGCTCGCGAAGCGCAACAGTTGGTCTCATCCTCCATCGAAGCAGCAACGGTGTCGAGCCGATACAGTCGTTGCGCCGTGCCGCTAAAGAGCGCCGTCCGCTCGTCCCGGCTGGCCTCCGTCGCGAGCCGCTTGAAAGCATTCCACAGTGTTTTGTAACTGAACATGCCTTTGTCCACGGGAAAATTGCTTTCAAACAAGCAACGCTCCGCACCGAATAATTCAAGTGCTGTCCGAAAGTAAGGGCGCCACGCATTCGCCAGGTCCTCGGAAGACGGCGGCAGGGCACCCTGTGCGAAGTTGAATCCGAAAACCGGCATGCCCGCACCACCAAGTTTGAGGCATGTGTTGGGCAAGCGGGCAAGTTTCGACAAACTGTCACGCCAAGCGGTCAGAACGTTGGCGCGTTGATTCATATAAGGACCCACGCCTACCGGGCCGCCGAAATGATCAATGATCACCTTGACATCCGATGCCTGTCGCGCCAACGCATAGACCTCATCAAGTTGCGTATGGTAGGCCCACACATCAAGCGACAAGTCATGACGCGCCAACGTTTGCACACCGCGCACAAATGCCGGGTGCTGCATCAAGTCGCGTGGCGGCGTGGCCGGGCTCGAACGAACCGCGCTGTCGCCATGCCAAGCAACAGGATTGCGGATGCCGCGCAACCGCCCCCCCGACACGGCCAGCATCGTTTCCAGCACCCTTTGCAAGCGGCCGTCGGCCGTGGTGGCATCAAGCCCCGCCAACGTCAGATCCGCGCCGCCAACTATCGCGTCGCATAAGCGCGTGTGCCCATAGAGGCCACTTCGCGTCATCGCCGCAACGCCATTCGCGAACTCGACCTCACCAACCGGCTTCATCGCATCCGGACCATCTGCGCGCAGCATCGAACGGCATTGCACGTACACGGTGGCAATGATCCTGTGCCCCGATTCCGTATCGGACAGCATCTCGTCGGCGAGATAGCGATTCCCGGCGCGATCCCATAAATGATGATGCGCATCGACAATCGGGAGATCGGGATCGATCACCGCCTCATCCCGTAATGCCAGCCACTCGGCGCGAATCGGCAAATGCGGTGTGTTGACGTTTTTCACTATGCGAATCCTTGTCGAACGCTGGGTATCGATCGAATCAAAGCAGTTCGTCTTTTCCAATCATTCCAACGGCACGCAGCGCATCGGGCAGCCATGCGGCGCGCACATCGCCTGCGCGAATCGCGGCAATCCTCGCTGTTTCCGCAGCTACTTTATGTTCCGCGAGTTCGAGAATATGAACAACATCGGAGCGCGGAATCACCACGACACCGTCCGAATCACCTACGACCAGATCTCCCGCCTGCACGGAAGCGCCTGCGATGGAAATCGGCTGGTTGACGCGTCCGGCAACGCTCTTCGTCGGGCCACAAGGATTCAGCCCCGCGCAGAAAATCGGAAAAGAGCCGCCAGCCAGTTCATGGGAGTCTCGCACCGCTGCATCGATGACAAAACCCGCCACGCCGGTTGCCACAGCCTGTGTCGACATGATCTCGCCGATCAGTGCACAGCCCAGGTCGCCTTTGCCATCGACGATAATAACGTCACCCGGCTGCGCAATGGCGAGCGCCGCGTGAACGGCAAGGTTGTCCCCAGGGCGGACCTCAACGGTAATGGCTGGCCCTGCAACTTTCATATGCGGCGACATCGGCTTCACACGACCGTGCAACGTGCCGCGCCGTCCGGCGACATCCGCCAGGATCGCGGCCTGGAACTGGCTGGCACGTGCCACCAGTTCGGCGGATACACGTTCGACATTCCGAACGATTGCATCAAGTCCATTCGTTACTGCAGTCATTATTTATCCCGAGAGCGCGGCGGTACCGGCGCGCCGTTTCAAAATGTTTTTTTCCAAGGCAGTTGCCGCTCGCGTCAAGGAGAAGCAGATCACGTAATAGACTGCCGCCAGAACCGCATACACCTGAAACGGCTCGGTCAGCAAATCGGCATTGATCGCATTGGCCGAAAAAGTCACCTCCTGCGTACCAATCAAATAGGCCAGCGCCGTGTTCTTCACGATCAGCACGAATTGATTCAAGATACTGGGAATGGCATTGACCAATGCCTGCGGCAGGATGATCAACCACTGCGTGCGCCAATAGCCGAGACCCAGCGCGCGCGATGCCTCTCCCTGTCCCTTCGGCAAGGCGCCTATGGCGCCGCGAATTGCTTCTGCAAGATACGCGCCTTCATAGACCACCAATGCCAAAACAACCGTGACGGCCCCGGGAACGCGGACGCCGGTCAACAACGGCAAGACGAAATAGGCCCAGAAGATGATCAGCATGACCGGAATGCCGCGTACGCAAAACACATAGGCGCTCGCAACCCGGCGGATCACGGAATAAGGAGACTGGCGTGCGAGCGCGACCAGGATCGCCACCGGGAAAGCGATCAACAATGCCGCGCTCGCCATGAGTAACGTGGCCGCGATACCGCCCAACGGCCCGTGGGGGTATTGACCAATCAGCAGCAGCAGGCCGTAGTTATGCAGTATGTCTAGCATCGCACTCACCTTTGCGTCGACTTTTGCAAGCTACGCTGCAATATGCCGCCGGATGCCGCGATCATCGATGTTCCCGCCAGGTATACAAAGGTGGCAATGAGATAGCAACCAAAGGTTGCATAGGTCTCGCCTTCAATCTGCCGCGTAACATACATCAATTCCCCCACGCCGATGGCCATCGTCAATGCCGTCGCCTTGAACAAGCTCAACGTCTGCCCGATCAAGGCAGGGAGCGCGGCGCGCACCGCTTGCGGAATCAATATGAGACGCATGGTCTGCAGATACGAAAGCCCGAGTGCACGTGCCGCTTCCTGCTGGGTATGCGGTAATGTGCGAAAGCCGGTGCGCAGGTCTTCGGAAATATAGGCCGAGGCGTTCAGCGCCAAGCCAATGGATGCGAACAAGAACTGCGCATTGTGCGCGTTGACGTAGCCCTGCCAACTGTCCGGCAATACCTGTGGAATACCGAAGTACCACACCAGCAATTGCACAATAGCCGGAACGGACCGGTGATAGCTGACAAACACCTTGACGAGCGTCGCCCCCACCATCGTACTTGCGGCACGAACAACGGTAAGCAGAATACCGAGCAGCATGGCAGACACCCACGCGATACCGAAGAGCTCGACCGACACTAGCAAACCGTGCAGGAATTGAAACCGAAAGTTACCCGTGAGCAAATCCGGTAGCGAAGAAAACATGGCTGCACTCGTCAAATGGCATGACCTGAAAAACGGTTACTGGAAGTCAGCTATCGGTGTCACTTTTTTGGCACGCACCATGTTGTACTCCGTCGACGGGCCATACCATTTATCCCAAATAGCCTGCATACGGCCATTCCGCTCCATTTTATCCAGCGTCTTGTTGACCGCATCCAGCAATGCCGTCTCGCCCTTCTTCACGCCAATGCATTCTGGCTCGTAATGCAAGGTTTCTTCCAGGAAGTGTGTTTTACCCTTCGAGCGATTGCGGAAGCGGACCGCTGCAGGTTCGGACATCGCCATACCCTGCGCCTTGTTCTGCATCAGCGCCATGAAAGCAGACGGTGCATCGTCAAACGTCACTACGTTGGCACCGATGAGCTGTTGACGCGCATACAGCTCCGGTGTCGAGCCGCGAATCGCGCTCACCTGTTTGCCGGCGAACTGAGCGAATTTTTCGATACCACTGTTATTCTGGACCAGAACCGTGATAGGCGTCTGATAGTAGGCCGACGAGAAATCGATCTGTGTCGCCCGCTCCTTGGTGTAACCCAACGCCGCCGCGACGATGTCTACACGCCCCGTTTGGAGCGCAGGAATACGCGCATCGACAGACACGGGGACAATCTCTACCGAAACGCCGAGGTCCTTGGCAATGTCCGTGCAGACATCGACGTCCAGACCAACGGTCTTACGCGTGGCCGGGTCCTGATAACCGAGCGGTACGCTATCTCCCAATACGCCACACACCAGCGTCTTTTTCGTCTTGATGTCTTGCAACTGATCGGCGCGGGCCAGGTGCATCGCACTCGCGCTTACCAGACAAGCGGTCAGGAAGCTCGTCTTGAAAATTGTCTTGTATTTCATACTCGAACCCTTAATCAGCGAATGTTGGAATGCGACGAACTATAGGGACACCTTTTAAAATCGCAACGCCATGAGAGGCATGCCGAATCCGATCGTAAAAAGTCACAATGCGGTTCAATGCAACGCACCTAGCGCAAGTGCGATACGATTGCAGCCTTCGAGGATACGCTCAGACGATGTAGCGAACGACAAGCGAAGATGGGCTGAAAGGCCGTAGGCGCCGCCGTCCAACACGGCGACCTGAGCCGCCTCAAGCAAATACATCGCCACCTCTTTATCGGTGTGCAAGGTCTTGCCGTGCGGCGTGATTTTGCCAATGCAGGCGCCGCAAGCCGGATAGACGTAAAACGCGCCGCCCGGCGTCAGACAATCGAGGCCGTCCACTTCGTTCAGCAAGGACACCATCAAATCGCGGCGCGCGGTGAATGCCTCCAGCGACGAGGCAACGAACGACTGCGAACCCGTCAGTGCAGCCACCGCCGCCGCCTGACTGACCGCGCTGGCGCCACCGGTGCTTTGCGACATTAGCTTGTCCATGGCGGCAATCAGCGGGCGCGGACCACCGGCATATCCAATCCGCCAGCCGGTCATCGCATAGGCTTTAGATACGCCGTTGATGGTCAGCGTACGGTTCCATAGTGACGGGACCGCAGCGGCAAAGCTGACGAACGTCGCGCCGTCATACGTCAAATGTTCGTAAATTTCATCTGTCATCACCCACACATGCGGATGACGCTCAAGAACCGCCCCGAGCAATTGCAATTCCGCAGCGGAATACAATGCGCCGGTGGGATTATTCGGGCTGTTCAGGATCAACCACTTTGTCTTCGGCGTGATCGCGGCTTCAAGTGCGTGCGGCGTCAGCTTGAAATTATCCGCCTGCGTGCAAGGCACGATAACAGGCGTGCCGCCATTCAGCAGCACGATGTCCGGATAAGAAACCCAATACGGCGCAGGAACGATTACTTCATCCCCCTCTTCAACGGTTGCCGTCAGCGCATTGAAAATGACGTGCTTCGCGCCATTAGCGACAAGCACCTCGTTACGCGCGTATTGCAACATGTTTTCACGCAAGAATTTCGCGCAGATCGCATCACGAAGCGCAACGGTCCCGCTTGTCGCGGTATAGCGCGTCTCGCCGCGTTGCGCTGCGTGGTAGGCCGCCTCCGTGATATGCGCTGGGGTATCGAAGTCCGGCTCGCCGGCGGTGAAATCGACGATATCGTGTCCGGCTGCAATGAGTTCGTTTGCCAGCGCCTTCGCCGCGACGCTGGCCGATGTCTTGATTCGCTTGATGCGCACGGCCTCGATCGACAATGCCACTTTCCCACTCCTTGAGTGTGTACAATGTACACGTACAGTGTATTATGTGAACAAATATAAGACAGAAAAAATGGTCGGGCAAGATTTATGTGCATTCACTACACCCCACGATTACCCTGTACACGATTTCATTCAAGGAACGAATATGAGTAACGAAGGTGTCGCAGCCGTGGAGAAGGCGCTGGCGTTATTGGATTGCTTTACGCCCGCACACCAGACGTGGACGCTTGCGGCCCTGGCGAAACATGCGGCAATGCACCGTACGACGATCTATCGGTTGATGAATTCTCTCGAAAGGATGAACTACGTTATCCGTTCGGAATCCGGCGATTATTCTCTTGGTCCGCGACTGCTTTATCTTGGAAACTTGTATGAAGCATCTTTCCAACTGGCGAATCTGGTCAAACCGGCCTTGCTGGCCCTATCTCAGGAAACCGGAGAAAGCGCCTCCTACAACGTGCTTGAAAATGGCGAGCGGCTTTGTTTATTTCGGGTGGAACCCCCGGTGGGTTTGAGGGAAACGCGACTGCCAGGCACGTCATTGCCGCTAGACAATACGTGCGGCTCACTGGTAATCAGACATTGGACTCAGGACGGCACGGCGGCATTGCCAAGGCCGTTGCCATGGTTCACATCGCGTGAGCGCGATGAATATACGGCGGCGTTCGCTGTCCCGATATTTGGCGAAAATAATGCATTCATGGCCGCGATGACCCTTTCCGGACCCGTGGCCAGAATGGAAGCTGCCCGCGCCGAGAATCGTTACGACGCACTTTTGCTCGCCACGGCCGCATCCCTGTCTCGAAAACTGGGCGCATCGACGGCGTTTTGCGATCACCTCTTCAAGCAAGCAATGAGCAACACGTGACGCCACGGATCATCTCACCGTGCGGTCCGCACTGAAATCACGCCGCAGGCGCGTCCCTCTCAGGCAAGAGGGGAACCACTTTGGCAAGCAGGTCACCTACGACCTATGGCGCGAAGACACGCCGAGTCTTGCGTTGCGGCCGCGCGCCCACCATGCGCTCGGTGATGTCTGGCCACCCATCGGCGTATGAACACAGCCTGCACGAGGTCGAGATGAACTTCGCTGAATTATTGGCTGCTTTAGGTCTGGAAGCGCGATTGGATCTGAAAGAGGCGGCAAAAACGGGCAGTTGCACGATTCAATTCGACGAGTCGTTGGAAGTCACTCTGGAAGCGGAGGGCCAGGACGATGCGCAAACCGTCGTGCAAATTCACGCGACCATCGGCAATGTACCGATGTCGAATCGGGAAACCATTTTTGCCCACCTTCTTCAAATTCATCTGTTCGGCCTCGCGACTGCGCAGTCGCATTTTGGCTATGACCCAAAATTGGAGCGCATCATCTTTTTCAAGACCATGATGCTCGAAAATCAAACCCCACAAGAAGCCATTAACGCGTTGGAGAGTTTCGTCAATCAATGTCTGCATTGGCGCCATTTCTTGCCAAACATCGCAGAGCACGGCAATGCATCAGGTCGCTCCGGCTTGACGACGCTGCAATCGGTGTGACCACCATGCAGGTCACACCTCGGGATTGCGGCGAAGCGCCTCAGGCAGGCGACACGCGGGCAAGCCAAGTCGACAAGCCTTCCGTCGACCGGAAGTCATCGACACTGCGCGCGGGAATCGACGGATAGGCGCCAGCGGCGATCTCCGCCAATGCACGGCCAGGGCCTAGCTCAAGAAAAGCAGTTGCACCTGCTTCGACGCAAGCCGCCATGCAGGCGGCCCAGTCGACGGGCTCGCCAATTTGGCGCGCAAGCTTGTCCAGACCGTCGTTCGTATCAAGAACGACTGATCCGTCGATACCGCTGAAAAGTCGCGTGCCCGCCTTGCCTCTCCCTATCGCGACCTTGTCGAGCGCCGCACGAAACACAGGCACGGCGGCGGCGAGCCGATGGCTATGAGATGCGACGCGTACCGGCACCGTCACGATTCTCGTCGCACCTGCTTCGCGCGCGCAACCGGCAAGTGTTGCCAACGCGTCGGTTGCGCCGGCCAGGACATACGCGTCCCCAGGATTGATGATGGCGATATCGGCATCGTGTTCGGCGCAGAGCGCATCAAGGCTTTCCCGATGCAAGCCCCGTACGAACAACAGGCCTTCGTTACCGTGGCTCGCCGCATCCATTGCGTCTGCGCGTGCGACGATGAGATCGAGCGTATCGATGGCACCAAGACATCCCGCGACATGCCAGGCGGCAACCTCGCCCACACTATAGCCGGCAACGATGATGCGCGCCGGTAGCGCAGGGCCGATACGCGCGAACGCGATGATGGCATGCAGCGTACATAGCAACTGCGCCGCGCGATTGCCCTGCAAGGCGTCGGCACTTGCATTGCGTACCCAATCACACGGGTCCTCTCCCAGAAAGTGCGCGGCATGTGAAAATAGCGGCGCGGCCCGCGATTCGTCGGCAACAAGGTCAAACATCCCGGGACGCTGATGCCCTTGACCAGAGCATAGGATCGCGACGGTCATGATGGTGTCTCCTGGTCAAACGCGGCCGCGAACAAACTCATCGCAAGCAGATCTGCGGCACCGCCGGGACTCAGGCGGCGCGCGACAAATGCGTCATGCGCGGCGCACGCATGCCTCAACCAATCGGGCGCACCAACGCCGCCCCTGTCGAGAAATGCTCGCGCAGTCTGCTGGGCAAAGGCAAGACCCGCCTCGCCGCCGCGATGCAGCAGATTCGTGTCGATGACCGAGGCAATGAGGGCGAAGCAAGCATGCACGCGGGCGGCAGCCGCGTTCCCCGGACAAAGCAACGCGCCTTCGCGAAGCGCCGGGACGCCGACGCGGTATACGCTTTCGAAGCCATTTGCCGCTTCCTGACGCGCCCCGCCGGCACCGTATCGCCGCCCGGCAACTTCGCCATGGCTATTCGACGCGCGCGGCCCGCCGAGAATGTCCTCTCCCCAATAACGGCGAACGCACTCACCTAATGTCGGCATGGGAAGGGCGTGCGCGAACACGTCATCCGCAGCACGACGACCCGCCGCCGCGCAGAGCAAGCCGACACCGAAGATCGCGCCGCGGTGCGTATTCACGCCCCGCGTCGCGGCAAGCATGGCGTGCTCCGCCCGTATGCCGATGCGACGCAACGTCGACATACCGGACTGCGCCGCTCCTGCTCGCGCCAGTTCGGAAAAATAGGGTTCGATAGCGGCGGTGCTGGACGCAAAGGTCTGCGCGTCCATGTCGTCGTGACTACCCGTGTCCACCCAACTGACCAGCCCTGGCTTCGGCCAGGTGTCGATCTCAAGTCGCAAGCATTGCGCCGCTGTATAAGCGATGGCGTCAGCATCGCTCGCGACCTCATCGTTCGCACGGACGTTCAGGCCGATCATGTCTTCACCTCGACAAATTCGCGTGCCGGTAACAACACGACGTCTGTCGCCCGTTTCACAACGACATCGCCCTTCGCCTCATGCAATTCTCGCCAATTTACCCCGGCCCCATCCGCGCGAATAATCTCACCGTCGATTCTCATCGGTGCAACGGCAGCACAGCGCGCGATGTCGGATAGTAGCGTATCGAGCGTGCGCGTCACGTCGTCTCCTTGCGGCAAATCGAACAAAAGATCCAGATCGGAAGCCGCGCTCAGATAGGGCAGACTCGTCAGCCCTTGCCATGCAAGACTGCCGAACGCACGGCATTCCACCCGATGTCGACTGGAAAGCGCACAGAGTGCATGGATCGTCGCACGCCAGGGATCAGGCGCAACATCCACCAACGAGGCGAGTGTGGGCGGTGCCGCGACCGACACGATCCGATCCCGCGGGACGACTACACTGATTCGGCGCTTGCCTGCTGAAGGCGGCAGGGGCAGGCCGAGTGGGACGCCCGCTCCTATTGCAGCATCGCATGCGTTCGCACGACGCGCCATCAACGGTCTTCCCGCTTTCACCCAGTCTCGAATGAGAGGTTCGTTCGCAAGCGCCGGCTGGGTCGCAAGACACGCCTCCCACGCGGCGTGCGAAACACGCACGACCGTATGCCGCGCGATGACAGCGTCAGATAGCGTCATGCGCGAGTGCATATACGCGTTCCGCAATCCGCGCGGCAGCCTGGCGTCCGCCTCGCGACTGCCCCAGAAGGCCGCGCCCGTCGGCGCGCTCAGCAGGCGCTTCGAGCCATCGCGCAAGCTGTCTTGCCAACGGTTGCGCGGGGTCGAGCACTTCATCCACCGCCCCTGTTTTTGCCAAGTTATCGAGCCCCGGCGCAAACACAGCCGTCGATTTGGCCTTCTCCTGCAATGCCTCGATCGACAATTTCGTCACGCGCGACATGGACGGTAAATCCATCACGGCAGGCTCGGCACCCGGTAACGCAACGAGCACACGCGTCGCCAGTGCGGTAGCAATAAAGGCACCGGCCGCCGTCTGTCCATAAAGCAGGCCTACCGTTTGATGACCATGAAGACTGGCAAGCAACAGGCATTTTGCAAGGTGAGACAGACATTCGTTCAAGCCGAGCAACTCGTCCCGCTTGCTCATTCTCTGACTTGCGCTATCAATCAAGACGAGGATCGGCGTATCGTCTCCCCGGCGAATGGTCTCGAGCACGCGTTGCGAAAGCCATAGCGCTTCGTCAACGCCGATGAACTGGTGGTTCGACATGCCGACGACATCGACCGTCTGTCCTTCAATGGTCGCCGTCCCGGAAACAAGCCCATCGTCGCGCACGGAGATCGTATGATTCAGCGCGCCGAGAATCTCATCGAGCGTCATGTCGCGTCTCCTGTAAGCGTTCCGCCAATGTGGAAAAAGTGTCGCAAGGCATCGCCGGAATGTCCTGGACCTCGCTGCCTGTCGCACCCAATGCACGCCACACATCCCGGGCGTCCTTGCAATCGCCAAAAGTGGCGACACGTTCGTCCAGTCGGCGCTGCTCCGCTTCAAGTGCCGCCAGTTCGAATGGGGCGTGCTCGGCAAGCAATGCCAGGGCGGCATCGCGAAATGCGGTTACGGTATCGTCGACAAAACGCTCAACAGCACCGATGAGTCTTCGATGCTTGCCCCCCATTGTCCGCCAGACAAGCGCGCGGTCTTTTGAGTCGAATTCATCAGCGCCACGATTGGTCTCGATGACTTCCGGACCCGACACACTGATGCGCCCTTGCTCTGAAACAGCGAGTGCCGAACAACATGCCGCCAGCAGTCCGCCGCCGCCGTAGCATCCGGCGCGGCCTCCGATAAGGCCGAGCACCGGCACGCCGGCAAACCGCGCGTCGACCACCGCACGCATGATTTCAGCAATGGCGACCTCGCCTGCGTTGGCTTCCTGCAAACGCACGCCGCCCGTATCGAACAAAATAAGGACGGGCACCGTGCGCGCATCCCGGGCGGCACGTAGCAGACCGGTCAGCTTTGCACCATGCACTTCGCCGACAGCCCCTCCCATGAATCGCCCTTCTTGCGCCGCGACAAACACCGGACGACCGTCCAGGCTTGCCCGCCCGACGATCATGCCGTCGTCGAATTGACGCGGCAGATCGAAGAGTGGCAAGTGCGGACTCCATTCACGCTCGGACGGGCTGACGAATTCGACAAAACTCCCCGCATCCACTAGGCCATGAATGCGTTGACGGGCAGATGCTTCATACCAGCTGGCATTCTCTATCGGTTGATCTACGCGAACGTTCATTGTTCACCTCGTTCGATTGCGCGAACCGCTTGAGCAAGACGTAGCGCGACGGTATCGGGGCGTGCCCCTCCGTCGTTGATGGACAATCGCAACCCACCCGGCGACCGGCGCTCGACGAAATCGTCGACAACGGCCTGCCACACCTCTCCAAAGCCGATCGCCGCCGTCTGTATCTCGATTTCGCAGGCACTGCCGGGGAGCACACGCTCGGCGAGCACTTCGAGATTACCGGAAGCCACAACGCCGACCAGCGCTGATGTCGATTCGCCCGTCACGCGCTCGCGCGCAGTATAACGATAACTTAGCCGTTCCATTGCCTACCTCTCGTTACCAATTGCGAAACCGCGATGGCGGCGCGTATAAACCACCGGACCAATGCACCAGATCTTTCACCGAGCGCGCGGCCAGAAGGCGTCGATCCGCATCGAGAGGGTCGACCCCCAGATCCTCTGGTCGCCGAATCACCCCGCGCTCCCGCAATCGCTCGACGAACCGGCGGTCACGCCCTCGCCCCACCTCGGTGTAGCCTGCAACGCCACGAATGGCCTGCTCGCGCTCATCTGCATCGCGACATAACAGCAGATTGGCAATGCCTTCCTCGGTGACGACGTGCGTTACATCGTCGCCGTACACCATCACCGGCGCGAGGTCCAATGACAACTTGTCCGCGAGCCGCAAGGCATCGAGCTTTTCGACGAACATCGGTACGTTTTTGTCACCGAACGTCTCGCCAATTTGCACAACCAGCTTGCGCCCACGCCGCAGCGCAGCAGGAGTCTTCGGATCGGCCTCGGCGCCTGCCTTCAGCCATGGCTCGCTTGGGTGCCGCCGGCCTCGCGCATCACTGCCCATATTCGGCGCGCCCCCGAAACCCGCGATACGTTCAGCGGTCACGGTAGACGAATGACCTGACAAGTCGATTTGCAGCGTTGAGCCGATGAACATGTCACAGGCATACAGCCCGGCCGTTTGACAGAACGCCCGGTTGGATCGCAGTGAACCATCGGCCCCGGTGAAGAACACATCGGAGCGTGCACGGATATAGTCGTCCATACCGACTTCCGACCCGAAACAGTGGACTTGTTCGACCCATCCGGATTCGATCGCAGGAATCAGCGTGGGATGCGGGTTGAGTGCCCACTGCGTGCATATTTTCCCTTTCAGGCCAAGCCGCTCTCCGTAGGTTGGCAGCAAAAGCTCGATCGCCGCCGTGTTGAAGCCGATGCCGTGATTAAGCCGCTTGATGCCGTATGGCTGATAGATGCCCTTGATCGCGAGCATCGCGGTCAGGATTTGCGTCTCGGTAATTGCCCCAGGGTCGCGCGTAAACAGGGGCTCGACGAAAAACGGGTGGCCAGCCTCCACGACGAAATGCACGCGATCGCCCGGGATGTCGACGCGGGGCACCTTATCAACTATCCGGTCAACCTGGGCAATGACAACGCCGTCCTTGAATGCCGTCGCTTCGACCACGGTAGGCGTATCTTCCGTGTTCGGTCCGGTGTACAGATTGCCGTCGGCATCGGCGCTGACCGCCGCGATGAGCGCGACGTTTGGCGTCAGATCGATAAAATAGCGTGCAAATAGCTCCAGGTAGGTATGCACTGCACCAAGTTCGATGCGTCCGCCAAACAGCAACTTCGCGATTCGCTGTGACTGCGGTCCCGAGTACGCGAAGTCCAGTTTTTTTGCGATACCGCGTTCGAACACGTCAAGATGTTCGGGCAGCACGATGCCGGACTGCACCATATGCAAGTCATGGATCTTCTTGTTGTCTACCCCCGCAAGCGCGGTCGCGAGCAAATCCGCTTGCTTCTGGTTATCGCCTTCAAGGCATACGCGGTCGCCGGGTCGCAGCACGGCCTCCAGCAATGCGGTGACATCTTTCGCCGCGACCCGCTTTCCTCGGGCCACGTGCGCACCTGCAGCAAGCCGGGCATCACGCGCCTGCCGTGCTTGATTCCATTGAGCCATTGCGTTTCTCCTGCGAAACGGGACGAGTTAGGATCATTGTAGGGTATCTCTGCAAGCGGATTCATGACGTTATCGAATGCGCCTAGAGGCAAGATCGTTAGATCGCGCGCGAATAAGAGTAGACTCCGATATGCTTCGGAAGGCCCGCAGCGCCGCCGCTTCCGGTACCAGAAATGTTCTTGAAAGAAAATCGCGATGCGTCCGTTACCGCCCGAGTTGCTGCGTAGTTTCTTGGTCGTTGCCCAGACAGGCAGCTTTACCGCGGCATCGGAACTCGTCAATCTTTCACAGTCCACCGTCAGCCAGCATATTCGCCGACTGGAAGAACTATTGGATCGCGCGCTGTTCGAGCGGGACACGCGCAAAGTCAGGTTAACCGAAAGTGGCGAAGCACTTCGTCGGTACGCCAGTCGCATTCTCGAATTGATGGACGAAGCCGTGATGTCCGTGTGCGGTCCGCCATTGGCGGGGACGGTCCGGTTGGGATTGTCTGAAGATTTCGCCTCGACACGTCTGACCGACACACTCGCCCAATTCATGAAGCGCAATCCCGAAGTCGAATTAGCCATTGTGACCGGATTGTCAGGCGAGCTTTTTGACGCTTTCGACGAAGGCAAGCACGATTTGGTATTCGCCAAACGGATTGCCGGAAGTCGCCGTGGGCGCGTAGTGCGTTCCGAGCCGCTTCTCTGGTGTACCGGACCGGGGTCGCCCTTCACCGGGCGAGAACCGACACTGTCTCTTGCATTGCACCCGGAACCGAGCGTATCACGACAGCGTGTGCTCGAAGCGTTGGAAAACGCCGGGCGCCCATATCGCATCGCGGTAACGAGCAGCAGCGTTGCGGCGCTACGCGCGGCTACCGCGGCAGGAATCGGTATTGCGGCGTTTTGCGGGTACGTCATCCCTGACGGCCTTATAACATTAGCGTCCGACCTTCCGCCGCTCGGCAATCTTGATTACACGGTTGAACGCCACCCATCCGTGTCACGGGCGACACTCGCGCTCGAAGCGACACTCGTTGCCGCCGCGTCCGATCTGTAGCTGTTGCGAATCGATACACGTCTAGCGTCACATGGTCAAGAAAACGTCGCCAGAGCAACGTCGCGAGTTGGGTACCTTCCTCTCGAGCCGACGTGCTCGTTTATCGCCAAAAGCATTTGGCTTGCCAGAGACATCACGCCGTACGCCTGGGCTGCGACGCGAGGAAGTGGCCGTGCTTGCAGGCGTCAGTGTCAGTTGGTACACCTGGCTCGAGCAAGGGCGAGACATTCAACCTTCAGCCGAAACGCTGCAACGAATCGCAAAGGTCCTCCAACTCGATCAGGTGGAGTCATCGCACCTCTTCGCGCTGTCCACACGCGACGCTCCGGCTATCGTCACCGGCGGTGGCGTCACCGATGGCCTTGAGAGGCTGGTCCGTGCCATTAATCCCATTCCAGCCTACGTGCGCAATACCCGGCTGGATATCCTGGCCTGGAACGATGCCATTGCGGACCTTTTCGTCGATTACGGCGCGTTGCAGCCACACGAACGTAATACGCTACGTCTGCTGTTCCTGTATCAGCCGTATCGCACGTTGATCCGCGATTGGGAGCAAATGGCGCGAGGGATGATTTCTACATTTCGCGCAGCCCGCGCACTCGCGCCGGACAAAACACCTTTCGATCTGCTCATTGCGGAACTGTCCGAGGAGAGTGGCGAATTCCAAGCCTGGTGGCAAGACACCGATGTGAAGGGCTTCGCCGAAGGCAGCAAACACCTGCAGCACCCTACGCTGGGACGGGTATCGTTTACGTACGTCGCGTTGACACCGGAGGGGCGGCCTGATCTCTCGTTGGTAACGTATATACCCAAACCCCCAGCCTATGACTCGCAGTCATAGGATCAGCAGACGCCTAGCGCGCGGCGCGGCGCGGCGCTTGCCTACAGTGACGTCAAGCGCGGTGCATCATGCGCTATTGCCCATCGTCTTGGAGGTAATCACCATGTCAAACGCAGATACAGCGTCGACCGCGAATGTTGCGACATCGCGGAATCCCGCCACAGGCGAATTGATCGCGACCTATCCTTTTCAAAACGCCGATGAGGTAGAACGCCTCCTCGACGAAAACGCATCGGCCTCCCGGCTCTGGCGGGCAACCCCCATGCGCGAGCGGGTTGCAGCCTATCATCGTCTTGCTTCGATCTTGCGTTCTCGCGCCGATACCTTGGCTGCGCTGATCACAATGGAAATGGGCAAGACGATCAATGCGGCACGCGCCGAAGTGGAAAAATGCGCGGCGACGATCGATTGGATTGCGGAGCATGGCCCGGCGATAATCGCCGACGAGCCGGTCACCGTCGATGGCGACGATAGCGTCCACGTGTCGTATCTACCGATCGGCACCATCCTCGCCGTCATGCCGTGGAATTTTCCGCTGTGGCAGGTGATCCGCGCGTCGGGCCCGATCATGCTATCGGGCAATGGCTTCATCTTGAAGCACGCGCCCAACGTGATGGGTGCCGCGTATGCGCTGCAGGATATCTACGATGCAGCCGGGTTTCCGAAGGGGGTGTTTGCGCTTCTCAATACCGATAACGACACCGTTGCCCGCGTCATCGAGGATGATCGTGTGGCAGCAGTAACGTTGACGGGCAGCATGCGCGCCGGTGCCGCGGTTGCCGCCGCGGCGGGACGTGCGTTGAAAAAGAGCTTGCTGGAGCTTGGCGGTTCCGACGCCTTTATCGTGTTGGCGGATGCCAATATCGATTTGGCGGTGCAGGCTGGCATTGAAGCGCGTTACCAAAATGCGGGCCAGGTTTGCCTAGCCGCCAAGCGCTTTATCCTCGAAAAGCCGATCGCGGAAGCCTTCACACACAAGTTTGTCGCGGTGGCGAAGCAATTGAAAGTTGGCGACCCGCTAGACCCAGAAAACGCAATGGGGCCAATGGCGCGCCACGACCTGCGCGACGAATTGCACAGTCAAGTGAACCGCAGCATCGCCGCCGGTGCCACGCTCGTGCTCGGCGGCAATCAAGTAGCAGGGGTAGGCAATTTTTATGAACCCACGGTATTGACCGATGTTTTGCCAGGCATGGCCGCTTTTGACGAGGAGACATTCGGCCCTGTTGCGGCAATCGTCGTGGCAGACAATGCAGAGCATGCCATTCAGCTCGCAAACACCAGCGATTACGGATTGGCAGAGGCGTTGTGGACGGCTGATGTCGCGCGAGCACAGCGTATAGCACGCCGGTTAGAGACAGGTGGCGTGTTCATCAATGGCTTCTCGGCGTCGAATGCGCGCATTCCGGTGGGCGGCGTGAAGAAAAGCGGATACGGACGCGAACTGTCGCACTTCGGCTTGCGCGAATTCACGAATGCGCAAGCCGTCTGGGCAAAGCATGTCGACTGATAGCCCAAGGCGTTAGCGAGCCGGGAGACCGAACAATGGTGCACAGTCTGTTCGGTCTTTGACAAGTTTCTTTGTTTTTAAGTCCCATACGCCGGGGAATTCAGAATCCCCACACCGCATACCGCCATCTGCTGATACATATCTTCCATCAGGAGAAATCCGGCCAGGTCGATCTTCAAAAAAAACCAATCCGCCTTCCCTTTGCATTTGTCGGACGGTTTTACGTGCGCTATACATCCCTGGATAGACACCAAGTGGAATCCGGCTCCCAAGCTTCGCCACAACGGCAACGAAACGCAACGGCGGTGTGTAGATTGGCCCTAAAGAAAGGTAAATATTCTTCTTCAAATTAACATCAACTACGAAGCCAACACGATCTGGTATACGCAAAGCTCGGACGCTGCCACGACTACAAGCTAACACTTCTTGAACCGCAACAAAATCAACACTCGTCAACACGATGACCGACTGATCCCAATTGAAGATAGGACGAACGTCATTTAAATAATTTTCCAGTTGGCATAGCCCGACCACGCGATCTCCACAAAATATTTTAATGGCGCGATCCGCCTCGCCATAATTCACTCTATCGAATGCAATCGCTCTATTACTTAGGATACCTAATACAAACAATAGAACCAAACGAATCACTATCAATTTAATACTCTCAAGGCACCCTTCGTCTTTTCATAACGAAGGTCTTTTGCTGTATCTCCCCCGTTGATCGCCTTGGTAACTTTTATCGATATTCTCTTCGCTATAGCAATATCTTCCGTAGAGGTTGGAATTATTCCGCTTCCCGCATCTATCTCTCTTTTGACGTGCGGTCGCTTCACTGCCATATAAAATCCTCCGCTATCAATGCTGTTGAAGCTGGTAGAAACAATACGGTGTGGATCATTTATCAGCGCTGCGCGGCGTCGCATTTCGTTAGGCTGCCTGCGCATATATGCGGGATCGTCCCACCAGTAACGATCAAAATCTGTCGAACGAAGCCAACCTCTAAAAACCCAGTATTCTGCATAATGAATCCTTCCAGTCAATTGTTTGAAGCCACGACCGCGAAATTTCTGTGCATCTATATTTCCTATATTTCCAATTGACCAACTGTATGATTTAGCATACCTCACGCCCGACGCATAGAACTTCTCAGAACTGTAGTAACTATCGAATTCACTTGCTTTCTCACCGTACCAATGCCCCAAATCTGCTTCTGATTTTAGAGATGCAGGATTCTTCCGGTTGCCGGCCATGCTGCTCTCCTGCATTTCCATAAGGGAGCTGCATTCCACCGCCCCTTGCCCGAGAAAATGCGACTGCCGTATGGGATTTGTAATCACATACTTCTGCATTACTTGATTGAGTGCTGTCCGATAGCGTTCCCTGGTCGCCTCGGGTGTAATTTCATAAATGCGAGCCAACGTGGACTTGTCAATCCAGCCGCACTTCCGCATCCAGTTGATAAATTCGATTGGATGAAAGTGCCACAATGTAGGTGCTATATCCAAGGCCGCATCGGACCACCACTGCAGGGCATTCGCGTGGGCTTTGAACGCAACGTATTGCTCATGCGTCATGGCAGCACGCGACGGGCTCTCACCTGAAGCACTGTCCCGCAATAAAAATTGGTAGGTCGAATCGAAATGGGCGGCATCCCATTCGGTGCGGAATTTGCAGACAAGTCGGCGCATCTTCTTCCGCAATGCGGGATCGCGTAGCCGGCTGAGCGCATCATCCTCTGTTATATCGGAGGGTTGATTCACATCAAGCAAATTCAAAACGGCTTTCCCACAACATCGACCATCGCTGGTCAAACGTGTACCGGCTTCTCCATCATGAATACGCTGCCAACCAAGAAACCGTGGAAAATCCGCGTCGGACAGCTTGACCACCGATGGCACATTCAGATCAACGTATGCAATCTCATCACTCGGAGACGCAATACACTGCCAGTTCCCGACACCTGCAGGAAGGGAATCCTCGCCGACGATCCGCCCATATCGCAGCAGTTCATACGTAGGCGATTGGTTATTCGGTGCAAGCAGATTCGCAATCTTCGGCATCTCGAATTCATAGGGTTTTCCAGGAAAAACCGCACTGCCAAGGAGGACCCCGTCTTCCGAGTAAGTATAGGTGTGACAGTTTCCTTTCGCAAAGTGCACCGTCAACCATAGCGACTTATCAAGCGTTCCCACCTGATTCTGCCCTTCCGGTTCTGGTTCGGGAAACGCTCGTCGTCTCCGCGTTGCCGCATCTGAAGTCACGCTACCACGCGCTACACCGCGAATGCGAATATCCTCCCCTTTTTCAAATGCAGCCTTCCTCTTACGCCACTGTTTGTACTTTACTGACGCTTGAGCCTGTGTCTTGTTGAATAATGCCGTTCCGGCGGGCAACAGGAAATGCATATCGCCCCATAGATCGGGGTCACCGGAGTTATCGCCAGTGCGAAAAACCCTGTACGCTTTGTCTCCTCGCTTGATTAGTTTGTCGAGTCCTCCCTGATCGGTAAAAATTTCGAAATGAATGGCGCGCGCACCAGCGATCACGCCGCCGCTACCGACGATTTCTTTACGAATAATTTCCTGACCGCTAGATACCGTTACGGAAGAAAGGTGCATGTAGACGGACCAAAACCGTATCGTCGTATCCTTTCCTAACTCTGCCTCGTGCTCAATTACCACGCATCCGTCGTCCGTCCAACTCGCATTGGAATCAGTACTCATGGCGTAATTCAAAGGATGCGACGGATCATCACTTTTTTCTGTCGGGGCACGAACATACACCACCTTGCCATCGGCAACACACGCAATCGGCGATGTTCCGTACAATAAATGCACGCCTCCATGCCACCTTAAATTTGCACTTAAGGGGTAGGTTCCCGATCCGTAAGGCGAATCAGGAAACATCGCTTCCGAAAACGCCATGTCGCGCTCTGCATCACCGATGTCAGCATCTTTAAATAAAACAGGATAGCTAATTATCATTATTTTAAAATATCTTATTTATTTTCCAAAGCATCATTGCGAAAAGAAAAATTTTCCTGGTGGCGCTAAATCAGATCGAGGCAGTTGGGGCAATACATAGTCCTTTTGCGTCGGCCCATCGAAGGCATGGGTCGCACCTTTGACATCGATATTCGCAGGGCTATGTATCTCGATTTTCCCGTCCGCAATCCGAATATATGCGCCGCCTGACGTCAGAAGAATGCCTTTCTCCGCAACCACCAGGACATCATCGGCCATTGATGCAATGGTCAAGCGCTTTTGCGCATCCAACTCGACGCTATCCGATTGCGCCTGGACCATCACTTGCCCTTTCTGCGCAAGAAGCTTGATACCCCCATTTTTTACAAACAGGCTGATCTTTTCCGCGACAGAAGCAATAAGGGATTTATCGGAAGCGCTATGCGTGCTTCCGTCGCTTATCAAAGTCACATTTTGCGCCGCCGCGACGTGCGCTGATTCTTGTGTCGACAGTCCAATGCCGCTCGGGCTCGCAATCAGCATCACTGGCTCCTTGAATTGCTTGGCACGGCCCGTCCCACCCCCAGCCGTATTCCCGCCGGATAAAGCAACGCTTGGCGCCTCACCTTGCAAAGTGTCATTGAATTTCCTCAATGCGATAGCGGCGCTCTCCAAGCCTTCCGCCTGCGCTTGCATCGCGCATGCCGACAAATCCTCAGTAAGTGTCACGCCATTGGCCAGTGGTGCGGAAGCACTACCCACCGCCATTGGCTCGCCTACAGCAGGATAGGTCGATATATGCAGCCCTTGCGCAGCACGTACCGCGCCGCATTCGCTTGTCATAAGATCGAAGCCGGTACCTTTATAGGTGCCACGCGTATTGCCGCCATGATCGATCATGTAGCCAAGGTGCAAAGACGACTGCGCGGTGCTGCTATAAAGTTGCAGTCGGCTCTGCCCTGTTGCGTCGTCCATCACCAGCTGGTTATAGCCGGCACCGCCATACTCTTTAGATTTGAAGCCAGAAAGCAGGCCGTTTGAATGCCAAGGCGGCTTTTTCTCGGCATTGAAAAGTCGTCCGGTACAGATCGGACGGTCGCAATCGTCGTCTAGCCACGAAATTATCACCTCTTCGCCAATACGCGGAACGTGTGTACTCCCATACTGGCTGCCGCTGCTGGCCTGCACGACCCGGACCCAGCAAGATGCATTCTGATCTCCAGAGTTCAGCCGATCCCAGTGCATTTTTACCTTGACACGATTCAGGCTGTCCGTATGGACCTTATCCCCATCGGGGCCCGCTACCGTCGCGGTCTGCATCTGTATATTCGGCTTGGCATGTTCCGGTGGGCTTCTAAATGGTACATGGCGGCGCTGCGCTTCGATCTCAACGAAGAAATAGCCATCGTCGGATCCATCACATGCATATGCGCACCTTTCGTTTGCCGACCCCGCTGGCGCGCCGTAGTGCCCATCCTCCACTCGCGCTCGCAATCCGCTGCGTTTTCGCGCGTCATCGATTAGCGGTTTTATGCTGAATAAATAATCTGTAGCCTCGGATGATGTCGCGATATTGCTTTCCATCGCCCACCGTACCGATAGCACTGCAAATTCGCGGTCTTGCGGGTGCTCCTTCCTATGTACACTGTGGTTCTGAAGGGTGAACCACTGGCCTGCATCGATACTCCGGATACTTCCACTACCAAAGAATCGCTTCGCGCGAGACTCCCACTCCTCCATCCGAATCTTTGAAAGTGTGTCACCGCGCACTTGCCGGTTATACGTATAAGCACCCGTGTATTCGTACACTTCGGCTTGTAAGGGTATCGTTCCCTGACTGGGTAGCGTCGGCGTATGGGTGCCTTTGCCTGGCGCGGAAAACGGGGACTTGTAGTCGAACGTGCGCGTGGTGAGCTGCGTGCTCTGCAACGCGCGCGTGCAAGACCAATGGGTCAGCGAGTCAGCTTCACTACTGATCCCGGCACGATAGAAATCGACTGATTTACCGGCATTCTGAGAAAAGGTAAACAGGTTGTCCGTGATGGTCAGCATGTGTGATTTTCCATCGTCCGCCTGCGTGAAGAAGCCAAAAAGGCCCTCGTGCTCCATCAGGCGATGGACAAAATTCCAGTCATCTTCGTACTCCATGCAAAAAGAACGCTTCGGAAGCCCAGACGACAACACAAACTTATACGCACCGCGGCCTTGGGGATGTTGATCAAAAACATCTGCAATGATCTGGTCGGCGCTTTTTTCCTGCCATATACGCGCGTCTTTGCGGAACTTCAGGAAATGTAGCCAACTGGCAAACGATAATTGATACGTTGTCAGCGTACCGTCAGAACCAAGCAGTCGGGCGGTATTCACGTAGCCATGAAACGGCCGATATGAATGATCAATCTGTTGAATCCACAGCGTCACCGGCTGAGCAATCAGCGTTTTCAGCGCGAGTCTTGATGTTGATACCGCTTCCACCGTAAAGGAAAATTGCCGGCCGATAACACTCTCGCCCACGGCACGCACAGGAATAAGCGCATTCCGTCCAAGCGGCGTGTCGAGTCGGAGCAGTCGTGGCGACTGCGATAGCGTGTTTGGATTGCACGTGGAAACGTGCATGTCGCCCTGTAAAGCCATGATGTGCATCGTGCTCAAACGCCCCTGACAGGGCAACGAGCATCATTCTGCGGACTTACAGCCCGAAAGAACAAGGGCGACCTGCACTAGGATTTTATTTAAATTCCAGCAATGAACACGTTCCCATCTTCACCATCGACCGTCTCAACGCGTAAACATGTCATTCACTGCACCACCTTCCGCATCAGAATCGCGTCCGCATACCTATAGCGACAATCGCCTGGCGATTCGAGCTTGATGGTGTGAAGTGATAGATGGATGCCTCATCAAGCACGGCGATATTCGCACCGCTCACGTGCTGATACGTACCCTCCAGATAGACATCGGTACGTTGGCTCAGCGCATAGTCGATCTGCACTGTTCCTTGCATCCACTTCGGATGTTCCGACGTACCTGGCCGCACATAATGGCCTTGCGTATAAGTAACAGCGCCGCCAAGCGATAATGCCGGCGTCAGCGCATACTTTCCGTTTAACTCATAATTGTAGAGCGTCATGAAATCGCCAGTGAATGCGACATAGCTGCCACCTGAATCCACTGCCGTTGGCGCATCGATCGATGTTCGACTTGCAACAAAGCCGATCTGTGCGTTGGAGAAAGCGTATTGAACACCCCCCGCATAGACGCGCTGTCGCTGCCCCAGAAACTGTGCATTGCCGTCGCTACTGCTGATGGCCCCGGAGACATTTCCAGAACGTGAGCCGCCCGGCTGATTTGCTTGGAAGAAAGCGGCGGCAAGCGAAAGGCCGCCGTAAGCATACTTTCCGCCGAACGTGAATGCGTTGTTCTCCCGGAAACCGGACGCGGTGTTGCTGAATGCGTAACCACCGCCAAACTCGAATCCATGAAAATCCGCGCTACGCAGCATCACGGAATTGTTCATCCGCATGCTGCCTGCCATGTTGTCACTGTCAAAGGGATGCGACGCCAGATTGCCACCAAAACTGCCAGCAGCCGACAACGGTGCGACGAAAGTTGCAACCGAATCGTATTGTCGGCCGAGCGTGACTTGGCCAAAGCGAGCGCTGCGCAAGCCTACAAATGCCTGTCGCCCAAATTCATCATTACCATTGGACGACTGACCTGACCCGATATTGAAGCCATTTTCCAACGTAAAGATTGCCGACAAGCCGCCGCCAAGGTCCTCGCTGCCACGCAAGCCCCATCGGCTGGCATTTACATTGCCGCTCTGCAGCGAAAGGGATCGGCCGCCAGATCCGCCCGTGGAGGCTCGCTGATTGCTTGCGTAATCGACACCCACGTCAAGCAAACCGTATAGCGTCACGCTGCTCTGTGCATGCGTTGAAGCTGAAAATATTGCTGCCGAGAAGGAAACCACCGCTGCTATTACATTCTTTCTCACGCCCTTTGCTCCTTAAGTAGGCAATCCCTGCTTCCGCATTCCGTTGCAAGCGACAACGGTTTTTGGTGACGTGGCCCGGGAAAAGATACACAGCTCCGACCTGCCAAACGGCAAGCTTGGCATATCAATATAACGACGTCATGAAGGGTTCAGAAGTAAATGACGGCACGATGAAGCCGTTTATCGATACCGGTCAGAAAATCGACGTATCGAAAAAGCCGTGATTGTAGGGCGATGCGGCTGCCGATGGCACCTGGCGCGGTCAGCCGGAAAACGAGGCATGGTTGGGTAGGATGCGGGGGAACGTCGGATGGTTTCGCGAGGTCACGCGGCCTTTCGAAGACTGATACCAGACGATTTTCAGTGCGCACAACCGGCTTGAAGTTGCGGTCTTGACGTACAAACATCGGACCTGCCCATTAGCCAACGACTAGCCTCCGAGGTGTTCGACGAGAATCAGCACACCGATGCCAATCAAGACAACCCCGCCAACACATTCCGCACGGCGGCCCACCACGCTGCCCACGACACGTCCGATCATTACGCCAATCGTTACCATGGTCGCAGTAGCCAACCCGATGGCTGCGGCCGTGGAATAGATATTCACGTCAACGAATGCGAGGCCTGCACCCACCGCCATGGCATCAATGCTGGTGGCAAAACCCGTGAGGGCCAACACCCAGAATGAATGCATCGCGGGCTTCTCATTGTTCACTTCCTCGACTTTGAAGCTATTGACGATCATGCGACCGCCAAGAATACCGAGCAATACGAAGGCTATCCAGTGATCCCAGGCTGACACGTATTGGGCGGCAGCCTTACCCAGGAGCCACCCGGCGATAGGTGTCAACGCTTCGATTACACAGAAAATTAAACCGGTTCTGATTGCTTCGCGCCATTTAGGACGATGCAATGTGGCACCTTTGCCAATAGAAGCGGCAAAAGCATCTGTGGACATGGCAAAAGCCAGGAACAGTATCGCGACAGGATTCATCTATTTGGGCGCTCTAGGTCGGGCAATAAACCACGACACATCGCTGCACCCGACCGGTTGCGGCGATGTGTCGATGGTCTCGCCAACCTAAAGCAGGGTAGCTGCGCCACGGTCTGGCCGACCGAGAATGTTGACGCAACTGCTTCCGGATGGAAGCCGGCTACTCCCCAAAGACAAGCAGTAGCTTATCATGACCGAAAGGAATTCGTAAATTTTATGAGATAGCGTCAATCGGAACGACGGACCGCCCGGGCCAAATAGGGAGTGTGTACGTACAGTAGAATCGATGGATCCAGCAGCCATCCGCAGAGACACATGTCCGTGAAAATTTCAGGTATCCACCACGTGGCCATCATTGCCTCAGACTACCAACGCTCGCGCCGCTTTTATACCGAGATACTGGGACTGGAGATTGTGGCCGAGGTATATCGCGCGCAGCGCAATTCCTACAAGCTCGACTTGCGCATGCCAGACGGCGCGCAGATTGAACTGTTTTCCTTTCCATCGCCGCCACCGCGTACTAGCCGGCCTGAGGCATGCGGCCTGCGGCATCTCGCTTTCCGTGTAACAAATCTCGATACTGCAGTAGAGGCCTTGCGCGAACACGAAATTGAACCAGAGCCCATACGAGTGGACGAATACACAGGCAAACGATTCACTTTCTTCGCCGACCCGGATGATCTCCCCCTGGAATTGTATGAAATCTAAAGCGCTTCGCGACGCGAGGGTCTCTGGCTTTTTCTAGGTCGACTCGACGTAGCCCAGAATCGCCTTGGTCTCCAAATATTCTTCCAAGCCAAAAACCCCATATTCCCGGCCATTCCCGGAACGCTTATAACCACCGAACGGGGCAAACGCGTCCCACGCGGGATAGTTAATGTGAACCTGACCGGAACGGATTCGTCCTGCAACAGCCTTTGCCGCTATGAGGTCACGGCTTTGTACATGCGCGCCAAGCCCATACGACGTGCTGTTGGCAATCGCCACCGCCTCATCGACAGAATCGTAGGGCATGATGCAAAGCACCGGCCCGAATATTTCCTCTTGTGCAATACGCATCGAGGGCGTGACATCGGAAAAAATTGTCGCCCTGGCGAAAAACCCTTTCTGCATGCCGTCAGGTCGGCCAGGGCCGCCGCAAATACGCCTCGCACCTGACGCCATGCCCTCTTCAATCAACATCTGAACACGACCATACTGCGCTGCGTTTGCGATCGGGCCCAGAACCGTGCCCTCGACGCTTGGATCACCGACTGTCATTGATTCCACCGTCTTCAATGCCAGAGCCTCCACTTCCGCCAAACGATTCCGTGGCACCAGCATTCTAGTCGGAGCACTACAAGACTGACCTGCATTACGGAATCCGGACATCACGCCCTTGGGCACGGCGTGCACGAAGTCCGCATCAGGCAGAAAAACGTTCGGTGATTTCCCCCCAAGCTCCTGCGTCACTCTCTTGAAAGTGGGAGCGGCGGCTTGGGCGACCAAGGCACCCGCGCGGTTAGAGCCCGTAATCGAAACCATGTCCACATCCGGATGCGCCGCCAGCGCCTCCCCGACCTCCGCGCCGCTTCCAAGCACCATGTTGAAAATGCCTGCCGGAACGCCAGCATCGTGTACAACCTGCGCGAAAAGCATTGCGCTCAACGGCGCCAGTTCGCTTGGTTTCAGTACGACGGCGCAGCCTGCTGCCAGGGCTGGTGCCACTTTAGCGGTAATCTGGTATAGCGGCCAGTTCCATGGCGTAATCAAGGCGCAGACACCAATTGCCTCACGAGCAATCGCGGTTGAACCGCTGGTCTGTACAAACGGATAAGTCCGCACCACGTCTCGCGCCACGCGAACATGTTCCGCCGCCAGGGGAACCTGCGACATCCGCGCGAAGTCAATGGGTGCCCCCATCTCCATTGAGATAGCGCGGGCAAACTCCTCTTTCCGCTCAAGAATCAACCGATGGACCTTTTCCAAGATAGCCGCACGATACGAAGGCTCCGTCATGGACCAGTCCGGAAACGCAGACAATGCGGCCGACACGGCCATATCCACGTCATGCGCGGTGCCCAGGGCCACATCGCCGATGGACGCCTCCGTTGCGGGATTGATGACCTCGGCAAGGCCACCGCCGTGTTCCGGTGCGCGCCACTGTCCGCCGACATACACACTTTCTGCCAATTTCTCGGCATCCAGACAAGGAAGATGCAATAAAGTAGTCATCGAAGGAAATCCTGGAAGCGATAGTAGGCACCGATCAAAGGCAGAAACCACGGTTTTCCAAAATGCCCGGGTATCGCCTTCCACTCGAAATCACGCCACGGATTGAGGTCTGTACGGCCGTCCAATACGTCGGCCATCACAGCGCCCATATACGTGGACATATGTGTACCATGACCGCTGTAACCCATTGAATAGAAGACGCCATTACGTTCACCAGCCCTAGGCAGGCGATCCCGGGTCATGTCCACCATGCCGCCCCAGCAATAATCGATTTGCGCATTGGCAAGTTCCGGGAACGTTTCGCCCAACGCTTGCGTCAAGATCATGCCACTTTTCGCGTCGGAAGCCGGATTTGATTCCGCGAAGCGTGCGCGGCCGCCGAACAACAGTCGGTTGTCTGGTGTAACACGAAAGTAGTTCACAAAGTTCTTCGTATCAACGTACATCCGCCGGTTAGGAATGAGCTGGTCCAGCAACGTCGTACGCAACGGTTCTGTGACAATCAGGAATGCACCGACAGGGATGATCCTACGACGGAACCAACCCAGTGGACCAAAACGCGATGTACCACTAGCGAGCAATACCTGAGACGCCTCGATTGACCCATCGGCGGTCTTCACCACGTGACGTTGACCATTGATCCGTTGAAGCCCAATCATCGGCGAATTCTCATAAATCCGGACGCCCTTCCTGACTGCCGCCTCCGCAAGCCCATGCGCAAAACGGCCGACGTGCATGCCCGCACTTTTCTCATAAAGCAGGCCTCCAAAGTAGCGATCACAACCCATTTCGTTACGTATATCGCTTGCGCTGACCATGCGTGTATCGGGATCGACTTCGCGCGCCAGTATCTCTTGGGACCTTGCAAGCTTATCGTAATGCTCAGGCTTGGCGGCAAGTTTGAGTTTTCCTACCCGCCTGAAACTGCAGTCGATCCCCTCCTCTTGAATGATGGATTCGACCTTGGCTACACCTGCATCGAAACTTCTATAAAGCATATTTGCGGTATCGCGACCTAGCTGCGCCGACAGCGTCGCATAGTCTTGCGCGAAGCCGTTATTACACATGCCGCCGTTCCGGCCCGATGCCGCGTTACCAACCAGGCCTGCCTCCAGCACCGTGACTTTTGCGCCTTTCTTTGCCAAGGCGAGCGCGGCTGACAAGCCCGTAAAGCCTGCACCAATCACCACGACATCCGCGCTTCCGTGTACCACGCCATGCGCCCCTTTCGTGAAGCGCGGCGCGGTATCAAGCCAATAGGAAGTCAGTTTCATATCAGGTGCATATCAAGATGACACTTTGCGCTTCGCCGCACCCGCGGCGTCAAACCACGGATACCGCCCCCCTCTCCGTTACCGCCCCTTGACCAGACAGAAATCAATAACGCTTGGCAAAGCCGTTATACCATCGATATGCCAATCCGCTGGATAAATACGAATCTTAAAAATCGGCTATATCCTTAGGCATGACGGTGGCGAAACGTTTTGGGTCAAAGGGCCTCGGGTCGACAATAGGTGTCGAACCCATTACAAGATCCGCAATAAGATGGCCCGCACCGGGTCCTATTCCAAATCCATGACCGCTGAAGCCGGCAGCGAGTACCAGACCAGCGACCTCATTCACTTCCCCTATACACGGCACCCCGTCCGGAGTCATGTCGATATATCCAGCCCAGGATGCCGTCGTGTGACTTTTCCCAAGAGCCGGGCATAGCGCAATGGCTCGACTGTGCATAAGGCGCAGCGCGGTCTGGTCCGGCGTAGGATCCAACACACGCATCCGTTCCATCGGTGTTATTTCATCGAGTCGCCAGCGCTTGAGACTTTCATGCCCAGAACGAACGCCTTCGAGCGTACCAACGCTGATGCTGCGCCAGCGACGCCGGAATAATGGGAAAAAATCTTTGGCGTAACGGAATTTCTGTTGCGTCGGGTCAAACCGTGCCATACCGCTGATGGCCAGTGTGTACGTGTTATCGCTACGCCGGGTAATAGAGACATCCTTGGTATGCACTGCGTCGGGGAGTACACCGCGCGCTACCGCAAGCTCCATGATTGAAGAACGGATGGTTGCTTGCGGCATACGAATGCCGAGTTGCCGACAAAAGGTAGACGCCCACGCTCCCCCGGACAGCACGGCCGTTTTTGTGCGAATGGTACCGTGCTCTGTCACCACCCCCGACACCCGCCCAGCTTCTGTTTCAATACCGCGTGCCGCGCAGTTCTGATGGACCGTTCCGCCTAGCTTCAAAATAGCGCGAGCCACGGCAGGTGCAGCGTTACCAGGATCTGCGGTCCCATCGGTCGGAGCAAAGATCCCGCCTTTCCACTGTTTCTCTGTAAAACGCGCCTTGGCGCTAGCCGCTTGGCTTCCCAGCACTTCCGTTCGAACGTCGGCCGTTTTGGCGAAATCGCACCATCGCGCCCAGCCAGACAGCTCCTCATCACTATTGCTAAGATATAGCAAGCCGCTCCGACGAAATCCAGTTGATTCACCTGATGTTGCTTCGAATTCTTCCCAAAGGCGCAAACTATGTGTCGCCATAGGGAGTTCGCGCGCATCGCGATTCTGCTGCCGACACCATCCCCAATTACGGCTTGATTGTTCCCCACCAACGAAGCCCTTTTCAAGCAGCGCCACTTTCATCCCGCGCTTTGCAAGAAACCAGGCCGTGAACGCGCCTATGATGCCCGCACCGATTATCACCACATCCACGCTTCCTGGCAGCGTTGGACTCGATACAACTGGTGTCAAAGGTACTCGCATATAAATACTCTTCCGTTACGGTAGGTTCATGTCGACGATTATCGAATGCAGCTGCTCGGCGTTGATAAAGCGCTTTTTAACGTAACGTTAAACCAAGCTTCATGCTGAACTCGCCGGAATCGATGGTCGACGGCGCCGCGGATTGCGCAATGCCAGCCGCGCCACAGGCAGACAGCAGGTCACCGCGTTTCCGATCAGGTCCCATTCCTCGACATCCATTCTCGATATTGATCCAGCGACTATCCGGTCAAACATCGATATTTAAAACATGGCCTGTGTTACCAGCCCATAAAGCTGGCAGTCCGGATCAGCGGCATCGGGATAAGCCTCCGCAGGCGCGTTAACTACCATTTTATTTACTGTGTCGACGCGTTTCAGACCCTGTTCTATTAGCCAGTCGTTCAACACAGCACCCTTCGGTACATCGAGGCGAATGTATTCGTCGGTTCGTCCGTTAAGCCAATGCGCGATAAGCAATTTTGCTAGTACGTCTTTCGTTGAACGTGGTGCGACTATCGGGCCAACCATGTAACCGCGTCCGAAACGCCTGAACATCGAGAAACCGACGATCTTCCCCGCTTGCGCCAACACCGCGCAATCACTAATCTGCAACAAGGCACGCATCACGGGCTGACGGTCACAACGCGAGGCACGAGATGCAAGCCTCATGACGGTTGCCTCATCTTCGAGCGTGGCTGCACGCACGCACACGTCGTCGGGTAACGCAACCGGCAAGATGTTCGCTACGTTTCCCTGGTGTTGATCGAGCTGTCCGCATACTGAGAAGCCCAATTTCTCATAAAGTGGTTGACCTTCGGGAGTGGCGTGGAGAAATGTCACTCTTGCACCAACTTCGTCAAGAAGTCGTTTCATCAGTGTACGACCTACCCCGCGCCCCTGATGATTCGGCGACACGATAACCAAGCCTAACGAGGCATGCCCGGTCCCATATTTCCAGCATAAAGCGGTGCCGACGATCGCACCGTCCGATACGGCTACAAAGCCGTTCCCGACTTCAAGTGCAAAGTGCCAATCTTCCGGACGATGCGGCCAATGCACAGCGACGGACAAAGCATGCGCCGCCGCTACATCCCCAGGTGTGAATGGACGATAGGAACAGCCGGTAGCATTGTCATCTTTCATATTAGAAACCCTGGCAGCCCAGCCCGCGGAAATAGCACTTTCGACACCCCATACGCAGACGCTTATTGGAAAAAGCTTTGCAACGCTTAGGGCCCCGCCCTATGCGCCGACGGCACGACGTGTTGCGTATACGCTCACGCCTTAGCGAACATTCGCTCTTGAGCGATCCGTGTTAACGCGACTATAGAAAAGAAACGTTTTGTCGGGTTTAATATCTACAAAATTGGGCATTAAGGAGACGTTAATGCTGGAACTTGAAGATATGCGACTGTTTCGCGCATTGGGGTCGGCGAAATCCTTGGCCGAAGCCGCAAGGCTGCTTAACTTGACCCCGCCCGCGGTGACAACCCGTCTCCAGCGCATTGAGGAGCGCCTTGGCGTACGACTCGGAACCCGCGAAGCGCGAGGGTTTTCCCTGACTAACGAGGGACAGCGGCTGCGGCAAGAGGCGGTTGATATCCTTGAAAGAATCGATGCGATCGGCGCCGTCGTCTCGGGAAGATCCAATAGTGTTTCGGGCAATTTGCGGGTGGTTGCACCATTTGGCTTCGGCCGCATGCATATCGCACCCGTCATGCAGGAAATGAATCGCTCGCATCCGAACTTGAGCGTGTCTCTCATCCTTTCCGAAAGCCCGCTTGCCGCGGCCGCGGGCGCCGACATTGTGATTTCCATCGGCAATACGAAACCCTCATCCTGGGTTGGCCATTACCTGGCACCCAACGAGCGCTTTCTTTGTGCCAGTCCCAAATATGCCCAACGTCTGTCTCGGCTTGAACACCCTTCAGACCTGGTCCACTACGACTTCCTTGCCCTGCGCGAAAACGACGAAGACGTCACCCGTCTTCGATTGTCCCGCGGCGGTCGTGACGGAAGGCAAGCTGAAAAACCGGTGAATATACGACTCACAGGGCGCTTGTCCTCCAACGATGGCACCGTAATATGCGACTGGGGCATAAAGGGTCTCGGCATCTTTGCACGCTCCGAATGGGAAAGTGCGCAATTTATCTCTTCCGGGAAATTAGTCCGCGTTTTATCGGACTGGCGACTCGAATCGGCGCCCATCATGGCCTTGACGCCCACTCGCACCGGCTTGACCCCAAGGCAAAAGGCATTTCTCGACATCGCCAAAGAGCGACTTGGTTCGGCCCCGTGGCGCAAATAGCTCCCTTCCAGGCGCGGCTTTTACGATTTCAAAAGCGCGCCGCTCCGCCTCATTATCATTTATGCCCGGATAATGCTCACTTTACAGTCGCTAAATCCTTTTATAAAAGCGCTCGCCTACAATTGCTGAATTCGTCCTAGTGCTTCGGCGATGATACGTCCGGGCATTTCCGTCATATTCTAACGCTGAACACAACGATGGCTCTCCACGAAATCTCCACGCCAGCCGCCTTGATCGATGTCGCTCGAATGAGACGCAACATCCATCGCATGCAACAGCGGATGAACGCGCTCGGCGTTCGCTTTCGACCCCATGTGAAGACCACAAAATGCTTGCAGGTTGTTTCCGAGCAAATCGACGCGGGCGCCAAGGGCATCACGGTGTCCACGTTGAAAGAAGCGGAACAATTCTTCGCAGCCGGCATTCGAGATATCGTGTATGCGGTTGGCATGGCCCCGTCCAAACTTGGACAGGCGCATGCCCTGCGGCAAAAAGGGTGTGATTTAAAAATTCTGGCGGACAGCGTTGCATGCGCGGAAGCCATCGTACGTTTCGGCAAAGCGCATGGAGAGGTCTTCGAGGTTTGGATTGAAATCGATGTAGATGGCCATCGCTCCGGCATCAAACCAGAGGACGATACGCTCATCGCGATTGGACGCACCTTGACCGACGGAGGAATGCGCCTTGGCGGCGTACTGGCACATGCGGGTTCCAGTTACGATTTCGATAATGATGAAGACCTATCGAAAATAGCCGAACAGGAAAGAGCCGGCACGGTAAGGGCGGCGACCCGGTTACGCACCGCCGGCCTCCCTTGCGCTGTCGTCAGTATCGGCTCGACGCCCACTGCCCTTGTTGCCACCAATCTGGAAGGGGTCACGGAAGTGCGAGCAGGGGTATACGTGACTTTTGATCTGGTCATGCATAACATCGGCGTCACTACGATAGACGAGATAGCACTCAGCGTTCTGACAACGGTCATCGGACACCAGGAAGAAAAGGGCTGGATCATCGTCGACGCCGGCTGGATGGCGATGAGCCGCGACACAGGCACGAAACGTCAGAAACAGGATTTCGGCTATGGCGCAGTCTGCAATGTGGATGGCGAAGCACTGGGCGGCTACCGCATCGTCGGCACCAATCAAGAACATGGCATCGTAGAGCGGATGGGCGGGGACGACAAGAATATCGTCGAACGCTTCCCAATTGGCTCCATGCTCCGGATTCTACCGAATCACGCTTGTGCAACAGGCGCGCAGCATCCGACGTATTACGCACTGCAGGAAGACGGCTCGCTACATGCGTGGCCACGTTTCTACGGCTGGTAAGCCCTCCTCGTTGTCCCGGCACGAGCATGAGGAAGCCTGTACAAAAAAAATGCCCATCGCCGCATTGGGCTCTCCAGAAAAGCAGCCACATGAGTCGGGTTAGAAATCGTTTCGGCTGCGGATACGCTCGGCCTGGCCACCGGAACTAAAGCAGACTACGTAGACTTTGTCGTTTTTTAGATCTCGCCGTGAAGGTCCGCCCATACAATCTCGGCAAGGTAAAGTTTCACCTGAAGGAAGCCAGGATCGGGTGCCTGACGCATCGATGACAACGCGGCGCATATCTGATAGCGTCTCAGGTGGTAACCGCACACGGCAGGCGCGCTGGCTCGATTATCCATTACCCGACACCATCGCGCCTGCACACGCTCACATACGACTCCTCAGTTCTGAATGCAGTAATAAAAGAAAGCGAGTTCTACATCATGATCAAGATTCTAGGAAAATCGTCATCAATCAACGTGCGTAAAGTCCTGTGGACATGCACCGAACTAGATATTCCTTACGATCATGAAGAATGGGGCGAAGGACATAAACCCGTAACGTCGCCGGAATTCCTGGCACTTAATCCCATGGCTCAGGTACCGGTCTTGATCGACGGAGAACTGATCACCTCAGAGTCGAATTCGATCATTCGTTACCTGGCCTCCAAGTACGACCCATCGCGCCGATTGCTCCCGCAGACGGGCGTGAACCGCGCGCAAATCGAGAGATGGATGGACTGGCAAGCGACCGAGCTGAATAACGCATGGCGCTACCCGTTCATGCATTTAGTGCGCGCTCACCCGGACTTCGCCTACCCGGACATCGTTGCACGAAGTATCGAAAAGTGGACGGATCACATGGCGTTGATCAATTCGCAACTGCGCAAAACCCAGGCGTTTTTACTTGGCGCGGAATTTTCCCTCGCGGATATCGCTATTGGATTATCCGTCCATCGCTGGTACGCCACGCCGATTGATCATCCCACCTTCGATGCCGTCCGAACTTACTATGCGCGACTCGAAGAAAGAAAGGGATTCCGCGCATTCGGCAATAACGGGAAACCATAAGGCAACTGATCGTGGCAAGGTAAGAAGACATAAAGAGGAAAATGCTTTGCCACTCTTTTGACAAAAGAAAACGCTTGTCAAAGTCAGCGATACAAAATTTTCCCATATTGCATCGGGACTGTTTGATTCCGTAACGCCATGAAAGCGGTTATCCGTTAGCCGCGTTGGTCGATTTCCAAGAAGGCCGCCCATCCCCGCACCCTCGCACCCGCAGGCCCCAGCAAGGTCGTCATGACAATCGGCGCCGCCGTAGCAGTTTTCTGTTGCGGCGCGGCGCCACACCCGCTGAAGGTTTCTATTCGACGTACTCACGCCGGCGAATTCCACATTTCCCTCACTTCCAACATTTCCCTTGACTACCGAATTTTGTATGGAGGTAATGTCATCCATAACGATACACGCAGCGATGCGGAGATTCGGATGCTTGATCAACACTGTACCCAGGGAATGCCAGACGTGTTGGCTGCGTCGCGCCAGATTCGAGACGGCAGCCTGACGCCGACCGCGTTGCTTGAGCGGGTATTTGCGGTAATTGAAACCCACAATTCCACATTACGCGCTTTCGGCGACCTGTATCCCGTCGAGGCAGGCGCTTACGCGGAAACGCTGACGCGCGAAGCCGCCGCGGGAAATATCCGCGGCCCGCTTCACGGCGTACCGTTTGGCGTGAAAGATCTTTTCTACACAAAGGGCCTACGTACGACCCGCGGTTCGCTGACCGCTTGCGATTTCGTTCCAGATCAGGACGCGCCGATTATCAGTCGATTGAAGAAAGCCGGCGCGATCATCGTGGGCAAAACGGCGACCACGGAATTCGGTTGGACGGGTACCAGTATCTCACGCGTGTTCGGGAACGGGCGAAATCCATGGAATGCCAAACTCACAAGCGGGGGCTCGAGCTCAGGATCCGCCATCGCCGTGGCAGCACGAATGGTCCCGGCTGCGCTGGGATCCGACGGGGGAGGTTCGGTCCGGATTCCGGGTGCGTTCTGCGGTCTATTCGCACTTAAAGGGACGCTTGGACGCATTCCGACCTGGCCTTGGTCCGCGACGGAAATGCTAAGTCATGCGGCGCCTTTAACACGCACGGTTCGCGACAGCGCCTTGTTATTCGATATCTTTTCAGGCCCTGATGTGCTGGACCATCAAGCACTTCCAGCACCAACAGAATCATACCTGACGCGCTGCGACGAGCCACTTCCTTCACTCCGTATTGCGTTTTGCCCCTCACTCTTCAACGTTGATGTCGACCCCGTCATCGCGAAAGCGGTTGAGACAGCCGTAGCGAAAATCGCTGACAAACTTCCCGTCACCATCGAGGAAACACAGCCGCCATGGCAAGATCCCTTACCGATTTTTGAGACGTTATGGGCGGGTGGTCGCGGTGTGGCCTATGGCAAGACCCTTGCAAACGAACTCGAACAACTCGATCCGGGATTTGTTGACTTAATCGAACGTGCGCGGACCATCAGACTCGAAAGCTATCTGGCCGCGACGCACGGTCGCGCAAAGTTTGCTAATCAAGTGCACGCATTCTTCGATGGCTATGATTTGTTGATTACCCCTACAGTGCCTATCCTGCCTTTCGACGCCGACAGGACTGCGCCCGAGGACTTCGCAAACCACAGAGATAGCATGGTCCCGTGGGCTCGCTGGACGCCATTCACCTATCCTTTCAACTTGTCCGGCAACCCGGCGGCGAATATTCCTTGCGGTTGGAGTCCGGACGGCCTGCCAATCGGGTTACAAGTAGTGGGGCGGCGATTTGCCGATGCGGACGTACTGCAGTTCAGTGCGGCTTTCGAGGCGCTTTGTCCGTGGGACGATAAGGCGCCTGCGATTATCTCCTGATAGCTGGATCGGGGAGTCAGGTTCTCATCTTACTTTGCGCACAAGGCGCCCCGAGGAATGTGGACCATGCTCAAACAACCGCGACTGGACGAAATCTTGCGGTTACTCAGCCAGCAGCATCGCGTCAAGTCCATGGATTTGGCGCGGTTATTAGGTGTGTCGGAAGAAACGATTCGACGTGATTTCAAGCTACTTGAAGGCCAGGGGAAGATACGGAGATTACATGGCGGGGCCGTCTTACCCAAGCTGAACGAGGAGCAGCCGCTGCAGGTCCGGAATCGCATCAAGACACAGGCAAAAGTAGCACTGGCAGGCAAGGCAGCAGCACTCGTGCAGGAAGGCATGTCGCTGTTCCTGGATACTGGAACAACGACGCTTGCTCTAGCGCAAAGACTTACCGAATTCTCGAAATTACGTGTGGTGACGAACTCCCTGGACATTGCGCTGCTTCTCACCCACCAGAGTAGTAATCATGTGATGACCACACCAGGCGATGTTCGGCGAAACGATAATGCCTTGATTGGCTCGCACACCATGGAATTCGCGCGTCAGTTTCACTACGACATCGCTTTCATGGGAATAGGTGGGATAGATCTCGAACTGGGTTTCATGGATTACGAAGAGTCTGAAGCGTTGATCAGGCGAACCCTTGTGCGGCATTGCGTTCGCAGTGTCGTGGTAGCGGATGATGGCAAGTTCGGACATCGCGCCTTTGTCAATACGCTTCCCTTCGACGCTATAGACACACTGGTTACCAACCGACCGTTATCTATACACTTCGCTGCCCGGATGGAAAAGGATCATGTTGATGTTGTACACCCCTGAACTCCTTATACCAAGCGACGATGATTTTGCTGAGTTTTCGCGGTTTTTCGCGGAAACATCAACAATTGGCGCGACACAAGGCGGCGGGCTGCATCGGCTTGCGGCATCGCCCGAGGATGGTCGTGTCCGGGATATGTTTTGCGCCTGGCTCAACGCACAGGACTTCATCGTCCACGTCGACCAAGTGGGCAACATCTTCGGTCTGGTGACGTTTGATCAAAACGCACCATACGTTTTGTGTGGATCGCATCTAGACAGTCAACCTAACGCAGGCCGCTTCGACGGCGTATATGGTGTTATCGCCGGTGCCTGCGCAATCGCCAGCATCGCGCGTCATGTAAAACAGAGCGGAACAATACCACGTCGCAATCTGTGCGTCGTGAACTGGACGAACGAAGAGGGAGCACGTTTTCAACCAAGCCTGACGGGCAGCAGTGCCTTTACCGGCGCGATGTCCATTGAGCAAGCGCTGGCATGTACAGACGAGAATCATATTTCGCTAGGCACCGCACTTAAATCGATTGGTTATCGCGGCAGCAGTGCACCAGATATACGTGTGGCGGCGTATGTGGAAATGCACGTTGAACAAGGCACCGCACTCGAAAAAGGGAAGTGCAGTATTGGCGTTGTTCGTAAGACCTGGGCGGCACTAAAGTGGCGCGTTCGTTTCGACGGCGAGCAGAACCACACCGGTCCCACGCCAATGGCATCACGAAAAGATGCATTACTTGCCGCAGCGCACGCTATTGTCGCTGTCCGGGCGGAGGCGGATAAACACGGACTTGCCATGCACAGCTCCGTCGGAAGACTTCAGATATACCCGAATTCTCCGAACGTCGTGCCTTCGAGAGCAACGCTTTTGGTCGAGTTCCGCTCAGAATCCACGGCGCTATTGGCGGACGTTGCCACTCGTTTTCAAAAGACGATAGAAACGATTGCGCGGACTACCGGGACGTTGGTCAGCATCGAAGACAAATCGTTTCGAGACCCGGTCCAACTGCATCGCGCCTTATCCGATTTAGCATATACCGTCAGTGAGCGACTGGATCTCGCCGTTGAAAACAGTGTAACCGTGGCGGGGCACGATGCGATTAGCATGAATCGTCTCTACCCCACCTGTCTGTTGTTTGTCCCAAGCAAAAACGGCCTCTCCCACAACGAAGGAGAGTGCACCTCAGAGCAGGATATGCACAATGGCCTGCGCATGCTGACGGCTCTTCTCCATCAAATCTGCGAACACCCGGCTGAAAGCCTTTGAGGACTTACCGTGGAAAGCCAAACCGTCGAGTCGAAAAGATTACTGGACGCGCTCCTCGCAGCGGGCATCTCAAGCGCGGTTACCGTGCGCGCCGGTACGGCGGGCATTGCCTCCCCCATGCGCCTGGCGACAGAGTGGGCGGGATTTTGGGTCACGTCGGAATCACGCCATTACTACGCGAAGGTACTGTACGAAGATATGATGCCTGTTGTCAGCGCCGACAAAACCGCGAGAGCAACCGAATGTGCCGCACGCACCGGCGCGACGCCCGACGTCAAATTGATTGACGCAAGACGATCTGTGCTTTTGTTCGATGCACTTCCCGCGCCCGAATGGCATTCAGCGCGCGTCGATGATTTGAACAGCCGCGATCGACTGGACGCTTTGTGGAATCTGAAGCGGAAAGTACATCAGGGGCCAACCCCGGATTTCGTGCGCTCGCCCTTCGACGACCTTCATCGTATCCGCGACCTATGCAATACCGCAAGAGTGAGTCTACCCATTGACGCCGCCTGGATTGATGAGTGCGTCGACCTGGCGACTGCGGCGTTGAAAATGGCACCAGGTAGAAGCGTGCCGATTCATGGCGATGGTGTCGCGAGCAACGTCATGATCGGCCCAAACGATGAACTAAGGCTTATCGACTTCGACACGGCCGGCGTATTTGACGAATGGTATGACGTCGCCACCACACTCAATGAACTTTATCAGTTCGAAGACGAATGGCGTACCGGGATTGCGGCATGGGCAGGGCATTGCGCCGAGGTGGACTATGCACGCTGCCGTTTGTATGCGCTGCTAGATGACTGGCTGTGGACGCTTTCCGCTACCTGGTCTGGCGCCACCTCGTCACGACAACTCGAGTTCACGAAGCTAGGGCAATGGACCCTATTACGGTGCCGCCAAACCATCCAGGATGCCCGTTTCGAGAGCTGGCTTCGCCAACTGAAAAAGGCAGCGTCATGAAGAGATTCGGAGAAGCCAGTACAAGTCAAGAACGTCAACTAGAGACGGCCATCGCTCAGATAGACGCATGGCATGGTGCTTCCATTCATTATTCCCCCGTCGGGGGCGGTATTTCAAACATGAATTGGCGTGTCCAAATCGAAGGGGCACCCAACGCATATTTTTTCAAGGTACCTGGCCCGGGCACCGAGATGTTCATCAATCGTCATACCGCCCACGAAGCCAGTGTGAAAGCAGCAGAAACCGGATATGGCGCACCCGTTTTAACTTTCCTGCAGGCGTGTGGCGTAGAAATATTCGAGTTCATGGAAGGCTGGAAGGCCTCAACAAATCTCGACTTCGCCGATGCCCAGGTACGTCACAAAGCATTGCGTGCGCTAAAGGCCTTCAATAACCAGCCGCTTTTATCGGAGACAAAAACAGTTCTCGATATGATCGACGAACATCAGGCTCAGGTTGAAACGCTTGGCGCGCGTACTCCGCCCGACCACGAGTGGTTGTGCAGGCAGTTTGAGCGCGCACGCGCTGCATTGACAGCATCCGGAATTGATCTGCGACCCTGCATGAACGACACACTTGCGGGGAACTTCATGTTGAACCAGGCACGCGACATTCTTTTGGTCGACTTTGAATACGCATCCAATAATGATGCCCATTACGAATTGGCGCTTTGGTTCGGCGAAATGTTCTTCACGCCCGACATGGAACTCGCCCTTGTCGAAGAATATTTCGGTAGCGTGACGTCGCAAACCCTCGCACGCATTGCCGTCAACAAAGCGCTCGCTGATCTGAAATGGGCAACATGGGCCATGGTGCAGCGCGCGATCTCCTGCATCGATTTCGATTTCTATAAGTACGGGGCATGGAAACATATGCGCGCGCGCGCGGTAATGCACGATTCGCGTTGGGAGAGTTGGCTGAAGGAGGTTTAAAAAAAATTGAACCGTATTCTTGCCTTCGATACTTGCTCCGTGCCGGGTTGTTAGTCGATGTGATCGCTTCCGTCGTTGATGATTACCAAAATGAATGATGTCCCGTTATGCATAGATAATATACGTCTTAATTTATTTGTGGATATTGCAATGTATTCATTCAAGAAATGGTTAGTAGTTTACTCGTCGACATCCGCTTCAATGAAGGAGCACTTCAATGAACCAAGTTGATCAGGTCAAACCTAAGAAACTTCGCAACTATTTTTTTGGTGTGTACTTCGCATTGTTGCTTGCGATGGCACTCTTCCCACCGTTCTATCTAAGCGTTAGCGGATCAGCAATCGTTGTTGCTGGGATTCCGCTTCCAATTCTGTACTGGATCGGCAACGCCATATTGGTAGGGCTTGGCGTCTGGGCGCTTTATATCATCGAAAACGTGCAGGACGCGTTACCGGAAGAGGGGCAAATACCATGATCACATCGGGAAACATCAACGATTCCTATATCACATTTGGGATGATTGGCGTATTCCTTGTGCTCATGATTGCCGTCCTATATGCGACGAATCGCAAAAGCACGACTTTCTCGGACTACGCCGTTGGCGGCCGTTCATATGGTCCTTGGTTTATCGCCATGAGCTACACCAACTCCTGGTGGCCGGGTTCAACCTTCACCGCGTTCTTCGCTTTGTCGGTCGGCGGGGTACTCGGGTTCTACGGCATGGTGTATGCGGTTTTAGGCGTGACCGCGATGTATCTGATGGCAAGACGCGCATGGACCTGGGGTAAGCGCTTTGACTTGACCACCCAGCCAGATCTACTTGGCATGCGATATAACAGCGCCACCGTCAAGCGCTTGGCATCCATCATCGGCATTGTCTCGGTTTTTCCGTGGGTCGTCATGGGCATTCAAGCCCTCGCAACGCTCTTCCAGTTCGCGAGCTTCGGTAACTGGACCGTGACGCAATGTCTCGTTGCAGGCGTCGCCACTGTTTTGATCCGACAATACTGGACCGTCAGCATGGGTATGCGCGGCTTGATCATGACCGATATGTTTCAGGGCCTGATCGCCTACGTGTTGTGTGCTGCATTGTGTATCGCATTTTTGATGGGAACGCATACGCCATTCTCGCATTTGTCCCATCTTCCCCCGAAATTGCTGCAAATCCCGGGCGACGCGCATTCGATATATGGTCCATGGTACATGTTCAGCTTGATATTCACCGGGGTAATCGGAGCGATGTGCTGGCCGATGAGCTTCCAACGTATTTACACGGCCAGTGGCGTCCGTGCGGTGAAGAAGGGAACACTCCTGACCATTTTGTTGGTTGGTGGCTTCTACTGCGTTTTGATGCTATTCGCCGTGGCTGCGAGTAATGATCCAAACGTTGCGGCAAATCCGCAGCACGGCTGGTTCCTTGCCTTGATGGACGCTGGCGGTCCGTGGATGCTGGCGATCGCAATTGTCATTGTTCTGGCTGCAAGTATCGGTCACGTGGACGGCTGCGTTCAGGTCTGCGGGACACAATTTGCCAATGACTTGGCCACATGGAATACGAAGCGCACGGACCGTGAACTGACCATTCTTTCGAAAACAGGAATGGCTGTTTTTATCCTGGCGGCAGCTATTCTTGCGTATTTGACGTTTGACTACAGCCGGCTTCAGCTTCTGGCGCAAATTTCATATCAGGGAATCATACAGCTCGCCGTGCCCCTTTTTTTTGGGATATTTTCCCGTCGCGGCAACAAGCAAGGCGCCATCGCCGGGATGGCGGTCGGGATTGCCTGCGCGGTCGTTTTGACCGCGATGTATCCGGATGACATTCCATGGCTTGGTTCCCTGACAAGCGGTATCGTCGGATTGGTTGCCAATTTAACGGTATTCGTGATCTGCGCATTCGCTATCAAACCTTCTCCCGCCGAACAGGCGCGAGTTGCCGCTCTGTTTGAATCGGTAAGGACCAGGGCATCGGTGCATCATGCTACCGACTCCGTAGTGGCGTAATGTGTCGCATCGTCTCTGTCCAGCGCATGACAGGTTTATAGCGATAGCCGTGTCGAGTACGCCGTGGGTATAAACGGATTCTGATTGGCTCCGTGCCATGGTGGTGCGCTTGGGCATTGACGATATACTTTTAATTGACCTCGTCATCGATAGCGATGCATGCACTGGAAAGACCGCGCGGCACCCTATTAGCAGCATCCTTTTGGCGTCAGGACAGATTCTGTTCTTATTGTTGATCGTCGCCATGTGATGCTGCTTCGTTAGCACTCGCACACCTGCCAGCGTCCCACGGCATATCAGCTTTAAATGACAAGTTGTCTTCTTTCAAGGATCGATGCTCGTATCTCGCCATCAAGCAACGTTCCGCCTCCACGGTCAGTCATATGGCAAGATATGTCACGCTGTACGCATCGAGATCGTGACCAGAACGCATCCGACCCCATAAGCGTTGCAAAAAATAACAAGGACCGGTTTTGAAGCAATACCCACTGCACCTCTATGCTGACGCGCAATTTACCAGCCCGTATGCCATGTCGGTCTTTGTGACCTTGCATGAGAAGCAATTGCCCTTTACGCTTTCGACAGTGGACCTGGACGCTAGCGCGAACCTTGAGCCATATTACGCGACGGCATCGATGACGCGACGTATTCCAATGTTGAAGCACGGAGACTTTACGCTCTCCGAGTCATCGGCCATTACAGAATATCTCGACGACACGTTTTTGGAAACACACGTCTACCCCAAAGATCGATACCTTCGGGCGAGAGCACGTCAAATTCAGGCATGGTTACGCAGTGACCTTATGCCCATTCGCCAAGAGCGTTCAACGGAGGTGATTTTCTATGGTTCGAAGAGCGGCCCTCTTACATCGACTGCTGAATCCGCAGTCCAGAAATTGTACGCAGCGGCGGAAGCACTCGTTCCCGTGAATAAACAGAATCTTTTTGGAGAGTGGTGCATCGCCGATACTGATCTCGCGCTCATGCTAAATCGTCTAATTTTGAATGGCGATCCCGTGCCTGCCCGCTTGAAGGACTACGCCGCATACCAATGGAATCGCCCTTCGTTAAGAAATTGGCTTGCCTTGTCACGCCCGCCGCTTTGAACTTTCAACGTTAGTCGTCGCGATGTGTTTCGGACGAGGCGGTCAGGCGACGTCGCGCAACCCAATCGTTCGTCAATGAATGAATCACTGTGGATTTCTACCGAGTGCCGTCGATTACCAGAAAGTGACCGTCACCGGCAAAAGTAACAACATCGTCCGGAAAAGGCGCTGGATTGCCAAGTTCCTGTAGCAAACGCCGTTGATTAGACGGCGCACCTCCATCCGCACCTATCAAAAACCACACATCATAAACGATGTGGCCGGTCGAATACGTGCTTTCAAAAATGAGAAAAATCCCACCCCACTTTAATCAATTTAACTAACAAATGGCTGTTTACTGGTGCGCGCGTCGGACAACATGGACAGGGTAATTTTTCGTACTTCGAGTTTGCTCTGCGTGATATGTGCGCGTAGCAAAATAGCAGCCTCGGTCAGTCGGTTACGCTTAATCAAGCTCAGCATCTTCGCGTGTTCGTCGTAGGTTGCTGCCGTACGGTGTCGCTTTAAGAAGTCTAATCGCCGCACAATCCGAATACGTTCGGTAATGTCATTGTGCACTCGCACCATCTCCGCATTTCCAGCCGACTCGACCAGACGCCTATGAAAGTGTTCATCCATTCCAAACATCTCTATCGGATCGTCCTGTTGCGCTTCGAGCGACACACACCAGATACGTTCCAATTCGTCCAATATGTCGCGCGCGGCCGAGCTTGCGGACGACATACGCTCCAACGCCGCCGATTCCAGCACGATACGCAAGTCGTATAACTGGTCGAGTTGATCGAAATTGATTGGTGCAACTTTCCAACCACGACGAAATCCTACTTCCAGATAGCCTTCGCGCTGCAAGCGAAACAAGCCATCACGCATGGGCGTACGCGATACGCCATAGTATTGGGCAATATCGCTTTCAGAAAAACGATCACCCGGAAAAAGCCGGAAGCTGAAAATGTCTTGCTTGAGCTTTTGATAAACCTGTTCGGCAAGTGGATTCGCAGCATTCTTTGCGAGTGAGTCACTCGCGGGTACTAAGGGCGATGCGTCACGCCCGGTCAACGCATCCGACGTCTCGGTACGGTCATTCATCATGCAATTTTCTTCCTGCTAAATCGGGTTGTTCAGCGCGGCAAAAGGCGCCGTCCATCCCACGATGCCACCTTGTGAATGCACCATCTCAATTGTCGCTTGCCAAAAAACAGGAAAATAACTTGCCGTAGCGTCCGTCACCAACAAACTGTCGTAGCCACGGTCATTTGCTTCGCGCATCGACGTCTGCACGCACACTTCAGTGGTAACGCCGGCAAACAGAAGATGCGTTATTTTTCGTGCGCTCAGCCTTTCAGCCAGCCTCGTCTCATAAAAGGCCCCCTTACCGGGTTTATCGATCACCCATTCATTGTTTGCTGGCGCCAGCTCGGGGATGATAGCATTGCCGAACTCGCCGCGAACCAAGATCCGCCCCATCGGACCCATATCCCCTATCCTGCTGTTCGGCACGCCACGCTCCCGCTTGGCACGCGGGCAGTCCGCCAAGTCCGGTGCGTGGGATTCACGGGTATGCACGACAAGCATCTGGTGCTCACGCGCCCACGCCAGTAAAGTAACCACCGTTGGCACAATCTTTTTTAGTTGCGTGACATCGTTTCCCAGCGATGCGCCAAACCCGCCTGGTTCGATAAAATCACGCTGCATATCGATAATCAACAACGCGGTGGTGGCGGTGTCAAAATCGAAAGGCCCTGGTTGTGCGGCGATGCGGAGTTTCGTCATGGCAAATTGAGGGATTGCGTTGTTGTGTTCTGCTCGCCCTCATATAAACATTACGATACAGGGAAGCATGATAGTGTCATCGATATTCTTCGACACGCCGCGCAATGCTGATTCACGAAAAGCACTATAAGTAATGCGGTGATATTTTATGAGGGCTCGCGATAGCTCATACGATTTCCTCGTTGGGAGCGGTCGCCCTGTTATGATCGTCAGCAACACCATGTGGTCGACCGCTTGTGTCAGACCCTGCCATATACCGTCCGAGTACACTACGATCGGCATGGGTCGCATCAGTCTCAAAAACAAATTCTCCGGCTGTCATTACAACGATACGGTCCGCCAGCGCCAATAGTTCGTCTACATCTTCACTGATCAACAATACGGCAGCGCCATTACGTTTTGCCGCGACGATTCGTGCATGAATGTCGGCAACGGAAGCAAAGTCAAGACCGAAAACAGGGTTGGCGACAATCAATACATCCACCGCCTGCCCCAATTCCCGCGCGAGCACGGCACGCTGAACATTACCACCAGACAAGGTGCCCATGGTCCGCTCAGGGACAGGAGGACGAACATTGAACTCCTGGATCAAATGGGCGGCGCGCTCCCGCATCGCACGACGATTCAGCCACCATCCGGCTCGGCGCAATAGCGCTCTGTCAAAGTCCCGCAACGCCAGATTTTGTGCAACGCTCATGCCGGCCACGCAAGCGTTGCGCAACGGCTCCTCTGGAATCGCGAAAACACGCAGCGTCGTCATTTGCTTGCGCGTGGCACGATATGGCATGCCTGCTACGCGCATGAGGCCATGCCGGATATGTCGTTGCCCCGTCAGGGCATCCAGTAATTCTTTTTGACCGTTACCGGAAACACCCGCTACGCCGACGATCTCCCCAGCCCTCACTTGCAAAGAGACGTCTTTCACCGCCATATGCCCTCGATCGTCCTGCACACAGAGTTCGGTCAGCTCAAGTCGAATGGTGCCGGCGGTTGGCGTTGGCGTTGGCGTTGGCGTTGGCGTTGGCGTTGCGTCTTGCAGCGCTTCTGCCATCGCGGAAAGGTCGCCGCCGCTCTGGTCGTTGGCATTCGAATGTGTCCCCGCCCCGATCATCCAGCGGGCAAGTTCATCGGGGTTCGTGTCTGATACCGGGCAACTGGCCACGCGCTTTCCTCGCCGCAACACCGTTACGTCGTCCGCATACGCCATGACCTCTCGGAACTTATGCGTGATCATCAGCACGGTCAAGCGACCAGACAACGTCAGTGTGCGCATTAATCCCAACACATCATCCGCTTCCTGTGGCGTCAGCACGGAAGTCGGCTCGTCGAGAATCAATAGACGCTGCTGCAGATAGAGTTGCTTCAATATTTCCAACTTCTGTTTTTCGCCCGCTGCTAGCGATGCGACAGGCACGGACAACGGAAGTTGAAACGGCATGCTTTGCATAAACGCTGTCAGCGCGGCGCGCTCGCGTTTCCAGTCGATCTGCCATGGCAGCGCACCGCGTGCCAATAACAAATTTTCCTCGACGGAAAGACCCGTCGCCAGCGTGAAATGCTGGTACACCATGCCTATGCCGAGGGCTTGTGCGTCGCGCGGCGATGCAATCGAGACCTCTCGGGTGTCCGCGATCATCTGTCCCTGATCCAGCAAACCGTACCCTACCAACCCTTTTACAAGCGTACTTTTGCCGGCGCCGTTTTCTCCGAGGAGTGCGTGAATCGTTCCCGACCGTACTTTCATTGAAACGTCATCCAGGGCGCGGAAGGCACCAAATGACTTCCCCGCGCCTACAAGCTCGATCGCCAGCCCAAGACCTTGTTGTGGTCGATTCATCATGAATTGCGCAAAGCGCTCAGCAATGACGTCGAATCCGATACGGTGCCGAAGACGCCACCTTGCATCTGAATCATGGCCAGGGCCGCATAATGATTTCCGACATCCGTGGCACCACAACAATCCGCCAGAACCGTACATTCAAAACCACGGTCGTTGGCCTCGCGCAAGGTCGTATGCACACACACATCCGTCGTAATCCCGGTAAGCACCAGGTTGCGGATACCCCGCGTACGCAGGATCAATTCGAGGTCAGTCGCATAAAACGACCCCTTACCCGGTTTATCAATGACGATTTCTCCCGGTTGCGGCGCGAGTTCCTCGATGATCTGCCAACCATCCTCGCCTCTTACCAAAATTTTGCCGCATGGGCCGTCGTCACCGATACCCACGCCGTTGCTGCCCGCTTGCCGACTTCTCCAACGCTTATTGGCCGGCAAATCCGACAGGTCGGCGCGATGTCCTTCCCGTGTGTGAATGATCGTGTAACCCTGGGCTCGCATCATATCCAACACGGCGGACAACGGGGCGATCGGTGCCCGGGTGAGGCTCAAGTCATACCCCATCTTATCGACATACCCTCCTGGCCCGCAGAAGTCCGTTTGCATGTCGATGATGATCAATGCAGTATTATCCGCGCGCAGATCGCCGTTATAGGGCCAGCGATATGGTTTGGCTTCGATGAACAAACTCATGACGAACCTCTATCACCCAATGCGTTGCTTCAACGCGTAAGACTCAATTCACCTGGCGCACCTGCAAGGGTCCGATCCGGGCGACAATTGATAATCATGATTACCAGCGTCAGCACATACGGCGCTGCGTTATACAAGTAATAGCCACTCGTAACGCCAATGGCTTGCAACGCGGGTCCTAAGGCGCCTGCCGCGCCAAATAGCAGGGCAGCCCACAAGCAGCGCACGGGTTGCCACTTGGCAAAGATCACCAAGGCGACAGCCATCAGCCCTTGTCCGCTGGATAGCCCCTCGTTCCAGCTTCCCGGATACACCAGTGACAAATAGGCGCCACCGATGCCAGCGCATGCACCACCAAAAGCCGTCGCAATGATGCGGATGCGGACTAGCGGATAACCCATTGCCCTGGCTGTTTCAGCGTGATCCCCGACCAAGCGCAATACCAGGCCCCATCGCGTGGATCGCAGACCCCATTGCAATAAGAAAGAAAGAACGACACCGATCACAAACAGCAGATTGATATGCAGTGCGTCGCGCACCTGCGCGGATCTGCTCCACGCACCTAGATCAATCGAGGGCAGCATGGCCGCCTGCGGTTCGATCAAAGGCTTGCCCAGGTAATACGCCAGCCCCGTTCCGAACAACATCAAGGCAATACCGAATGCGATATCCGACACACGCGGCAAGGAACAGATCATGCCATGCAGCGTGCCCAACAACATACCGAACAGCGCTGCCGCCAATACGCCCAGCCAAGGTGACCCAGTTAGAAAGGAACCGCCGTAGGCACTCATCGCACCACAGACCAGGATACCCTCCAGTCCCAAATTTACCCGGCCGGCTTTCTCCGTGATGCATTCACCCAGGCTTACGAAAAGGTAGGGTGTGCTCACGCGAATCGCGCCGGCAAACAGCGACAACACCAGCACCACGATAGGGGAGTGCATATCAGGCATGAGGCTGCTCCAACGAGGAGGACGGTATCTTTGGCGTCGCTGGTGGTGACGCGCTCTCCGTGAAGGCCATGCTTTCCAATGTCACGCGCCAAGCAGTCATCCACTTCCCAAGCCCTTCCCATGCCAATAGATTCGCGAACAACAAACCTTGCAGCACGAGCGTGGTTGCATCGGGAAAACCCAGACGCCTTTGCAGCAGGCTGCCGCTCGCCTCGATGCCGCCCACCAACAGCGCACAAAAAATGATCGCGAATGGTGCCTGGCGAGCCGCAAAGGCCACCAGGATCCCTGCATAACCATATCCCGCGAGCAAAGAGGCATTAGCACTGCCCTGCACTGCACTGACTTCGAACATTCCCGCGAGCCCGGCTGCCGCGCCGCCCATCGCACAAGCACTCAACGTCAATAGATCGACCGGCAAGCCGACAAGCCTCGCGGCGCGCGGGCTCCCCCCTACCACCTGCATCGCAAAACCTTTGGTGCTGAACGTGGTGAATATCGAGACTCCCAGGCACACCAGCACACTCCAAAACAACCCCCAATGCATTTGCATTCCAGGCATGGAGCCGATCATCCATGCAGCAGGCACTGCAATTGTCGAAGGCTTGTTAAGGCTTGCAGCATCGCGCAATGGTCCCTCGACCAAAAACTTGAACACCGCGATGGCGATATACGACAGCAACAGACTGCTGATGGTCTCGTTCACCCCACGCCATTGCTTCAATGCCCCCACGCCCCCAACCCACACGGCCCCGGTCACCATGCCGGCAACGGCCATCAATGGCGTTGCGATGAGCCAGGACGTGCTCGCGGGGAGAAGCATGGGAATCACGGCAGCGCTCAATCCACCGAGCGCAAGCGCGCCCTCGCCGCCGATGACAACCAATCCAACGCGGGCCGGTAGCGCTACGCACAAGGCAGTCAACATGAGGGGCGAAGCACGCATTAAGGTGTTCTGCCATGAAAACGCGGAACCGAATGCCCCCTCAAAGATCAAGCCAATGGCATCAAGCGGCGGCTGCCCTTGCACGGCCAGGAACAGTGAGAAAAGCACCATCGTCCCTATTAGCGCAAGCATACTGGGCAACGCGGGCAAGACACGCAGCGTCAGCCTTGCTGCCACCACGGCAGCCTTGCCTGCGGCGGCGGCGGCAAATCCCGACGGACGAAAAGGCCGGTTTGGAAGCACGATAAGCTCTTATCAAATTTGGCCGACGATGCCAGCCACCAGATAGTTCATGCTTTCCAGCGAGTAGTCCGTCTGAACATGACTGACTCCGGATGGGATGACGACGCCACCTTTGTTATCCTTGATCGGTCCCTTGAAAATAACGAATTGGCCGCTCATCATGGTGGCCTTGATCGCATCGGCATTTTGCTTCGCCGAGGCATCTACTTTCGGGCCGTACGGAGACATTTTCACATAACCCTCTTTCAAGCCGCCGCGCAGTAGATTCGGTGCGGGCTTGCCAGCCTGGGCGTCGCCCACGAGTGCTTTGTAGGGCGTGGCCCAATCCCATTCCGCGCCAGTGAGATAGCCCTTTGGCGCCAGCACGGATTGATTGGCGTGGTAACCGCAGCACATGATGCCGCGCTTTTCGGCGGTTTCGATCACCACCTTTGGACCGTCCACATGGCAGGTGACCACGTCGCACCCCTGATCAACAAGACTATTCGTCGATTCGGCCTCTTTGACCGGCATCGACCAATCACCGGTGAAGATCACGTGCGTCGTGATGGCGGGATCGACCGATTGCGCGCCCAACGTGAACGCATTGATATTGCGAAGTACCTGCGGAATCGGTTTTGCCGCCACGAATCCCATTTTTTTTGTTTTCGATGCATGCCCCGCGACCACACCGCTAAGATACATGCACTCGTCGATATACCCGAAATAGCTTGATATATTGGTGGGGCTCCCCGCCTTCCACAATCCACCACAATGCGCAAACCGAATATTGGGATACTTCGCGGCCATCTTCAAAACGTACGGATCAAAATACCCGTACGACGTAGCAAAGATCAACGTCGCCCCATCCTGTTCGATCATTGCCTGAATGGTTTGCTGTACCGCGATGGTCTCGGGCACATTTTCTTCTTCGACCACCTTGACGCCGGGAAGCTTCTTGATGACATTTGCGGCAACGGCTTGCGCCTGGTTATAGCCATAATCCCCGCGCGCACCAACGTAGATTACACCGACAGTCAGCTTGCCCGATGCTGCGGTGGCGGCCAATGCGGCTTCAATTGGCAGGATGTTGGCCAATGTCAACGCCCCGGCAGTTCGAATGAAATTGCGACGGCTGGTCATGTCGATGATATCCCGTTAAATAAATGGTCGAGAGGGAAGCTGAAAACCGGTGCTACTCAGATGATGTCGAAGATAGACTTTGCAGATAGGGGCGCCAGCCGCCGAAATGCGTGATGTCGGGCGCGTCGGCAGTGATCGCCGCCGGCTCGCAAATGAAGCCCTTCACGCTCTGCGTGACCAGCCCCGTGCTCGTCTCCACCGCCTCCGCCAAGTGCACGGTGCCAATACCTAGCGGTGTCGGAATATCCATGACGAACTTGCCGAACAATCGTAGCGGTACTTCCCACACTTCGACCTCGACCGCTTGTCCAGCGGCGGCGTCGACGCGAATCAATCCCGGCTTGATCGGCATTGATTCCCGCAGCGCATAGAGACGATAGACAGGGGCGGTACGCGTGGCTTTTATAAAGCGTGCGCCAGCCTGGCACAGTTGCCAGTTCAGCGGCTGACCTTGTAGATGTGCGCCTACCACCGCAAGGAGAACAGTCGGCTCCTGAAACGGCAAAGGCACATTCTGTGGCGTATACGCCGGGGGTACCGCCGCGAACAAGCGTTGAATGGCTGCTCCCAATACCGCCAGGCGGCGATCGGCACCACTTGGCGCGATCAATGTGACGCCGGCAGGCAGGGCATCGCCGCGCGGCTGGCACGGGATTGCCAGAGCACAGAGATCCAGCAGATTGACAAAGTTGGTATAAATGCCGAGTTGGCTGTTTAATTCCACCGGCTTGTCCTGCACATCCGCAATCAACGGATGCGTAGGCGTGGTGGGCACCATTAGTACATCAATGCGCTCAAACAAAGACTCCGCAAAGCGTCGAAGATCGGCTAGCGCATATTGCGCATTAAACGCGTCGACGGCGCTGAAATAATCCGCTTTGCCAATGACCTTGGTGACTACCGGATCTATTTCGCCGGTAAATTTATCAAAAAACAAACCGATGGCGGCACGCCGTTCGGCCACCCAAGGTCCGTCGTACAGAAGCGCCGACACATCACTCAGCGGCGCAAAGGGAATGACCTCGGGCGTCAGTGACAAACGCTCGTTAATCACGCTGCAACTGGCGCTGAAAGCTTGCTCGGCCAGCACGTCGCCATAGAATTCCAACGCGTCCGGGACACCGATGCGCGGACTGGAAGGCAACAGGCCTAATGGAACGACTTTCCGGGAGTACGCATCAACCGGATCAAACTTTGCCAACTGCATGAGCACACGCCAGGCGTCTTCAACGTGATGCGTGAAAATGGAAATCGTATCCAATGTCCTGCATGCCGGCACCACGCCCTGCTTGCTGATCATGCCTAGTGACGGTTTCAAACCGACCACGCCATTGAAACCCGCCGGCACCCTGCCTGATCCTGCCGTATCCGTTCCCAGCGAGAACGCCACGCAATGTGACGCGACCGCGACAGCCGAGCCCGAACTCGACCCACCCGATACGCGGTCCGGTTGAGTCGTATGTCGAACCGCACCATAGGGCGAACGGGTTCCGACCAGCCCTGTGGCGAACTGGTCGAGATTGGTCTTGCCAATCACGATCGCCCCGGCATCCAGCAGACGCTGCACGGCAAAAGCAGAGTGCGCGGGCAGAAAGGAAAAGGACGGACAACCGGCCGTAGTGGGTAGGCCGGCCACATCGATATTATCTTTTACGGCAAACGGAATACCAAACAAGGGGAAATGATCGAGGACGTCGGCGCCATGCTGCTGTTGCAAGGCGTCCAGGGCAGTGCAACGCTCGACCAGCACTTCGGGCGAACACCGCGCAATCCAGACCTCCGGCCGATCGAATGCGTCGATCCGAGCCAAGCACTCTTGCAGCATCTGGGTCGGCGTAAGGTGGCCCGCGCCGTACGCACCCAACAAACCGGTCACCGTGAACAGGTTGTCCGATGGTGATGTCGGCGCCGAGGAGGCATGGGAATCAGGGTGTTTCGTCATGGATTCCATCTTGCATACAAGTTGGCATAGACGAAAGGATGGCGTGTCAAAAAAGCCGTGTCGACAATTTTTTACGATTGAGCAGACATTTCTATTTATTGTTTATTTGAGATGAAGACCACCTTTCCGAACTACCGTTATTGTTTCAGAAGACCGTTATCGCCTATGCGACATGTGTTGCGAAGGGTCGTGATGATGAATCGCGGTTAAGGCATGGTGGCGGCAAAAAACCAACCGCGGGTACATCCTTTCGGTGGGTGAAGGGTCAGTGGTTCCGTTGATAATCCCTGCTATTCAAGCGTCATATCCAGAAGTGCCGCGCTGACCGACTTTCCGTGCGCATCAAGCGCAAGTGACCGGGTCACCCCACCGCCAAGGGCGTTATGCAAGACGAAGTTGAACGCCGCCAAGTTCGGTAGCGCGTAGCGTATGACATCACCCTTTACGATGTCACTCAGATGGTGTTTGACGCGTGCGATGGTAAGTGTTTGATCGAGAAACGCATAATGCTTTGCGTCATGGCAAATAACAGAGACGTTTAACGTATTACCCTTATCGCCGGTACGACTATGCGCGATGTCACGCAGTTTCATCATCGACCTCCACGAAGCAAAAACACGGATTGACCTGTTCGGCGGGTAAAAGCACCGACTGCACGGCAAGGACTTCACGCGTGCTCTTGGTGACGCCTCCCCCTCCGGCCGGTCCGTTGGTATAGAGCGTTTCAACTTCGTTTCCTATGCGGGCCGCTTCTTTGGCGCAGGATGTTCGGCCTGCAACACGAACGCGGACCTCGTACGGTGCCGCGGTTTGCGCGGCGAGTGAATCGCCATACAGCGCGTTCACGCCAATCAGATCAAGGCGCATCTCGGTTGTTGCGACACCCGTCATCACCAGTCGCTCCCTGACGATCTCGATCGCGAGTCGTCCACGTGCGAGGGCGCCAGGTCCGCCGTAGGAAATCTGTCCCTCCCCAATGAATCCATCCACGTATGCAACCGAGGTTTTGAGCATGCCTGTTCGCGCGGTTCCTCGGCCACCTGTTACGCGTACCCGGTCCGGCCCATTTTGCGTGACGCGCACATTGCTGAAGTCCGCGACGACATCGGGTTGGAGGTAGCAACCAGGATCGTGAATTTCGTACAGCAACTGTTCCTTGCACGTGGCCTCGGTCACACACCCGCCTGCGTGCGGTACTTTCGTGATGACAATCGCGCCATCAGGACTGACCTCTCCGATCGGAAATCCCAGGCGTGCAAGGTTGGGTATCTCTTTGCATCCAGGATCAGCAAAATAGCCGCCGGTAATTTGGCCGGCGCACTCGAGCAAATGTCCCGCGACCGTGGCCTGTCCGAGCAGATCCCAGTCCTCTATGTCCCAGCCGAATTCGTGAATCAGCGGTGCGGTGAATAACGACGGATCAGCCACGCGCCCGGTTAATACGACGTCGGCACCCGCTGCAAGCGCGGCCACAATCGGCGCCGCGCCAAGATACGCATTCGCCGAAACCATGCGGTCTTTGTATCGGTCGACATCGTCACCGCTTTCTTCAAAGCAAAGCGTCGAGCCCATGACGAGTTCAAGTACATCATCCCCGGTCACGGCGGCGATTTTAAGATTTCGCAATCCGAATTGCCTCGCGATACGTGCGGTCTGTCTTGCTGCGGAAAGCGGATTCGCCGCTCCCATATTCGAGATAATGCGTATGCCGTTCCTCACGGCAATCGGCAGCACCGCACGCATGCGCGCATTGAGCAAGGGATCATAGCCTAGCGCCGGATTATCACGCCGTGCCTGTTGCGCAATGGCAATAGTCCGTTCAGCCAGGCACTCAAAAATGAGATAGTCGAGCTTGCCGTGTTCGGCGAGTTCGATGGCAGGCTCGATGCGATCTCCGGAATATCCGGCACCTGCCCCCAGCCTGACAGGCCTATCTAAAGAGGAACGTTTCATGAAGGGACCTTTCTGTCAGGTTCTTGATTACAACGGGAACACGCCCAGGACGATGCATGCGATCGTCATCGTGATCGATGCCGCAAACAGCAATGGGAACGTAAACTTTTGATGATCCGCGAGATCGATACCGCACAGACCGACAACGAGGAACGTCGCCGGAGTAAGCGGGCTGACCGGAAAGCCCGTGGTCATTTGCCCCAATAGCGCCGCTTGTCCAACATGCACCGGTGGAACACCCAGTTGCGATGAAACCTCCGCGATCACGGGCAGTACGCCGAAATAAAATGAGTCGGGATCGAAGAGCATCGAGAGCGGCATTGAAAGCAGACCCAATGCGACGGGAATATGCCCTGCCAATGATGGTGGTACAAAACCAACCGCGCCTTGCGCCATGGCCTTCAACATCCCGCTGCCTTGCATGATGCCGGTGAATACGCCGGCGGCCAGCAGAATGCCCGCCATCATCAGCGCCGCACGCGAATGTGCATCAATCCGCGTCCGTTGCATATCGACGTCGGGATAATTCACCAACAACGCCAGGCACAGTCCGACCATGAACATGACGGCTGGCGGGATCTTTTCTCCTAAAATCACCATGGTGCCGAGGACGGCGATCGTCAAAGCGATATTGAACCAGAAATTCTTTGGTCGACGCAGCGCCTGCTGCTCGGCAGTCAACTCCCGCCTGGGCGCGGGTATGTCGCCACTCGCATTTGTGTACCCAAGACGTCGCTCTTCACGCCGCCCCAACAACCAAGCCATTAAAAAAACGAAGATAAGACCGACTGCCTGAACCGGTATCAGTGGATTGAACAACGCCGAAATCGGAATGTGCAAAGAAGCCGATGCGCGAATCATCGGCCCGGTCCATGGAAGAAAGTTGATGCCCGCCGCCATCGACACCGCCGCCGCGAGGACCCGTTTATCCATATTGAGACGTTCGTACAGCGGTAACATGGCCGGAATGGTGACGAGGAAACAGACTGCCCCCGATCCATCCAGATGTACCAACAGCGCTAACAGCGTGCTGCCCACGACAATGCGCGTCGGCCTGGTGCCAACCGCTCGCAAAATGCCGTCGATGATGGGATCGAGCGTGCCCGCGTCCGTAATAACGCCGAAGTAGAGAATGGCGAAGACGAACATACCGACGACGGGCGCAAGGCCTTTCATACCATCGATGATGAACTTGCTCGTTTGCCAACCAAATCCACCGATCAACGCGGCAACGATCGGTACGATGATCAACGCGACCAACGGTGACATTTTCTTGGAAAGGATGGCCGCTAATAAAACGACAATAGTGGTAAGCCCCAATAAAGGCAGCATTATCTTGTCTCCGAATCTTGTTTTTTAATGCGTTCCAGCGTAAGTTGGGCAGGTCGATTACACAATTGAAATGATTTGATCGCAGCAATTAGATAACGTAATGGATCTGACTCTTCGCGATCTACGCGCTTTTGTGTCCGTGGCTGACTCGGGCAGCTTCACACGCGCTGCAGAAAAGCTGCATTTGTCGCAGCCGGCTTTGACGGTGCAAATCCGTCGCTTGGAAGCGGCGACGGGCGCACGTCTCTTTGATCGGAACAGCCGAAATGTCTCGCTGACGCCAACAGGCCGAGACCTTCTACCCATGCTGCGTAAGTCACTGCAAGACATGGAAAACGTGTTGCGGGACGCGCGGTCGGTTGCCGAGGGTCGAAGCGGCACCGTCCGTATCGCGTGTTTGCCCACATTTGCCGCCAGCGCCTTGCCGGATCTATTGGTGGCGTCGCGCCGCGATACACCACATGCCACGTTCCAGATCTTTGATGGCGTGGCCGAAACAGTGAACGCGCTCGTTCGGGGTGGCGATGCCGATATTGGCTTAACCGGTGGCGACCTCATGGATCCCACGCTGGAAGTACTGCACACGGGATTCGATCGATTGGTACTTGTGTGTCCGAAGCATCACCCGCTCTCGAAAAAGCGTCGCATAACGCTAGAGGACGTTGCCAGCTCGCCGCTTGTGCTAACAGCGCCCAACACCAGCGTTCGTGCGGTGGTGGACGCTGCGCTTATCAAGTCCTCACGACCTGTGGAAGTCGCGTGCGAGCCGACCTATATGATGACCGCGGTGGCAATGGTACGCGGCGGCCTTGGCGTGACCATTCTCCCCTCATCGGCGAGGGAAGTACACGCAGAACCGGGACTGGTGGTTAAACCGATCGATCATCCGGCATTTGTTCGGCCCATCGCCATCGTTAAACAGAAAGGGCGGACGTTGCCGGCTATCACACAAGCATTTGTCGACCTGATGAAAAAGTCACTTGAACGGCGCACATCCTGACGGATGCTGCTCAGGCGACCACGTACCGCCCTCTTTTGAATCGTCAGCTAGCGCACCACTTGTCAGCGAACATTCGACGACGCTCCTCCAGCAGGAGCAAACGTTACGAAATCCGATATTTTCCGTCACAAGAGCGGAATATAGATATCCGTCTCCCATTGGTCGTGGGGAGTTTCTGGAAAAACGCTCAGATAGTGGAAGAACAATGGATGATCCCGGAGTTCCTCGCCGCTTGTCGGAAGCCAGTCGCGATAGATCGGATAGATTGTCTCGCTAATATGATCGAGGGAACCGCCATGCCGTACCACGGCACATCGGCCTCCCGGGATGACAAGTTCGTGGATACCGTAAAGATTTGACGCCACGGGTTCCGCGATTTCTCCGCAGATGTCGAAGCGAAATGCCACGTCCGGAGTCATGTCCGGATTATTTCGTGGGATGCCAAACGTTCTGCTGGCTGCCACCGGAGATTGCCCACTTTGCTTACGCCATTCGACGAACTTGCGCACGCTTTCGTTGACAAGCTCAGTCGGACCACAATGTTCAAGCGCGGCAACGCGAACTTCAGAAAAATCGACAATTCGTACCTGCATGGTGAAACTCCTCAAAGATAGGGGACAACAGAAGTCACACTCCATGTTCGCCAGCTCGGACGTTGTCGAAATGCGCTCGGCGTCGCGCCAAACGCGCGCTTGAATGCGCGACTGAACGTAGCGTGCGACAGGTACACCCACATAGGCAGCAAATTGCCGATGAAAATGAAATCTCGAGAAGTTGGCAACGCCGCTCAAGGCTTCCACTGACAGGTCGCCTTCGAGATGTGTTTCTATGTATGCGAGTACGGCATCGAAACGCTTTTTGTAAGCGCCCATGCTGTCGAAACGGTCTGACATGGTCTGGATAGGTATCTCCTAAGTCTGGCGCTATTATCGTCGGCCGTCGCATCATTGCACCTAGCCGCACTTGCTAATATGCAGACGGCCCCCATGCAAACCCCTGCTGCGAGGCGGCGTGTTGTCCAATAGGAACGAGAGGCGCTTTATTTCACTCATTATTTCAGCGACGTAATTGAAATACATTTATTCCTTTACCTGATAAATGCTACCAATAGCGTGGCTTATGACACATTGGCTGTATCGCATGCAACACGTGGGATGTAGCGTTATTTTGCAGGATAAAAAACGCATCAGATCGGCATCAGCGACCTGATGGATATCAATGCGCAGCTAGGCCGCGCGAGGGGGACGGCACCACCATTATGACTCGCACGGAGGCTGTTATGGTGCCATACACCATCAAAGGTGGTCCCGCGTCCCCGAACGAAAAGCTCGTCGCCGAGCGCGATGTCGCTCGTGAGACTAGACGTTCGAACATTGTGCTATGGAGAATGTAGGCAGCGGCGGAAACTGCTCGCGCACATGGTTATCGTCTGCAGATCGAGCGATCCCAAGCCGTTGAAGCGTTGTCATTCAAGTCGATCACAGCATGCGCCAAAATCGGTCTTCAATTTGGGATTGCATTCCTCATTTTGGGGCGCATCCGCTTCAATGGGGTGCAAAATCTCGACGAAGGTCCTAATTTACGTCGTTTGCGCTTGGCATACTTCTCGCTCGGGATGGCACAGGAGCCGGTGCCATATCCGGTTTGGTAGTCACAATTTGCAATGGACGACTAGGGTTCCGATTTCCGTGATGGCCGCCATGGCTTACACGTCACGCGAAATGCTGGTCCAAGAGTTGTCGACCTCTGGCGAGGTTACACGGCGGGATAAAAGCCCGGGAGAGAACGCGATCGAGATGTCGCGCCGCTCCTATTGCTTGCCCGTACACCACGCCAATAGAGGTCTCAATGATCAAGCTTCCCCGCCTGCTTAGTATCGCTGCCATATCCCTTGCTGTCCTCGCGTTGTCTTCAACCACGGCATGTGCTGCCGGGAAAACCGATTTCAAGGTCTGCTGGACCATTTACGCGGGATGGATGCCGTGGGGCGAAGCAAAGACCCAAGGAATTATCTCGAAATGGGCCAGGAAATATGGCATCAATATCGATGTCGTGCAGCTCAACGACTATGTCGAGTCCATAAACCAGTACACCGCTGGCAAGTTTGACGGCTGTGCCATGACGAATATGGACGCACTGACCATTCCCGCAAGTGGCGGGGTTGATACATCCGCGATCATTGTCAGCGATTACTCAAATGGCAACGACGGCATCCTTGTTAAAGGTCAGGGAAAGACACTCGCTGATTTAAAAGGCCAGCCGATTAACCTGGTTCAATTTTCCGTTTCGCACTATCTGCTCGCGCGTGCACTGGAGACGGCCAAGCTATCGGAACGCGACCTGAAAGTAGTGAATACGTCAGACGCGGACATATCCGCGGCCTTCGCTACGCCCTCGGTGAAGGAGGTGGTCACCTGGAATCCCATGCTTGCGGACTTAAAAGCGCAGCCCAATGTCACGGAGGTGTTCGACTCCAGCCGGATTCCCGGCGAAATCCTCGACATGATGGTGGTGAACACCAAGACGCTCCAGGAAAATCCGGCATTGGGCCGTGCGTTGACCGGCGCATGGTTCGAAATGGTTGCGCTCATGAACGCGAACAATGCCAAAAGCAATGCAGCCCTGACGTCAATGGCGAAAGCATCCGGTACCAATCTGGCGGGATTCAAAAGCCAATTGTCTACCACCGCACTCTTCGCAACGCCCAAAGCGGCTCTCGATTTCGTCACCAGTCCCGCACTTCCGCAAACCATGGCTCGCGTTGCAAAGTTCTCATTTGATCATGGCTTGCTCGGCCCGACTGCGCAAAATGCCGACGCCGTGGGTATGAGCTTTGATCACAATCTCGTTGTGGGCAACAAGAACAACGTCAAATTGCGGTTTGATCCGACCTATGTCCGAATGGCTGCCGACGGCAAGCTTTAAAGCGCTTACTTTTAGGAAGCCGCTTCATGCGACTCATAAATCGATATCCAAGCCGGAGCGGCGCGCTCATGCTGCTCTTGATGCCTTTCATCGTTCTCATCGCGGTATATTTCACAAGTTCGTCAGTACGTCTTGCAGCCAACCCCGACGACAAGCTGCTTCCAAGCGCAACCCAAATGCGTGATGCCGTAAAGGAGTTCGCCTTCACGCAGGACAAGCGTACCGGTGAATATCTGCTTTGGGAGGATACCGCATCAAGCCTGCGGCGACTCGCGACAGGACTGGCGATAAGTGCCGTGATTGCACTGACGGCAGGCATCATCACGGGCAGCATCCCACTGGTAACGGCGACGTTATCACCTTTTATCAAAGTGTTGTCGATGATTCCGCCACTCGCGGTACTACCAATACTATTCATCGTATTTGGGCTCGACGAACTTTCCAAGGTCGTACTGATCGTGATCGGCATTACGCCAATGATGATTCGGGATCTGCACCAGCGTACCCGTGAAATTCCAAATGAGCTATGGGTGAAGGCACAGACCTTGGGAGCGACAAGCTGGACGCTTATTTTACGCCTGGTCGTTCCCCAACTCGTACCAAGGTTACTTGTCGCATTACGCCTCTCTTTAGGATCCGCCTGGCTTTTCCTGATTGCGGCGGAAGCGATTGCCGCCACCTACGGTCTTGGATATCGCATCTTTCTTGTGCGCCGATATTTGGCGATGGATGTCATCCTGCCTTACGTAATGTGGATCACCCTGCTTGCCTGGTTGATGGATGAAGGGCTGCGCCGTCTGACCACATGGGCGTTTCCCTGGCATGGCCGAGGTGCGCAATGATCGAGATCAGGAACCTATGGAAATCTTACGGTAGTCAAGTCGTACTTGAAAATCTCAATCTCTTTATCCAAGAGGGTGAGTTCTGTTCGATGGTTGGCGCCTCGGGTTGCGGCAAGTCGACCTTCCTGCGTTTGCTGCTTGGACAGGAGCAGACGACACGCGGACAGATCCTGCTCGATGGCATACCGCTTCCTGGTGAGCCCGATGCACGCCGTGGCGTCGTATTCCAGCGTTATTCGGTATTCGAGCATCTCAGTGTCATGCGCAACGTGCTGATCGGTCTTGAATTGACACATGCACGACTTACCGGTCGTCTTTTCGGCAAAAAACGCAAGGAAGCGATTGCCGAGGCGGTGTCCATGCTGGAGCGCGTGGGGCTTGGTCCGTCGCTCGACAAATTTCCCCATCAACTGTCAGGGGGCATGCAGCAACGATTGGCAATTGCCCAGGCACTTGTGATGAAGCCGCGAATCTTGCTTCTAGATGAACCATTCGGCGCGCTTGATCCGGGCATTCGAAGTGATATGCACGCCTTGCTTTTAACACTGTGGCGTGAAAGCGGGTTGACCATATTCATGGTCACACATGATTTAAAAGAAGGTTTCACCCTCGGAAATCGTGTGCTTGTCTTTGACAAGGTCCGGGTTGATCCCCATGCGCCTGGCGCCTATGGCGCCCGCATTACCTACAACATCCCGCTTGATCATAGCCGCGATATCGCGCCCTCTCTTCATGCGGCACGCGCCATGGCGGACCGTGCCTCACGCGTCGAAACAACACTGAATTAAGGAACGGAGATGGCATTCCTGCTAAATGAAACCGTCCCCGGCGGCGGTCATACATCGTTAGTCGTGAAGCGCGGCAAATTGTTACGGATCACGGACCTGCTTGGCAATGCCAACGTAAGCCTGTTGATGTTTAACGCAGACGAGAAAAGCGAACGCCTGAATCTGCCCGACTCCTTGAAATGTCAGCACACTGCAAAATTCACCGTAGGGCATTGCCTTTATTCTGATATGGGACGGGTTTTGGCAGCCATAGTCGCCGACACATGTGGGTGGCACGACGCGATTGGCGGAGTGTCAAATGCGGAGGAAGCGCAAGAAAAATATGGCGTAGGGCGCTATCAGGACTTGCGAAATGCCTTTTACCGAAATGGTACGGACAATCTGCTTGTCGAATTGGGAAAGTGGGGGCTCGGCATATCGGATCTGTTAATGACGCTCAATCTGTTCAGTCGTGTAGAAGTAAGCCGCGAGGGAAGGCTGCATTTCATACCGGGAAACGGAACAGCCGGTCAATACGTGGAATTGTATGCACCGATGAACACGTTGGTTGTGCTCACGGCGATCCAACATCCGCTAGATCCGGATACGAAGTACGCGCCGCGACCCGCTCAGTTGACGTTGCGCAATGCCGAACCTGACGTTGCCGATTTGTGCCGCACGTCTTGCGATGAAAATGTGCGCGGCTTCATTAACACAGATCGTTTCTTTTTGTGAGCATCGACATGACCTTAAGCGCTACGCTGATCGAAAGCAATAAAAGGGTGAGTGATGCCGTCCTACGCGAAACAATTTTCGCGGGCGAACCTTGGTTAGGCGAGGTGAAGTCCGGGCAGACGCTGCGCATCCTGGATCTCGAAGGCAATCAAGCCATCGATACGCTGTTTTACAATCTGGCCGATCCTCGCGAACGTTTCGACCCGCAACGTACCCTTCGGCGCCAGAATAACTTGTACCTTACTACCGGCACGGTACTTTATTCGAACCTGGGCAATCCGTTGCTCACCATCGTGGCGGATACCTGCGGACGACACGATACGCTCGGGGGCGCGTGTGCTCAGGAAAGTAACACGGTGCGCTATGCTTTGGATAAGCGTTATATGCATAGCTGTCGCGATAATTATCTTCGAGCATGTGCGCATGACACACGTCTGACCAAGAAAGACATCGGCGCAAATGTAAACTTCTTCATGAATGTGCCAGTGACCCCGGATGGTGGATTGACCTTCGAAGACGGTATTTCGGCACCGGGGAAGTATGTGGAACTACGTGCTGAGATGGATGTGATCGTGCTGATCTCCAACTGCCCCCAGCTCAATAACCCGTGCAATGCGTATAACCCGACCCCGGCGGAGGTACTTGTATGGGACTGACCGGCCTCCGACGCTGGATCTATTCGATACTCCTTGTCCGCGCAGGGCGTGCCCACGAATTGAGAAGCAAAGCGTCGGCTTCAAGAAACTGAAGCCACCGTTTCAGCCGAGGACGACCTCGGTATGCGGATTTCCACGGGACGGGACGACCCATCCACGCTTGTAGAGCATCCCATGTTTGAAAAAGTTCTGATTGCAAATCGCGGTGCGATTGCATGCCGCATCCTTCGCACCTTTCACGAAATAGGCGTCGAAGGCGTGGCCGTTTTCGCGGAAGCCGATCGCGCAAGCCGTCATGTCAGTGAAGCGAGTGTTGCGCACTGTTTGGGCGATGGCTCCGCCGCAACAACCTATCTCGATGTTGCAAAAATCCTTGCGATTGCAAAAAGCGCCGGCGTACGTGCGATCCATCCCGGCTATGGATTCCTGTCGGAAAATGCCGCGTTCGGCGAAGCTTGCGAAGCGGCGGGTATTGCGTTCATTGGCCCGACCCCTGCGCAATTGAGAGCCTTCGGACTCAAGCACACTGCCCGCGCGATCGCGGCAGAGCAAGGCGTACCAATGCTCGAGGGCACGGACCTGCTGGAGAGCGTAAGCGTCGCTTTGGAATCCGCCGGACGCATTGGCTATCCCGTCATGCTGAAGAGTACCGCCGGGGGCGGCGGAATCGGCATGCGCGTGTGTTGGAACACCGATGAACTACGTACCCATTTTGATGCAGTCAAACGCCTTGGTCAGAATAACTTCAGCGATGCCGGCGTCTTCCTTGAAAAGTATATCGAGCGTGCGCGTCACTTGGAGGTGCAGATATTTGGGGACGGCAACGGTGCGGTGATCGCATTGGGGGTGCGTGACTGTTCCGTGCAGCGACGTAATCAAAAAGTTTTGGAAGAAACTCCCGCGCCCTGTTTACCGGAAGGCACATCGACCGCATTATGCCAAGCAGCGATCAAGCTCGCAAAAGCCGTTAACTACCGTTCCGCTGGCACCGTGGAATTTGTTTTCGACAGCGCTGCACGGCAATTTTATTTTCTTGAAGTAAACACCCGCCTTCAGGTCGAGCATGGGGTTACCGAGCAAGTCTGGGGTGTAGATCTCGTGCGCTGGATGATCGAGCTTGCGGCGGGAAACCTGGCCCCACTCGATCAGCTTGCGGCTCAGTTGGCGCCGCGTGGCCACGCCATTCAAGCACGTTTATACGCCGAAGATCCTGGCCGCGACTTCAAACCTAGTCCAGGGCTGATTACCGAGGTCACCTTCCCTCATGCAGATGGCCATCGTCTTCGAATCGACACGTGGATTGAAGCGGGGTGCGAAGTGCCGCCCTACTTCGATCCCATGCTTGCCAAAGTGATTGCCTGGTCGCCTACGCGGGACCAGGCACGCGAATCGCTCGCCGCCGCATTGAAAGAGATACGCCTTTACGGTGTCGAAACAAATCGTGATTACCTGCACCAGATCATCGTTGATGCGCCGTTTGCGTCAGGCGAGCCGTGGACGCGGTGCCTGGAGGGTCTGCACTATCGGGCCAACACGGTAGAGATCTTGAGCGGCGGCACGCAGACGACGGTGCAAGACCACCCTGGTCGACTTGGCTATTGGGCCGTCGGCATTCCGCCATCAGGTCCGATGGACGACCGCGCACTGCGACTCGGAAACCGGTTGCTAGGCAATCCCGCGAACGCGGCAGCGCTTGAAATCACGATGAGTGGGCCGACGTTGCGCTTCAATGCCGACGCGGTCATCACCGTGACAGGAGCTATCCTGCCTGTTTCCATTGACGGCATTGACCAGCCGATGAATACCGCTCTGATGGTGAAGGCGGGTGCCGTTCTATCGCTAGGCGCGATAAGAGGAGCAGGAGCGCGTGCGTATCTATGCCTGCGCGGCGGTTTTGATGTAGCAGTGTATCTCGGCAGCAGGAGCACCTTTACCCTGGGTCAGTTCGGTGGCCACGGCGGCCGCGCCTTGCGAGCCGGAGATGTGCTGCACATCCAGCCGTTGGTTGACGTAAGCGCAGGCATGACGCTTGGTGTTGTGCCGACGCTGGACACGGTGCGGACCTTGCGTGTTATTTACGGGCCGCATGGCGCTCCAGAATATTTCAGCGAAGACTATATCCAGCAATTCTTCGCGACCGAATGGGAAATCCACTTCAATTCGAGTCGAACCGGCGTCCGTCTGATCGGCCCGCATCCTGAATGGGCTCGCGAAGATGGCGGCGAAGCCGGTCTTCACCCTTCAAATATCCACGATAATCCCTATGCCGTGGGCGCAGTCGACTTTACGGGTGACATGCCGGTGATCCTAGGTCCTGATGGACCCAGTCTCGGCGGCTTCGTTTGCCCGGTCACGATTATCGAAGCTGATTTGTGGCACATTGGACAGTTGAAGGCTGGCGACAAGGTCACGTTCCAGCCTGTCAGCATTGACGAGGCGCGTGAGGCGCAGGCCCAACGCGAGCGGGAGATAGAAACGCTTACCCCCCAACCTTCGGTAAGCCGACCGAGCGGGTTAAAGACAACCTTTTCGCCGCTAGCCACGCCCATCGTTCTTACCTTGGGTGAGGCCCAGGAAAGATTAGTGGCCAGGTTGTCCGGCGATACACATTTGTTGCTGGAGATCGGTGCGGCCGAGCTGGATCTTGTCTTGCGATTCCGGGGGCACGCACTGATGCAGTCTCTGGAGGCATTAGCCATTCCTGGCGTGATTGATCTGACCCCTGGGATACGATCGTTACAGGTACATTATCAGCCGCGGCGACTGGCATTGGCGAGCTTGCTCGCCATTATCGAACGTACCTGGCAGCAGGTGCTCATGCAGAAAGACCTTCGTGTGCCGTCGCGGGTAGTCCATTTACCGTTGTCGTGGGATGATCCCGCCTGCCAGCTTGCGATCGACAAATACATGACGACTGTTCGCCCCGATGCACCCTGGTGTCCGAGCAATCTCGAATTCATTCGCCGTATCAACGGCCTGGAGTCGATCGATGCCGTCAAACAGATCGTGTTCGACGCGAGCTATCTGGTGATGGGGCTGGGTGACGTCTACCTGGGCGCCCCCGTCGCGACGCCACTGGATCCCCGCCATCGCCTTGTCACTACAAAATACAACCCCGCCCGTACTTGGACAGCAGAGAATTCAGTCGGTATAGGCGGTGCTTATCTATGTGTGTATGGGATGGAAGGGCCAGGGGGCTACCAATTCGTTGGCCGCACCTTGCAGATGTGGAATCGCTATCGGAAAACCGCTGAATTTGCGGACCGGCCCTATTTGCTGCGTTTCTTCGATCAGATCCGCTTTTACGAAGTGGACGCGAACGCATTGCCGAGGATTCGAGCCGATTTTCCTCTTGGTCGCTATCCCCTTAAAATAGAAGAAACCGAGCTGTCCCTGGCGGATTACCAAGATTTCCTGTCACGCGAGAATTCCGGCATTGACGCATTCCGCGCGCGTCAACAGACGGCCTTTGAAGCGGAACGTGAACGTTGGCGCGTTTCAGGTACGGCCGAGGAGCGGATCGAATCGACCATGCCTGAAGCAGTCGAGGAGGTTTTACTGGCCGACGGAGAAATCGGCGTGGAAAGCGAAATCGCTGGCAATGTGTGGCAAGTCAAAATGGTGACGGGCGATAAAGTAGCGGAAGGTGATGTGCTCATGATCATCGAATCGATGAAGATGGAAATACCGGTTTGCGCGCCTTGCCCAGGGACAGTCCGTGAAGTGCACATTGTGCCGGGCTCATCGGTACGAGCAGGACAACGACTTGCCGTCATTACCGGCATCTAGAAAAATCGTCGTGATCACCTGACGCCGGACATCCGCTCAGGTTTTTATTCCGCGACGTCGTCATTGAATGGATGCGGCCGCATCCGCATCCATTCATAACGGATGTTGTTCGTGACGCACTGAAGGCCAGGCCGGCACGTCACGGCACGTCACGTCACGTCGTCCCTACAATGCCATGTCATGCACCGGCTTCACCGCGCCCGGGTTCGCCGTCGGGGCTGTGGCGGGAACGAACCCCTCCAGGCTGGGCGAGGCAATGGCCAGTTGCAGCGTATCAGCCGTGGTTGCCCATTCCGTTGCCAGGAGCTTCGGATTATCGTTGAGCTTCGTACCGTAACTGGGCACCATTTCACGGATTTTCTGCTGCCAGGCCGGCGTTTTCATTTGATCCGGGAAAACGCGCTCCAGCAACGAAAGCATGATAGCCGGCGACGTCGAGCCGCCCGGGGAGGCCCCTAACAGCGCAGACACCGATCGGTCGCCGGAAACCACGACTTCGGTACCCAACTTTAGTACCCCCCCCCTTTCCGGGTCGTTCTTGATGATCTGTACCCGCTGCCCAGCCTCCCACAAACGCCAGTCCTCATCCTTGGCTTCGGGCATGTAGCGACGCAATGCCGCCATCTTTTCCTCACGAGACAGTGCCAATTGCTGCGCAAGATATTTCACGAGCGCAAATTCGTGCATGCCTACTTGCAACTGCGGAATGATGTTGGACGGTGTCGACGCTTTGGCAAGATCGAAATACGAGCCGTTCTTGAGAAACTTGCTGGACCACGTGGCAAACGGTCCAAACAGGAGCACCTTCTTTCCATCGAGTACGCGAGTGTCGAGGTGAGGAACGGACATGGGAGGCGATCCGGTATCCGCAAGGCCATAGACCTTCGCCAAATGGCGCGAGGTAATCTCGAGCTTGTCCGTGACGAGGAACTCGCCCCCCACTGGGAAACCACCGTATTGCTTCGCCTCAGGAATGCCCGACAGTTGAAGCAGCGGCAATGCAGCGCCACCCGCGCCAATAAACACATTGCGCGCATCCACCGTCTGGACTTTTGAAGGATCGTTCAAGTCGAACGCGGATACGCGCCAGGTGCCGTCTTCGTTTCGCGTAATCGAACGAACCTCATACCCGGTCGAGACCTTGACACCCGATTTGTCCGTCAGATGCTTGTAGAACTGCCGCGTGATTTCGCCCAGATTCACGTCCGTACCAAGCGGCGAGCGCGTCGCGGTGACGACCTCCTCCGGCTTACGGCCTTCCATCATGATGGGAATCCACTCGGCAATCTTCGACGGGTCCGTCGTCATATCCATCCCGGCGAATAGCGGTGATGCCTTCAACGCCTCGACACGCTTGCGGATGAAATCCCGATTTTCCTGTCCGAAGACAAGGTTCATGTGCGGTGTCGAATTGATGAACTCGCGCGGGTTGCCCAGAACGCCTCTTCGCACCTGATGGGCCCAGAATTGCCTGGAGATTTGAAAATTTTCGTTGATGTTGATGGCCTGGTTGATATGGACCGTGCCCTTATCATCCATCGGCGTGTAATTCAGCTCACAAAGTGCCGAGTGCCCGGTACCGGCATTGTTCCAGCCGTTCGAGCTCTCTTCCGCGACTTTGTCCAAGCGCTCAAAAACCTCATATGTCCAATTCGGCTCTAATTCGGAAAGATAGACGCCCAGCGTTGCGCTCATGATGCCGCCACCGATGAGAAGCACATCTACTTTGCGATCCGCCTTCGCGGCGCGATATTGGCTGCCGAAAAAGTAGGAATATCCGCCCAATACGGCCGCTGACCCAACGGCGGCAGCGATGAATTTACGTCTGGAGAATTGCGTGCGGCCACCCTCAGGCGGCGTCGCGTTTTCCGTTTTAGCCATGAAAATCAATTACCTTCAATAATTTCTTATTACGTTGCGGTCCCGGACAAATCAGGCACCCGCACGTTTAAAGTGGGATCAACGGCGACGGTTCTGTGGGGCGAACATCATTGCTTTTGCAATTTTTTGTTCGAAATCCAAGGTTCCCGCCGGAGGATCTGGAAGGCGAATTGTAAGCGACGCTGGATAAGTGTCAACATCGGCCGTAATTTCCTCAAAACTGTCGAAGTAAAATTCCCCACCGTGTTTCTTCGGTGATCAGCCGACTCGTGAGATCAAACAGACTCCTTTCGTGGCCGTCCTGGACGCCGACGCGGTGCATCGCCCATTGACGCATTTAGCGATGGCTGGCGAGTGCGCAAATGCTCGGG
>Ga0308167_1000284_pt1 | contig 106085 bp, 106 predicted proteins | sample PhyCR1_2_FD_202138 | JGI IMG/M metagenome (GOLD analysis project Ga0308167, IMG submission 202138) | Phyllosphere microbial communities from UC Gill Tract Community Farm, Albany, California, United States - DLSLRC.R1 | ecosystem: Host-associated > Plants > Phyllosphere > Unclassified | place...
TATTTTCAGACGCTTACCGAAAGCGTTAACTTAGTAGCGGGGACACGACTCGAACGTGCGACCTCCGGGTTATGAGCCCGACGAGCTACCTACTGCTCTACCCCGCGGTATATTTTTAAAACGTTACCACAAACGTTTATTTAGTAGCGGGAACCGGACTCGAACCGATGACCTTCGGGTTATGAGCCCGACGAGCTACCTACTGCTCCATCCCGCGATATTGGATTGCAAATATACGACAATTTTTTAAAAATCTTAATTTTTCTTGTAAATAAAGGGCTTTTATGAAAACTATGGGATTATTCGTATCTTTGTGATATGGCAAAAGTATTGAAAATTTATCCGGATAATCCACAGGAAAAGCTTATCAACGAAGTTATTACCACCCTGAATAACGGTGGTCTGATTATTTATCCATCAGATACTGTCTATGCGCTGGGCTGTAATATTTTTGACATCAGGGCTATGGAAAAGCTCGCCCAGATCAAAAAAATGAAGCTTGATAAAGCCCAGTTCTCTATCATCTGTAATGACCTAAGCCACCTATCAGACTTTACCCGGCCCATTGACACGTCAGTTTTCCGTTTCCTGAAAAGCCACCTTCCGGGTCCGTTCACCTTTATCCTTGAAGCGAATAAGAGCCTTCCGCTGGCCTATAAAAACCATAAGACCATCGGCATCCGTGTTCCGGACCACCCGATTCCTCAGCTTATCGTAGAGAAGCTGGGCCATCCTATTGCCTCTACATCCATCAAGGATGATGATGAAATTATTGAATATTCCACAGATCCAGAGCTGATTGCTGAAAAATACGAGCACCTGGTGGACATTGTGATCGACTCAGGTTATGGAGATAATGTGGCTTCCACTATTGTAGACCTCACTTCCGGTGAACCTGAAATCATCAGACAGGGAAAAGGCCAGATTTAAATTTAAACCGGATCAGCTGACCTTAAACCGTGACTATTGACAGGCCTAAGCTGCTGATCAGATTCAGATTATTTACCAATGAAAATTATAACATCCCCTGCCAAATTAATGAATACGGAGTATTCTTCAGGCCTGCTGAAGCCTACTGCACCGCGTTTCATCGAACAGGCAGAAGAGATACAGTCCTATCTTCGCGAGAAATCCCCGAAATACCTTTCTGAGCTTATGGAAATCTCTTCCAAGCTGGCAGACGAAAACTGGGAAAGAAATCAGAACTGGAAGGCCAAACCTTCTGCAAAAGAATCCGCTCCGGCTTTATATGCGTTTACAGGAGAGGTTTACAGAGGCCTTGATGCCCAATCATTAGATCAGGATGCTGTTGATTACCTCCAGAAAAATTACAGGATCCTTTCCGGACTGTACGGATTGCTGAGGCCGTCCGATAAAGTAATGCTGTACCGGCTGGAAATGGGAAGGCCGTTCAGTTTTGAATCTTATAAAAACCTGTATGCCGTATGGACGGAGACTGTAACGGCTCAGCTGAAATCCGAAATGAAAAAAGGGGAATTTTTGCTGAACCTGGCCAGCAACGAGTATGGCAAAGTAGTAAACCGTAAGATGCTGGACCGTCTGGTGGTCGATGTAGAATTTTACCAGCTGAAGGAAGGCAAGCTTAAAACCATTGTCGTATACACCAAACATGCACGGGGAATGATGGCGAGGTTCTGTGCGCAAACCAATGCCAAAACGCTGAATGATGTCAAAGCCTTCAACTATGAAGGTTACCTGATTGATGAAGAGAAGTCCACCGACAACAAACTGGTTTTTGTACGATAGATCAATGACGATTGCAGATTTTAAAAAGTTTTTTAAGGCAGAACTGACCGAGCAGTATTCGGATTCGGAAATCAAGTTCCTGTGTACTGTTTTTGTCCAGAAGACGGTAGGGTTCAATCCGTACCTGCAGAGAAGGTTTTCAGATCAGGAACTGCTGATTTCAGATCAGGAAGAACTGCTTCATGCCGTAGCCGGATTAAAATCCGGTCATCCTTATCAGCATGTGCTTGGGGAAACCGAGTTTTTCGGAATGACTTTCTCCGTCAATGAACATGTCCTGATTCCCCGTCCCGAAACGGAAGAGTTGCTGGATCTGGCTGTAAAGGCCATCAGCAGATCATCCCTGAATCTACAGGGTATGAAAATCCTGGATATCGGAACAGGAAGCGGTGTGATTCCTCTGGTCCTGAAAAAATACTTTCCGGAATCGGATGTAACCTCTGTTGACTTTTCTGAAAAAGCACTGGAAACCGCCCGGAGAAATGCTTTACACCATAAGCTGACGATCAATTTTATCCATGCGGATTACCTGAATTTTGAGCTGAACCGGAACTTTGATATCATCATTTCCAATCCGCCGTATATCGGGATAGACGAAAAGGATGACATTGCTGATTCAGTGAAAGGGTTTGAACCTGAAATGGCTCTTTTCTCTCCTACTTCTGATGCGCTGATCTTTTACAGGAAGATCGCTGAAGATTCTGCAAAACACCTGAAGCCGGGTGGACTGCTGTTTTTAGAGATCAACCAGAAGCTGGGTCCGGAAACCTATGGATTGTATACAGATCACTTTTCCGAAGTCCAACTGATCAAAGACCTGTCAGGAAATGACCGGTTCATTACCGGAATCAGATAACCATCAAACCTGATGTTCAACCTGAATTTATTTTTATAGATCAGCTAGGCATCGATCACTTTTAATTGCTTTGAAGGCTCATCTCGATGCCTAGCTTTACATTTATTTTATTACTTCTAACACAAAATAATGTACAAATTGTTTTTTCAGTCACTGTCAGGAAGCAAAATTTGTACATAAAAATTTCAGTTACAGACTTCAACCTTCTGGTTACTGACGCATACTTTTTTAGTCATATTCCTGTTACAGGACATTCTTATTTTACTTCTTCAATGTATCATTTTACGCTAAAAATTATCCTTTCAGTTGTTTACAGATATGCAAAATTGCATACAAATCGTACAACAAAATTGCACACAAAACGCAACCGATATTTCTCCTTCCATAGATTTTAATCTCTAGTTTTGATCCCATCAGTACTGATCATTGTAAGGCTGTAACCGTATAAGCGCAATACGCTACAGCCTTAAATCCCAATGCCAGGGTTTATATGGCACACACAATTATTCACAATTAAAAAATTAACAAGATGAAAAAGTTAACAGGAATGAAGAAAAGTTTTTCTTCGTTAGAGAACAAGAGATTGCAAAATCTGAAAGCGATTACAGGAGGAGCGGCAAGTTCAAGAAAGGCAGAATCCAATGCAGGAGGACAGTGGGATCAGGATTATTATAGTGATGATACTGCCGGTGATTGGAAATGGGTAGGAAGACATACTCTGTCATTTGATGCGGGATAGTAATTGTTACAAAGGCTGCTTACTTATAAAGCAGCCTTTGATAATTTTTATAAACAATTATACGGCTATGATTGATAAAAAAAGATTAGCGTTGATTCTTTCATGTTTTTTTTTGCTTATAATCTCCTGTGAGAAAAGAGAACAAGAGATCAATTCTATTTCTTACTATAATAAGGTGAATGAAATAGACAGTATTTACAGAATAGCAAAAAATCCTGAACTGGCAGCAAAAGAGTATAAAGCACTGTTTAAAGAATACGCTCCAAAAAATCAAGAATATATTGAAGAGTATGAAACTTATATAAAACTATCAGAACAATATAATATTGATTTCGGAGGCAAAGAAAGTTTATATAAGCTGATCACTTTAATTTCACCTTCTGGAAACACCTATAAAAAATATCTTCCGCTTTTTAAGAAATATGGGATTGACAGTACAGAAGTTAAACAAAGAACAGCCTTATATAAAAATAGTCTGAATCATATACTGATAGATTCTCTTACGGTCGCATCACACCGTGACCAGGAAGCCAATCGGCAAGATATGATGATCATGCTTAGAAATGACCGTAAAAATTTAAACCTTTTCTTACGGATTTTCGATCAGTACGGCTACCCTTCTGAACAAAAGATCGGAACTGTAGGAAACGATGGAGAACCTTTAGCAATAGTTACGATCCTTTCTCATCTGATCTGTTTGGATCATAAAAAAATTTATCCAAGACTGGAAGAATATCTTAAAAAAGGAGAAATTCCTCCCCGTGTATTTGCTCTTATCATAGATAAATATTATTTGTGCCAACAAAGTGAACATTATTTTAATGTGTCTTCGGGATTATCTTCACACGAAGATTCACTAACGATTAACCGTAGACGCAAGACTATCGGTCTTCCCAGTCTCACACACTATTCTAAGATAAGAGAAGATTTTTTACATTCAGCTCAGCGAAAAGAGGATTACTGAACTATTATTTTTTACTGCTGTAAATAATTAACGAGTCCTAATTTTAATTTTGTAGAATGAGACATCACTTAGCTACCTCAGTAAAAGCCTGTCTATATAATTTAACAATATGCATGATAGTATTTTCATGTACGAAGGAGAAATCAAACTATATTTCTTATTACAATAGGGTCAGTGAAATCGATAGTATTTACAGAATGGCAAATAATCCTCAACTGGCAGTACAGGAATATTCTCAGTTGTTTGATGAATTTACGCCAAAAAACCAGGATCGTATTGAGGAATATACCACTTACATAAAACTGGCAGATCATTATCATATCGATTTTGGCGGAAAAAAAAGTTTATATATAATGATCTCTTTATTAGCGCCCTACGGAAATGAGTACAAAAAATATCTTCCTCTATTCAAAAAATATGGTATTGACAGTACAGAGGTAAAAGAGCAGATAGCAGACTGGAAAAAGCAACTGAATAAAAGACTGATCGATTCATTTTCCATCGCGATGGTCCGTGACCAGGAAAAGAGGCATATAGACCTTGAGGTTCAGGCGAAGAACGTTAAAAAGAATGCAGATCTCCTTATCTGGACTTTCAAAAACTACGGATTTCCGTCTGTTAACAAGATAGGGACTACCGGAAATAATGATGTATTTTTTGCCATGCCGACCTTCCTGACCCATATGATTGAGTCAGATCGCTATCCTTATTTTAAGGATAAATTGCTGGAATATGTAAAATCCGGAGATTGTGCGCCACGCGATTATGCACTTATGGTTGACATGTACAATGATTCTCATCGTAAGAAAACCTGCTACAGTTATGGACTGCAAGAAAATAGAGATTCAGCACAGATTGACAGGAACCGCAAAAGTATAGAGCTTCCAAGCCTTAAGCATAGTGCGAAAATCAGAAAAGATTATTTCAGTTCATTTAAATAAAAATTTACAAGATGAAAAAGTTAATTGGAATGAAGAAAAATTTTTCTTCGTTAGAGAACAAAAAATTACATGATTTAAAATCTATTATTGGAGCTGGTAGCAGTTCTTATGCTGTCAAATGTAACCTTTTCAATTCAGAAGGTTGTACTGATACCGACTATTATAATGATGATAGATCTTACAAAAGTAGAGGCTGGCTTTGTGTTGGTGAAGCTTCTAATGATTTGAATTAAAAAGAAAAGAGAGAGGGAGAATATTGTTCCCTTTTTCTTTTAATATTAACTAATTCAAAACAAACATGATTTTACTTCAATTTAAGTTTACAAATAATAAAACTAGAAAGTATTTTATAGTGTTTTTCTTTCTAACAGTCCTTCCTCAATTTTTAAATGGACAACAATCCAGTTTTATATATGAGCTAAATTATAAGCCAAATCAGGATAATATACAAAATGAGAAAATTATTTTCCATTTGGATGTTAAAAATAAGCAGTCGGTATTTCGATCTGACTCATTTCGACGTTCTGATTCATTGCGGATAAAAAGAGGTATAGGGAACGGATTTGATATGGAATATAATAATAAGCAGTTGTATGTTTATAAAAGTTCAGGGAACAGGGAAATCTTAAAATATGTATTTGTCCCGTTAATCCATGATATCTATGCAATTCCTGTAGATGAAGAATTGAAGTGGACCATTTTAGACGAAAAAAGGAAAATAGGTAATTACGACTGTCAGAAAGCAGCAGTTAGTTATGGTGGAAGGAATTGGATCGCGTGGTTTACTACTACTATTTCTATACAGGATGGGCCTTATATTTTTCATGGATTACCCGGTCTAATCATAAAAATATCAGATGAAAAAATGGATTATGATTTTGAATTACATCAAATTACCGACTTCAGATGGGATGAATTATATCCTGAAAAGTTTCAAAGAAAAATCAACTGGGAAAGCTTCCGGAAACTTCAGCAAAACTTCTATAATGATCCTTTTGCCATGATTAATAAATCTGATGTCATAAGTTATGATGAAGGTGGTAACACCACGAAAACCAATTTCAAAGTAATGAAAGAACAGACTCAGAAGAGAATACGGGAGAAGAATAATCCTGTTGAATTAAATCATAAAGCAGCATTCAAATAAGTTCAGGATGATATTGATTATAACTAAAAAAAATGACATAAGTACCTTGGAAGTCATGAAATGGCTCAACAGGATGGATAAGCCCTACATTGTTATTCAGGAAGATGAAGTGTTTGAAATCAGGATCCTGGAAAAAAGACTGTATCTGGAAAGTCAGCGCAATGTATTTTTTATTGATGACATCAGCAGTGTCTGGTACAGAAGAGGGGGAATACAGTTCGTACGCAAACAATATGACAATCTATCCGTCAATATCCATATGAATGAAGCTCAGCACTGGCTTGAGGATTATGTTATGAATGCATTAGAATCTAAAAAGCACATCAGCAAACAGCGCAACAGCCATGTCAATAAACTTCTGGTCCTGGAAAAGGCACAAAATGCCGGATTGGATGTTCCTGCCTTTTATCTTGCGAAAAATACAGAGGATGTAACGCCTGGTAAGACCATTACCAAATCGATTACCGGTAATGTAATCCTGGAATGCATAGATTCTGAGTCAGACGGCATTATGTATACTTCTTTGATTGATGAAAAAGAGAGTGACGACTTCTTCATATCCTTCTTTCAGGAAAAAATTGAGAAAGATTTTGAAATACGCTCCTTTTATTTAGACGGCAGAATATGGTCTATGGCCATTTTTTCACAAAATGATGAACAGACCAAGACAGATTTCAGGAAATACAATACAGAAAATCCGAACCGGAATGTCCCGTACAAGCTTCCGGATCATATTGAAGAAAAGATGATCAAACTGATGCAGGTCCTGGATCTAAACTGTGGCTCATTAGACTTTATCAAAACCGGAGACACCTATTACTTCCTGGAAGTAAATCCGGTGGGACAGTTCGGAAACATTTCGTTCGACTGCAATTATATGCTTGAAAAGGAAATAGCAGATTACCTATAATAATATATTCTATTAAACACACAAACTAATGAAACATCTATTTAATGAGAAAAACCAGCTTCCAATTACATTTAAATATATTGAACTGATCAAGAAAAATAAGCTAAAACAGAGTAACAAAAACATAACCTATTATGTTCCGTGTGAAAAATACCAGACTTCCTTTTATGTGAGGGAAAAGCCATTTAAACACTTAGTCAGAATGTTATGAGTCATTTTTTTATCAAAAAAATTAAGTTTCCTCCAAACAGGATTTTACTTGTTACACTCATAAGCCTATACGTTCTCCTCATAACTGTTTCCTGTAAACATAAATCTCTCAATTATATTACGTATTATAATAGGGTCAATGAAATCGACAGTATATATAGATTTGAAAGGGATACCCTCGAAACGATTAAACAGTACAAAAAGCTTTTTAAAGAATATCCTCCGAGAAACCAGGAACGCATACAGGAATTTGAGACCTTCATCACGCTTTCTGATCGATATCACAAAGATTTCGGAGAGAAAAAAACATTATACAAATTCATTCTGCTGATTGCACCTTATGGGAACGCATATAAAAAGTATTTACCTCTTCTTAAAAAGTATGATATTGACAGTATGGAAGTAAAAGAGAATATTGCAGATTGGAAAAAAAATCTAGATAAAAGATTGGTAGACTCTTTTTCAGTTGCTATGATCCGGGATCAGGAAAAGAGGCATATAGATACTGCAGTGCAGGCAAAAAATGTCAGAAAAAATGCAGAGCTTTTATTATGGACATTTAAAAACTATGGTTTTCCTTCAGTACAAAAGATAGGAACAATGCCGATGCATACCTTATTAACGCATATGAATGAGTCAAAACAATATTATCCAATTATCAGGACAAACTTATTGATTATGTAAAATCAGGGGATTGTCCCCCCTTATCGTATGCCATGATGTTTGACAGCTACCATGTTAATGTTGAAAAGGGAAATACGACTTATGGTTATAATAGTTTTACTGCTATTATGGATTCTGTGCAGATAAATCGCAACAGAAAAAGTATTGGCCTGCCAAGTTTAAAACACAGTGCCAGAATCAGACAGGATTTCATGGCTGAGCTAAAGACAAAATAGAAAATTAATTAAAATCCTGTGAATAAAAATTATTTTAAACTATAATCAGAACGCTATGAATTACTTCAATTTATTCAGCAACATCATGGTCACAAAAGGGATCACCAGGATTCTGGTTTCAGATCTTCAAAGGAACACTTCGGAACTGTATCCGCTTGAACTGCATGAGCTGATAGAAGAATTGAAAACCACCTCTGTAGAGGAAGTCCTCAACCATTATGATAAGGAATCTAAAGCGATCGTACAGGATTACCTTGATTTTTTGCTGGAAAAAGAATTCGGCTTTATAACCCAAAACGGTTGGGACAGAAACTTTCCGCCCCTCTCTTATGAATATCAGGACTATAATATCCTGTCGAATATTTTTGTTGAACTGGATGACATGTCCATTCTTCAATCCCTGAAGCAATCCATAGAAAATCTTGAGATAAGGCATCTGGTCATTTACTGCCGAAGGACACTTCTGCTGGAAGAATTGATGCAGATTGACAGAATGTTTTCACACGCTCCTTTAGAGGGCATTGAGATTTTCTCGCAGTTTCATGATGCTGTAGACCAACATTTCATTGATACGCTCAACAGGAATACCGCAAGAGTGTATAGCCTGGTTTTTTACAGCTGTGGAAAAGCGCCGTTCAAAGATAATGACAGTTTAAGGTTTACGGTTAACTTTACCGATCAGGCCCTGACTATTTCATCGTGCGGAAAAGTAAACCTGGATTATTTCAGCACCAATCTTCCGAAAATCCTGGAAGCCCTCAACCATAATTCCTGCCTTCACAAAAAAATAGGGATAGACGTCCATGGCCATATTAAAAACTGCCCGGCTATGCCTGAAAGCTATGGCAACATCAAAAACACAACTTTGGAAGAAGCATTGAAACACCAGGATTTCAAAAAGTACTGGAACCTTACCAAAGATCATATTGACGGCTGCAAAGACTGTGAGTTCCGGTATATCTGTACAGACTGCAGGGCCTTTACGGAAAGAAACCATACCGATCGGAACGGACTGGATACGTCAAAACCGTTAAAATGCGGCTATGATCCTTATACAGGAACCTGGGAAGACTGGAGCACCCATCCGATGAAACAGAATGCAATTGCACATTACGGATTACTGCACAAAACAAAAGTCAGCTGAATGTGCTGACTTTTATTGTATATTTAAATCTATCCTATTCTTTTCCTGATAAAGATTTCGTAGCTCAGGTAAATCAGCGGGAGTGCCATGATTCCTATGTATAAAGCATTGCTCATCGCCATGGCCGGCTGCGTTAAAACAGCATAGACTACACCGAAAAAAGCACCTCCCAAATGGGCGGCATGCCCGATGTTGTCATGCGGTTTCGGATTCAGCATCATGTATACGGAATACCCGAAATAGACCAGCCCGAAAACAAATCCCGGAATGGCAATCGGGATAAAGAAAAAGTAAATTCCGATGTTGGGATACATGGCAATCGCTGCAAACAGGATCCCGGATACTCCTCCACTGGCACCGATGGCAGAATACCAGGGCTGTTTCTGGTACAGGAACAGTGAAAAGATGTTCCCGAGCAGGATAGATCCCAGGTAAATAATAAGAAAGCCTATATTACCGAAAGCCTCTATGACCACCGGACCGAAAAAATACAGCGTAATCATATTGAACGCAAGGTGCATGATGTCCGCATGCAGGAATCCCGCCGAGATCAGGCGGATATATTCTTTCCTGTTCCGGATGGCGCCTACATTAAACTTGTATTGTTCAAAAATCGCAGTATTGTTAAAAGCAATAAAGCTGATAACGGCCGTTACAATAATGATGAGTATAAGAATATTCATAATTTTTAATCCTAAGTGTTAATTTTCAAACAGGTCCCCGATCATTCCGCCTTCATCATCTATATTTCCGCTGCTTTCAGGTTCTTCCTCAGGTTCCGGTTCTTCTTCTTCATCTGTTTCCGGGATGGTGATATTGATGGCTTTTACCTTGAACTTGGTGAACTGGTTTCCGATGGCCTTAATCCCTTTTACGGCAATAAACTCATCGATATTCACCGTTTCCGGTTCCCGTTCCTTCCCTTTGTCTTTTGCAAAAACAATTTCAGCCGTTGCATGGTTGGCCGCGATTATATTTTCGATGAATGACTTCGGATGTTCAGACGGCATGAAAGTCTGTACATTAGGCGTATTTTCAAGCAAGAACCTTTTGATGAAATACATTTCTTTGTCGGCATCGTAATAAATGCAGGTAATCGGCTGCCTTGGCCTCCATTTTTCAAGGATCAGGTAATCATCATCAAAACGGTTGCCAAGATCGAAGGATACGAGTTTGGCTTCTCCATTGGTATTGACTGTCAGAATCCTGTCATCCCCTTTGAAGTTCCCCAGCAGGCTTCCCCGTCCGTCGGCATTCAGCCTCCTTACCGTATCATCGAACCATATTTTTCTCGGAGCCAGGGTGGAGACACCTTCTTCTTTCAGGTCTACTTTCTTCACGGCATACTTGGTCACCAGATTTCCTTTTGTATCCCTTCCTTTGATGCCGAGATCAGAAAAATCGACATCCATTTTATTCTTCCGGATCCTTGGGTTAGGCTTAAGGAGAATGGTTACCTTTTCCGCTTCGCCGTTCGGATTGGCAGAGAAATACAGGAATTCCGAGCCTTTTTTATCTGAGGCCAGGTGATAGTCGGTATTCCGGGTTACCGCCGTCACAGAAAACCTTTTCATATAGTACGGCCCTTCCTTACCTTCACGGTAAATGGTATTGTATACCGTTCTTTTATCGTTTTTCTTCCAAATGGCTACATGCAGCAGGTCTTTACCGATGAATGTTTTCGGTTCCACCTTCACGACTTTCATGCTTCCGTCTTTCCTGAACGTTATAATATCATCGATATCCGAACAGTCAAACAGGTACTGGTCTTTCTTCAGTGAGGTCCCGATGAACCCTTCCTCAAAATTAGCGTAGAACTTTTCATTGGCTACGGCTACTTTAGTGGCGTCAATGGTATCGAAAATTCTCAGTTCGGTTTTTCTCTGCCTGTCTTTGCCATACTTTTTCTGGATGTTCTGGTAATAGCTTACAGCATAGGCGATCAGGTTGGCCAGATGGTGTTTCACCTGTTCAATCTTTCCTTCGAGGGCTGCAATATTCTCTTTGAATTTATTCAGGTCGAATCTGGAAATCCTTTTGATTCTGATTTCGGTAAGCTTCAAAATATCCTCTTCGGTTACGGCACGCAGCAGATGCTTTGTATGAGGCTTCAGGCCTTTATCTATCGTTTTAAGGACTTCTTCCCAGGTTTTCACCTCTTCGATATCATGGTAAATCCTGTTTTCGATAAAGATCCTTTCCAGGGAGGAGAAATGCCAGGTTTCCTGAAGTTCATTAAGCTCTATTTCGAGCTCTTTCTTCAGCAAGGAAACCGTATGGTCCGTATTCATCCTCAGGATTTCGGAGACATTCAGGAACATCGGCTTATCGCCAACGATTACACAGGCATTCGGTGAAATGGTTACCTGGCAGTCTGTAAATGCATATAACGCATCAATAGTCTTGTCCGGGGAAACATCATTGTGAAGATGGATCAGGATCTCTACACTGTCTGAAGTATTGTCCTCGATCTTTTTGATCTTGATTTTCCCTTTTTCATTAGCTTTAAGGATAGAATCGATCAGGTCACTGGTCGTTTTGGAATATGGCAGTTCGGAAATAACCAGGGTATGTTTATCCGTCTGTGTAATTCTCGCACGGGCTCTGATCTTGCCGCCCCTGTGCCCGTCATTGTATTCTGAAACATCAAGGAAACCTGCGGTAATAAAATCAGGAAACAGCTCAAATTTCCTGCCTTTGAGATACGAAATCGAGGCATTGATCAGTTCATTGAAATTATGGGGCATAATTTTGGTCGAAAGCCCTACTCCGATCCCCTCCACACCCTGTGCAAGCAGCAGCGGGAATTTTACAGGCAGGTCGATCGGTTCATTATTCCTTCCGTCATAGGATTTGGCCCATTCCGTGGTCTTGGGGTTGAATACTACCTCAAGCGCAAAGGGGGTCAGCCTGGCTTCGATATATCGGGCTGCCGCAGCAGAATCCCCAGTATAAATATTTCCCCAGTTTCCCTGGGTATCAATCAGCAGTTCCTTCTGCCCGATCTGCACCATTGCATCTGTAATGGAAGCATCCCCGTGCGGGTGGTATTTCATGGTATTTCCCACGATATTGGCCACTTTATTGTAGCGGCCGTCTTCCAGTTCACGCATAGAGTGCATGATCCTACGCTGAACCGGTTTGAAACCGTCATATACGGATGGGATGGCCCTATCCAGGATCACATAGGAAGCATAGTCAAGAAACCAGTCTTTATACAGCCCCGAAACTTTTTTAAGGCTCTCGCTGTCATGCGGGTTTTCATCTGTCATCTTCTTTCAGTCTTTTTTTCATTGTTAGCTTTCACTACTTTATTGAGGGATGTTTTCAAATCATTAATTTCTTTTCCGGTCAGGTATGAAATTTCATATTTCAAAAGAGCTGACCCGCTGTTTTTACTGGTAACCCGTACATATAGCCTTTTTATAAAAAATATCCTCACTACATCAAAACCGATCAGCTTATACTTCGGAAACTCATCGCTCAGGGGTTTTCCCAGGAAAGGGATAACATTCCTGTTCCGGAAATGGAGGGCTTCCCCGTCACTGTCATACTCAAAAATCTGTCTTCCGCTGAAATAAAACGACAACAGCAGAAAAAGCGGTATGATGATGAACAATGCACTCTCCCAGCCCATGATGTCGAATTTATATTCTTCTAAAAAAAAGGCTGCGAAACCCATCGCTGCAATGATCAGCAGTAAGGTGCTGATAAAATTATAGGCTGACGCCTTATTACGGTTACTTAGTCTCATATTTGGTATTAGTCGATTTGGTGGTTTGCTTTTACAGGAACCGGAATTTATTCATTCTGAACGTCCTGCAAAATTTCTTTCTTATCTATGTCCGGGTCTTCAACAACAAGGTTTTCAAGGATGAAGGTCTGCCGGTCAGGGGTATTTTTGCCCATATAAAATTCCAGCAGCTGATCGATGGTCTGGTCTTTACCCAGAACGACCGGTTCCAGCCGGATATCTTTTCCGATAAAGTGCTTGAATTCATCCGGTGAAATTTCCCCTAATCCTTTGAATCGGGTAATCTCAGGATTCTTGCCCAGTTCATTAAGTGCTTTGATCCGTTCTGCCTCACTGTAGCAATACCGCGTTTCCTTTTTATTCCTTACCCGGAACAGCGGTGTCTGTAAAATGTACAGATGGCCGTTCTTAATCAGGTCCGGAAAGAACTGAAGGAAAAATGTGATCATCAGGAGGCGGATGTGCATCCCGTCCACATCGGCATCGGTAGCTATGATGACATGGTTGTACCTCAGGTCTTCCAGGCTTTCCTCAATATTGAGTGCAGCCTGAAGCAGGTTGAATTCTTCATTTTCGTATACGACCTTTTTGGTCAGCCCGTAGCAGTTGAGCGGTTTCCCTTTCAGTGAAAAAACCGCCTGGGTTTCTACATCCCTGGACTTGGTAATAGATCCTGAAGCAGAATCTCCCTCAGTAATAAAAATCTGGGTATCCCCTTTTCTTTCAGCCTTCTGATCATTGTAATGCTGCCTGCAGTCACGGAGCTTCTTGTTATGAAGCGAAACTTTTTTAGCTCTTTCCCGGGCCAGTTTCTGGATTCCGGAGAGTTCCTTCCGCTCTCTTTCGGAGATGAGGATTTTTCGCTGGATGGCTTCGGCGACCTCGGGGTTCCTGTGCAGAAAATTATCCAGTTTGCTTTTCAGGAAATCGATAACAAATGTCCTTACGGTAGGGCCGTTTGGGCCCATATCATTAGATCCGAGCTTTGTTTTGGTCTGGGACTCGAACACCGGTTCTTCCACATTGATGGAAATGGCAGCAATAATGGATTTACGGATATCCGAAGCATCGAAATTCTTGTTGAAAAATTCCCGGATGGTCTTCACGTATGCTTCCCGGAAGGCATTCAGATGCGTACCTCCCTGGGTGGTATTCTGTCCGTTGACAAAAGAAAAATAGGTTTCGGTCTGGGATTTATCTGAATGGGTGATGGCCAGCTCGATATCTTCATCCTTCAGGTGAACGATAGGATAAAGGATATCACTTTCCAGCTCTTCTTCCAGCAGGTCTTTCAGTCCGTTTTCGGAAAAATAGGTTTCCCCGTTGAAAATAATTTTCAGTCCCGGATTCAGGTATGCATAATTGCGCAGCATCCTCTCGATGTATTCTTTCCGGAATTTGAAATGAAGGAAGATCCCCGAATCCGGAACGAAAGAGATTTCTGTTCCGTTACGGTCGGAAGTATCTTTTTCTTCGTGGTTTTCTACAATCATCCCTCTGGAGAACTCAGCAGCTTTCATCCTGCCGTCCCGGAATGACCGTACACGGAAATACTCGGAAAGGGCATTCACAGCTTTCGTACCCACCCCGTTCAGTCCAACGGATTTCTTGAAGGCTTTACTGTCATACTTTCCACCGGTATTCATTTTGGAAACGGCATCTACTACTTTACCCAAAGGAATTCCCCGGCCAAAGTCGCGGATGCTTACTTTTCCGTCATCCACTTTTATTTCAATTCTTTTCCCTGCTCTCATCCTGAACTCATCGATAGAATTGTCCAGAATTTCTTTCAGGAGGATGTATATACCATCGTCTGCCGAAGACCCGTCGCCCAGCTTACCGATGTACATCCCGGGACGCAGGCGGATGTGTTCCTGCCAGTCCAGGGTTCTGATATTATCTTCGGAATAAATAGGATTTGTTTGTTGTGACATATGTAATTTAGAGAACACACAAAGATACGAAATTAAAGAAAAATATCCCAGTTTTCCATTGTGTTTTCGATAATTTTTAGTTATTTTTTATTGCATATCTCCCGGATGAATATTACATTTACATTATTCATTTATACACAGGTAATTATTAATTTTATTACATTAATAATCCCAAATCAAACCTTATAATTTTAATTCAACCATCATATTAAGAAAATCATGAAAACATAATACAGAACCGTCATTATAAAACTAATCACCAAAACTCAATTTTTATGAAAACAAAACTACAGGCCTGCATTATCAGCGAACAGGACGGCGGCGAGGCCATTGCCCGTTTGCTCAGCAGTGAGTTTCCCGAATTTGAAATTGCTTTCCGGAGCAGCAATATCCAATGCGTTTCAGATTATTCCCCAAACAGATTTCCCGACCTCTTTTTTCTGGAGACCCAACTGATCAATGATCCTTCAGACCTTTTCAGGTATTTCGGGGAACATCTGTCCCATATCATTTTCATTACAGATTCCGAAAAATCAGCCATTAAGGCGGTTAAAACAGGCGTCGGCAGCTGCCTGATGAAACCGGTCAGAGATCTCGAATTCGTTATCAGTGTTAATAAAGTCCTGGACAGCATCCGCACCAACCGTACCTTACCGCATGTTTCACCCTGCAATAAGATCAACCTTCCTACCCTGCAAGGATTTAAACGGGTATCTGTAGATGAAATCATCCGCTGTGAGGCAGATTCCAATTATACATTCATCTACCTCGCAGACCGATCCAGAGTTGTGGTCTGCCGGACATTATGCGATTTTGAAAAATCATTTTCTGAACACAGCTTTTTCAGGATCCATCACAAACACCTCATCAATCTCGAGCATATGAAAGAGTACATTAAAGGCAAAGGCGGACAGGTGGTTATGACAGACAACTCAGTGCTGGATGTTTCGGTACGCAAAAAATATGATTTCCTGCAGAGGTGCTTATAAACGTCGGAAATACAGTTATCTGCATAAACGTTACACTTGCTCAGATGACAGCGGGCACTTAATCACCGGGCCTGGTACAGTTACCGGAAGAAGTTTACTTTTAACAGACAACAACCAAAAACTATTACTATGAAAGCACATGTATTTTCTATTAAAGCCATGGTGGCCGCCGCAATTATCTTTTCAGCAGAGATCCAGGCGCAGGTCTGGTATGTTAACGGGAACTGGGGTACGAACAGCAGTAATTACGTGGGAACAATCGATCCTGCACCCCTGTATTTCAGAGTGAACGGACAGGATCCGAACCCCGGACAGGCCATACTGAGTGAAACCGGATCATTCTTAACTGAAAGTGTAAACAATTCCAATATAGCGAAAGCAAAAGGAAGTTTTGTTGCAGGCTCAGACAATGTTTTAGGACAAAACGCCAACAGCTCCTTAGTTGGCGGATGGGGCAATGATTTATCAGATGCCGGAGGAGCCAATCTTGTTGCAGGCCAGTCTAACCGGGTGGTGAACCAGGCCGGAAAATCGGTTGCCCTGGGCTGGAATAATATTGTAAGAAATGCCAACCAATTTGCGATAGGTGTGGGCGTAGACCTGAAAACTGAATACTCAGGAGGGTTCGGAGTCGATCTTATCGCTACAGGAAACCGCTCATTCGTCATTGGATCGGGATCCCATGCTTCTACCAAATTAACGAATACGATTCCCTATTCCATCATGCTGGGCATGTCCAATGTGTCCACGATGCTCATCAAAGATCAGCAGGTGGGTATCAGGACGACAACGCCTACCGCTAACTTTCACACTGTAGGAACGGTAAGGCTGCAGGGTTTGCCCAACGGAGCAGGCAGAGCCCTGGTGGTTGACAATGACGGAAATGTGATGATGGCCAACACTATGCTGTATAAGCAGTCCAACCAACAGGATACCGACCTGCAAGGCCAGATTGATGAGCTTAAAAAAGAGGTTCAGGAATTAAAAGAATTGCTAAAACTGAGCAAGACCAATGTAGACGTCAGCGCTGTCAGTACCCGTGAGCCGAAGCTTTTCCAGAACGTTCCCAATCCAGGTAAAAGTGAAACCACTATTCCTTACTATCTGCCGGAGGGATCGGGAGAGGCAGCCATTTCCATCTACAGCATTTCCGGACAGCTGGTAAAAACGATCGCTCTTAAAGAAAAAGGCCGTGGCAGCCTTACCGTTACAGGCCTTCAGGGGGGATCTTATGTATACCAGATGAGTATTAACGGGCAAAGTATCGACAGCAAAAAAATGCTGATGAGGGACTAGGCATATCATTGTAACTTTAGTATAATCAAGCTATTCCGCTCCGGGATAGCTTTTTATTTTTGTGTGGGCCCAGTTGAATCATTATCCTACGCAGATGACCAGAAACATTTTATGGTGTTGGATTACAGGAAATCAGGCCCACCTTTATACAGGATACCATTACACTTAATCAAAAGATTGTTACACATAGATACCGGTCATTGACTGCAGTGAAGTTTATCATTAGACTTGCATGATAATCATAAAACTTTTACCATGAGACACAATTTTATTCTCCCTTTGCTGATATCTGTGATGACGGGAGTATCTTACGGACAAAATATCGTAAGGAATCCAAGCTTTGAATCCGGCCCGGCTCTATGCAATCTCAACGACCCTAATGGAAACGGTCCATTTTATCTTGCCCAGAATTATGCAGATTACTGGACAGGCATTAATCCTGCCGAACCAGGTAACCATCCTGTCAACACAGGCAATATAAGACAAAACGGACCTACCTGTTTCTATTCTCAGTTCCCTGCAGGACTCAGTGCGAATAACGGTACCCGGGCCATATACATCAATCTGGAACACGTATGGGATATCCATGACAGCAGGGCAATTGGCCAGTTGACCACCGGGACCATCAAGGGTGGTACTTATAAAATATGCCTTGCTGCGGTCGGCTTTCCTAACCTGCCCTATCAGGTTCCGAATAACAGAAACATGCTTCAGGTCGTTTTAATAAAAAACAGCACCGGCCAGGAAAGAATCATCAGCGAATTTACCATTCCCAAAAACACAGGAACGCAAAGCTGGAGAAATTATGGAAATTCGTTCACTATTTCACCGACAGAATCAGGTATTTACGACAGGGTCCAGCTCAGAATAAAGCCTGCATCCGATATCCAGTTTCCGGCGGGAACGTCTTACAGTGAAGGTGCTTTTGTAGACAATGTGATCATAGGTCCTGTTAACAGTACTGTATCCCCCTGTGACGGAACATATGACCTGGCAGCTTTTGACAACAATACAGATATAGGAGCGGAACCTTATGAGCCTGGCGCTAACTGGCAGGTTTGGCAAAGCAACGATTTATGGAACAGGGCTACAAACGGTGGTTCGGTAAGCAGTAATCTGATTGCTGAGAATGTAGATCCAACTCCCGGCCACAACAATCTTCTGCGTTTCAGGGTAAGGAACAGAGGTGTTTCAACCAGTAATCCTTCCCATGCACGGTTGTACTGGACTGTGGGAACAACCGGCGGAGAACCCTGGCCTAAAGCATGGGACGGCAGCATAGCAATCAATCCTAACGGACAGACCACTCCCGGAGGTACGCCTATTGGCGGTGAGATTACAACAGCCTATCCTACCAGTAACACTCCCTCAGCCCAGATTCCCATGATAGGCAACGGGGTCAATATCACGATACATTCTACCTATTCGGCATCCGGTTTTGATATTCCTCCGTTAAAACCCGGTGAAGAATATATCATCAATGCCTTATGGGATCCGAAAACTCCTCAGGAATTCGGATTAGATCCGGCAGCCAATCCACAGATCTGCTTTTTAGCCCGGATTGTAGACCCTAACGATCCTATGTATAATGAGCGTGTAACCAGCCCGTCTTACGGATTCAGTGATAATGTAAGGTCCAATAACAATATCGTTACCAGAAATTCTACCTTCGTGAATTTACCCGGCGGAAATATTTTTTATAAGGGAACCGGCAGCATATTTTTCAGTAATTATGCTGATTTTGAAAGGAATTTTGATTTCAGAATCAGAGAAATCTCCGGAACTGATATCCCGTTCAGCCAATACGGCAACCTTATCATTACATTGGATGACATTCTATTCCAGAAATGGATACAAAGCGGGTCCAATGCGGAAGGCATTGAAATACAGGACTGGGAAAAACATGAACTCAGGGTCATGGATATGGCCAATGCAAAATTGAAAAACATTAGTCTGGAGCCGGGAGAGTACAGATCCGTTTCTTTATCATTTGCCCTTACCCAGCCTACAGGCATAATTGAGAGTTTCCATTTCACAGTGACCCAGAACCCTACCGAAAATCCGGAAGAGGAATACGGAACCGCATGTAACTTCATTGTTGCCGTTAATGCCGATATGCCTGATACAGGCGAAAGTTTTTACAACAGCGACGAAGGAAGCTCAAAAAGCCCAGCATCGGCATCCGTATTTGGCGGAGAAATCATTTTATCACCTAACCCGTCCTCAGGAACTTCTGTTCTGGAATTCACGCTGAACGATGAAGCCATACTCAATATAGATTTGCTTGATTCGTTTGGTAATACTGTGAAAATCTTTAGCAGGAGGGAAAAGTTCAGGGCCGGAAGGCAATCTGTAATGCTTGATTTTCCGGATACGAACCCTGGCATCTACCGATTACTCATTCATACGCCTATGGAAAGAAAAATAATTAATCTGATCAGAAAATAGGCGTTATCTCCTGATCTGTCATTACGGCATCTGCTGCTTAAAAACAGGCTCAGGATAAAGAAGACATTATAAGGCGTTGCTGAGCCATACTACAGTAGGGATCAAATAATGACTATAGGCTGGCCTATGGTCATTATGATACGGAAATACATCAGTTCAAATCCGGTTGATGTTCCATAGCAACCATATTACATCTGCTATCGGAACAGGTACATTTAATCAAAAACATCATGCACTTGCTATCCGGCTGTAGCATCCTGAAGATTTTACCGGTACATTTAAGCAGACATAACTACAAAAACTTTAATTATGAAAACGTATTTACCAAAGGAATGCATTAAGCATTCATTACCCAACTTCAGGAAATTCATCTTGGTTTTTCTGATGGCCCTTTCTGCCCCCATTGATGTTTCGGCACATGCTTCCACGATTACAAGGAAATGGTGCGGCGGCTTCTTTCACAGGAAATTTGTTGCACGGGCGCAGACTTCTGCTCTGATATTCACAAAATACCAGTCAGGTTACAACTGTATAGGTCAGTACATCGGTACAGCCAATATCGGAAGATACGGAGTTACCTGCAGTGATGAGAGCAAAGGATGCTCCAGGCCTCAGGTAGCTACCTGCAGCAAAAGCGGCGTTGTATATGACAGGCTGTACGGTGCCAGCGGATGCACATTTCAGTATACCGCTCCCCATTCTTACTCAGCGTATGCTAAAGCTCAGCATCTGGTAGGAGGAATTTATCTTACCTATTCAGCTTCCGGAAGAGGCGGCGCAGGATTTCCGGGTATTTTCACAGACGGTACCGGAAACATTGCAGCTGCTGATAACGGTACTTCGTTCAGTGAAATAACAGGTGAAGTTGATATCGATGATGCCAACAGGCTTATGGTAAAGAATATGAATGGCAAACTGAGCATTACCAGCGGCACCAATTATTTCAGCAACATAAAAATGGTCATCATCAAAGAAAAAGAGGGTATTTCTGATGATGAAGCATTGCAGAATGAAGAAGCGGTTCAGAACGGAACCTATCCTGACGTGGTCTATACTTCCCGGCTGGATGTTTCCAAAAACGGAATCAGCCATTCAGGGATCTTCTCCAAAGGCCTGGCCAGTGGAACGATAAAGGAATTTTCCGCAAATCAGGAAAACGGAGTGAATTTCAACGGATTTTCCATTGTGCTTCCTGTGCAGGTCAGCCTGCAGCCTGATGAAAAACTGACCCTGGTAACGGTTGTTGACGGAGCGCTTGATCCTGCTGCAGGTCCGGAAGACAAAAACAGTGGTGCTGAATACTCCAAAAATAACGGAACAATACCCGGGATCCAACTATATCCGAATCCGGCCAGAGAATATGTAGATGTGCATACCCATCTTACCGCAAGGGAAACGATGACTTTCAGTCTGGTCAATCCATCCGGAAAAGAATTCATAAAAGAATCGCATACGGTAGAAAGCGGCCGCCAGAGCACGCGCCTGAATACACGGCATCTCTTACCGGGCGTCTATCTCCTGGAGATCAGAACACAGACTAAGACCGACACTCAGAAACTCTTGATTTCACCATAAAACATTGGGACACAAAGGACTGCTTTAATTGTAAAGCAGTCCTTTTTTTATGGCATGACCTGCAATTCAGAATTAACCCCCTGGGGTGGCTGTTGATCGGCTCTTACATTCACATCTTACAGATTCCCTGACGAATATCAACAATGATCTTTTTATCCACAACCATTGTTAAAACAGTCTTTCTCCCTGAAACTATTCGTATTTTTGTTGATACAATTTTTTATCATGTCAATTTTTTCAGAAAACATCAGGCTTTTGCGCAGCAAATCAGGAAAGACGCAGCGCGAACTGTCCGAAAAGATACAAATATCTCCTTCCCGATACAGCTCCTATGAAAACGGTAAATCAAGGCCTCCTGCCGATGTGCTGATCAGGATGTCCAGGATATTCAACGTAAGCATTGATCTGATGCTCTCAGTAGATTTAACGAAACATGCCCTGGAAGATATGCTGACACTTCCGGATAACAGGATTGTCCTGCCGGTTGTGGTGGACCAGAACGGAGAGGAAAGTATAGAAATCGTGCCTCAGAAAGCCACCATGGGCTACCTCCGGGGATACGGCGATCCGGAATATATTGAAAGCCTGGAGCGGATCTCGTTGCCATTTCTGAAGAACGGAAAGTTCAGGGCTTTTCCGGCAGACGGAGATTCAATGCCGCCGTTCAAGGACGGTTCTTTTATCATCGGGAAATATATGGAAGGCATCAATGACCTGAAGTCCGGCAACACCTATATTTTCATTACCCTTAATGAGGGGATTACCTACAAACGGCTAAGGTCCAAAAACGCAACTTCAGTAACAGTAGCCTCTGACAATACGTTTTACGAACCGTATGATATACCGCTGAATGAAATCATTGAGGTCTGGAAATATGCTACCGGAATCTTCCCGCAGGATTTCTGATCTGTACAATCGCTATAGATATCGTGATGTCAAATATTGATTGGACCGGACCTGGGAAATCAATATAAAAGTATCCGGTTTTCTTTTATGATACGAAAATTCCGAGTAAATTCGGTATACCAAAAATTTGATTCCATGATACAACTTCCTTTATCCAAGCTTTCCGATGTCGGGACCACTATTTTCAGCCAGATGACACAGCTGGCTCAGGAGCACGAGGCCATCAACCTTTCACAGGGATTCCCGGATTTTATGCCGGATCCTGCCCTGCTGGATTATGTGGACCATTTCATCAAAAAAGGATTCAATCAGTATGCACCTTTGGGCGGCATGATCGGATTAAAGGAGGAAATTGCCCGGAAAATCGAGGACAGTCATGGAGCCGTTTACCATCCCGATTCGGAGATTACGGTAACGGCAGGCGGAACACAGGCGATCTTTACAGCCATTGCAGCATTGGTGAAAAAGGATGACGAAGTGATTATCTTTGAGCCGGCCTATGACTGCTATGAGCCTACGGTAGAGCTTTTCGGGGGCATCGTAAAACGTTTCGAGATGAAAGCCCCTGATTATGAAATCGACTGGAATGCAGTAAGAGCGCTTGTTTCAGAGCGTACCCGGATGATCATCATCAACAACCCGAATAATCCGGTAGGAAAGATCCTCCATGAAAATGACCTTAAGGAACTAATCAATATTGTAAAAGATACGTCCATCCTTATCCTGAGCGATGAGGTTTATGAAAATATCGTTTTTGACGGAAAAGCGCATCTGAGTGTCAGCCAATATCCTGAGCTGAGGGAAAGAAGCCTTATGATAGCCTCATTTGGGAAACTCTTCCATGTCACCGGCTGGAAAACCGGCTATTGTGCGGCTCCGAAGAACCTGATGGATGAGTTCAGGAAGGTACATCAGTTCAATGTTTTTTCCGTCAATACCCCGATGCAGCTCGCTCTGGCTGAATACATGAAAAACCCCGACCATTACCTGCACCTGGGCAGCTTTTTCCAGGAGAAAAGGGATTTCTTACGGCAGGGGCTTGCCGGCACCTCTTTTGAGCTGCTGGATTGTGAAGGAACATACTTCCAGCCGGTGAGCTACAGTAAAATTTCGGATCAGGATGACCTGGACTTTGCTACAATGCTCACGGCAAACCATAAAGTGGCTACGGTACCCTTTTCTTCTTTCTATAAAAACAGACTGAATGAGCATGTCATCCGCCTTTGCTTTGCTAAAAAACAGGAAACACTGGAACGTGCGCTTGAGCACCTGTCCAAAGTATAAAATAATACGGCGGCTGAGAATCTCAGCCGCCGGATGATTTGTATTTCAGTGTATATCCGATAAATATTACAAGAACATTCCGCCGGAAGCTTCAATTCTCTGCCCGTTGATCCAGCGTGCCTCTTCGGTACACAGGAATGCCACGATGCCGCCGATGTCATCCGGTACCCCTGCCCTGCCCAGAGCGGTAGCATTCGCAATCATGGCGTTTACCTGCTGGTCATCCCGCGTCCTTCCGCCGCCGAAATCCGTTTCGATAGCTCCCGGAGCAATCACATTGGCTTTGATTTTCCTAGGCCCCAATTCCTTGGCCATATATTTTGTCAGCATTTCCACTCCGGCTTTGATCGAACCGTATACGGATGATCCCGGTAACGGAAAACGGGCCAGTCCAGAGGAAATATTGATGATTCCGCCCCCTTCATTAATAAACGGCAGGAATTTCTGGGTCAGGAAGAATACTCCTTTAAAGTGAATATCCACAATATCATCCAGCTGTTCTTCGGTAACCTCAGGGATGGGTGCATACAGAGCAGTACCGGCATTGTTGATCAGGTAATCAATGTTCCGGCTGCCCGTATTGGGTTCCAGATGGTCGCCTACGGTTTTTACAAAATCGTCAAAGCTTTTGATATTTTTGGTATCGAGCGGATAGGCAATGGCTTTTCTTCCCAGTGCTTGGATTTCACGAACGGTCTGTTCCGCCTCTTCCCTGTTGGTTTTATAGGTAAGGATAATGTCAAGGCCTTTTGCAGCGGTCTTCAGGGCTGCATTTTTCCCTAATCCGCGGCTTCCGCCTGTAATCAATGCAATTTTTGTTCTGGATTCCATATTTCAATTGTTTTTTAATGGGACAAAGTTCCGCATTACACGAAGCAAATCCTTTGCCCGAATCAAACTGAAATTTGCAAAATTCAAATCAGGAGCGGAATTCTATCGGGGTCAATGCCGTTTTCTTCTTGAAGAAATTGGAAAAATGGGCGATCTCTTCAAATCCCAGGGCATACGCTATTTCAGAAACACTCCACCGCGTTTGTCTGAGCAGGATTTTGGCTTCCTGCACTACCCTTTCGGCAATGATCTCAGTGGTGGTTTTCCCGGTGCTTTCCTTCAGCTTTTTATTCAGATGGTTGACATGGACGGCCAGCCGGTCTGCATAATCTTTGGCAGTCTTCAGCTGTAACCTCCGGTCTGTACTTTCAATGGGAAACTGCCGCTCCAGCAGTTCAAGAAAGAGGGAGACCACTCTCAATGAAGCGTCATTGGCAACAGGAAGTTCGGCGGCCGGCTGCAATTTCTGCCCATAATGGATCAGTTCGGCAACGTAATTCCGGATCAGGTCATACTTAAATGGATAATCGGAATCTATTTCCTTTTTGATTTTACCGTACAGCAATTCTATCTCGTCAGCCAGTTCATCATCAATCTCAAACAGCGGTACCGCTCCGGGCTGGAAGATCGGCAGCTCCTCAAGGATATTGCGGGGCCGGTCCTTACTCATGAAGTCTTCCGTAAACACACAGAAACTCCCCGTCTGGGCCGAATCTTCCGGGATCCAGTGGTATGGTACCTTAGGCGTGGCAAACAGCAGAGCATTCTTCTCGATGCGGATGGTTTTATCAGCATATTCTGCCCTGTTTCTTCCGCGGATCAGGCTGATTTTATAGTATTTCCTCCGGTTATAAGGCATCTCGGAGGTTAATTTGACCTGCCGGAGGGTTTGTGCGATATCAAAAACATTAAAGTGCCCGATTTCCTTGTGAAGCCCTTTGGGAAAAAGGCTGTCGATATCTTTACCGAGCTTCAGGGTCATTTCCCGGTAAAAGTCCTCCAGGGAACTGTGTGAGGTATGGACGGTTTTTTCCATGGTGAGTATTTGTACAATTCAAAGATATGAAAATAGGAATTTCTATCCGGAATGCACGGTTTTATGGTTACAAATTATTTTTTAGAATGGTGTATGATAAGCAGAATTTAGAGCGATTACTTCCGGAAGAGCGATGCATGTATCATGTTACCGGAATCGGATTATGAAGATTCTCTATTTATTGAATAAGATAGCACACCTACGGCGTGCCTTAAATATACTACTGTTTATGTGCTACACAGATACTGCTCCATCCGGAGCAGAATTTTTAAAATAAAATTACTAACGAACTTAATTTAATATAAAAACCTTTAAAAATAAATTCGCTCGCAGATCAGACGGATTATGCAGATCCGAATACAAATCAAAATCTGCGCAACCTATACAATCAGCGAGTTATAAAACAGATTTCGCAGTTATGGCAAACAGGGACAAAAAAACGCTTCCAATAAGATCATTGACAGCGCTTTTATATAACTAATCTCAATCGTATTTCTAAACGTTGAATCTGAAGTGCATGATGTCCCCGTCTTTTACGATATATTCTTTTCCTTCCACGGAAAGTTTACCGGCTTCCTTCACTTTCGCCTCGGAACCGTAGGTCATATAATCGTCATACTTGATCACTTCCGCACGGATGAATCCTTTCTCAAAATCGGTGTGGATTACCCCTGCTGCCTGTGGTGCTGTCCATCCCTGACCGATGGTCCAGGCTCTTACCTCTTTAACCCCAGCCGTAAAATAAGTCTGCAGTTTCAGCAGGTCATACGCCTTTCTGATCAGACGGTTTACACCCGGCTCTGTCAGCCCAAGCTCTTCAAGGAAAATCTCTCTTTCCTCAAAGGTTTCAAGCTCGTTGATGTCAGCTTCGATCTGTGCAGCCAGTACCACCACTTCTGCACCTTCATTCTTGGCCATTGCTTCAATTTTACCGATCCACTCATTGCCGTTTTTGATGGAATTTTCGTCTACATTACAAACATAAAGCACAGGCTTGTTGGTCAACAGCTGAACTTCGGAGACAATAGTCTGCGCGAAATCATCCATCGGAAATTCACGTGCATTTTTGCCGTCTTCCAGGAACTTCTGAAGGTTCTGCAGTATTTCATACGTAAGTAGGTCTTCCTTTTTACCGGATTTAATGAATTTCTTAGCTTTCTCAACTGCCTTTCCTACGGTTTCAAGGTCTTTCAGCTGAAGTTCGATATCAATGATTTCTTTATCTCTTAACGGGTCTACAGAACCTTCTACATGGACGATGTTCCCGTTGTCAAAGCATCTTAATACATGAATGATGGCTTCGCACTCCCTGATGTTGGCCAGGAACTGGTTCCCAAGTCCTTCTCCTTTGCTGGCTCCTTTTACCAGGCCTGCAATATCAACAATCTCCACTACCGCCGGCAAAACCCTTTCAGGCTTTACGATCTTTTCAAGCTCGAATAAACGCTGATCCGGTACGGATACGGTTCCGAGATTGGGCTCGATGGTACAGAAAGGATAATTGGCTGACTGTGCCTTTGCATTGCTCAGGCAGTTGAAAAGAGTTGATTTACCTACATTCGGCAAGCCTACGATTCCACATTTCATATTGTAAAATTCTAAGTTTTAAATTTATCGTCCAGGGTTATAATAATTCCTTATCAATATTGGAATATAGAAACCCCGGGCTTTCAGGCCGCAAAGATAGTGATTTTAAGGACAGTTTCATAATAAAAAATCTGCCGGAAAACCGGCAGATCCTTACTGTATTGTGTTAAAATTTGTTTTATGTTACGGATTTGCACCAGTAGCATCCTGTGCCTGTTCTGCATCGTCCGGAAGCGTTTCAAGCGTTTTATCCAGTGCAAACAGCGATTCGTCCGTTGCCCTGTCTCCCCCTGCAATTTTCAGTTTATCAATCAGGTTCATGGCAAATGTTTCTTCTTCAATCTGTTCTTTCACGAACCACTGAAGGAAATTCCATGATGCCCAGTCTTTCTCTTCCAATGCCATATCAACCAGTTTATAGATGGCAGTCGTATTATCCACCTCATGCTGGAAAACAAGGTCGAAGCAGTGTGTTAGGCTTTTTGGTTCTTCTCCCGGAGCTGGCAATTCGGTAATCTTAGGCTTACCTCCTCTGTTCAGTACATACTGCATGAATTTTACGGCATGGTCCCTTTCTTCCTGGGCATGACGAAACAGAAAATTTGAAATTCCACCGTATCCTTTATCGGCAGCCCAGATTCCGTATGAAAAATAAACTCTTGACTGTAAATCTTCTGTATTCATCTGGTCGCTTAGTGCCTTTTCAAGCCTCGGTGAAAGTCTGTTGGTATTCATAATTTATATTTTTGATGATTATGCCAGATAAGATGCAAAAATGGTTCCGTGAAACGACCGATCAGTTGTAGCACTCTTCAAACAATACAAATAACCTATTGAAAAACAATCATTTACCCTTTAGTTTATAGTTATTCTAAACTTCATCCGGCGACTAAACCTGTATTTTGTGGCGAGATCTTCTCTTTTTTATGTTATCAATTCTTAATTCCGGGAGCTTTTTCCTGCTTTCCGCTGCAATCTTTTTTTCAAAAAGGATTTCCGCTTCAATCAGGGCTATGCTTGCAGGATTTTTTTAGGTATTGGCCAATAATGGTAGTGATCATTAATCATTGATAAATGATTAATGATAATTGATGATTGATTGTGAAGAAACAGTTGCCCTTAAAACAACAAAAATCCCGCAGCATAACCACGGGATCATATATATACTTGTATAGGGCCTATTTTATCTTCCGGGCCATATAATCACTTTCATTTCCGAGGCGGTCGATCGCTTTAACGGCTACGCCATTCAGTACTTTTCCGCCTTTTGATTTCGGGATGTCTCTGGAAAGCTGGTCCAGGGTTAGGATTTCCGTTTCCCATACACCGTTATACTGGGTGAACAGCACCCATTGGAAAACTTCCTTCAGGTTGGAACTACTCCAGCTTGCCCGCACAGCATTTCCGGCGTCGGCCACAAACAATGTCGGCGCCTTTAGCGGGGCAGCTTTGATCCAGGGTGATTTAGGCACCAGGACTTTCTCTTTGTATGGACCATTTTTTAGTGTGGAAAGCATTCCAGGATTTTTGGTAAGCCCGGCAATGCTCCAGTGGATCTCACCGGCATCACTGCCCAAAACCTGACGGGAAATATCGATCTGGTTTCGGATCTCAGCAGGTCGGTCATGGGACTTAACCTCAATGGTATTCAGGCCAGGCCATAAATGCCGTTTCATGGTATTTTCAGATGCCCACCAGTTGAGCAGGGCACCGAAGCCCTGTCCTTTGGAATCTACCGGCCAATAGAGCTGGGGCGAAAAATAATCTACCCAGCCTTTATTCAGCCATAATTTTGCATCGGCATACAGCTCATCAAACTGGGATGAACCCACAACCCCCTGAGGATATCCCGGTTTCCAGATCCCGAACGGGCTGATCCCGAATTTTACATAGTCTTTTTCCGCATGGATCTCTTTGTAGATCCGCTCTACAAATCTGTTGACGTTATCCCGTCTCCAGTCGGCCCTGGATAAGGTACCTCCGCTGCTTAGGTAAGCATTCCAGCTTGCCGTATCCGGGAAATCCGCACCGCGGTTGTAGGCGGAATACGGATAAAAATAGTCATCAAAATGTACTCCGTCTATGTCATACCTCTTTACCAGGTCTTTCACGACATTGGAAACGTGGCCCTGCGTTTTGGGATTCGCGGGATCGAACCAGTACATCCCGTTTTTAAGCCGTACCACCATATCGGGAAGCTTATTAACCATTGAAAGGCTGCTGACCGGTCCGCCGTTGGAATGGTGGGCGCGGTAAGGATTCAGCCAGACATGCAGCTCAATCCCTCTTTTATGCGCCTCTTCAATCCAGAACTGCAAGGGATCATAATTCGGGTAAGGAGCACGGCCTGTTTCGCCGGTCAGGAAGTAAGACCAGGGTTCGATTTCACTGGTGTATAAAGCATCCGCTGAAGGACGTACCTGGAAGATGACGGCATTGAAATTATTATCGGCAAGCATATTCAGCATGCCTATCGCTTCGGCTTTCTGCTGCTCTACGGATAAATTGTTCCTTGACGGCCAGTTGATATTGGCGACACTGGCCACCCAGGCGCCGCGGAATTCACGGCCGATCACCGGAAGATTGGTCCTGTAGTTTTCTTCCGGCTCTGCTTTTATAGGAGGCGGTTTAGGAAGCGATGCTGTCTGTGGAACCGGCTTCCTGCCCGTACTGGAGGTCGCTGCTTTCTGTGAAGAGCACGACCCCATGGCAATAGCTGAGAAAAACAGGGCCGGATAAGTGATATTTCTGATGTTCATAAAGCAAAAATAATGTTATTCCTTTTTATTAGGAAATAGGATGGTCCAAAATGATGCATGGAATATGAATTAACGGTTATTTTTTTTGATTGCTGTCATCATTATTCAATTCTTTCCCGAAGTACGAATCCTTCCCTGCCATCCTGAATTCGTATATGGCACCATGATCCGGTTACCGCAAGGATCCGGACGGAAGTTTTTTCATTTAACACATCCAGGACTTCATACTGATTTCCCGGACCTGAACGGAGGTTGGTTCCCGCTTTACTATATTTCGATTCAGGAACAGCGGTTTTTGAATTCAGTTGAGGCACCGGTCGTGTCCTGATGTAAGGATAAGGATCCACCGCTCCGCCCATAGTATAGATTCCGAAATGGAGATGTGTCGGTCCTCCTGCGGCATTACCTGTATTGCCTACCCAACCCAGTGTGTCGCCGGTCTTTACCTTTCTTCCGCTTGCGGTCAGGATGCTGTCGAGATGTGCATAATAATAGGAATTTCCCAGCACGGCATCCCGCTGCCACACCTGTTTACCGCCCAGCCCCTGATTTCCCGTGCGGGTAATCAACCCATCGGTCACTGCAACGACCGGCGTTTTCCTCGGCGCAAAAATATCGACGCCTTCATGGCTCCTGCCGCCGCCGTCCCGGCTCGCGCCCCAGAAACTCTGGACATTACGGTTTCCTTTCCCGGCCACCGGGAAAGCCAATGATGGCTGCGTATACCATATCAGCCCGAAATCTTCAGATAACTGTATTTCCGGCTGTATGACCACTTTGTACAAACCGGTGTTCTCTATAACTGCCGAAAATGTATTATTAGCCATCAGGCTGCTTTCAGCCTGATCAGCTTCTGAACCAGGAGCCAGGATATCAATAAAAATCTTTGTGTTGGGGTTGCTGACATTACTTTCAATGATGAGCTGATCCCCTTTTTTCAGGTCCAGTGAATAGCCGATGGCGTTTCTGCCGGTTAAATCCGCCGCCATCGTGAATGGAGTCCCTTCAGGAATCGTGAGCCGGTTCGCTATCGCTGTGGAAAAACTTTGTTTCCAGTTGGCCATGGCAGTATCGGACCCAGAAAAACTGCGCTCGTATTTCCTGCGTTCAGAGGTTTCAAAAATATGTTTGGGCACTTTCAGTCCGTCACAGGATAGCAGCAGGAGCACGCTCCCAACGAACAGTGATGCGGGTTTCAGTTTACTCATGATTGGGAAAATGCAAAAATGCAGCCGTGGCAAGAAATGACGGATGATTGCTTAAGCAACTTATAAAAACTTTTGGAAATACTGACAACCATAGATGAAAGGATCAGAAAATAAAAGGTTGACTCAATTTCAACGCCATATACAAAAAGTTATGGCTTGCTGGTTATGATCTGTCTATAGTTTATTATAAAGGTAAATCAAACCTTCAAGGTTTAATCTAGTCATTCATCTGAACTTCTGATCCTTTTAAAAATAAATTCCCTGTTATTTTTGATGACCCGTAATGTATCTCCTTCAGCTTTCTTGATGATCCTGAACGGAAGCTCCACCTCTCTCCAATAGACCGGAAAATCACTATCCTAAAGGCTGCCTGGAGTTAACAACCTTCTCTCTTCAAAATTCCCGGGATAGTAAATGAAGTTATATTTTTCATTGATATACCTTTCATTATTAATGATAAAAGAGTGTCCGATATTAAACATGCTTTCCCCCGGAATCTCTGCATCGAATGTATAATGGTTGAAATCTTTCAGACCGGTTTCTTTTTGATGGCATCCTACCATCATAAAGCTGAATACCACCGCTATAAAAAGCAAATAAAATTTGTTCATATTCATCCTATTTTTCAGTATAAACAGGAATTTAAAAGCCTCCCGTATGATACGGAAGGCTGATATGATATTCTGAAACATTAATTTTCAGTAATGGTTGAAATTAAGCTTTGGCGCCTCTTTCCACTCTTTTTCTTTCTTCTTCGGAAAGGATTTTCTTTCTCATACGGATGAAATTCGGTGTCACCTCAATGGCTTCGTCACCCTGGATGTATTCCATGCATTCTTCCAGTGAGAATAAGATTTTCGGAGCGACTCCGGTATCTTTATCTTTTCCTGAGGCTCTCATATTGTTCAGCTGCTTCGCTTCCACGATGTTTACGACAAGGTCTCCCGGCTTGTTCTGCTCACCGATGATCATTCCCGCGTAGATTTCCTCACCCGGATCTACGAAGAACTTACCTCTGTCCTGTAATTTAGCAATGGAATATTCAGTAGCAGGCCCCTGGGTTTTGCTGATCAGCACCCCGTTGTTTCTTCCCGGAATAGCACCTTTGAAAGGCTTGTATTCTGTGAAACGGTGTGCCATGATCGCTTCTCCTGCCGTAGCGGTAAGCATCTGGGAACGCAGTCCGATCAGACCTCTGGAAGGAATTTCGAACTCCATATGCTGCATCTCACCTTTGGTTTCCATGATGTGAAGGTCCCCTTTTCTCTGGGTAGCGAGATCGATTACTCTGGAAGCATATTCTTCCGGAACATCTACTACCAAAGATTCATAAGGCTCCAGTTTTTGTCCGTTTTCGTCTTCTCTCAGGATCACCTGCGGCTGACCGATCGTCATTTCGTACCCTTCTCTTCTCATCGTTTCGATAAGAACCGATAAGTGAAGAATACCTCTACCGAATACCAGGAATGTATTGGCATCATCCGTCTGCTGAACCCTCAACGCAAGGTTTTTCTCCAGTTCTTTGGTTAACCTTTCTTTCAGGTGGTTGGACGTTACATATTTACCGTCTTTCCCGAAGAACGGAGAGTTGTTAATGGAGAACGTCATGTTCAGCGTAGGCTCATCGATAGCCGTTCTTTCCAATGGCTCAGGATTTTCAAGGTCTACGAATGAATCACCGATCTGGAAGGCATCGAAACCAACTACGGCACAGATATCACCGGCCTGTACTTCGGTTACTTTTTTCTTTCCTAATCCTTCGAAAACATATAATTCCTTTACTTTTCCTTTTACAATTTTTCCGTCTGCCTGGGCAAGACCGATCCACTGGGATTCTTTGATCTCCCCTCTGGTTACTTTCCCGATCGCGATCCTTCCTAGGAAAGAAGAGAAATCCAGGGAAGTAATCTGCATCTGAAGGGTTCCTTCGCTCACTTTCGGAGCCGGAACATATTGCAGGATACCATCCAGTAACGGTAAAATATCTTCGGTCTGCTCCAGTGACGTGTTGAACCATCCCTGTTTTGAAGACCCGTAGAACGTTGGGAAATCCAGCTGCTCTTCCGTAGCTTCCAGGTTGAAGAACAGGTCGAATACCTGATCGTGAACTTCATCCGGACGGCAGTTCGGTTTATCTACCTTGTTGATAACCACCAATGGCCTTAATCCCAGTTCCAGGGCTTTCTGAAGTACGAAACGGGTCTGTGGCATCGGACCTTCAAAAGCATCCACCAACAGGATTACCCCGTCTGCCATTTTCAGAACCCTCTCTACCTCACCACCGAAATCGGCGTGACCAGGGGTATCGATTACATTAATTTTTGTGTCTTTATAAGTAACAGAAATATTTTTGGATAAGATGGTGATCCCTCTTTCTCTTTCAAGATCATTGTTATCCATGATCAGTTCCCCACTTTCCTGATTTTCTCTGAAAATGTTTGTAGCATGAATGATTTTATCAACCAGAGTCGTCTTCCCGTGGTCAACGTGTGCGATAATCGCAATATTTCTAATGTTTTGCATGAATGATTTTTACGGGTGCAAAAATAGTGATTTTAAACCAAATATAACGTATGTTATATAATTATTTAACAATTTAATAATGAGCGGATTATTTGTAACAAGCCTGGGAAAACCCTGCGAAAGCTCTATTAAGGCAGATTTATCTGAACATGGGGTGTAGTGATATACAAAGGCCCGGATCTTCGATCCGGGCCTCTGATAACTTAATGTATGCAGTTGAAATGCAGTACGTTTATACGGTCTGCTCTTCGTGTTTTCCTTCGTTGATTTCCTCTACAAGCTTTTTGTTGAATGCCGGCAAATCTTCCGGAGTCCTGCTGGTTACCAGTCCATGGTCGGTAACCACTTCGCTGTCTTCCCAGTCTGCCCCGGCATTTTTTAAATCTTTGCTGATGGATTTTACGGAAGTCATATTCCTTCCTTTTACAACTTCAGCACTGATCAGGATCTGTGGCCCGTGGCAGATTGCTCCTACCGGCTTGTGCTGTTCGAAGAAGTCTCTTACAAAGCTTAATGCCGTATCATTGGTCCTTAACGTATCCGGATTGATGACTCCTCCCGGTAACATCAGGGCATCGTAATCTGAAGCTAAGGCTTCGTTCAGTGTTTTGTCTACGGCATATTCCTTACCCCAGTCTTTCTCAGCCCATGCTTTGATGGTTCCTGCTTCAGGACTGATGATGTGGGCGGTCCAGCCTTGCTGTTCCAAATGTTCTTTTGGTGATTTCAATTCGCTTTCTTCAAATCCGTGGGTGGCCAAAATGGCGATTTTCTTAGACATAATTTTTAATTTGGTGTTATATGGTTAATGACTAAGAAAAAATGGTGCCGTGAGAAAAATACAAATGCTAAATATTTGTTAAAAGATAAATTGTTATTTACATGGGTAAGATTTCAAACGAGGTGGTCGTTAAGTTTTTTTAAGTACTAAAAATATTTTCAGTCGTAAAGGTCTTCGAAAGACTCAGTGTAGCCCATTTCACTCAGCAAATGATAGCCCTGTTTAATGATCTATGCTTTTTGTGATGAGCAAAAACTAACAAATCTGCGTGTGGATAAAAAACCGTTGATGTGCCCAAATTCTTTGAAGTGGATGTTTCAGTTCAAAAATGATAAAGCAGCGCATAAATGATCAAACCCTGCAGGAGGATGACCAATGCGGTTTTGAAAAGAAAGGATTTTTTAGAGGTTTTATGCCGGTAGGAAATCATTCCGAGGATCGCGCCGGCGGTTCCGCCAAGGAAAGTCAGAAAAAGGAGTACCGATTCCGGAATCCGTCGCTGATGCTTTTCAGCCCGGCGTTTGTCGAGGCCGAATGTAAGGAAGGTGATCAGCGTGGAGATAATGAAAAAATACTTCATGAGGGGCAAAGGTAGGAATATTCCGGGGAAGTTAATGGTAAAAGGCTGATCACCAATGGTGAATTTTTGCATCGGTGCGAGAGAGATTTCAACGCAACGTTTTCTTAATGCCAGCGCCTATCTTAAGGAAGCTAAGAATGGCGGCAATCCGCTGATGAAGAAGCGCAGGATATAAAGTTTCTGAAGTCCGGTGGTATTGGAAAGTGCAATGGCATAGGAGGACTTTAAAAGCTTTGCTTGAAAGGCGCTAGGATTTTATCATTGATAAAATTGTGTACGGCAGAAATACCTTAACCGAAATTCCCCTCCGAATTTCGGAGGGGTGGCAAAAATTCAAGGAATTTTTGAAGATGCGGTTTTGAAGTGAATGACCAGTAGTGAATATGAATGGCCACAGTATTTTCAATGGTCTTTGCGGCTTTGAGAAATTCCAGCCTTCAATTCAACATTTCAGACCGGTTGGAAATTGCCGCCGGAATTTTTTATTTTTGCTGTATCTAAATTTGAATATCAATGACCGTACACGATCTGGTGGGCAGCTATACTGTCCAGGGCAGCAACCAGGAAGCAGGCGATCTGTTAACCTACAGAGGCATCCTTACCTTAACCCTTGATGAAAACAACCGGATCATTGCGCAATGGATCATCGGTGACCATGAGCAGAACGGGACCGGATTTTACAAAGACGGAATTGTAGTCATCAACTTTCATTATACCGGCGATGATGGCCAGGTATATAAAGGCGTCGCAGTGTACCGGTGCATCAGCAATGATGTACTGGACGGTTTCTGGTCTGAGAAATACGGTGATCCGAGGTTCCTTGGGAGTGAATACTGTGTGCGGATCCAGGATTCAGAATTCCTGAACTGATCTGTGCCTTTGAAAAATCAGTTCCTGAGTTATGTATTCTGTAGATTTTTACGTTTGATCAGCTTTCTGATCCTATCCATCAGGCAATCCAGTATTTCATCCATAATGAGCAGCTTCTCCCCGGAATAATAGTCGATGTTGTCGGTGTACCGTAACCCGGCGTCTATGGTCCCGTAAAAATCGGGGCTCAGCTTACCGAACAGGAACTCGATTTTCTCCATCGAAGGGTCTGCGAAAACGCACAGTTTCCAGATGCTGAACGCATTGAGGTAATGCGGCAGATACGAATGCAGGGAACCGTAGAGGAACACCCGGAAGGCATTCATCATACACCGGGCAAAAACGGCTCCAAAGCCATATCCTTTGTTGTCTTCAATATGTTTCCGCATGGCAAAATACTGTGCGACATAGCCCTGTAAAGCGGCATAATATAAATCCATATCCCCGTACTCAGCGATATGCGGTTCCTCCCAGTGAATCTCAGGATGCAGGTCATCGGTGGTGAAAATCCTGTTCCGGCCGGTTATGATCTGCCGCATCAGATGCTGGCCGTTGAATAATTGTTCCTGAACGGAAATCCTGCTGTGGCTTAAAATGACAACACCGGCTGATCCGCAGCTTTTCGCCTGTACCGAATTCTGGATCCGGATGATCTTCTCATTGCCCAGTCCTTCCCCGATCACCAACATATAATACAGCCTGATCTTCCGCTTGTTCTCAAAGGTATCTGCCGTATGAAACAGGAAAATTTCCTCCGGATCAGCTGTCTTACAGATGGAAGTGATGATCATGTCCAGGTATTCGTCGTTAGTTTTGGTTTCTGGAATTTCCACTTCGGAAGGTAAGATGGGAAATTCCGGTTCCAGCATGGTCTTCAGTTCTTTGAACCGGAGTTCTATCAACTGGTATAATTCCGATTCCAGATGCTGTATCGCGCTGTACAGTTCCGTCCGGATGTCCATTTCATCCCCCGATTCCGCAGCGTTTATGGCAGCCTCCAGTTTTGAGATCAGGTAATAGGTATTCCCGTTTTTCCTGACCAGCAGTTTCTGCAACAGAGGAATATGCAGGGTTAAATCTTGTATTCTCTGATGCTTGTTTTTATAGTCCCTTCGGTCTCCCAGGTAGATATATTCCAGGTAATCCAGATCGTGTTCAATCAGCCTGATGTACATCAGATACGTGCTGATGGGTGAATGCAAGGCGTGGAACCGGTCGGCTTCCGACCTCAGCAGGTCATGGTCGTGGTAAAATTCTTCCCTGAAAGAGGCATACCTTTTCATCCGCTGTTTTCCGGTTTTATCCGTATGGTAACAGGCCCGAACAGGATCTTTACTGTAGATCAACAGTGACGGATGGGTATAGCAGTATACCAAAGGATAGCCTTTCTTCAGCCGGTATTCTACCGTTTGCGGACAGGAGACATATACTTTCGTCTGATGCTCCGAAAAGGCTTTGGTGATCCATTTTCTTCCGCGGATCAGTTCAGCATCCTTATGCGATTGGGTCATGAGAAAGAGATGGCCATAGCCTGTCTGATCCGTAGGATGGTAATAGATCTGTACCACATGGTTATTAAGGCATTCCTGCCGCAGCTGATTCCGCAGGTATTCATTCTTCAGGGGAATCATCATTTTTTTTGTTGTCTGCATTGTTGTGTTTTTTTAGATGGTGAAACGAATTTCCCATACGCGGACAGGTTATCCAAGTTTGCATAAGACTATGAAAGCCGGAAAAACGGATGTTCCATCCCTTCAGAACGGTTATTATTCCTTTCTGCTACTTTTTTAGTTGGCCAACATGAAAGATCTCATTCAACAAGTTCCCGATACACTCCACTTCGTTGCGTACTCAAACAGACGGAGACGAAAATCAATCTCTGACCCACACTGCGGCCCCGTCAGTTCGAGTTTTTTTCGCAGCAAAGCGGAGAAAAATGTATCGAGAACCGGTGAGTAGCAGACAAAAGTATCATTCTTTTCAACAAGTTCTCGATACACTCCACTTCGTTGCGTATTCGAACTGACGACGATAGAAACCTATCCCTGACAAACACTGCCGGCACCGTCAGTTCGAGTTTTTTTCGCAGCAACGCGGAGAAAAATGTATCGAGAACCGGTGAATAGCAGACAAAAGTGTCATTCTTTTCAACAAGTTCCCGATACACTCCACTTCGTTGCGTACCCGAACAGACGGACATTCAACAGTTTCATCCATTAGTTTTTTTCAGCATAGGATCAAAATAGGTATCAGAAAGTACATAGTTTTTCCTTCCCTGTTAATTCATATCTTTCCGCAGAAGGCATACCCATCAAAACTACATCCTGAAAGTGACTACCATAGTCATTGGGTTAGGATTTTTACCGGATAATTTATACCTTTACTCGTCACACCTTTAAAAGATTGGCTGTATCTTTACGGCTCAGAAAAACAAAACACATGGAACAGAAAATACATCAGGGACGTAACGTCAAACGCTTCAGGGAGATGCTGGGTGTTAAACAGGAAGCCCTCGCCCTCGACTTAGGCGATGAATGGAACCAAAAGAAAGTTTCCCTCCTGGAACAAAAAGACGTCATCGAAGAAGCCATCCTTCAAAAAATCTCCGAAATACTGCATATTCCCGTAGAGGCGTTTCAGAATTTTGATGAGGAACAGGCGATTAATATTATTTCGAATACTTTTCATGAAGGAGCGGTTGCAAACAATTCAGGTTACATCAATTGTACATTTAATCCTATCGAAAAATGGATTGAAGCTTTGGAGGAGATTAAGCGGCTGAATGCGGAGTTGATTAGGGCTAAGGATGAGCAGATTCGATTGATGGAGAAGTTGATACAAGATAAATAGATAAATCCTGAGCGTGGTCTCAGGATTTATTTATAGTTTAAAATTTATTAATTAATAAATTGTTTTTTTATCTTCTTTTAAAATTGCACTTTTAAAGGACATACATGTGCACATCTACTACATCCAGAACTATTTTTACCGTATATGCATGTTTGATTTAGGATTCTATTGTCAACAATTCTTCTATCGTATGACATATCACCAACTTTATCAATATTTATAATATGGGCTGTAATTTTCGCTGCGATTATAGCTTCAACAGATGATTCGATAGAGGGGATTTTACCAGTATGTTCTTCCCTCGTAACAGAAGTGATGACATCTACACAACCAAACATTCCAAGCACTGCTGCTCCTATAGAACTCGAAATATGATCTTGACCAATTGCTACATCAGTTGGAATTGGGCCAAGGGGCATTATAGGGAAGTTCATCGCATTATAGTAGTTTGATATTTTTTTTAAACTTGCAATATTGCTATGTCCTGGTCCCTCAATAATTACGTCAACACTTCTATTTGAGATATAGTCACCTATTTCTTTCTGAATTTTAAATTCTTCTATCTGGCACTGATCTAAGCTATCAAAAATATTAGCAGATCTGAAAGAAGCGCCAATACTTATTGTTACACTATGCTGTTTACAAATTTTAATAATATCATCTAAAATTTCCATATAAACATTGCAAGATGATTTTCTTGATAGAAGATCTTTTGCAACAATTGCTCCGCCTCTGGAGGTAATTGGAACAAGACGACTCTTTGATAATTCAATTAAATTTAATGAAGGAGTTGGGTGTATTGTAATAATACCAACGCCTGACTCTATTTGTTCGTGAACTTTTTCAAGTAAATTGTTTTTTGAAATTGAATTATTTAAAACTTCTGCTTGGTAAATAGGTAAAGTAGATACTACAGTATTATCGAAGCAATTAATAATTTCTTCATATAAGTGATTTTTTGACGAGTAAAGACTTAAATCGGAAATAATTTCAGGATGATAAAAATCTTCCAAATTCATAATCCTCTCTAGTTTCTTTATTTGTGTTCCAATATCCTTTTGAGATGTACAACCCGTCAACACTGAGACAATAGTTTTGTGATCTTTTCCGACTTTTATTGTACCATTTTTAAATTTTAAATTAGCTGTCCTGTTCAATTTTTCTCAATTAATTGTTCTTTCCAGTAAATCAATTAAATCTGACATTAATATCTTTCCTGAATTTAATTTAAGTTTATAATCATGATCTAATCCTTCTATTTCGTCAATTAATTTCCAAGTTTTAGATTTTTTATTTGTGAAAAAAGGGATGACAATGCAACCCATTTCAAATGCTACTTTTACTTCTGCACAGGTTCCCATACCGCCGTCAAATGCTATAACAATTTGAGAAGCTTTCATTAGAGGTTTTCTAAAATTCTTTAATTGAGGTAAGAGAGTAGAATCATCTGCAAATTTTGAATTTGCTGCATAAGGATTAGGAAAATATTTTATCTTATGTTGATAATCTATTTTTTCTTTAATACAATAAGTAGTAAAATATGATAGCACAGTTCTCATTATACCTTCTGATTGACCATCAATGAGAATTAACTTTTTTGCTAAAATAAAATCCGTTAGTAAATCTAGATTTTCAATTTTTTCATTTGTGTGGCTTCCAGTTATAAAAATACTTTTACCTCTAGATCTCAAAGCTATTTTTTTTATTATTTCTTCAAGATCACTATGCTCTTCATAAAGTACTGGAAACACATTATATCGCTCTAAATTTTTACACCATAAATTGAATTTTCGATCTGTCTTATTTTTTAACAATATATAATGTCTGATCTTGTTTTCATCAGATTTTAAACGTCTAAATTCTGTTAATATATTTTGAATATTGGGATCCCCGTAATTATATCCAATAAAGACAAAAGATTTTTGTAATAAATCAACTTTTAGACGTTGAACAATTATAGGTTTATTAATAAAAAAATCTTCATAATCAGATTGAGTTATGACTACGTCTTTTATTTTGTGTTTTATACTTCCATGAACTTTTATTATTTCAATTTTTTCGTTATCCTCAAGAAAAGTAAAAACTTCACTATCTGAAATTTTTACTTCGCAATTATTTGTAAATGTTTTTTCAAGTAGATCATCATAATTAGTTGTCCAAATTGTCTCTATATTAGTAATTTTAAATAAATTATGATAGTGATTAGGCTTCTTTTTTATAAAGTCCGTATTTATCGCTTTATATAAATCAACTTTAGATTTTTCATTTATATAATATTGTGCTAATAAAGGTAAATCATCAGTATTCTCAACTTTATCAATTCCAATTTCTTTTACGAATTTTTCCATTAACCCTTTCCAATCAGGTAAACCTGAAGGTACAGATATACCTGAACCAATAAAATATACACCCCTACTATTATAAAGGGAATTTGAAAATATTTCAATAAATTCTTCTTGTGTCATTATTTTTTAGCATAAATTAATGTTTGATAAATCAGTCATAAAAATTAGACGATAATTAATTAGTCCAAGTCTGAAAATTGCTAAATTCAAGCCTTATTAATATATAACTTAGGAATCCTTCCCAACCAAATATTTTTATACTTATCTATTTTATTCACTCTTTTCCAATTCACTTACGATCTCCCTGAAACTCGCCAGTCCCGCCTCAATGTTATCTATAATTTCCAATGCTAAAACATCAGGATCAGGCAGATTATCCAAGTCGGTCAAACTTTGGTCTTTGACCCAAAAGATATCCAAACTGGTTTTATCCCTTGCTATGATTTCATCATAAGTGTATTTTCTCCATCGACCATCAGGATTTTCTTCACTCCAGGTTTCCTTGCGTTTATTGATGTTAGAAGGATTGTAACATTTTACAAAATCCAATAAATCAGCTTCTGTTAAGGGTTTCTTTTTTAGGGTATGATGAACGTTGGTTCTGTAATCATAAAACCAGACTTCTTTTGTCCATGCTTCTTTGCTGGCAGGTTTATTATTGAAGAATAAGACATTTGCTTTTACACCATTGGCATAAAATATACCTGTCGGTAAGCGTAAAATGGTATGAAGCTCGGTTGTTTTTAATAATTGTTTCCGGATCTCTTCTCCGGCACCGCCTTCAAACAAAACATTGTCCGGCAATACCACTGCTGCTTCGCCATCGATCTTCATTAAGGATTTAATATGCTGCAAAAAATTCAGTTGCTTATTGCTAGTCGTTTCCCAAAAGTCCTGACGGTTATAGCTGATATCCTCTTTTTCAACATCACCATCTTCATTGGTTACCGTCATCCCGCTTTTCTTTCCAAAGGGCGGATTTGCTAAAATGTAATCGTAAGTCTGACTTTCAGCTGCAATTAATGCATCATTTGACTTTACCAAAGGCTCTGCATCTATTTCGCCAATACCGTGCAGGTATAAATTCATCAGACACATTCTGCGGGTGCTGGCTACAATTTCGTTACCGTGAAAAGTACTGTTCTTTAAGAACATCTTCTCGTCTTTATCTAATTTATTGTTTTCGGTTAACCAGTCATACGCCGCCAAAAAGAAACCGCCCGAACCACACGCCGGGTCAATAACGGTTTTCATAGGTTTTGGCTGGACGCAGGCAACCATGGTTTTGATTAAAGCACGAGGCGTAAAGTATTGACCTGCTCCCGACTTGGTATCTTCCGCATTCTTTTCCAGTAAACCTTCATAGATGGTTCCTTTCACATCGGCACCCATCATACTCCAGTCTTCTTTGCCAATCAGCGTGATGATGCGTTGCAGGTTTGCAGGGTCTTGTATTTTGTTCTGACTCTTCACATAGATTTGTCCCAACATCCCTTTTTCCGTACCCAAAGAACGCAATGCCTGAATGTAAAATGACTCCAGCTCTGCACCGTTTTTGGAGGTTAAATTCTCCCACGAACAAACTTCTGCACCTCCCACTTCATTACCCTCTACATCTTTCAGTCTTGGTAATTTCAGGTTTCTGTTGTACGGTGGCTTGTTTAGTTCATCCACCATTTTTAGAAATAGCAGATAGGTGATTTGTTCCAAATAATCACCATAACCTACTCCGTCATGGCGCATTACATTCGCCAAATTCCATATTTTTGATACTATTGCTGCTTCTGTCATTTTAATTTTTTTTTAAATAAACCTTAAATGATATAGGTTGCATCAGTACATTTTCATCTAAATTATTAATAATGTAAAAATCTGCAATATTTTTTTCTTCATCATAATTATAAAGTCTATAAATAAAATATTGATCTTTATTACGTTCAGCAAATAATCTTTCATTTATACTGAAAAAAAATGGTGTTAGGCTATTACCATTTGTTGTTTTAACTTCAATATACTTTGGTTTTCTATTTTGGTCAAATGATAAAATATCATAACCTTTACCATCTATCATTATATCTACCTTTTCTGCCAAATCTTTAAAACCTAAATTATTAAGTCGATTTATTTCATATTGTTTTACTAATTCTTCTCCTGCATCTCCAAGCTCTTTATTTTCTATAGCTCCTTGAATGTAATCTTTTTCAATACCATTAAAATTTGGATTCACTACGGGCAAAGTCGTAATACCATTTGAAGGAAAATCTTGCAAACGTAGAAAGTCCGTAAAAACTTCATCCGGATCCGAATCTCCCCATGCTAGAGCAATTAGTCGGTCGTAGATGTATAAGTTTTCTGATATAAAATCACTTGTTAACTTTATCAGTGATTCCCAGTCCAAATTCTGAAGTTCTGATAAAGAGATTGATTTTGATCTTAGTTCACTTGGAATATTGTTGTTAACAGTTACTTTTTGAGCAGGACTTAGATTAGAATTTTTTTCGAAAAAGTAATCCAGTTTATAAACTAATTGTTTCGACTTACCGTCTACCCCAACAGTGAAAAAAATATTCTTTTTATTATCTCCTACTCTGTAAATTCTAGCCCATGTGTAATGTTTGAATCTCGCAATCCGGATTTTACCCTTATCTGTATCTGTCCATCCTTTCTGACTCCACATCCGCCAATTAAAAGTATTTAATCCTGGAACAGATTGAACTATTTGATTTGACCAATACTGAGTTTTTGTTCCAACCGAATTCATAATATAGTTTTTGGCAGCTATGTGTTCTTCATTATCCTTATCATAAACTTGATCTGCCCAATTTGATAAAAAGTCAATTTCCTTTGCATTAAAAAAGTCTAAATAATGTGGTTTATTCTGTGGATTGAGATCATAAAAAGCTAAATAGTTTTCCTCTTTTTGCCAGTATATTTTGCACTCCTCAATTTGTGTAAATCCATAAAGACTTTCACTTAACGTAGAAGATTTTCCTATTCCTAATTCTTGACATAAATTATAAAAACCATAACCGTGGTCATTTTTTTGTTTATAAATAGCAATTGAACTAACCAAAGGTCTATCATTGTTATATTCAAACACAGATATTTCGCCAAGCGTTTTACTTAATACCCCCCGGTCAGATTCCGATTGTAAATTAAGTCCCATCATATTACCAATGACTTCATAATATATCGGTTTACCAGCGACACATTGATCAATTAAAAATCTTCTTATTTCATTATTCATTATACTTACTTTTTCTTTTCCGCTTTTATCCTCTCCAATAAAACACCCGCAGGTTCATAATCCTCTGCGAATTTACATTCTGCCAGTTCCTGTGCAGTTAACAAATTACCCTCAAACGCTTTTTTAAGAATGCTTTGGCGCAAGGCTTCTGCTTTTTGTAAACCCTCTTTGATGTTTTGTTCTATGGAATCACAAACGGATAAACGGGATTCGATTTGTTTGACTATTTCTTTTTGTTCTAATATTGATGGTATTGGAATTGGCATTTCTTTTAATTCTTCCATACCAACCATATTTGGCATTGCACTTCCCAATGCTTTTGAGAATATTAACCTTTGAAAACTTTCAGACCTAAATAGAATAAGGAAATATTTTTTTAGAATTACCTCCTCGTCTAAATCTACTTTGAGTAATGCTTGGTTAATAACACCTACTTCAGCATCCTCAGGAAGTAAACATATTCTTCCTAATGTTGCACCAGAACAACTTATTATTAAATCACCTGCTCCAACCGCAAATGCTTTTAACTCCTCAAATTTTTCAGGTGTAATGAAATATCTATGTCTATATGGATCGTCATTTATTGCATGTCCTTGTTCATAAACAACAGTCCCGCTTTCAACAAAAAAATCCTTTTTTAAAGCGCTTCCGAATGGTCCACGCTTAAGTGCATATTTTCTATTTGACGTCAAAGTTTTCCAAGGCAAACTTAACCAATTACTAGGCGTAATAAAGTTTAAGTTTTCAGATTTATAATTTGGAAAATAGTCTCCTTTAGAGATTAGTTTTTCTTTTATTGCAGTATTTTTTTTGTTTTTGAGTTCCCATAAAAAATCATCCATATTATATGAATGCTTTTCTCTCCATTCCTTCGTCAACTCCCCCTCAAAAGCCTTTTTCAAAACCGCTTGCCTGTACATTTTTAATTGCTGTTGTGCTTTTTTTAAATCGGCAACACCGGCATCTAAACTGCTAAATAAACTTTCTAATTTTTTAACAATGGCTCGTTGTTCGGGAAGTGGTGGTAAAGGAAATTTTATTTTCATAAAATCCCCAAACTTTAAATTACGAAGGTTATTACTGCCTGCTTGATACTTAACAATTTCACCTGTAGAATAAAAATATTTAAGATATTGATTTATATAAATGCTGTTAACCAAATGATTTGGGCGTACGAGCCTTAGAAAATTTGTAAACATTAAATTTTTCCCTTTAAAATGAGACAAAACTTCATTATCTATTATAACTGTTCTGCCTACTGGCTGGTCTGGTCCACCACCAGATATTTCTACAAGAATATCATGTAAAAGTAATTTTCTCGAATTGAAACTATTAATCTTAACTTTTCTGTGAGAGGCTGTGCTTCCTTTATCTCTTTGCCAATTTCTAAATTCACTTCCTCTAATACAATAAATATCAACAAAATTTTCGTCAAGCAATTCGGGGTCTTTTCCCCAATCTCCACCAATTTCGTAATCTGATAAGTCCTCCAAACTACTTTCTATCCATTCTTCTCTCATTATGCAGCTAACGCTTCATTTAATTCATTAATAATACTATCCATTTCATTACCAAACAATTGGTACATCTTTCCTCTTCCGCCTTTGCTGTCAAAGGGGTTATAATCTAAATCATCCAGCTCAATATGGTACGAACTTACAATGTGGTCTTTAATCATTCGCAGCCAATCCATTTGCTCGGTGCTGAAGCGGTTGTGCTGTCCGGCATTTTGTGCAAAAATCCAACGCTTAAAATTCTCGTCAATCGTTTTGTCAAAAGGTTTCAGCTCTTCATCTATGCCACACACTTTTCTAATCAAAGACACCAATGCTGTAAGTTCATCTTTCGGGCAATCGCTTTTCACATCTTCTATCCCCGCATAGGCAGTCCAAACGTGAGCCGGAGCCAACAGCGGTTTTTCCAGTTTCAGTTTGTCCATTACTTCTTTTATCATTCTAAAAGTAATGTTGCGGCGGTTATAAGGCTGGTCGTAGAAAATACTCAACGCCTGTATCTCGTTTTTATTGGCTTTCAGGTATTCGCTGAAATCGTTAATCAAGGCTTTGGCTTTGTCCACCGATTCAGTGTCCCATTCTGCTTTAGTCACCTCATCCAAATTGATATGGTCAATAATCTGGTCGTGCTGTTTGCGCACATTATCAATATGGTCGTTCAGTTTGCCGTTAAAGGTGAGTGACGCGGTTCTCAGTAATGCTTTCTGCGCTTCTGCTCTGGCTTCTGCTTCTTTAGCAGGCGTACGTTCATCAACCGGGATTTGTGCAATCAAGTCTTTTGCTTTATCGGCAATGACATCCGCATCAAAAGCTTCAATCAGTTCGCGGGTCATCTGCTTTAAGCTTTTCCCTTTTGCCAATTCCTGTATCATCTCTTTTTCGGCATCGGTCAGTTGTTTTTCCAGACGGATAAGTCGGTTAGCCAATGAAAGATACACGTCTTCTTCCTGCACACCCATTGTCACGGCCTGTAATAAATCCTTCAGGGGAATAGTTGGCTGTCGCTCCAGCGGTCGGCTGTCGGTCTTTTTAGATTTGGTGGCACCTACAGCATCTACAATCACGAAATGGGTTTTCGCACCGGCTGTTTTGGTGACCAGTTTTAATTTATCAGCAGAAATGGTACGGGTACCACGTCCTTTCATTTGTTCAAAATAATTGATGCTTCTTACATCCCGCATAAACAGCAACACTTCCAAAGGTTTTACATCGGTTCCGGTCGCTATCATATCTACCGTAACAGCAATACGCGGATAATAGTCGTTTCTGAAACGGTTCAGTACTGATTTTGGATCCTCATCTATTTTGTAGGTTACCTTTTTGCAGAAATCATTGCCTTCATCAAACACTTCTCTTATGATGTTGATGATGTCGTCGGCGTGGCTGTCGGTTTTGGCAAAGACCAAAGTTTTGGGAACTTCATATTCACCATTTTCATCAAAACGATTAGGGAAAATATCTTTTCGCAAAGCATCTCTATAAGCCGTGATAATGGTTCTGATCTGGCTGATGTTAACGACTTTTTTATCCAAATCATTGCGCAGGTAAGCGGTGTCTTCATCTTCCTGTTGCCAGCGTTTAGCTCTTGAAAGTTTATCCCTTCTATCAACAAACCATCCTTTTTCAATCAAACCTCCTTTGCTAGAAATATCCGTTTCAATTAAATAAACATCGTAAGGGACATTTACGCCATCAATTACCGATTCTTCGTAAGTATATTGACTTACCACATTTTCATTAAAGAAACCAAAGGTCCTTTTATCGGGTGTAGCCGTTAAGCCTATTAAAAAAGCATCGTAATAATCCAATACCTGCTTCCAGAGGTTGTAAATAGAGCGATGGCATTCGTCAATAATAATAAAATCAAACTGCTCAATAGGAACTTTCGGATTATACGCCACCGGTACAGCTTCTTTTTTTGCCAGCTGTTTTTCTATCCACGACGAATTTTCATTTGGGTTGACTATATCTTCATCCTCATCCATTTCCTCGCCCTGCAAAATAGAATACATCCGCTGAATGGTGGAAATACATATCTGACTCTCGTCAGCAATATAACTCGACGTCAGTCGCTGCACATTGTACAGCTCCGTAAACTTGCGGTTATCGTCCTGAGGCTGATAGGCTCTGAATTCCTGTTCTGCCTGTTCGCCTAAGTTTTTCGTATCGACTAAAAACAGAATGCGTTTCGCCTTGGCAAATTTCAATAAGCGATAAATAAAAGTAGCTGCCGTAAAGGTTTTACCTGCACCCGTTGCCATTTGGATCAAGGCTTTCGGCCGGTTGCCTCTAAATGATTTCTCCAAATTATTAATGGCAATAATCTGCGCCGGACGCAAATTTGTTTCATCCAATACCGGATAATCCGAAAACCTGCCACGAAGACTTTTTTCCCGCTTGGACCATTCTAATAAAGTCTCTGGCTTATGAAAACTGAAAATATTTCTGCCACGAGGTTTTGGGTCAGTATAATCAGTAAAACGAGTAAGAACACCCGTACTTTCGTAGATGTATTTTAACCCTTCGGTATTCTTAAAAAATTTAAGATCGGCATTGGCATAATCAAAAGATTGTTCTTCCACCGTCGTTAGCCGATGTCCTTCATTTTCTTTTTTGGCTTCTATCAATCCCAAAGGTTTCTGATTCACAAAAAGCACATAATCTGCCGGACCTACACTGGTCTGATATTCTCGAATTGCAACGCCCAATCCAACACTAAAATCAATATCACTTTTAGATTGCACATGCCAACCTGCTTCTTTTAGCATGGCATCGATTTTATCACGGGCTTGTTGTTCGGGGTTTTGGTTAATTTGAGTCAATTTGATTGTAGTTTTTTAAGATGGATAAAATATTTTCATGTAAGATAATTTTCTAGAGAGAAATAATTACCGCAAGTATTTAGGGAAAGAATTTTTTCATAGGTTAAAGTTTCGTCAAATATAGCTAAAAAATAAATCCCTATAAAATGGGAAGCCGTAAAAATAGATTCCGGCTGTTATGTTCCAATGCAACTCATAGCTGCCACAACACAACTGTCGATATACTCCACAGAAAAGCCCGGCAGCAACCGGGCATTTGATCAGCAAAGATTTGTTATTCTGTTTGTGGTTTTTATATTAAAAACCTACTTCTGCATTTAAGCCTCTGCATTCTTTTCAAACCAGGCCATATACGCTTCTACCACTTCTTTAATGAATTTTTTGGTTTCGCCTTCTTTCAGGGCTCCGCTGTCATCGAACAATTCGTTGGCTTTGGCGATGTAGACTTCCGGCTGCTGCATGGCGGGCATATTCAGGAATACTAAGCTCTGCCTCAGGTGGTGGTTAGCCCCGAATGCGGAAATATTTCCCGGGGAATTGCTGAAGATCGCCGCGGGCTTTTTGTCCCAGACACTTTGACCGGCCGGCCGGGAACCGATGTCGAGGGCATTTTTCAGGACGCCGGGTACAGAACGGTTGTATTCGGGAGTGATGAAGATGACACCGTCTACGTTCTGCATTTCTTCCCGGAAAGCTTTGTATGATTCCGGCACCTGGTTATGGTCGTCAAAATCCTGGTTATAGACTTCCAGTCCGTCTAATGAAACAATCTGAAACCGGTAGCCTTCCGGTGCCATCGGTACAATGGCTTGTGCAATTTTCTTTGAAAACGATTCTTTACGCAGGCTTCCTGCAAGAATTCCTATTACTTTATCCATATCGATATAATTTAGTGGTCTCTGTGTAATAGATCAGTCGGTATTCTGATCCTGCACAACAATACAAGTATCTTGCCGCAGCGTATGGCTTCGGGAGCTTCAGCCACCAGCCTGTTCATTCGTGAAACGAGATCTGGATTTCCGGAATACTGGGATCAGGGTTATCAGTAGCATGTAGTAAAGCTTTATGCTTTTTGTAGTATCAGATCCTGCCACCCTTCTACCCGATCAATATCTCCCAATATTAAGATAAACATAAACGCTTTTTTTTGTAAATTTCACAAAATTATCACCATTAAAACTAGAAAGCATGAACATTACACCCATTTGCCACGCCATCAAAAGCTGGAAAAATTTGATTGATTCTTACCAAAAACATCATGATGAAAGCGGTAAAAAGATCCTGGCGCTTCTGAACCAGGGATCTCATTTCTCCGTCACAGCCTCTGAAATCCAGCAATGGGCGGAACGCCTCGCAAACGCATCTAATCCGCTTATTCATGTCTATGCGGGCGTTGATAACAAGGTATTCAAATTGTTTCTCATCGACTCTGTAAGTGATGCAGCAAAGGATTTCAGCTGTATTGTGACCAAAGAAATGGACCGCGATCTTCCTTACTTCCATACTCCAGACCCTCAGCAGGTCTGCACGCCTATTTCTTCTGAATCGGCGATCTACCGTAATTTCATGTTCAATATGTATTGCCATGCGTGGATGGCAACACAAAAGGAAAACTTTTTCCAGGTCATTTCAATCCCTTTTGAAGACTACCGGAATATGGAGCTGAAAAACGGACAGTCCTGCATTTCATTTTTCGGGCTTACCGATGGTCAATCGACCTCTGCTTCCCTGGATAAATACCATATCGAAATCATCACGATGAAGGACCTGGAAATAAACAGCATCAGCAGCACTGCAGAAAACTGTTCCACACCCCGTCCGCCGTTTACGGCCGAAGATCCTGTCGAAAATTACCAATTATTGCAGGAAAGCCATGCCTGCGTATAATGCACTGTCTTTTTATCTTCAGTTTACCATTAACATCACCTTGCTCACGGGATTTTTCCTGTTCCTGAAAAGAGGAAAACACGCCAGGAAGCTCCTGTTGATTTTCCTTGTGGGTGAACTGACCGCTGAACTGTCGGACCTTATTTTCCGGCTTATGAAAGTTAATACTGCCAATATGTACCTTTATCCGCTTAGCCAGAGCTTTGGCTTACTGATGATGACTGAGATATACAGCACGTATTTTTTTAAAATTCCGCCTTCCGTAAAGTGGATCATTTATCTGTTTACCGGCACATCACTGGTCATCAGCCTTACCGGCAGCGGGGCTGCCTCCTGGGTTACGTGGTATTCCAATATCATTAAGGATATCATCATCTGTAGCCTGGCAGCAGCATATTTCCTGTATATATTTAAAAATCCCGGCAGTGACAGGAACCTGATTACCGTCAACATTCTGATCTTTCTGTTTTTTTCCATTGAAAGCATAATTTCGACGACCTTCAGTTTTCTGATTCACCATCACCTGCAGTGGGTAGCTCCGGTATGGCTCTTCAGGGGCGTCTTATTATGGTTGTTCTATATCGCATGTATCAATCTGGGATGGAATACGGGAAAAACGAAGGCGTGATCCTGATGTGGATATGGATCGGGATCGGATTGTCAGTGCTCATAACGGCATTTGTTACATTGCTGATTCTGCGTTATATCAGCCATGTCAGAAAAAATAAACGGAAAGCTTCCGTACTGATCCATAAAATGCAGGTTGAATACGGGGAAAACACCCTTTACCTGCAGGAAAGAGACCGGGAAAGGCTTGCAGGCGAGCTTCATGACAACATCATTTCGCGGCTGAACCTCATCCGGCTGAATGCTCAGGGCCGGGATATGCACGAGCTCCATCTGGACCTGAAAAATTCAGTGCGGCATATCCGGGAACTGAGCCATCACCTGACTCCTCCGGATCTCAGTGAAATCGGCCTGGAGGACCTGGTTTCAGATTATCTGGAACAGGTAAAAACGAATATTCAGGTGCAGTATTATCCGTCAGTACAGGCACCGGACCGCATCGGCAGTCCCGTGAAACTGAATTTTTTCAGGATCCTCCAAGAGGTAATCAACAATGCTCTGAAGCATGCTGATGCTTCTGTAATTACCATTTCATTAAGGATTTCGGAACGGTATCTTTTTCTGAAAGTGGAAGATGACGGCAAAGGATTCACCCCGGGAACTGTTAAAGCAGCAGGTATCGGGATGCAAAGCATCCGGCTGAGAGCAGGACAAATGAAAGCCCGGTACCGGTTTACATCTGAACCGCAGAAAGGAACCCGGTTTATCATCATCAAATATCTAAATTAATTTCATATGGAAAACTCAAAAATCAAAGTAGGCATCGTAGACGACGACCTGATGCTGGTTCAGCTTTTAAAAAATTACATCAACAGCACCAATGATTATGAAGTCGTGCTGACCTCAACCGGAGGCCATCATTTCCTGAACGAAACCGACATCAGCCTGCCGCAGATCCTCCTGCTGGATCTCAGAATGGCCCAGGGTGACGGCCTTGAAGTCCTCTCTTCCTTAGCTGATCAACCTGAAACTCCTAAAATCATTGTTTTGTCGAGCTTTTACCGCCGTTCTTTTATGGGTCAGATGCTGAAAATGGGTGCCCATGCTTTCCTGCCCAAAGAAACCGATCTGGAAGACCTGGTCAGGATTATGCATACGGTCTATCACCACGGGCATTATTTTTCGGAGGAGCAGGTTGAAGTCATGCGCAACCAGCTGTCGAATAAGCTTCCTGAATTCCATGCGCTCTCCAAGGACGGGCTTACGGAACGGGAAACCGAGGTGCTCCGGCTGGTCTGCCAGCAGTTCAGTACAAAAGAAATTGCGGATGCCTTATACCTTTCCCCGAAAACGGTAGAAACCCATAAAACCAGCCTGATGCTGAAAACCGGTGTAAAAAACATGGCGGGGCTGGTGATCTATGCCGTACAAAATCATATTGTGGATGCTGATGAGATTGTGCTGTTTGATAAATGAACTAATTGTAATTGGTTATTTAGTAATAATCAGGCATAAAATTAATCAGCTCGATGTTTAAAAGGAATCAGATGACTGATGATTCTTTTTTTGTAATATACTCAACCGTATGATCGATTTCAGGTAGCTGAAGCAATTTTCTGTATGCTTTCACATTTGCTTTTCCCATATTAGGGAATAACCAACTTCCGAAAGTCTGATTCAGAGATGCAAAGTTATTTGGTCCACCTCCTTTAAGGATCATATATGTCTTCCCACCTTCATCTACGTAACTGATATCTAAATATCCTCCACTGAAAACATGTCCTGACTCTGCATAATTTCGCATGGTCATTTTTTCATCATCATGAGTTGTCCTTACCGGCCCACCGAATATTGCTGTAGTCAGTTCATCATTCCCTCTTCTCCCCATCAATACGCCGTTCTGGCCTCTCATAGCCCCTAGTACTGTCTGTCCTACATAACGTTTTGAGAACTCAAAGAGCAAACGGGCATTAAGTTCTGTGCTGGTAGTTCCTGCCAGTATTCTGAATTCAAAATCGTGTTCGCCATAACAGGCTTCAGCACCTAATAATCTTCCGGACATGCGGAAAGGTTCCATTACTATAGATCCGACTCTTCGTGACGATAGCATTTCATCAACATAACGAAGCTGGGGAGTAAGCCTTTGCAATTGCAGAAAATTACTGTAATTGAACAATGTGTGCTTATTATGATATACCATATATCCGCCAGATAGTACTGGAAATACATATTTTAAATATCTCATATCAATTTATTTCTAAGTGATCATTTATTGTTAAAAATCAGGGAGGATACTATACCCTCCCTGAAAAAGAATCTAAAAACACTGAGGTTAGGAAGGATTCATCATCCTGGCGATAGAGATGGCATCTGCCACGGTATCCAGGCTGTAGATCTGCATTACGCCTTGGGTAGTGGCTGCCTGTCCCAGAATATTCTGCTGGTTCTGGTTGTTCACTGCATTCTCAAACATCAGTCCCGTGGAATGGGCTGCGGTCTGGTATACATTTCCTAAAGCCACAGCAGGGGCTTCTGCTACTACTTTTACATTGGTTTGTGTTACTGCGTCGGTAATTTGTTCATTGACGTTTGCCATAATTAAATTTGTTTAAGGTTTGAATAACCGGATTTTCCGGTCATGGTTATAGTATTGGAGTTGTTTTAAAAAGCAACCGGAATGGTTCCGGCTGCCCAATAGCTGTAATGTGCGGATTACGGATTAGGATTCATCATCCTGGCGATAGAGATGGCATCTGCCACGGTATCCACACTGTAGATCTGCATCACCCCCTGAGTGGTGGCTGCCTGTCCCAGAATATTCTGCTGGTTCTGGTTGTTTACTGCGTTTTCAAACATGAGTCCCGTAGAATGGGCTGCGGTCTGATACACGTTTCCTAAAGCCATGGCCGGAGCTTCTGCCACTACTTTTACATTGGTCTGCGTTACTGCGTCTGTGATTTGTTGATTTACGAATGCCATAATTACATTGTTTTAAGGTTGATATAACCGGATTTTCCGGTCATGATGGTTAAGGTTTAATGAGTTGGTTGTATCAGCAGGTTCACTTTTTCAAGGCTGCTGAAATGTCCGGATGAGTTTAAATGCCATCCTAAGGATTAGGGTTCAGCATCCTGGCGATAGAGAGGGCGTCTGCTACCGTATCAAAGCTGTAAATCTGCATGACACCCTGTGTCGTAGCCGATTGTCCTAAGATGTTCTGCTGATTCTGCGTATTGACCGCATTTTCAAACATGATTCCCGTTGAGTGAGCAGCGGTCTGGTAGACATTCCCCAGCGCTATCGCCGGAGCTTCTGCCACTACTTTTACGTTGGATTGCGTTACCGCATCTGTGATTTGTGCATTCACTGCCATAATTGTACTTGTTTTTTTGAGATAATCTCGGTTAATAATTATTTGATTTTAAACTAGTTTCGGATCAAAATCCATCTTTCGCAACAGGCATTAGGGCATCGACTTAAAATGATTGTTTTAAGACTAAAAAGATTTTATAAATCGTTAGGATGGGTTCTCGGTACAATGGTTGGAAATCCATGCCCGTGCCTTTGCAGAAACTGAAGATATTGTAAAAAAATGCGGACATTGACACCAGAATGTAGAAATTACAGCCCTGCAGAAGCGATGATGCTGTGCTAAGAAAATGTCCGCATCTTAAGAGGCCGTAGTTTACATTAAATATCGAAACGGCCTTTCCTGAATGCGTGCAGCTCTCTTTTTAATCTGATGGAGCTGATTTTTTTTATTCCCATGGCGGAATTGCTCAATCCGATCAGCGAGTCCCGCTGCTGATTCAAAACGGATTGTTCATACATAAGTCCGGTAGAATGTGCATTGGTCTGCATTGAGATGGCGGCAGGGACCGTAGCGGACATTCCTACGACTTCTAGGTTGGTTTCATTGTGGCTGTCTGTCATAGTATTTAATTTGAATTTGATGTTCATCTGCGGACGCCGGCAAATCTTGCCTGCAGCTGGCTTAAACGTTCAGCAACCTTCAGTTCTTTTTTTCTGAATATCTCCTGAAGGTTTTTCAGACGGTCCTCCTGGCTGCCCGGAATGAGGCCTCCCGGTGCTGAAGCTGCCTGAGCCTCCTGAACGGCCTGCTGTTGCTGTACTGCTTCTTCCAGTTTTTCCAGAAGAGGAGCTAAATGGTTCATGGTTTCTTTCACGGCTTTTTCTTTAATATGGTTGATGATTTCCTCTTCATGGCTGATCACGAAGGGCATAACTTCTTCTTTTTCCACTATCTCTGGCGCTACCGGCTCTACTTCTATCACGATCGGTGATGAATTTTTCTCCTGGCCGGAAGATTTTGTCATGGGGTATAATACTCTGCGCATATATCCTGGTTTTTAATGTTGATTGATGGAAGATCTGAATAAAAAATACTCAGCTAGAGCAGATAGCCTATAAAATTACCGGCTGCCGTCCAGTCCCTGTTGATATCCTTGATGACATTGCTTCCTACGATTTCCAGCGCAATAGATCCGGCTATGGCGTTGGCCGTAATCATTTCTTTCAGCTGGTCATTGGGCAGGTTGAAGATATAATCATCCGGGATAAGAGGTAATTTTCCTGTATTGGCAGGATTCTCATTGATAATGATCTCCAGGATTCCGTAAAAATAGTGGGCAATTAATTTGGTTCCCTGGAACTCCAGCTCTCTTTTCAGCTCTACCAATTCACTATGGGTAACCAGGTCCGATACCGCATTCACATCCACATCATGAGTGGAATACAGCGCTTCTCCCGCATTGGATGGTACAATGGTGATGTCTGTCTTCAGGATGCTTTTCGACCGTTCAAGATTGACCGTAAGGAGCCTGGAATCGGTTTCCGGTTCTGCAATATCGCTTAAGGTATTCAGAGGCAGGATCCTTACGTTGCAAAAGAAGGTCTGATTTTCTTCTAATTTGATCATGATTACTGCAATTCCTGTCGATCTGTCTTTAGGCTCCACCACAAAAGACTGGTAATTGTTATATCTTTTCCCTTTGTTGGTACAGATGACCTGCCTGATCTGGGGCTCAATACTGACATCGGTTGTAGACAGGGCAAAAACGACACGGTCACTGTTGTTCTCCGGCTTTTTTACGCTAAAATAGGCATTATCACTGCTTCTTTTCAGGTAAAGGCTCTCGTTCACTTCCTTCAGGGTACGTAAGTTCAGGATTTTTGCCGGTTTCTGTTCGCTTGAGTAATTCATTGTATTATTTTTTTTTAAGTTGAGTCATTAATTTTCCAAATATGGACCGCTTTACCGTCCTGCTGGTATGTATTTCTGCGGGCAATACAGCTTCTCCCCGCTCCGCAAGTGCGGATAGCTCCGATTCTTCATCAGGTTCCGGCAGCTCCTTTTCCTCATGGTTTTCCGGGACAGGCTTTTCTTTTATATGATCGCCTATCTCTTCCGGGACTTCTATATGTTTTTTTTTTCGGGATCTGGAGAATGTACGGGACTATCAGAAAACGAGTCTGACGGATGCGTTACAGGAGTATTCGGATATAAACTGGTGGGCAGGGCAATAGCATTGGAAATCTTTGCCTTGGCTTCTGCATACTCACCTACTATTTTAAATAAGTCCCGTATCATTTCATTTCCCTGTACCGGCTGGACGTCTGCATCTGTTGCCGGTCCCGTAGGTGTAGGTTCTTTTTCGCTCCATGTTCCGTAGGTCAGGAGATTATTGGCCAGCCTGCTCAGTGCAATTAATCCCAGCTGTTCAAAGCCTTTCAGAAAGGACTGTAAATCCTGAACCATCATCCCGGCAGACTGATCGATCATCACTTTGGCCATGCCGCTCATCGGAGAAGCCGTTGGTGTCGCCAATACCTCAGCATTGATAAACTGTACCGTTTGTTCTGCAGGAGTTACCGCATTAGCCGTTTCCTGAGGTGCTGTTGTTTCATTATTGTTGTCGTCCATCCTGGTCAGGTTTTAATTATCCTTTTAAAATCTTAATGGCATCTGCAATAATGGCAGGATTAAGCTGATTGAGGTTCTGTTGATTGGACACTGAGTTCTGAATGGAAATTCCGCTGGCATGGGTGGCCATCTGATAAAGCATACTCATCGCCTGTGCAGGAGATTCTCCCAGCACGGTAACATTGGTCTGGGTAACGGCATCTGTCGCCTGATTGTTTACTGTGTCTGCCATATTCTGTTTAATTGGTTTGATGTATTAGTTTTTATCTTTATTCCGGAAATCCTTTAGCTTCGTCAATGCTTTTGTAATTTCTTACTTCATCAACAGGCTTCTTATCCCGTTTGTCTGATACAAATTTCACAAATCGAAACGAGTAATCATTCAGGGAAAAAACTGAATTTCAGAAAATCGGGGAATTCCCTTAGAACTTTTATGCAGCGCGTAGACTTATCCTGCTTATAAGAAATGACCGGGATATGCTATCAAAAAAAGCTGCCCCAAAAAGGGGCAGCTCTACAAGATTTATATCTAACAATATTATTTTTTCGCTTTTACATCAACGGCAATCTCGATGTCTTTGCTGATCATCCATTCTGCAGGATCGGTTTCGGAAGTTCCGAACTTGATTCCCCAGTCCGCTCTGTTAACCGTGAATTTCGCCTGGACTGACGCTGCATTGTCCATCACCTCTACTTTAGCCGGGAAGGTAACGTTCATCGTTTTTCCTGAAAGGGTAAGGTTTCCGCTTACGGTTTTGTTGGCTCCGGCAACCGCATCTTTAGAAGCATCCTTAAGATCGGTTACAGCAGTAATCTTGAAAACTGAAGTAGGATTTTTAGTCGTATCGAAGAAATCAGGATTTTTCAGGTGCGCTTCCAGGTCAGTGTACTTTTTATCCTTTTCCGTTACGGAAGCAGGGTCTACCTTCAGGGAGTTCATATCAATAACGAAGCTTCCTGCGGTCAGCTGGCCGTTGTCTACATCCAGGTCTCCTGACTGTACTTTAAGGGTTCCCCAACGAGGAGCCATTCCGCCTTTGTGGAATGCTTTCCAGTTCACCACTGATGCAGCAGTATCTACCGCAAGTTTTTCTCCCTTCCCTTCAGCTACCGTCTGCTCCTGGGCAGTGGCAGCCTCTCCGGCCGCTTTGTCTTTGTTACAGGATGTTGCCATCAATCCGATAGCCATTATGGCAATGACACTTAGTTTTTTCATATTATGTATTGTTTACAAGTTGTTATTCAATCAAAAATAAACGCAGCATGCATTTTCAGCAGTGCAAGCGCCAAAATTAAAGAACTTCAGCCGTTCATTTCTTATCATACGTCAAGAAACGGCTTCCGGCTTCATCTTTATATGCAGGCTAAAATAGGAAAAAGTTGTGACTGCCGAAATAGGCTGCCCATGATAAAATTACTTATTTTAGCCGCTTAATTTTTACTATGACCGCCACAAGCTTTATACAACAATCCTTATCGATATCTGAAAAAGGCATTCAGGCTACCCTGAAACTCTTATCCGAAGACTGTACCATCCCATTTATTTCCCGGTACCGGAAAGATGCTACAGGGAACCTTGATGAAACCCAGATCGAACAGATATCCAGACTCAGCCAGCAGTTTGAGGACATTGTGAAACGCAAAGAAAGCATCCTGAAATCCATGGAGGAACAGAATGTACTCAGTGATGACCTTCGTAAAAGGATACAGGACAGTTTCAGCCTGCAGGAGCTGGAAGACCTGTACCTGCCCTATAAAAAGAGAAGGAAGACGAGAGCTGATGCAGCCAAAGAAAAAGGACTGGAACCTTTAGCCAGGATCATCATGAGCCAGAAAGTAAATGACCTGATGTCACTGGCCGGAAAATACATCAACAATCAGGTAACTTCCGAAGAGGAAGCCTTCCAGGGCGCACGCGATATTATGGCGGAATGGATCAATGAAAATATGTACGTCCGCAAGAACCTGCGCCGGATATTCCAGCGTAAGGCGGTGATCTCATCCAAAGTTGTGAAGGCTAAACAGGAAGAGGAAGGAGCCCAGAAGTTTGCCCAGTATTTTGATTGGGAAGAACCATTAGGCAAAATACCTTCCCACAGGCTTTTGGCCATGCTGAGAGCGGAATCCGAAGGCTTTGTGAAAGTCAATACGGGTATCGATAAGGAAGAAGCGATTGACTTCATAGAACAGGCGGTTATCAAATCCAGGAATGAATGTTCGGAACAGATTGCTTTAGCCATCAAAGACAGCTATAAAAGGCTTCTGGAACCTGCCATTTCCAATGAAACCTTACAGGAGGCCAAAGAGAAAGCCGACCGTAAAGCGATTGAAGTGTTTTCCGAAAACCTGAAACAGCTCCTTCTTGCACCGCCCTTAGGAGAGAAAAGGATCCTTGCCATAGACCCGGGATACAAAAGCGGATGTAAAGTAGTCTGCCTGGATGAAAAGGGAGACCTGCTCCATAATGAAACCATCTACCCTCACGCTCCGCAGCATGAGACCGGGATGGCCATCAAGAAAATACGCTCTATGGTCAATGCGTATGGTATTGAGGCCATCTCTATCGGAAACGGCACCGCCAGCCGCGAAACAGAATTCTTTATCAAAAAAATTGCATTCGACAGGCCGTTACAGGTCTTTGTGGTCTCGGAAGCCGGAGCATCCGTGTATTCGGCGAGCAGGATCGCACGGGAAGAGTTTCCGGGCTATGATGTGACGGTCCGTGGATCGGTATCGATCGGGAGAAGGCTGGCTGACCCGCTGGCTGAACTGGTAAAGATCGACGCGAAATCCATAGGGGTTGGGCAATACCAGCATGATGTGGATCAGGCCCAACTGAAAAGCGAACTGGATGCAACAGTTATGAAATGCGTCAATGCTGTCGGGATCAATCTGAATACAGCCAGCAAATCATTGTTGTCATATGTTTCTGGAATCGGAGAAAAAATGGCCGAAAATATCGTGAACTATCGAAGTGAAAACGGAGCATTTGAAGACCGCAAGCAGCTGAAGAAAGTTCCCAGGCTGGGCGAAAAAGCTTTTCAGCAGGCAGCTGCGTTTGTCAGGATCCCGGGAAGCAAAAACCCGCTGGATAATTCGGCTGTGCATCCCGAAGCTTATGGATTAGTGGAGAAAATGGCCCGGGACCTCGGCATCAAAACCCATGAGCTGATTGCCAATAAAGAGAAAATTGCAGCCGTTAAGCCGGAACATTATATAACTGAAACCATCGGTATCCTGGGCATCAGGGATATCCTGAAAGAACTTGAAAAACCAGGGCTTGATCCCAGGAAAGCTGCCAAAGTATTTGAATTTGACCCGAACGTAAAAAGCATTAAAGACCTTAAACCCGGTATGGTCCTGCCAGGGATCGTCAACAACATTACGGCTTTCGGATGTTTTGTCGACCTTGGCATCAAAGAAAGCGGCCTGGTCCACATTTCCCAGCTAAAGGATGGTTTTGTATCCGATGTCAATGAAGTGGTTAAAATGCACCAGCATGTCCAGGTAAAAGTGACTGACATCGATGAAGCCAGGAAGAGGATCCAGCTGAGCATGATTTTATAACATTGATGTATAAAGCGGGAGATTAAATTTATAGAATCATATAAAATTTCAACCCGGTCATTACTGAAAAAACAAAGCCGGCTTAGCAGCCGGCTCTATTATTATTTTTTAGACTCCTCAACAGAAACTTTTCTGAAATCTTTGAACAGTTTGCTAAGTTCTAAAGCTGACTTACGGGCTCTTGTCCCTGCTGCTTTATTTCCTTTTTCAGCCTGTTGGTTAGCTTCAGTGGTAAAAGCTTCAAATTCCGCATTGATTTTTTCAATTAATTCTTTCATTATTTATAAAATTTAGGCTGCAAATATAGGTTTTATGGTGATTCCAGCCTAATGGTAGAGGGAAAATTTAGTATAATTAATAAAATTTAATGCATGATCAGGGCTGTTTCTGACAAAGTGCAGGATTATCACCCATCCTAACAGCTCAAAACTGCAAAAGAATCATAATTTTTTGACAGAACCACTACGATCCTGATTTGTCATCTTAAAAGTCATTTCCTGTTTTTTAACGGATTGTGCACAACATATCTGTTATGTTAAAACTGAGTTCATATCATAAAAACAAAACCATCATAAATTACTGAAACCGGGCATTTCTTAAAATAATATTAAAAGTAATTTTTACCATATCTATGGCACAATTTTGACTGATATCAAATCACTCATGTTTAATTTGAGTTTTCATGGTTATTAGTTTTTATCCCCGGCCCACCCGGGGATTTTTTTATGCACATGATTGGTTGGAATATACAAAAGCATACCCTGAGAACCTCTCATTGAGTATCCATATAAGTATTGCATAAACCTGAATACCATTCAGAAGTAAGGGATAACTTATCATACGAAATCAGCTACAATAGTGGATGATGCAGTAAAGGCATCAAGAAAGTTTTCTGTTGAATAACAGATCAGGGGAATTCAATAGAACAGTTGAGATGACTTAAAATATTTCCACTGTGGGCATTAAACCGCTTCCTGGTCAAGCTTTATTTTATCCAGCTCCAGCTTAAAGCATCCCAGGATGAATTCACTGTAGTACAGTTGTGCCTTTAAAGGCAGCGTACGGGAATGCAGATCTAATTTTTCCGAAAGGATAATTTTTCCGTGGCGGGATATGGAAAAGAACGCATACAGCTTATGCTGGGATTCTTTAACAGGAACGGTGTAGCCTGTTACGGCAATCGACCAGTCACTCTCGTATCTCGATGCCACTTCCAGCGCCATTACCTCAACAATATTCGGCGATACCCCATTGCAGAAAGAGGCTTCATCATCACTGATATGGAAAAGGCTGATGTTTTCTTCAAGCGTGTAGGCCGTCATTCCCCCTTTGAAAAAACGGGCCGCATCCTTCACCTGAGAAAAAGAAAACTGTAAAAAACCTGAAGTAACGCTTTCCGCGACAGAAACTGTTTCATTCAATGCAATCAGCTCATCCCCTATGAATTCCAGAAGGTTCTGCAGCTCCACAAGAAAATGAACAAATGATTTCACATGAATCTGTTCAATAGTTAGATCTATTTTTGAAGGTTTTAAAATCATACAGCAAACGTTTTATTGTACCCTTTCTTTTTCATTTGACGTTCTCCATATTCCAGTTACAATATCCTGCAGATAGTTAACAGATGAGAAATATATCTATTTGTGTTAGTGTTGTAGAGCACCATCTAAAATCAAGCCATTATTTGCTAAAAAATAAATATTTATAAGGTTGGTAAACAACTGTTACCGATCAGCTTAGCAATGATATCACGGAGCGGTATGTGTGCAGAAGTCATCAAATCTTAAATTTGAGCTTTTTCCGGATGCTCACAGAATGAATGAGCTGGGTAATGATCACAATGACCAAAGGAACTGTGATAATCATTAAAATATCGGATATGCATTGTAATGTTAATGGGTCTATATGGAATGGCTCTATGTCTTGCATGGGAATAATCATGGGTTTCATCACTTTTACTTTCTTTATTTTCTTATATCTGTAAATCAAAATATCCGCCAAAATATTTTTTAACAGATGATTGTTTGTATAATGATGATATAAAAACTGATTAACCGGTGTCAAATTATACCTGATGAAAGATTTAAAAAACGTTTAACAAAATCAAACCTCCTGCCACCCTGCTGTCACTACCCTCCGTTACCTTTGAGGAAATTTAAAATTATGAATATGAATTTAGTGTCCATACGACTCATCACAGCAGATATTGATGCACTGGTATCATTTTATGAGCAGATCACCGGAATATCAGCCATCAGGTATACTCCTGATTTTGCAGAGTTACAAACGCCGACTGCTACGCTTGCCATCGGAAGTACAAGAACGGTACAATTTTTTGGTGGTGGATCTATTGCTGTGCCTGCTGAAAACCGGACGGCTATCATAGAGTTCCTGGTCAGTGATGTAGAACACATTTTCAGACAACTGGAAGAGTTTTTGGTTCCTTATCTGATACAAAAACCTACGGTGATGCCCTGGGGAAATCAATCGCTGCTGTTCAGGGATCCGGATGGTAACCTGGTCAACTTCTTTACTCCTGTAACAGAAGCGGCTGCTGAAAAATTCAGGCATTATAGCAAAACAGAGTAATTTTCCTGTTATATGTACCCAACAAAACAATCTGCTGTACCAAAGCAGATTGTTTTATACGCAGATATGATTGTATGATATCAGACGGATGATCTTATTTTTTATTTTTACTTCCGGTAAGCTTATTCAGGTATTCATTTCCCAAAGGAGATAGCTCATAACCGATCGTATGGCTTATGGTCAGACCCATATTTTTCAGTTTCCGGATATTAATCTTCAGCCATTCTTTTTCAAAACCTGTCAGGTTCGCAATACCGGCAGCAGGGAGATGGGGATGATCATTGATACTTAGTAAAACCTGATTTGTCCAGGGCCCATTCTTGCTGTACTGATCCAGACGTTTTAATTTTGTCCTGACCTCTTCCAACTGCTGATCAGAGAGTTCTGCCTGCTCCCTGAGTTTAATCCGTGGGTCTTCGGAATGATAATGGAGGGATATTTTAAAAATTTCACCATCATGGTTATGAGGAAACGATTTCAACAGCTGTTTTTTATCCGTGAATCCTGCCTGTTGCGCATCTTTATCTGTAATGTCATTTTCATTAACCGTTTCAATGTTGTCAATTCCCAATAACCCGACAGATGTGTTTAAGAGGCTCCCCTTTTTAACGGATGCTTTTTGCCACTTACGGAATGCCAGCGTAATTTTTCCTTCTCTGATTCCCTTCAAATGTACTCCTTTGAAAAGCATAAATATATTTTTTGTTTAAATCAGATTGATACGGATATCATTTCCAAGGCTCCGGCCATACGCCGGATGAATACTACAGGCCTCTTATGATAGGCTTATGCTGCGCTCTTTGCTGCTATTGACCACAGGATTGGCATACATACCGAGAAAACTCTTCTTCAGTTCTGCATCTGAGCTGTCGATCCGCATTTCAAGGCGGCGCTCAAACAGCTGTTTTTCCTCCTCCGTATAATGTCCTGAATACTGATCCGTATTATTGAGCAAATCAAAAGCAATGTAATTCGTCGGCCAGAGCCTGTAATGCTGAATAATGGAATGGTCTATCAGTTTTGCAATCGCCTGGAGCTGCTTATTTTTACTTTCGGATGCACAGGCCAGCTGATCAAACTCTGATTCCAGGACCTTACCGGCATGCAGATGGATGCGTTTTTTCTGGCCCAAAATTCCGCTCAGCATGGTTTTAAAATCTTCATCACTGCTTTTGACGTAGACTTCATTTTTAGATTTGGCCATAATCTGCGGCATTTTAAGCGCATCAGTGGGATCATATTCATATGAAATGGAAAGCGGAACGATTTTGAGCTTTTTGAAAAACTCAGGAAGCGGCTCCCCTTCTGCCGCCATTGCCAGCATCTTTAAGACGCCCTGCTGTGTCGCATCATTACCGTCTTTGGTACGGCCCTCCCGCTGGGCGATCCAGACAGAACGGTTTTCGGAATGCAGCAGATAGTCTATATATTCTGACATCAGTTTGGAGCTTTCCAGCTGTTCCCGCACGGATAAGCCGCGTTGGACTAAAAAGTTCCGGTTCAGTTTCGCCAGCACATGCAGGAAGGTCTTCTGAACAAGATTATCTCCGATAGCGGAAGAAGTCATGATCAGTCCTTTATCCAGCAGGACAAGGTTCAGTAATGAAGTGTCCAGGACAATATCCCGGTGATTGGAGATGAACAGGTAAGCGGTATTTTTATCCAGCTGATCAAATCCTGATGTTGACAAACCTTCTGAACTCTGGCGGATGATCTGCCGTACGGTCTGTGCTATAAAACGATGCTGGAAATCGCTTATGGAATGAATGTCTTTAAACTGATTTAGCCAAAATTCTTCTTCTTTACCCGGAAACGTGAACTGCATCAGTGTTTTCATCATCGGATGCCTTGCTATACTGTTTAAAGCATTATTCACTTCATGATCATCATAAGGTCTGATCTCATCGAATTTCGACATAGTTATATTTAAAAATTAAATGGTTTGTAAAATAACAAAAATTTTGCCGGGTAAATGGTTTAATTCATATTTTAATTATGTACCGAACTACGGTTGTTTTTTATCACCTCAGATGCATCACATGTACTGATATAAATTTAAATATTTAATCCGTCTTTATGATGGATAGCCTTTCTTAAAAATTGGTCATCAAATGTCCTCGGAAAAGGATTGCAAATCCATTTTTTATGATAATGAACCAACATATGAAAGGTATTAAAGCCTGCACCGGAAAATATTTTCTCAGCACTGTCCAATAAGGATTGAGAAGGTTTCTGATGGTAAAGAACCAGGTCTTCAGAGCTGATATTTTCCTTCGGAATATCAGTGGCCGTTAAAATCATAATTTTCTGATGGGTCCTGTACATCTTTGCAAGCTTATAAAGATGAAGCACTTCCGTTAAAGGCTGACTATGGATGATGAGGAAATACGGTATTTCAACCGGTATAGGAATTCCTTCTGAAAGATTTTCCTGATGATCTAAACAGAGTATTTTTCGGGATCGAAGCCGGGGGAGGCATGCCCCTTTTTCCATGATGTAGATCTCATCAAAATCAGGAAGATCAGGATTTTTGTCGAAATAAGAATTTGATAAAATCCTCGACAGCAATATTCTTTTTCCTCGAAAATGACTTAGCGATGAAGACAGCTCGCCATAAAATCCTATAGGGAAAACATCGACAATAAACGTGTGGACATTATTTTCAGAGATTAATTTTCTGATAAAAGACAAAAATTCCGCAGAAGAAAAAAACAAACTTTCTTTCTGAACTACAGTCCAGCCCGATTCCCAGAATTCTGAAAACTTGGAATTGGTCAACAGAATACAGTGTTCCGGAGTATAGTTTTGACGTTTCAGAAAAGAGGCCACCCTTTTGAGATGACCTAATCCTGAACCATATGCATAAATCAGTATCACTTTTTCTGATAAAGAAATTCGGTAAGAAGCAATAATCTCTGATCCATAGGAATCTGATCTATACTCAATATTCCCAAAGCAAAACTGTCAGACGTTTTTGAAATTTTGTAGGCAGGCTGCCCGTTGACAGAAATTTCATTTCCTGTCACCTTCATGGTATTGATGACTTTTCCGTCTTTAGATACTTCGATTGCGCCGTTGTTATTTTTAACTTCATAAGGATTCAGATTCTCTTCGTTATCGGCAATTTTGATTTTGTCCGGATAGGTTTTTACTTTCCAGAGGAGTTTGGAACCTGCATCTCTCAGCTTGTAGGTATCATCTTTCAGCTTCACTTCGTAGCGTTGTGTACCATTGCTGTAATATTTCCTTTTATCTTCTTTTTCTTTTGCGGTATACGTTTCCGATCCGAGCTGAACTTTCGGAGGATTCACCGTAAAACCAGCGATTGCCTTCCCGTCTTTATCGGAAATAATGTAGTCTGCCGTGTAGCCGCCGGCTTTGGTTGCTGTTTTCTCAGTAGCTGGGGGATTAGCGGTCGGGGCTTCTTTCTTGCATGAATTCAGGCTTAAAAAAGACACCAGAAACAGGATGGTAATTTTTTTCATAAGAATAGATTTAGGTAGTTCTGTATTTCGTTTTGTTCTGTAAAATTCTGATTAATCGTGTTATACAATTCATTTTTCATCAGTTCTTTTTTATCCTCAGCTAAATGATGATGTTGAATCAAAACATCCAGCAATGCATTGGCTTCCAAAGGATGATATAAAAGTCCCGATCTTCCATGTATGATGACATCCGGAATACCGCCAACTTCAGAAGCAATAATCAGCTTTTTTGAAGCACCGGCTTCTAATAAAACATTAGGCATTCCATCATACAAAGACGGAATACACACCAGGTCTGCCATCGCGTAAAAGCTGCGCATTTCGTATTTGGAGGCAAATGGAAAGAGTTTGACATTCAAATCAAAGTTACCGATAAAAAGTTTGACTTCTTCGGGCAGGTCACCGATCATCCAGAGTTCATAGTCACTTTTAAAATGAAATTGATCAAAGGACTCAATGAAATGGCGGATTCCCTTCTTGAATTTAAGTTGTCCCGCAATGAGGATAACCTTTTTGTCCGTTAGGCCTTGCTTTCTCTCATCAGTCTTCCTTATTTCATTCTCATTCAGGTTCCAGAAAGAGGCATCAATTCCGTTTGGTGTATAAACGACTTTTTTTGAAGGGAACAATTTTGCAATTTTTCCCTGCTTCTCTGTACAGACAGACAATATAGCCTCCGAATGTTCCAGGGCATAAAAAAGTGAGTTCCTCTTCCTGGAAAATAACCCTTCGTCAAAATCATTTCCCCGGATACAGGTGTACAAAGGTTTTCCGAAAAACTGACTGATAACAGGCGTCCACATCATAGGCAGATATCCGCCAAAGGCAACAATCGCATCAACCTCTAAAAATTCCTTTTTCTTTTCCAGGAATGATGCCGCCAGATTCAGCGTATATTCTTCTGTATCATAGATCCCGAGCGCACTGTAGTTTCCGCCGGCTTCCGTTTTTATCACATAAGGCTTCTGCCGGTTGGAAAAATGCAGGACATGGACTTCACAACCTTTTCTTTTCAGATTCCGGACAATCCTTCCGCAGGATTCTGCCATTCCGCCTCTGGACGGAGGATAGTTTTGGGTTACCAGCAAAATTTTCATAAAATTCAGCTGTCAAAAGGTGAGGAATCACCCGAGTGATTGGAAAAATCTGTGAACGAAACCGTGTCAAACAATGCACCGTACTGGCTTGCCATCGTCACCAGAAACGGATATTCCGTATGAAACCTGTTCATCATTTTTTTTCTCCAGACAGGCCGGTCGGGCGAGTATAATTCGATCTTGGAAGTCAATCTGGGATCCAGAACGGCTTTACAGGTCAGACAAAGCTTTTGGTTTTTCCCATTTTCATTCTGAAGGAAGATGTGATTTTTGCAAACCTTCTTGTTGCAGTTTGCGCATTGTTCCGTGGCGACAGCAGGACAATCGTCCACAAGAAACAGGCCTAGTTTTTCCTGGCAATTTATATTCTGGTCCATAGTCTCAGTCTTATTTCAGGGTAAAGCATCCATAACAGATATTAAACAAATTAACCACTTCCAAAGAAAAATATTCTACAGAGAATAATGGAGTGGAACGGTACTGATAAGCACTGTAACCATCAGGATTTTCGTCTTTGATATCAAATTTCCTCCGTGCTTTCACATAATAAAAAGAGTCATCCTCTTCCATTTGTATATCCGCTTTATCAATGTCCGTTTTTAGCTGATAAACAGATTTCGGAAGCTTTAATTTCAGAATAAAAGGATAGACGGATTTGTATTTCTGTTTGGTTTTCCTTTTCCCGCTGGTTCCTCTCTTCTTGATAATGCGTTTTCTCACTTTTTCCACAAAGCTGAAGCTAACCTCTGCACTATCTTTCAGTGTGCAGTATCCCTGTGCAATTTCTTTTTCATAAAACTCTTCTTTACCGGAGATGAAGCCGCGTGTTTCAAATGTAGCGTCCTCAGAGGATTTCAAATATTCTACGCCTGCCAGTGTTTCCTTGACATTCGCCGTAAAGTGGATCGTTCCCAATTGCGGAAGCTCTTCTTCTATCAATGTAAATAAGGCGGAAAAATAATCCGAGAAAAAGTCATAGCCATCGGTATAATTCTTTCTGAATTCTCTCCGGTATCTGGCATCCAGTATTAAAGCCACCACAAATAAGATAATATTGACGGCAATCCAGTAGCCCGGAACCAGAAAGATAATTGCCGCGGCAATGATAAAATAGGCAATCCAAAGGGTATACGATTTTTTCTTTCTCTTTTTCAGGGACAGTTCACGTTGTAACACACACATTCTGAAAAACCTGATCCATTTCAGGGGCGTTTTTTTTGAACTGAAACCACGGTGCAGATGTGCTCTTTCAATAGGCGCCATATCTTCCGTAGTCAACTGGATATTATAATATTCTGCCATAGCTTTACATTAGATTGTGATATACTTTTTGTAAATGTTCATTATGATGATCCCAGGTAAACTGCTGTTGGAATCTGTGGAATGCATTTTCGGCTTTCTCATTTGCCGGTCCGGGATTGTCTAAAACGAAACGGATGCATCGGCTGAGGTCCTGCTCATCTTCGGGCCAGAAAAAGTAAGCTTCTCCTTCTGCCAGCAATTCTTTGGTTACGGGCAGTTCTGCTGCAATAATCGGTGTTTTACAGGCCATAGATTCAAGTATTTTGATCGGGCAACAGCCTTGTACCACATTTCGGTCTCCAAATTTCAGCGGAGCAACCGATGCTTTTGCGTGTTGTATGATGGCATAGAGATCATCTTTTTCCAGTTCATACCTAAAAATGACCTGATCCTGAATGCCGAGATGTTCAATTAATTTATGATAAGGTTTTGCTGCCTTTTCTTTCACGGAAGAGCAGATGACCAGGTTCAGATTTTCATAATCTTTCAGGTACCGGAAAGATTTCAGCAGAACATCCAATCCCTGCCAGGGTTGCAGGGCACCGAAATAAACGATGTATTCTGCAGGAAGGTCAATGGGTTTATCCTTTTTTGGGATGCTCTCCGCACCATTGGGGATAACGGATATTTTTTCCCTGTCAATAGAAAACTTTTCGGTAAGATACTTTTTTGTGACTGCAGATGGGGTTACGATATGATCGCAGGCCTCAAGGCAAGCCAGTTCAATATTCTGTATTTCAGCAATGAGGGAAGGCGTTAAAAGAGGAAACCTTACCGGCAATTCTACAGATGTTAACGCATTGACTTCAAAAACCGTTTTGAGATGGGCTTGTTTTATCATTCCCAGCCCACTCCAGATATCACGAAACTGCCCAATTCCTTTCTCATGGGAAAGTGCAGTACAATGATATACCTTCTCAGAAAAAAGCCGCGCTCTTTCCAGGTAATTCTGAGCTTCGTTTTCGTAGAAGAAAGGATAAATTTTTACATTCTCCGCAAGCCTGGTATCTATGGCAAAATTATTACCTTGCAGACAATACACATCTACTTTATCCGCAATTCCGGACAGAGCCTGCAAACTGTGGCAGATATGTGTGGATGCCCCTTTGCTGGTAGGGAAAGCATCAAAACTGGCGTAGTAGGATTTCATGATTCGAAGTTAGAAATTAACTTTCACCACCTCGCGCTCACTTGCATTTTGAATTTCGAAAAATTCCGCTTTCTCAAATTTGAAAGCATTGGCAATCACATTGGAAGGGAAAACTTCTATCGCAACATTATTTTCCTTCACTGTGCCGTTATAGTATCTTCTCGCCATCTCAATATCATCTTCCAGGGCATTCAAATCCTGCTGAAGAGAGATGAAATTAGCATTGGCTTTTAAGTCGGGATAATTTTCTGCGACTGCAAACAGGTTCATCATAGCATTTTGCATTGCAGATTCCGCGACGCCCTGTTCTTTTGCAGACTGCGCTTTGCCAGACAGGTTTCTGGCCTCCACTACATTTTGTAAAACAGACGATTCATGTGTTGCATAGCCTTTTACGGTTTCAACAAGATTGGGAATCAAATCATTCCGCTTTTTCAGAAACACATCTATTGAGCTCCATCCTTCCTGCACGCTGACCTTTTTATTGACCAATCCGTTGTAAACCGAAATAGCCCAAATGATAGCAACAACTAAAATGGCAACGATAATTCCTATTGTAATCATGATTTATTTTTCTACAAGTTAAACAAAATACCAAAATGAAAGAAAAAAATATTGAAAAATCACTTCAGGCTACAACATTTTATAATGCAATGAGGATTTACTTTGTAAAGGACTTTACATCATTTTGGCCTTTTTGAATTTTGATACCTGCCCTGAAACCAAAATGTCCTGACTCCCCTCTCCTGATCTGGTACGTTTTACTACCAGAACTTCCACCATTTTTTGGAAGTTCCGAATTCATTGTTATTTATTTTTAGATGAAAGATGCAGATCTGGTCTGTTAAATAATCGTAGACATCATCTTCCAGACAGGGATATTCTGCTTTCATTAGCTTTTTAACTGCATCCGTTATTCTTTTAATGTCATCATTATTGGTCTTCGTAAATGTAGTCAGGTTTTCTAAAATAAAATCCGCAAAAGCTTTATGGTTTTTTGAATAATTGGCATTTCCGTTTCTGTATGCTTCATCCTGCAAAATATCCAATCCGCGAAGCATCTCTCCTTCTATCGTTTCTGCTTCTCCTCTAACGGGGATTAAGTTTGTTCGGATATGGCGGACTATTTCCGGAAATCTATAATTTGTAGGAAAATCCGGCTGGACGGTGGAACTTTCGGTATACCCTGGGTTTAATTTTTCGCATTGCTCTACCAATAGCTTCAGGTCTTCAGGTGAACGCTTTAGCCAGTCTCTTGGGGCAACGCCAAACTTATTTTTTTGATCAAGATCAGCACCTAACATCATTATTTTTCCTATAACTTTTAAATGCTGCTGCCTGACTTCACCTTCCGTTCTCCACGGAAAACTCTGAATCGCCAAATAAGCAACAGAGCTTCCATTCTGATCTGTAGCGTTTACATCACCACCAAAGTCCAGCAATAGGTCGAGAGATCGAACCAACTTTTTCTGCTGTACCGCAATATGTAATGAATTATACCCCGATTTACAGTTCAGGTTCGGATCTGCTCCACGATTAAGAAAAAATAGCAGTATTTTCAGTCTTTCCTCTTCATTTTTTATTCCAAATGAAGTAAGAACATCCATGATGACAGGCGAAAATGAATCATCGTTGTAAGAATTGACATCAATCTGGTTTCCTTCAATAATCTTTTGAATGCTATCCATATCTGCATTGTCAATTGCAGATAATAAAGCGCGTTTGTATGGTTCCGGGATAAGCTGAATCATGATTTGTCGGTATTAATGTTACGGTATCTATACTCTTTCAAACCATGAACCAAAGCAATATGCTGGATAAACAGAAACCATGACCTGTCAGATTAAACGTTCAATTTAAAACATTGCAGAAGAACCAGATGATGCGAAGAGCCGATTTCGCTTTTACAATTTTGTGGAGATTCCTAATACTGGTTTGTTTCAACCAACTTTTTACCTGATTGAAAAATTAAAGTAGCGCAAGTTGATCTGTTTCAGTTTCTCACGATCGTTAAGTAAAATGACGAATCTTGAGCACACAATCCTCATTCAAATCAGTTCCTGTAACTAGGAATACTCCAAAACTAAGTATCATTGCAGATGGCTCATCATTGCTATTATCAGGTTATCTATGTTGTTGAATTGATCTCAGAACAAAATAATCCTTACATTAGAACTGAAAAAATCACTGTGACAGAGAATTGAATTTCCCTGAGGATGACACCATTTTTCTGAATGACGAACCAAAAGATAAGCTGTTTGAAAAGGATAAAATCAGCATTGATACCTTAACCAAAATACCTAAAAAATGAGCTACGACATTTCATTGTACAGAATCGAAACCAAAGAAAAACAAGAAGCCTACTAGCTTAGAACTCTGCACTGATGGATGATGAATCTATATTTACGGCTGTCAGATTAAACGTATGTGGATGCAATGATGTATTTTCGGCAAAACAGATGTTATGTAAACACACGGTGTAAAAAGCTAAAAGTCTGCGGTAATTCATCATTAATATAAAAACAATATGGAAACTCTTGAAAAATACGGCATTGTAGAAGCCGGAAAAGACTATATCCTGTTCGATTGCGAAAGTTTTGAAGAAGTTGAGGCTTATGTTGAATTGATTAAAAATTTATCATCCATCAGCAAAGGTATATTTTCACCTCAAAATCTCGCCGTTGAAAACGAGGGATGGACTGGCAACCGTGAACATTATATCGCTGAAATAAGTTTTGCATTAGGTAATGAAAAGTATCAGATCAGACTTTTATGTGAAGAATGGTTCGACTTCGACCTGATACTGGAACTGAATTATCTACTTTCGAAAAAAGGCATTGTGAAACAGTTTCTCCCAATCAGTACCGGCGATCAATCTCTGATTATAGTTTTTGGTGATGCAGTTCTTAAAGAAAAACTGGCAGGTGAAAATATCCTGGAAAACGCCGATCAACTGATTGTAAAGAAGCCATTAAACTTTAAATCGTTAAAAATCGTCTAAAGGGTTAGATGGGTACATCTTTAAGACACATCGACGATAACAAAACACAAGATTTAAACCCTAGTCCAACAGGCCAAAATGAATCAAAGCCGACTCAATACCATGATCATCCACATCATCCGTTACAAAATCTGCTGCTTCTTTAACATGATCTCCGGCATTTCCCATTGCAACTCCAGTTTTTACAAACTTCAGCATTGAAATATCGTTTCCTCCGTCTCCGAAAGCCATCGTTTCAGAAATATCGATATTAAAATGATCACAAAACTGCTGCACCCCGTTTTGCTTACTGATTCCTCCCGGGTTGACATCAGCAAATAAGGATGTCCATCGGGACGATAAAGAATTCGGCATCACTTCTTTCATAAAAGAATCTTCATATTCAGGGCCGATGAAAACGTTAGCCTGCAAAACATTTTCGAAATCAGGAATTTCTTTGCCGTATAATGGAGGAACAGGAAGGTTGACGTGCTCATATAACTCCAGCACTTCTGGAGATTCGTGGCTGATTCTCACTTTATCTTCATACATGAGTGAAAAGCTGACATTCGATTTCTCAGAAAACCTGATCAGGTTTTTGATATCCTCTGAATGAATGGTCTGACGGAACATCACTTCACCGTCCACTGTCATACAATATCCTCCATTGAAGGTAAGAAATCCATCAAACTCCAAATGCCTGATATGATGAAGATCATTGATGGAACGACCGGTCGCAACAATAACTTTTATTCCCTTTTTGCGCAGATTTTTTAAAGCCTTTTGAGCCGACTCAGGGATGGACTTGGTTTTTAAACTGAAAAGAGTACCGTCTATATCGAAAAAGACAGCTTTAACATTTGGTTTTTGTACGGCGTTCATAGTCAATAATTACAACATCATTTATACCCTAAAATTACAAACAAAAAATAGCAAATCTCCGCAAAACCTAATCTTTTTTAAATTTAATTAAATGACCTGAACTCCATAAAAACAACCCTATTCTGGCGTTCTCTGGCAAAATTCCAGACAAAGACGCTTGCTTGCTGCTTTTTGTGATCTGATTCTTCTGTTTTACCCGTATTTAAAATAAGGAAAAGCAGATATAAAAATGTCTTCGATCATCTAATTGGCCAAATCGTTATTTTCAATTTTTCTCCTTGTACTTTTAATCTCATCCCTAAGCTTTCCAAATTTATATGTGATATTGAAACTAAATGACCTGTAATAATCCCTGACATAATTATTCTGATAAAAATCAGTTCCGATTGTTTCCGTAACGGCTTTTCTGAATGTATTAAAAGGGTTATTAACGGATGCTGAAAATGACATTTGATTATTTAGAATACTTTTGCTGAAACTGAACGATGAGCCTGTAAAAGCATTGGTCGTGCTTTGAAGCCCGGCAGGCATTCTACTGTTCAATTCAAGATTTGAACTGGCATTCCAATGATTTTCAAACTGATAACTGGCTGAGAGATAAACATAGTATGTAAAAAGATTATTTTCAACTTCAATATTGTTGATTTTACCCTTGATAAAGAAGCAGGCCGCATTTCCGTTGACCCCAAAAGTAAGTTTCTTGGTAACAGGATAATTCAGGTTATAATCCAGACCGAGCCGGCTTACGTTGCTTGAATTTTCATAGGTGGTGTTGGTAATATTTGTCGTAGGATTATAGGTTGAAACTTTAAGGTCAGTTTTATTAGAAAATGAATACCCCAATCCAAGATTCAGACTGATCCTGTGGTTGTAGGAATAATTCGCCATCAGATCATTATTGATAACAGGCTTCAGGTAAGGATTTCCACTGACCTGGATATAAGGATTCGATTGATTGACAAATGGATTCAGACGGTTGATGCCCGGTCTTTTAATTCGCTGTGAAAATCCGAAGTTGATACCGTGATGTTCTTTCCAGTTTTTACTGATGGATATATTCGGAATCAGATTCAAGTAATTCTGATTAACCTGGGTATCGGTAGAAGTAAAATTGACATTCGTAACCGTGCTTTCCACTCTTAATCCCGTTTGGAAATTCCATTCTAAAAAACTGAACTTTGTGGTGACATAAGCTCCGTAAATATTTTGTTGGTTCGAAAATTCATCCGAATTTAGAAGGCTTTCCGGAACGGTTGTGTATTGACTGCTGTTCTTCCTGAGTATGGCTTTCATACCGGTTTCCAGATAGACTTTTTTAATGTTCTTTACGAAATCGACCTGAAAAGTATTTTCATTATTCTGATTATCATTATTCTGATTGAGAGTATTGGACATATTGTTCAATCTATTTTGAAAATCCGTAACACTGTTAATACCATAATCGTAACTATTGAACCTGTAAGACAACGTCAAAAGCTGGCTTTTATCATTCCTGAACCCCACCTGATAATTGAAAGAAGCCTCAAAACCTTTTCCGTTACCGTCTGAATTGCTGATAGAATTAATATTTTCTTTGAGATTATTTTGCTGGAAAAAACCTGAATTAAAATGGTCTTTTCCTGTGTTGTTGGCAATATTTGAACCCAGCTGAATGTTCAGCAGATCCAGACTGTCGATTTCATAGCTCGCATTAACATTGAAATAGCCTCCGTTTCCTTTGCCTGAAGTACTTCCATTCTGAAATAGATTATTGGATACGGTGTATTGGGAATTTTGATAACTGATCTCAGGACTGTTTTTAAGATAACCACCGCCATAAACAGAAATCCCAAATTTATTGCGTTGAAGATTCATTGAAAACCCAGCATTGTTTTCCTGCTTTGGAAACCTTGAGCTAAGATTGACGGATGCATTGTAACCATCCTTCATTTTCTTAGCTGTAATAATATTAATAAGCCCAGATACTCCTTCAGCATCATATTTTGAGGAAGGATTAGTTATGATCTCGATATTCTGAATCGTGTTGACAGGCATGCTTTTCAAAAAATCTTTGGGATTGCTCGTCAGAAGCTGTGTTTCTTTTCCATTGATCAGAATTTTAAAGTTGGTGTTTCCTTTGAAAAGGATGTTTTCGTCAGCATCCACAGACAGGTAAGGCATTTTTCTCATCATTTCCAGCAGATTCTTGGATTTGCTTTCCGGATCCAACTGCACATTGTAGACCAACCCATCAATTTTTGTTCTGATCAAAGGTTTCTTTCCTTCAATAACAACCTCCTGAATCGAAGTTTCCTGCTTTGATATAAGGGAATCTTTTACCTGTTCCTGAGCATTCAAACTGTTGAATAAAAAGATAAAAGATAGTACTGCTATTATTTTTGTTTTCATAATTATTATTTTAAAATTTGGGCATAAGTATCCTGAGAACAAGATTTTGTTCTTCAAAAAAGTGGAATGTTAAGATTGATTAAAGAGAAAAATTATTTCTTCTTACTTTTCATCAGGAAATAGTAGCTTAGGAAACCCAGTGAGACGAAGATAGTCATCACACCATAAGGAAGCGGCGAATCTTCATTATAAGGAAGAAATTCCAAAACGATTAAACCAATCCCTCCAAACAATAGGATGATCCCCCATTTCAGCATTTCAGATCCGAAGTCTGTCAGATTATTGAGGATAATGAACATCTTATCATCTATATTTTCTTTGTTCAGTATCTTCTTTTTAAGGTCATAATTTGTTAAGACTACGATTACAACTGAGATTGCAATTAATATTGCGATCATTACTATAAAGGGTGCAAGATGTTTCATTGTGGATGATTTAACCAATAGACAAATAAATGCATTTCAGGTTACAAAATTTTAAATATATTAGAAAATTGTAACCGATCTCCAATTCAGCTGTCTAATAGAATATGTTCGATGAAGACAAAGTCATTTCTGATATTTTAAAAGGCAATCTGAATACTTTTCAGATCGTTGTCAAACAGTATCAGAACCTGGTCTACTCTATTCTGAACAGGATGCTGACAAATGATGAGGATATCGAGGATATCGGTCAGGAAGTATTTATGAGGGTTTTCGAGAATCTGAGGTTATTTAAGAAAGAATCCAAATTATCAACCTGGATTGCCAGGATCACCTATAATATCGCCATTAATTATCTAAAAAAAGAAGTTAATAAAAAGTATGATAATTTGGATCACAGTATTGATTTTCAGTTTTCTTCAGAAACACCGGAATCTAGGCTGATCGGAAAAGAATTCGATGCCTACCTGAATAAACTGATCCGTGAACTTCCGTTGCAGTACAGAACGGTGATCACACTGTATCATCTGGATGAGCTGACTGTTCAGGAGGTTCAAAAAATTACAAAATTTCCTGAAGGAACCATAAAAGTATATCTGCTGCGGGCCAGAAAATTATTAAAAGAAAAATTACAGAAAGATGGATATCCCTAAAAAAAAGATCAGCAAAGATCAAAAAGAAAATACGGCCAATCAGCAAATTTCAGAAGTTGATTCAGAAATTTACGATTTTCTGGACAGCGAATTGGAAAAGGGAAACCCCAATGGATTTTCATCAGGATTTTCTAAGAATATCATCCGTAAAATTGAAACAAAACAACAGCGTAAGTTGAATATAAAGATGTATACCCTTATTTCAATTTTAGTATTAATAAGCATTTCTTTATTGATCAGTGTTCTCAATACAGAATTTATTTCAATGTTGTGTACTGTTTTTCTGCACTACAGATTTTTAAGTATTTTTTTTCTCGTTGCAGTTGTCTTAATACAGTTTGGTGAACGACTGATCAACGCCAGGAAAGGAATCAATTGATTACCTATAAAAATGTATGCTTTGTATCCATGTAATAAAAAGTCAACTCTGTTTGTCTCTATAGTATGAAAATCTACATATTGTTATTATTTATTTCATTACAGGTTTGCGCCCAGCAGACCAGGGCCCGTGTTGATGAAATCATTAACAGAGAAATGAAAGAACGGAAGATCCCGGGCCTGCAGATTGCCGTTGTACAAAATGGAAAAATTGTTTTAAGCCAATCCTATGGAGCTGCCAATCTGGAGTATTCTATTCCTGTTACCAATACAACCATTTTTCCGATCAACTCCAATACAAAGGTTTTCACCGGGGTTGCGGTGATGCAATTGGTTGAACAGGGTAAAATTAATTTGAATGATCCGATCAGTAAATATCTGGATCATCTTCCCGATGAATGGCAGAAGATCACTATTGACCAGCTCCTGACCCATATTTCAGGGTTGCCTGACATCCTGCAACTTCTTGATCCAGCCACGGGTAATATTGGACCATTGAAGAATGAATCAGCAATTTGGGAAAAATTGAGAACACTCCCTCTGGATTTTAAAGCAGGCGAACAATTCAGTTACAATCAAACCAACTATTATCTGTTGGGGAAAATTATTGAAAAAATCTCCAAAGAACCTTTTAGCGCCGATTTCAAAAAAAATCAGTTTCAGATCGCTCATCTTACCAATACGGTATTCGGAGATTCGAGGGACATTATTCCCAATTATTCGGCATCTTACCGCTATAACAATTTTTTCGATGGCAGAAAAGGAGAGGCAAAACTTACCAATACCTACACAGAATTTCCGGATTTCGTCCGGACCGGAGCTGGCCTCAACAGTACTGCTGAAGATATGGCGAACTGGTTCATCGCATTACAAGCCGGCCGTCTTTTCAAAAACCCGGCCACTTTAGAGATGATGTGGTCACCAGGTCAATTCAATAATGGAACACCGACCAACTGGGCAAGAGGCTGGGGAATTACAAAACCACGAAAAAACCACAGAGCAGTCGGAATGTCCGGCGGTAACAGATCTGTCATAATGGTATATCCTGATGATCATATGGCCATTATCGTATTAACCAACCTCGCAGGAAGCGCTCCCGAAGACTTTGTTGAAGAAATTGCAGGTTGCTATGATCCTGATATTGTGAAGGCAGATCCATTGACCTATTTAAGAAAAAATCTGAGAGAAATAGGATTCGGTAAAGTAATCGATTTTGTAAAAACAGAACGAAAAACAAATCCTTCATTTACTCCCAACGAATCTGAGCTGAACGATTGGGCCTACCGAATGATGGCCAATAAGCAAGAAAAAGAGGCTTTGGAAATTTTCAAGCTCAATGTTTACCTATTCCCGAAGAGCTGGAATGTATATGACAGTTATGGAGAAATTTTATTGAAGATGGAAGATAAAAACAAAGCCATTGAGATGTACAGAAGATCCATCCAATTAAATCCGGAAAATGAAAATGGAAAAAAAATACTTAAAAAACTGCTTTCGGAATAAGTCTAATCGTACAAATGGTGCTGAAATTATTGTATCGCCCGTTATTATTGGTCTCCGGAAGACAGGGCTTTTGTTTCACAGCAGGACCCGGTTCTTAATATAACGCTTTATCAGAAAATTTGAAATCCTGTATTTTAGGCAGCGGTCTTATTATAACTCTCTTTTTTCTTATTTTCAGTGGTTTGGCTGAACGTAATTTTTCATCAGTTTCGATCCTGACCCCTGTAACCAGATCAAATTGAGTTTCCGTGAATATTGTATTTTCATCGGTATATCCTTTTGTCGCATTGTTAGTGATCCTGGTAACATGAATCAATTCAAAATTACCATGGTTATATTTGAAATCGCAGGTTATATTTCCACCTTTGATTTCACTCCACATTTTTAGAGTTCCATCTTCAATCATAAAACTGGGAATCTGATAGCCATTGAATTTTCCTTTTTTCTCCACAGGATATTGCGGTTCTATGATCTTGGACGAAGATACTGCCAAAATTAATCTTCCATTAGGCTGAGACAGGAAAATCTGTACTTGTAATGGTCTTGTCTTATCAACGGTATCCATCTTAACCGTTACCCTATCCGCTTTTCCATCATTATTCAAATCACCAGATTCTTCCCTGACCAGATGGGTATAATTATTTTTGATCTTACTGTTTTGGGCTGGTAAACTCACCGGAACTGAAATAAAAAGGAATAAGGAGTACACGCAGATGATTTTCATTTCGTTTGATTTTGGCTGTTTTTTTTCATTTCACCTAAAAGTTGATCAAGAAAGCTTTGCTGTTGTACATCGTCCTTAAAAAAGCGCTGATAAATTACACTGCAATCCGAGATATCAGCAATATTTTTTACATTAAAGCTCCAGTCATCCGGATTTTTGACGAGAACTCCTAATTCCCCCTCACAACTTTGCCACATTTCCGAAAACCGGGTTTTCTTTTCATCACGTAATTGTCCAAAATCGGGGCTGACAGAATATCCCTTCATTTCAGGATTGGAAAATTTCATGATCATATACACAGGGACGCCGCCCCAATCGATCGTTTTCCCTTTCGGCAGCTCAATAACAATCAGTTTTTTTTCATCCATAATCCGGTCCTGCTGTCCTTTCCGGAAAAGCTGTTCCTCATAGGTCAGTTTCGTTCCTTTCGGCAATTTTAAATTTTTAACCGTCAAAGGCCCGGTGGTCATGAAATAAGGGTAATCAGGCGCCCTGCTTCCGTTCGGGTTTCCCATACTCCTCAACCCCTCCAGCATGAGCAGAACTCCAATCGCTAATGAAGCGATCAATGCTAATATTCCTATAATAATGTAATTTCTTTTTTTCATTAGTCTTCCAGATGTGTATTGGCAATGGTGATATTATTGAAATTCCCGACCGCAATCTCCTTATTTGCAATCAGGCTAATTTACTTTATTTTTTATGCTGAACCAGAATTATTTCAGGCTGTTGAACTTCTGAGGATTGGTATTAGAAATTTTACTTCGTTATGCAGCCATACAACCGGTGAATCCTTAATTTTTAGAATGCTGTCTGATACATGATCAGGGATTGGGTTTAATACTCTGCGCTTTTACATTAAAGAAGATTGTTATCAACTCCCATGGAACCTGAATGCCCTGATTCAGGAAGATGTTGCAATACTGCCGCTGGATCTTTTAATGCTAAAATCAAAACTTCAGAGCGCAGCTGAGAGGTGTGATGGACATAGCATTTTTTCTGTTAAGATCAACTCAACTTTTTGCTTAGCCCCCACTTTCTGTAACTGGTCCTCCATCCAGTTCATACAGCAATAAAAAAGGGACAGTCCTTACTAAAGACTGTCCCAAGTGACCCCGGAGGGATTCGAACCCCCAACCGTTGGAGCCGAAATCCAATATTCTATCCAGTTGAACTACGGAGCCATTTTTATGAGTAATGAGTAATTATTAATAAGTAATCCAATATTGCTCATTACTCATTACCCATTATTCATATCTAGAATGTAATCTTCACCCCTCCCAGTACCTGTGCACCTAAAACTTTATAGCCTTTGTACGTCTGGTACTTTGAGCTCAGAAGATTATTTCCGAGTGCAAAAATACTAAAATTTTTGTGAATTTTATACTCTGCGGAAAGATTTAAATCAGCATAACCGCCAACTTTATCATTCCGGTCTTCCGTAGACCTGAAGATCATCCCGGAAGGTGCCGCTGGAGTCTGAACCGCTTCTATGGCATAAGAATTTGTGGTTCTGTCACTTGCGAAAATTCCTTTGAAGCCTAATAAGAGTTTTTTATCCAGCATTGTATACTTGGCTCCTATGCTTGCGGTAAGCAAAGGAACGTTATAAATATCTTCATAATTTTTCAGATCGTACTTCTGAAATCGGATTTCTCCGTCTAAACTCAGGTTCGCCAGCGGAAAATACTGTACGCTTCCCTTGATATCACTCACATTTCCGTCGTCATAAACAGCTGAAAAAGTATTGGCAAAATTGTATGCTGAACGGTTCAGGGTATAATCATTATCGAACAGCCCGTTAGCCTGGAAGAACATCATATTTCTTATTTTTCCGTAGCCTGCGGAGAAATCGTATTTTACCGTTTCATCAAAATCCCCTCTTAAACCTGCATAGAAATGGTACTGGGTTTCCGTAGGCCTCAGATACTGGTCAGAAAGAATAAAAGGATTCTGCTGCAAAAGGTCTGAATAGGTATTGAGCTTCAGGCCGCCGTCTACTCCACCGTAAAACTTGAACTCCTGGGCTGCGGCCAGCTGGAATTCAGCCTGCGGGAACCAGTAGGCTTTGTTATTCTTCATCTGTTCAGCCATAAGGGCATTATTGTTCTTGGCATTCAGGAAGGTAAATGATGAACCGATCATCAGATAGGATTCGCCTTTTCTGAACGTTAATTTCGGTGTCAGGTTCGTGTTGAAAAAGCTGGATGAATTTTTATCCCTGATAGCAAAATCCGTTTTTACGGTTTCCAGGCCTACCCCAAGGTCCGCATTCATCACAATGCCGGATTTACCCAGCTCCACTGCGTGCTTTGAGAAATTAGCCAGAATAGAAACCTGGTTTTCCTGAGCATCGAAATGGTCTTTTAAAAAGGATGATTTTACCCGTACGTCATTAAGGATCTCATTGGAATAAAAATCATAGTATCCGTTCACCTTAAACTGATTGACTTTCTGCTTCAGGTCCACATCCGCAGAAGGCTGTAAGGCATAAATTCCATAATAATTATAGTTGTCCAGACCGTACTCCGCATTCAGATTGAATTTACCTTTATCGCCGTAGGAGTTCAGGAATGCCCCTATAGTAGCGGTGCTCTGCCCTGATTTCCAGTCATAATCTTTCTTAAGGCCGTTGGTAGAGAGCACGTGCACATCCCCTCCTACTTCCAGTTTATTTTCCAGGGTCTTGGAAATATTGGCATCCCCAAGGATTTTACCGTAATTCCCCATTCCGAACTGGAAATAATTGTTCTGGGCCGTAGCATCAAATTTAGGTGCCACATCTTCGCCCTGAATGGTTGAGGTCTTAAAGTCTGAAACCGTAGGAACATCTGTAATGGTATAGCGTACCGGGTTCTGGGATTTTTCTTCCGGCGGGTAGTTTTTAATCACTTCCACGGAAGTCTTCTTTTTCTCGATCTTCTTTACTTCCGGTTCCCTTTTTTTATTAAGAATCAGTTTCTCTTCCTTGATCTGGGAAAAGGCTGCTGATGAAACCCCTAAAAATATGATGGATAAAATTTGAATCTTTCTGTTCATTTCTTTGGTTGTATTAATGTATCATGTCAGATGCGCACTGCATATCATCTTAAATCTGGTGCTCTGCGTTCTGTATGGTACAGGGTACAATGTTACTTTTTAATCTGTTTTTTCACTTCCCGGGCTTCCGCTACGATATCAGGGAAATCCTTATAGTTTTCGATAATCTGGTCACAGGTATAACTGGCCTGGTAGTTGTCTTTAAGACCCAGATAATTTTTCGCCATCACCACCAGCGCCCTGGCTCCCCAATATTCTTCGGAAGCATAGTTATTGGCCAGCTTAAAGATGGTTTCATTGGAAGATTTAAATGCTTTTGCCTTATTCTGGTAATATGCTTTTGCATACAGTGATTCTGCTGCTACGGAAGTATTGGATGATTTTTCAAGCGCTGCATAAGCAGATTGTGCATCTTTATCTTTTCCGGCATTCATCAGGCTTCTGGCCTTAATAGCTTTAGCGGTTTCGATCACAGCTGCGGAATTTTTCGCATTTCCGATAACGGCATCCGCCAGCTTCTCTGCCTGGGAGAAATCTTTTTCCTCTGCATAGATTTTCATGAGCTCTACGTTGGCGTAATTCCTGATGCTCACATCTGAAGAATTCCTGATGCTTTCCAGTGACTTTTTGGCTTCAGCTGTATTTCCCTGGGCCATATAGATCTGGGCAAGACGGGTCTGCGCATCATCCTGGTAGTCGTTCTGGACACCTGCCACTTCCTGTAGGACCAGTAATGCCTTTGTACTGTCGCTGGTCTGGTAATAACTTTCGCCCAGCTCATATTTGGCCTGGTACAGTCCTTCTCCGGTTGGGTTTTGCGTCAGGTATTTTTCGTAATACTGGATGGCATTTTTGTAATCCTTCTTCGTGAAATACTGCTTGGCCGTAGACAGGTTGATCTCATCAATTTCAGAAGCGTCTACATTTACACCTAAGTTTCTAGCAAAGGTTTCGTAACCTGATACGTCACCGTTCTTAGTGAATATTGGTTTTGCTGCCTGCACAATTTTTTCTGCGTAGGCTGTATTCTTATACTGCTCTCCCAAAGCTCTCAGTTCGGAAAGTGCTTTATCATTCTGGTTCAGGTCGATATAATTCTGTGCCCTGTAGATTGATGCATTCGCTACCAGGTCACGGTCGGAGGATGTTTTGATCACCCTTCCGAAATAGTCATTGGAATTGGAGAAATCATCCTGCGCCGCATAAGCGGTACCGATTTCATATAATGCATCGTCATAATACTCGGAATCCGGATATTTTGACAACAGGTTTTTCAGGCTGTTGATTTTAGCCTGCGTATCGCCTTTGAAGCCCAGTGCCATCGATTTCTGGAACAGCGTATAGTCTGTAGCATCTTCGGTCTTATCGTAAATGGCAATAGCGTCATTCAGGTCATTATTGGCATAATAGATATCTGCCAGTCGGAGCTCTGCGTCATTTTTGAATTCAGGCTTCGGATTGTTCAGGTATTGCTTGAAATACGTCTGCGCCTGATCGAATTTCTTCGATTTAAAATAAGCATATCCCAGGTCATACGGCAGCTGCTGCTTTTCCGGGAAATTTTCATTCATCAGTTTTTCATAACGGGCAATCGCCGAAGGATAGTTTCCTTTCTGATAGTATACTTGGGCAAGCCAGTACAGGGCCTGGTTATAAAATTCTTTATTGATATTGAATTCAAGGCTTCTTAAAAAGTACTTCTCAGCCTCATCGTAATTGCCTTTGTTAAATTCTTCCGTACCCAAAAGATAGGACACTTCCTGATCGATCTTGTCGATGTCACGGGATGAATTCTGCAACCTGTCAATCGCATGCAGGGTTTCTTTATAGTTCCCGGAATACAGATAGGATTTCACCAGCATAGACCGCATTTCAGACAGGTTGGCTGCGTTCGGGTTCTGGGTAATATAATTCTGAATAACCGTTGAAGCACTTTCAAACGGGTTACCGATATCATAGCTTAACTTTGCATACTGCTCATGGGCCAGCCTTTTTACCTTGGCATCATAATCCATCTGGTAAGAAGATCGGAATGCCGAAAGGGCTTCCTGCTTTTTGTCTACGGCGAGGTAAGCATTTCCCAGCTGGTAATAAGCGTTCTGAGCCAAAGCGGAATTGCTGTTGATAAGCTGGTTATAATAGGAAACCGCTTCATCATACTTTTTAAGCTGCGCAGCCACAAAACCCATTTCATACAGGTCGTTCTCAGAAGGGTTCTGCTGAACGCTCAGGTAGTCTTTGAGGTGGGGATACGCTTCGGCATATTCATTTTTCATGAAGTAGCTTTCCCCGATGATCTTGTGGACCTCAGCTTTGTAGGATTCAGAAATATCTTCGTTCAGCAATGCGTTTCCTTCCTCAATCGCTTTGTCATAATCCTTATCATTATAGTACATCTGCACATAATACGGACGCACCAGTTTTGAATATTTCGGCTGGTCTTTGATGGAGTCAAAATAGCGGAAAGCCTGGTCATTCTGACGGTTGGAATAGTACAGGTGCCCAAGCATGTAAGCAATATCGCCTCTTTGGGATTCATCTGCAGATTTATAGGCTTCTTCCAGGGCATCGGTAGCCCCTTTGGAATCCCCCGTCATGAATTTGGCATAACCGAGTTTAAGAATATACTGCGTATTTTCTTCTTTAGATAACTGGTACTGGTTCACTTTGCCTAAAGTTTCCAGGGCCTTGTCAAAATCCTTTTTAGCCAGGTAATAATCTGCCAGCGGTAAATTCGCCTGGGCAAAGTAGGCTGAATTGGGATATTCCTTGATAAAGGCAGTCAGCCCTTCTTCCGCATGGTTTTTCTGAAGGATGACCCCAATTACCTGATCAAAAAACTGAGCAGCTTCTTTTTTGGACCTGGACAGATTCTGATTGTAGAAATATTGTCGCGCATATTCATACTGGGAAGCATTGTATATTTTGGTCTGGTAGAGGTTTTCGGCTAAGTTGAATCGGTAGTTTTCTCTTTGCGCAAAGTACTGAGACTGTTGCGCCCCGGCGATCCCGAAATAGAATACGGCAGCCGCTAGAAGTATTTTTTCTGATTTCATTCTTTTTTGAATAAAAAAATTAGTCTGTTATGTCAACGAAAGTATTGAAAACTTATTGTTTAAACAAGCGCAATGGAGGATTTAAAGGAAAAAAGGAGAAAATTTAGCTATTTTTTAACATACTTTTGCCGTGAATCATTACATTTGTTTTTTTCAAACAAAAACAGGTATTAATGGGTCATCTTTTTAAGAGAAAAGTTTATTCGGAGACCGATACATCCACTCATTTATCAAGGGTTCTGGGTGTTTGGGACATCGTCTTTTTCGGCATTGCAGCCATCATCGGAGCAGGGAGTTTCAGCAGTCTGGGAGAAGCTGTTTTCCGAGGAGGACCCGGAGTAATCCTGCTTTATCTGATCTGCGGTTTTGCCTGCGGATTTACAGCCCTCTGTTACGCAGAATTTGCCAGCAGGATCCCTACGGCAGGATCTGCCTATACCTATGCTTATGCCAGTTTCGGTGAGCTGATTGCCTGGATCATCGGCTGGGCACTGATTATGGAATATTCTTTCGGAAATATATATGTGGCCTTCTCCTGGTCGGATTACTTTACCAGCTTTCTGGAACGCATGGGCATGCACATCCCGGATTATATGACCTGCAGCTATACCGAAGCCAAGAAGGCATTTATGAACGGCTCCGAAAACCAGGAATTGATTAATGCCTGGAAGACCGCACCGCTGATCGGGAGCCTGAAATTCATTGTGGATATTCCTGCACTGGTTATTAACGGTCTGATTACCTGGCTGTGTTACGTAGGAGTAAAAGAGAGCAAAAATTTCAACAATGTCCTGGTGATCCTGAAACTTGCCGTGATTATTCTTGTCGTACTGGTAGGTTTCGCCTACATCAACACCGATAACTGGACACCGGTAAATCCGCAGACCCATGTGGAATCCTTCATGCCGAACGGCTTTGCAGGCGTCATGAGTGCCGTTTCCGGAGTGTTTTTCGCCTATATCGGTTTCGATGCGCTGAGCGTACTCTCGGAAGAGACCAAAGACCCCCAGAAAACCCTTCCGAAAGGAATGATTATCTCTCTTGTTTTATGTACTGTCATTTATATTGCCCTCACTCTGGTATTAACAGGAATGGTTGATTACAGGAAGTTTGACGGTGTAGGTGATCCCCTGTCCTTCATTTTTGAACAAGGAAATGCCAATGTAGCATGGATGGAGCTGACCGTTTCATTTGTTGCGATTGTTGCCATTACTACCGTATTGCTGGTATTCCAGATGGGACAGCCGAGAATCTGGTATGTGATGAGCCGTGACGGACTGATGCCTAAGAAATTCCAGACCGTGCATCCTAAATATAAAACACCTTCCTTCGCAACAATCATTACGGGAATTGTTGTTGGAGTACCGATATTGTTTACCGATAAAAGCTTTATCCTTGACTTTACCAGTATCGGAACCATATTCGCTTTTGTACTGGTGTGTGCGGGTGTGCTGATGCTGCCTGCGAAACAGAAGATCAAAGGCCGGTTCCATCTTCCGTACATCAACGGCAGGTTTCTATTTCCGGTGATCTTTATCGGCGGGCTGATTGGCTTTTATATCCTGCAGCCATCTTTCTTTGAAAACCTGATGGACTGGAAAGATCCTGCTGAAGGCGAATTCAGGGCCTCGATATTTTTCTTTATCCTGATCAACCTGGTGCTGTGTGTCATTGCATTTGTAAAAAAACTTTCGTTAATTCCTCTGATCGGCTTAAGTTCATGCCTGTACCTCCTGACAGGGATGAGCCATGACAACTGGTTCTGGTTCGGGCTTTGGTTTGCCATTGGGTTGGTTATTTATTTCTGCTACGGATACCGGAACAGTAAACTGGGCAAGCAGTCTTAAAAGCCATCGTTACCGATGGGTATGCAGCGGTATTTTTATTGAACTGATTCGTCTTTTGGCTGACTTATTGCACTGGTAGTTCATAATTATAATACTAGTGTCATGTCCGCAAGAATACAAACCTATAAAGAGTTTTACCAGTTTTACCTCTCTGAGCACCATAAAACCGGTACCAGGATATTCCATTTTATCGGAATACTGCTGGTTTTCTTTGTGATCGCTTATGTCATCAGCTCAGGAAAAGAGCGGTTTTTATGGTATGTCCCGATTTTCGGATACGGGTTTGCATGGTTCAGCCACGCAGTTATTGAGAGAAACAGACCTGCTACATTTAAATATCCTGTCTGGTCCCTGATTTCAGATTTCAGGTTGTTTTTTGAACTGCTGATCGGAAAACAGAAATTCAATGCCGGTCACGAAATCCCAAAAGATACGGTAAGGCATGTTGAAGCCTATGCTGATTAAGACGCATTACATTAATAAATATAAGATATTCCGGTTTTGCTTTGCAAACCCGGAATATTTGTTTAAAAGCATTTTTTCATCGGACATTTAAGCTGGCATAGTAACTTCTGTTGCAAATACAGGCCAATTAATACCGCTCCTTTATGCGCCTATGCAGGTTAGCAGTATCCTTAACCAATCTCAAAAGAACATAGAAGGCTGACCAACAGGCCAGCCTTGTGTATTATATGCTATAGGATTAACGCCTTATCAAATCTATAGCTTACTTAAAACGCTTTTTAAAATTGAACTTCAGCATATTCATGAATCCGGGTTCGATAATATCCAGCCCTAATCCGAAATTACTGTCTGCTACCGTATGGTGGGCTTTTCTGAATTCTTCGAAATCTTCGGCAGGAATTTCAACATTAACCAGCGGCTGGTATTCTATGAATACGGTACCGCCGTTCTTACTGATGTTTTTGCGGCTGGTATACGTGAAATACGGGTTATTGATATTGCTTTCCTGTACGGTATATTTTTCTTCCGTATCAATCTTCTGATCTGTAGAGAGATGGACTTCATACTTTTCACTATCGAAATTATGCCAGAACAGGAAATCCTTATGCGTATAATCCCTGACGGTGGATTTAGTTACACTCCGGTCAAAGTACATCAGAAAACGGTTGTTCTGCGCATCGGTAAAATAAGGGTTATCGATGGTTGCGGTATACCGGATCTTCAGTTCGTTCTGTACTTTATCGTCACTGACGATATCGATTGCAGCATCACGAAAAATACCTCTTACATCTGTCCCGTTGCGGTCACCGGAGTAATTGAGGGTATAAAACAGGGAGTTATTCCAGGAATCAATGATTTCCCTTTTATTGGTGTGCTTGAAATACCTTCTTAAGCTATTGGCGCGGTTTCCCCTGTAAATAGTATCCATTTTTAATGTTCCCGTATTGCCCTGAACGCTGAAATCCACTTTTTCATCAATGCTGTAATACGGGAAACGGTAAGAGTTCCTCTGCTGAAGCTCCAGTCCGGGTTTCACTTCCAGATAATACAGGAAGTAAATAAACCCTCTTTTTTCAATCCTTCCGAATTCATCCCGCATCGTCGCATCCACAAAATAATCTTCCCCTTTATAGCTGATTTTATTGATGACATGATTGAAGGAAAGCAGGGACGGCAGGTAATATTTCATATAGTAGTCTACCCGGAAATTTACCAGGACAACGGATGATTCCACACCGATGTAATCAAGAATTACCTTAAGAAGCACGGATTTGGCCTTGCAGTCGCCCTGTTTGTTCTGATACGTAATAGCAGGATCCTGCGGCCGGTGCCCATTCATTTCATCGGCATTGAAGATATAATAGATGTTGTTCTGTACATATTCGATGGCAAACTGCAGCTTTTCATCCAGGTCAATGATGGCATCCAGTTTCTGTACAAGATCCGGAGCAAATGCTTCCAGGGATGCCGTATCAAAAATGTCCTGGTAAATGCCGGCAATATAACCTGACAGGTCTTTCCACGAACTTTCCGTCGCAAAATCAATAAATGGAAAAATTTCCCTTCCTGAATCTACCGTATTGATGTAATCCTTTTCCTCAAAGGTAAAACGAGCTCCTTTTTCGAGCCGGTTAAGTTCAGGCTCGGCGACCTGGCCCTGTTCATCCCGGAAGAACATTTTTTTATAGGCTACCGGTTCTTCACGTTCATTAATGAAGGTAAATGTATAACTTCCATATCCCCAATAATTGTCCGGACTTACCCAAACGTATTTTGAGAACTTTTTACGCATAAAATCACGTTCTGTGAATACCTTGACCCTTGAGTCTTCGAGGATCAGGATATCATACAGCCTGAGGTCCCTGATGGTAACATTGATTTTTTTATTGCTGCTCAGGATTCCCCCGCTGCTTTCATTCTCGCTGTCCAGGACCTTGATCTTCGTGTCCGGGATCTTATCGATCAGAACTCCGTCCCTGAGTACGCTGATCCTGTGGATCTGGTATACTTCGTTTTCCTCTACCACGATCTCCATCACCGAAGCCCTTTCAAGGTTGGACGGTTCATTCAGCGTATAGGCCATGCAGCTGTATTCACTGTTCTCCTGATTGGTGGTATAGTGAATCCTGTTGAGGAAATAGCAGTAATCCCTACCTTCACCCATCTGCTTCTGCGCAAAGTCAGAATCTCTGATCGCCGCTAGAATTTCCTGATCTTCCATACTTCGCGCCCACACTGCAGGTTTCACAATGCTGTAATTTTCCGCCACCATTTGATTTTCCATAATAGTTGATTCTTGTTGATGTTGATTTTAAACTATTAAATTACTTAATAAAAAAATACAAACCAAATACCAACTGCGGTATCTTATGAAAAACTGATGATCATCATGGCCAAAATTATCATCCGGACCGTTTCAATTGATATATGTACAAATCAGTTTCAGATATGGGCGGGGAAAGGGTCGTCAAACGCCCTATCCTGCTCAAACAGGTACTTTTCATCCTCTCGCAACAGGCAGTTTTCCAGATCGGCAATGATTTTTTGCGGGTTCAGATCCTGGCCGATGAATACCATTTCATTCTGCCGGTCGCCCCAGTCTTTGTCCCACCTGCTTTCTATGAATTCCTGATTTTCTGCGAAAGAAGCATACCTGGCGCGTTGGCTCATCGGCATGCTGCACCACCATACGCCTGCTTTCTCCAGCCGGAAAGACCCGCCTGCCTGCGAAAAGTTCAAGGCATCCTCCGGCCTGGAAGCCAGCCAGAAAAGCCCTTTAGCCCGGATGACTCCTGTAGGATACTCACTTTTCAGGTAGTTCCAGAAACGCATGGGATGGAACGGCTTTTTATGCCTGAATACAAAAGACCCTATTCCGTATTCCTCGGTTTCGGGTGTGTGATGGTCTTGCCGGAGTTCTTTTTGCCAGCCGGCCGAATGCTGTGCCGTTTCAAAATCGAACAGCCCCGTATTCAGGATTTCTTTCGGGTCTATCTTTCCGAATTCTGATTTGATGAATCTTGCACCCGGATTGAGCTTCCTGAGGGCAGCCTTAAGGAAATCCACCGTTTCTCCGTTCACCAGATCGGTTTTATTAAGGATGATCACATTGGCAAACTCCACCTGGTCGGTCAGCAGGTTGACAATGGTCCTGTAATCCCCTTCCATATCAGTCAGGTCGCGGTCCATCAACAACTCATCCGAACCGAAATCCTTAAAGAAATTCAGGCAGTCGACTACCGTTACCATGGTATCGATATAACTGAACTTTGACAGGTCGATCCCACTCTCATCATCGATATACGAAAATGTCTGGGCAATCGGAACAGGTTCAGCGATTCCGGTTCCTTCAATCAGCAGATAATCAAAACGGTTTTCACGGGCCAGGCGCTCTACTTCCAGCAGCAGATCGTCCCGAAGCGTACAGCAGATGCAGCCATTGCTCATCTCCACAAGCTTTTCTTCTGTCCTTGATAGCGAATTCTCATTTTTAACGAGTCGTGCATCAATGTTCACTTCGCTCATATCATTGACGATAACGGCGACTTTCAGGTTGTCCTTATTATGGAGGACATGATTGAGCAGGGTTGTTTTTCCGGCCCCCAGGAAACCGCTCAGTACGGTTACAGGAATTCTTTTTTGCATTTTTGAGGTTGATTTTCTATTTAACAATGACTGACTGATCAAAGACACAGGAAGAATTCAGGATATCCAGATCCATTTTGTCCGAACTCTTAAGCATCCTGACCAGGCCAATTCATGGCAAAAATAAAAATTAATCTTCTTTAATGCAACAAAGTTGCAATAAAATTAATATATTAAAATGAGCTTCTATCAGATAGAAAAATTATATCTGAATGATGTTTTGGTAAATAAAGAAAGAATTGTACGCACTAACGAAAGAATTTTCGAAGGCGAAGGCAAAAGTAAGGTCATAATCCGGTTCCGGTATATTGAACCGGACTATCCCTTTTTCTATCAATGAAAGGTGCTTGTCTGTTTTACCGCTTTCCAGGATCAGCGCTTTTCGCGGAACTCAGCCCTACGCAGCTGTGGGCAGAACAAAAGACAATCTTGCTCGGAAATATCCGTCAGTTCCCTGAAGTGATGCTGAATAGCGGTTATATGTACGTCATACTCTATGATAATGGTGCAGATTGTATCGTTCTAAAGTTCAGTTCTTCCTCATTATTATAAATAGCAGAATTCCGTATTATTTTTCATGATCTTTTTTCTCCGGTGCAGGATAGTTTCCTTTGCTGGCCTCTCCAACTGTGGTAGCAGTAGTCATCGCCACGACCAGGTCATTCAGCATATTGCTGGCTGCTGTCGGTGAATTCGGAAGCAGCACCAGGTTGCTTCGGCTGCTCGCACCCACTGCCTGTAAGGTATCATAATGCTGTGTAACTAGGATTAATGCAGAGGCTTCATGTGAATTGATATTGACGCTGTTCAGTACGCGTACGGATTCTTCAAGACCTCTGGCAATTTCCCGGCGCTGATCTGCAATCCCCTGCCCCTGAAGTTTTTTGGATTCAGCCTCCGCCCTTGCGACGGCTACAATCCTGATTCTTTGGGCTTCAGACTCATATTCTGCGGCTGTTTTTTCCCTTTCCGCAGCATTGATCCTGTTCATAGCATGTTTTACCTGCTCATCAGGATCAATATCCGTTACCAGGGCTTTAATGATATCATACCCATAACTCTGCATGGCATCCTGCAGCTCGCTTTTCACGGCAATGGCTATATCATCTTTCCTGACAAAAACATCATCCAGCTTTGTTTTCGGGACTTCAGCACGTACTACATCAAAAACATAGGAAGTGATCTGGTTTTCAGGATTTTCAAGACGGTAAAAGGCATCTTTAACATTTTCCCGGATCACCTGATACTGGACGGAAACTTTCATTTTGATGAAAACATTGTCCAGTGTTTTGGTATCAATAATGACATCAAGCTGCTGGATCCTAAGGTTTAGCCTTTTGGCGATCTGGTCAATGATCGGGATTTTAAGGTGAAGGCCGGAATGCATTACGGCCCGGAATTTTCCGAAACGCTCCACAATGGCTGCCGTTTCCTGCTTTACCACGAAAAAGGAAGCAAAGAAAATAATGAGTCCGAAGAAAAAAACGGGTACTAAAAGGTAAGTCATAGTTTAGATTTTGGATTAAAATATTGTATGCTCCCTAAAGATACCCATTTTATTTTAAAACTTAGACCGTCATCCCGATATCGATCCCTTTGATTTTCCGGTACAGGTCGGTAGCATAATTATCGGTCATGCCGGAAACAAAATCGACCACTCCAAGCACCTTCTGGTAATCCGTGCCTTCCTGGTAAATAAATTGTTTCGGAATCAGCTTCAGGGCTTTTGTATCATAGGACTTCAGCTGGTGTGCAGGCTTAACGATTGACGGGATAAAATGATCCAGCAGTTCATACATAACATTATAGCCGGCATTCTCAATTTCCACCACTGCTTTGTGGTTGTAAATCTTTTCAATGGAAAAGCTTTCAATGTCTTTCAGGCTGTTGTTCTCACATTTATACATATCCAGCAGGGCTTTATCCAGTGTTCCGGACAGGATCGCATCAAAGTTCTGTTTATAGCTTTCAATGGATTTGTTAATCAGTGCATTGATGACTTTTGCACGCAGATAGGAAATCTGTTCATTCTCATTGGAAATGGAGCTCAGCTTGCGCTCTATTCTTGCTGCATCATCCGTTTCAGACTTCACCAGTTCAAAAAACAGGTTTTTACAGTCGGCGGTAGAAACGATACCCAGGCGATGGGCATCTTCCATATCTATAATATTATAACAGATATCATCTGCCGCTTCCACCAGCCATACAAAAGGATGCCTTTTAAAAATGTAGGGTTCTTCATTTTCAGTGATGAGATGAACGGCTTTGGCTATCTCGAGGAATATCTCTTTTTCATTCTGGAAAAACCCGAATTTTTTCCTGTGCAGGATCTTTTTGTCCCTTGCCACTGCCTCGCAGGGATATTTGGCAATACTGGCCAGTGTGGCAAAAGTCAGCTGGATCCCGCCGGCATCTTTACCCTGCTGCTGCTGTCCCAGCACCCTGATCGCATTGGCATTCCCTTCGAAATTCACCAGATCTGCCCATTCTTTCTCTGAAAACAAAGGCTTCAGGCTGTTTTCATTGCGTTCAAAATAACTCGCAATCGCATCTTCACCGGAATGCCCGAATGCAGGATTGCCCACATCATGGCAAAGGCACCCCGCAGCGATGACGTTCCCTAAATTATGAAGGTAAAAGCTTTTGGATTCTTCGGTAAGCTCAGAAGCATAATGTTCAGTGATGAATTCCCCGATCACACTTCCCAGGCTCCTCCCCACGGAAGACACCTCCAGTGAATGGGTAAGGCGGTTATGCACAAAGACACTCCCCGGTAACGGGAATACCTGCGTTTTGTTCTGCAGCCTCCTGAAAGGGGATGAAAAAATGATCCTGTCAAAATCCCTCTGAAAGTCTGTTCGGGATGCTTTCGTATGCGGATTATTGCCGGTGCGCTGATTGGTGAAAATCTGGTTTAAATTCATCATTGTTCAAAAATACTTTAAATTTTATTGTTACGGAATACTATTTGACTATTTGTAGAAAAACCAGATCATGCCCGAAGGTCCTACCATACTATTAATGAAAGAATGCCTGCAGCCCTTTAAAGGTAAAACCGTTACCGATGCGGGCGGCGATGCAAAATTTGATAAAGAGCCCTTAACAGGGCAGACTTTACAGGATATCAGAACATTCGGGAAGCAGACCTACCTTGTATTTGATATCATGGTCGTGAGGATCCACCTGCTGATGTTCGGTTCATTCAGCATCGATGAGCAGATCCGGCCTGATGCACGCCTGAGGCTGTCTTTATTTTTCGGGAAAGATTCCATGTACTTTTATACCTGCTCCGTAAAATTGGTCGATCCGGAATTTCTGGATACGATAGACTGGGAAGCGGATGTAATGAGCGATTCATGGAATCCTGCAAAGACCAAAAAGAAACTGAAGTCCAATCCGGACATGATGGTCTGTGATGCGCTGATGGATCAGGACATTTTTTCAGGCGTAGGCAACATCATTAAGAATGAAGTATTGTTCCGCATCGGTGTACAGCCTGAAAGCCTGCTGGGAAAGATGCCTGATAAAAAACTGAAAGAACTGATGGAAGAGGCCCGGAACTATAGCTTTGATTTCCTTCGCTGGAAAAGGGATTCTGTCCTGAAACAGCATTGGCTCGCGCATACCAAGAAAACCTGTCTGATCTGCGGCGGAAAAATGATCAATAAACAGACCGGTTTAGGAAAGAGAAGGAGTTTCTACTGTGAGAAAGATCAGAAGCTTTATCATTGAATCTCCATCTGATGTATCAGTTGTATAGTACTTTATATTTCACTTCATAATTAACCGTTTACAAAATCAGATCAGCACAATATATCTGGTCTATATATCAGTGTGTTCCCATTTTTGAAAACAGATGAATGATGATCACGCCGATAATAATCAGCGCCATTCCTATAATGGCAGGCCAGTCGGGAATTTGCTTGAATGCAATAATTCCGATAACGGTAATCGCTATAATACCCACTCCTGACCAGATGGCATATGTAATTCCCACCGGAATATGCCTGAGCGTAATGCTCAGGAAATAAAATGCTGCAGAATAGCCGACAATCGTTACTACAGAAGGCAGCAGCCTGGTAAACTCTTCCGATTTCTTAAGAAATGTTGTGGCTACAATCTCGCACACAATAGCCAGCAACAGATATACATAACTTTTTCCCATATCAGTTTTTCTTACTGACAAAAATAAGCAATTCCGACAGCAAATCCTGTCATAATGCGTCTGACGGCCATTTTTGCACCTTTATTACCGTTTACTGTCAGGCAAAGAACAATAAATTTTGTTCATATGAAACCTAAAACATGATTTTTATCAACCTATAACGATGTAATTTATTGAAATCTGCCGGATTTGAGATTTATCAATTATCAAACAGAGTCTGTGAAAGTTTTAACAGATCAATAATTTTTTACAGATAAGACAATAAAAGTATATATAATTTCTTAATAATACATTAAATTAATGTAAACAAAATGCAGTGCATATTAACATTAATATAGCGTAATAAACTGATATACATCAGCATTATACGTTTTGGCATCCCATTTGAAAGTTGTAGTTTTGTCATTGAAAAAATGATAAAAAAAAGTCAAATAATTAAAAATTAATCAAAATGATCACTTACATCGGAATCGCAACTTGTTTAGTAGTTTTTGCTTCTTATTTTACTACCGTAAGAAGAGAAAGAAACTAGTGAGCTGCTCTTGAGCCTTCTTAAGAGCCTCCCATATGAAATTATATTGTTAATGTTTTAGCCTTTACGGAGGCTGCTCTTTTACTCAGGGAGTAAAAGAGCATACAAAACATTGCAAAAGACCCATACAGAACAATTTTAATTTTTATAGCCGTAAGGTCGGATCTCAGGTCCGGCTTTTTTTATTTCCCCTTATCTTTGTACACCAATTTATTTTTACTTAATGAACCTGTACAATCTTATCATCCAGGACAAGGAAGAGATCGCATTAGATGAAGTATTCCTCAGTGAAGGCAATCATCATCAGTTCCGGCAGCTGATCAAGGAACACACCTATATCAATGAGCTCCGGGAATACGGGCTCCCTGTCAACACCAAGGTACTCCTGGAAGGAAGTTCGGGCTGCGGGAAGACGATGACGGCAAAAGCGATTGCCCATGCCCTGGGAAAAAACATTATTATCCTTAACCTGAGCAATATTGTTTCCTCCAGGATCGGTGAAACTTCCCAGAATATTAAAATGATTTTTGACAAAGCAGCACGGGAAAGGTCTGTCCTGTTCCTCGATGAACTGGACCAGATCGGGAAAGCAAGGGGAAGTGATGATAAAGATGTCGGCGAAATGAGGCGGCTGGTCAATACACTGCTTCAGCTGATCGATTATTATCCGGACAATGCCCTGCTGATCTGTGCGACCAACCACGCTGAGATCATAGATACCGCCCTGCTGAGGCGCTTTCAGCTTAAAATCAGGTATGAACTGCCATCAGAAGCATTTCTGGACCGTTATTATGATCACCTCCTTACGCGATTTCCGGAAGACCTCAGAGCTGTAGACCGTACATACGGTATTTCTTTCGCTGAAGCTAAAGATTACGCGCTGACCATGGTTAAAGGCAACCTGATCCGGAAGCTGGAAGAAAATACAAAGGGTTAGTTCCGCTATTTTTCTGAGATTCTGATCGATCGGGATATTTTTTTGGTTTAAAACTTTCATATAGGGTCTGGTCAGGTGATCTTTAGGCAGCTACAAGCCTGCATTTATCTGTATTCCTACTTTTTATATCCGTACTTTTACGGCTGTTTATACCAATTGAAATGAAGACATTACTAAAATATTTGAGGCCCCATCAATGGCTGCTGATCTTATCCTTACTTTTGGCAACCGTGAACCAGGTATTTTCCCTGTTTGGCCCTGCCATTACCGGAAAGATCCTGGATCAGCTGGTGACGCATCCTAACTTTTTCGATAAGGAAAAAACTCTCCCCAGAAGCCTGAATGATTACCTGTACGGTACGGATATCTACCACGGTGTATTTTATTTCCTGGGGCTTCTGATTGCCACAGCCATGGTCAGCAGGATTGCCAAAGCCTTTCAGGATTATGTGGTGAATGTGATTACCCAGAAATTCGGGGCCAGCATCTTCACAGACGGGCTCAAGCATTCAATGGCACTTCCCTATCAGGAATTTGAGGATCAGCGAAGCGGGGAAACGCTTTCCGTACTGACTAAAGTAAGGGAAGACGGTGTAAAATTCATCACCAATTTCATCAATATCTTTTTCGGGATCCTGGTAAGCATCATCTTTGTCTCTATTTATGCCATCCGCCTGCACTGGTCAATTATGCCGGTCTATGTGGTAGGGATTTTCCTGATTGCCTTTATCACCAACCTGCTGAGCAAGAGGATCAAGAACATCCAGAAGACCATAGTTTCTGAAACCACCGCGCTTGCCGGAAGCACCACTGAGAGTCTGCGGAACATAGAAATCGTAAAAAGTTTAGGGCTGACCCAGCAGGAGATCAGGCGGCTGAACAATAATACCTACAAAATCCTCGGTCTTGAACTGAGGAAAGTAAAAAGCATCCGGTCTTTGAGTTTCATCCAGGGAACCATGGTGAATTTCCTGCAACAGCTGATCACCCTGACTTTGCTGCTTCTGATTTTCAAAAACATCGTAACGCCGGGAGAATACCTGTCGCTGATGTTTTACGGTTTCTTTATTTTCGGGCCGATGCAGGAAATCGGGAATATCATTATTTCTTACCGTGAAGCAGAGGCATCGCTGAATAATTTCGACCGCCTCATGAAGAAAGACGTAGAGGAAAAACCGCTTACCCCAGAGAGGATCGGAGCGATCAGCGAACTTGAATTCAAAGGAGTTTCTTTTCAGCACCAGACAGCATCCTATAAAGCCCTGAATGCCATCTCCTTTAACGTAAAGAACGGTGAGACTATAGCATTCGTAGGGCCGAGCGGCTCCGGAAAAAGCACTCTGGTCAAGTTGCTGGTGGGGCTGTACCGGCCTAAAGAGGGGGCCATTTTCTATAATCATATCAACGGCAATGCATTTGATTTCGATGAACTGAGAAACCAGATCGGTTTTGTTACCCAGGATACCCAGCTTTTCGCGGGGACAATCAAGGAGAACCTGCTATTCGTTAATCCGGATGCTACAGAAGCAGATCTTCAACTGGCCCTGGAACGGTCCAGCAGTACTGCGCTTATTGAAAGGGCTGAGAAAGGCATTGATACGGTTATCGGAGAAGGAGGACTGAAACTGAGTGGAGGCGAAAAGCAGAGGATTGCTATTGCCAGGGCACTGCTCAGAAAGCCACATCTCCTTATTTTTGATGAAGCTACTTCTGCCCTGGACAGTATCACCGAAGAAGCTATTACCTCTACCATCAAAGACATCTCCCGGGAAAAAGACCAGATCACCGTGCTGATTGCCCACCGCCTCAGTACCGTTATGCATGCAGACCGGATCTATGTGCTTGAACGCGGGCAGATTATTGAAACGGGATCCCATGAAAACCTGCTGGCTTTAAACGGGCTGTATTATGCCATGTGGCGGCAGCAGATCGGGGAACGGAAGACTTCAGGTCCGGGTGCTGATCAAACTGTGACACTGTAACTTGAAATTAAAAATATTGCAAACGCCGGACAATACGTCCGGCGTTTGCAATATTTATGCATCATCACTGATCATCAGCTTTTGTTTTCTACCATTCTTTTCCATCGGGAAACCGTATTCCTGCTGAGCCTGAAGTGGGCTGCAAGCTGCCTGTTGTTAAACCCGGATTCTTTCTGAAACTGCAGAATCTCCCTGATGGCTTTTAAATCATAGGCCTTGAGTTTCTGGTTATTCCTTACCTGTTCGGTATCCGTTTTTTCTGAGAGGATTTCATCCAGCCGGATGACATCCATAATCTGTATCTGCTTTTTGCTTAAAATAGGCTGGCAAAGCTGTTCTTTATCAGGATATTTCAAAGCGATCATATCACGATAGATCTTCTTGTAGTCAGGTGTATTTTTCATCCTCTGTACCATATTATTTGTTTTTACTGATCCATTTGTACAATGTGGTTTTGGGAATTTTGTACTCCTGTATCACCTGATTAGGCGTCTTTTTTCCGGTCTGAAGCTGATCATCTGCTGGGTGTAAATGTTCTTCCTGAACACGGGCAGACCCGACTCTTCACTGTTGCGCGAATCATTTTTCTTTTTATCGGCTCCGGATGGCGGAGCATACAGGATAAGGTGTTGGCTGTACAGCCTGAAGAAATCATATTCCAGAAGCTTGCTCCAGCGGAGCAGTATCCCGGTTTCCAGATCCGGGGAATCGTACATTGCTAAAATTTCCGCCTCTGTCTTTTTAAGGAAATTCATGATCCTGGGCATCTCTATACCACTTTCACGGACTTTCCTCACGATCAGCTTGCCGATGTGAATGTCTTTGAACATCATTTGTGTTTTTAATGTTTAGGGATGCAAGTTAACATTTTGGCCGGCAAAACGAAAATTTTCCGGTATGATTTTACTCTTATCGTACCATCCCTACATGACCATTTTTATCTGTCCGCACGACCCAGAAATCGAATCCGCCATGTTTATTGGTTCCTGCCTGATTGCCGGTATTGAACGATCCTTCCGCAGAAAAGCCTCCGAACAGATAGCCATCAGGCGTTTCGGAAATGCTGTACAGGAAATCATCGGCAGCGCCTCCATACCTCTTCTGCCACTGGATGGCTCCTGAATTATCTGTCTTCAACACCCAGTAATCGTTGCCGCCGTATCCGGGAGAGCCGGCCTGAAGGCCTGTGTTGGCCGAGTTGGCATCAGAGAATCCTCCGATCATATAGCCGCCGTCTGAAGTCTGCCGGATCGCATAACAATAATTAGTAGATGCACCTCCATACCTTTTCTGCCACTGGATATCGCCGGTACTGCTGATTTTAACAATCCAGTAGTCAGTATTTCCATATGGTGTAATACCGGACTGGTCACCAGACAAGCCAAGACCATAAGATGAATGCCCTGCCATGATATAACCGCCATCACTGGTTTGTCTGGCATCGTTCAGATTATCATCACCCATAGATCCATAATTTCTCTGCCATTGTATCGCTCCGGCATTATTAACCTTTACCAGCCAATAATCCATATTGCCGTTGGTGTTTAGCCCGGACTGATTACCTCCTGCTACATTAGAATTTCCACCTATAACGTATCCTCCGTCCTGTGTTTGCTTTACAGAATACAGATAATCGTCGTTATTGCCTCCATACCTTTTTTGCCATTGAATGGCTCCTGATGCATCAGTTTTCAGTAACCAGTAATCATATCCTCCGTAATTGGTGCTTCCTGCCTGGTCTCCCGTATTCGCTGAGGCTGCCACGGAATACCCCCCGATGAAAAACCCTCCGTCAGCAGTCTGGACAAGGGAATTAGCACCATTCACTATATCATCCCCTGCTCCGCCATACCTTTTCTGCCACTGAATATTGCCTGAAGCATCGGTTTTAATGAGCCAGTAATCTATTCCCCCTTTTCCTGCAGTTGCGGCCTGGTCTCCGGTAGATGCAGAACTGGCGTCTGACCTTCCCAGCATGACATATCCGTTATCGCTGGTCTGGACAATGCTGTACAGCTGGTCATCTCCGGTTCCTCCATATCGTTTCTGCCACTGGATATTGCCGGTAGTATCCGTTTTTACGATCCAGTAATCCAGTCCGCCTTTGCCGGTGCTTCCTGTCTGATCCTGTGATCCGGATGATGCCGCAGCAGAATAGCCACCCATGATGAAGCCTCCGTCTGAAGTATTATTCACGGAGTACAAATAATCCTGGTCGGTCCCGCCATACCTGGCCGTAACCGCATAAAAAGACATTTGTGGGCTCCCGGCCATCTGTGCTTTACTATGTGCCGTTACTGCCATTACAGCATAAAAGATACAGGTAAGGACGTATTTTTTTATCATATCATTTCTCATGTCTAGAATCCTGAAATCATATGGACATATACTGTGCTTCCCATCACCATCAACGTATACAGGGTCTCTTTATCGGCTGTGGTTGCTGTATTATGCACATACTTTACGGTAAATCCCGCAGCTGTAAATGCAGAGGTCCCTGAAGCGGCTCCTCTTACGCTTAAGGTATAGGTTCCGCCATCCTTGATATTCTGAAGCGTAAAGTTCCCCGCAGAAGCCGAAGTGTACGCCAGGTTGCTTTTGCTGTAATCGATAGTCGTACTGCTTCCCGCATTGTAAGCAGACTTATTGGTTGAAGCACCGTCAATTTCAAGTTTTGAGGCAGGAGATGTGGTTCCGATCCCTACGTTGATTGCTAAAGAACCCGTACCGCCTAACACAAGGCTGTTGCTGGTGCTTACTATAGCGCCGTAACCGATCGCTGTAGCATTGGTGAGATTGTTGGCTGCGGCGTCCGCGCCGTTTCCAACAAAAGTATTGTTGTCACCGGTAGTAATCGTTTTACCAGCCAAAGTTCCTACCGCAACGTTTCTAACGCCTGTAGTATTCCCTTCCCCGGCCCGATAACCTACGAAAGCATTGTATCCTCCCGAAGTATTAGCATTCCCGGCCCAGGTCCCTAAAAAAACATTGGCATCGCCGGTGGTATTGCTTCCGGAATTATATCCCCATAAGTACATTAGAGTTGCCACCGGTATTGGAAGTCCCTGAGTAGGGCCCGACAAAGACATTGGAGCTTCCTACAGTGTTGCCGGAACCTGCGTTATTCCCTATAAAAACATTCAGGTTGCCTGTGGTAGTGGCTTTTCCGGCATTAACCCCAAGCGTAAGGTTATCGGAAGCTGCTGTCCCGATATAACCCGCTAAATTATTGTTGGTTTTGATCACAAATGAACGCGCATCAGTAGTCCCGATGAATTTTGTTCCCAAAGCATTGATCGCCGTAGCGTCAGTACCACTGTTTCCAGTCACTGCCCAGGCCGGTATGCTCTGCCATGTCGCAAGTCCGCTGGCATCGGAAGTAAGTACTTTCCCGCTTCCCTGTGTGCCGTCAGCTATTTTTACAGCTCCGTTCCCTGTCCCGCTGTTAATGTCCAGCCTTACAGAAGGTGAAACGGTTCCTAAACCGACAAATCCGGCAGCCGTGACCGTAACGTCATCTGACTGCTGAAGTGCCGAAGGTATACCTGTGGAAGGGTTATTTTTACCTCCGTCAATGTGAAAGGTTCCCTGTGGATTGGTCGTATTGATTCCAACCTGGGAAAATGCAGAAATCGGTAGAGCTACCGCTACTGTGAGTAATTTTTTTTTCATTCCTGTAAGGATTAAATAAGATGCGGATGACCACTCTGATCATCCGCATTGGAAAGTTGTATTAAAGAATTATTTGTCTATGAATCCGAAAGCATTTTCAAACATATGCCCGATGACCGGGAGCGGCTTTTTCTCTTCATTGGCGGCATTGATAATGCCGATAATCAGCAGAATTAAAAAAATGATCCCGATGAAATTGATGAAACCCAGCGACGGGACAATAGCCACCACGACTGACATAAGAATATTGACGATAAAAGATACAATAAAAAGGCCCAGCCCCTGCTTCAGGTGATATACCGCCAGGTCACTTTTAGGATTCAGGTCCTTGCTTTTTACATACGCTATGATCCACCCTATGATGGTTACATAAGATAAGATTGCTACAGTTTTATTGCTCATACAATTGCTTTTATTTGCGGCAAAATTATAAAGAGCTGCAAGGAATTCTGCACGTAATTGGAATTATGGCATTTTGGATTTATATTAAGTACATATGACCTTGTGTTTTGATTATCCTGCTGCTTATCCTGGTGCATAAGCAGCGGTTTTATGAGGGTTTCGAAGATTAAGCCGTTGCTACCGGATTTATATCTTATTCCCGAAGTATATTTTTGCTTATTACATATTTCTTTATCTTTACTTTCAACCCTTCATGTCATAGCGGACAGATAATCTAAACCGAAATTAAAAATGATGCAGGAAAACAGTAATCTCTATACAAGCAGCAGAATAGAAGCCCCGGAAGAATTCAGTGATGTTTTTTCGCACTTTTACCAGGCACAAAATACTTCTTCTGAAAGTATCTCAAAGATGCTGCTGCCGTCATTCCAGACCATTCTGATTTTCAGTTTCGGGTTACAGCCAACGATGATTCATACCTTAACTGATACCCGGATAGATATTGACCGTTGCCTGGTTTTAGGCCCGGTAAAAAAGGCATTCCAGTATTCCCTTCCTCCAGGTTCGAATATTCTTGTTGCCAATTTTAAGAATGATGCTTTCTTCCGTTTCTTCGGACAGGCTGTTATTGAGGGACATTTTTCTGTCCATCCGGATCAGCTGCTAGGAGAAAACTGCTTTACCAATTTATGGACCCAACTCAGCATCCTGAAAGATACGCACGAAAGAATCCATTATATCCTTGAATACTGCAGGCCATATCTGAGACCCAGAAATACCGTTGCAGAAGCGCTTTCCGATTTTGATCATAAAAGCATTAATCCGGTTAAATCGGTGGCATCCTTACAAAACCAGACGGAAAGAACGGTACAGCTCAGCCATAAAAAATTTCTGGGCTACACTGCTAAAGAAGCCAGCCGTTACCGCAGATTCCTGAAAGCGGTTATGCACATTCAGAATGTATTGGAATCCTCAGGCAAAGTGGAATGGTTTGATATTATTTCCGAATGCGGCTATTATGACCAGAGCCAGCTTATCCATGATTTTAACCACTACCTCCACATCAGCCCTACCAGGTACCTGAAGTTTCAGGAGGACATCTGTATCTCCGAAAACCGGTGATCCGTTTCGTTTTCTTACAATTTTACCACCGACTGCCATTTTATCTTTGTCCTGTACAATTAAAACAGAACAATGAGACACTTAATTATTTACAGTCATCCGAATGACGAAAGTTTAAACCACCACTTTCTTAACACCGTTACAGAAATCCTGCAAACACAAAACCATGAGATTAGGATCAGGGATTTATACCATCTTGATTTCAATCCTGTCCTGTCCCTGCAAGACCTTAAGGATCAGCGGTCCGGCCAGTTGTCGGAGGATATCAGAGAAGAACAGGAGCATATTTTATGGTCAGACCACATTACCTTCATCTATCCGATCTGGTGGACCGGAATGCCTGCGATAATGAAAGGGTTCATCGACCGTGTTTTCAGCTATGGTTTTGCCTACCGTTATGATCAGGGCATCCAGAAAGGCCTGTTGAAAGGAAAAAGGGCAACCATTATCAATACACATGGAAAATCCAAGGCAGAATATGAAAGCATAGGAATGGACCGGGCGCTAAGCCTGACCTCTGACAAAGGTGTTTATACGTATTGCGGCCTGGAAATTAACCGGCACCTGTTTTTTGACAGAGCGGATAAAGCCACGGAAGAAATGATTGAAGAATGGAATCGAAATATTGAGGAGGCTTATTTGAATTGATTGCTGATGATTACACCAACGAGAACCGGTGAGTAGAAGACAAAAGTGTAATCCTTTTCAAGAAATTCCCGATACGTTCCACTGCGTTGCGCACCAGAACGGACAACAACGGAAATCTATCCCTGACCAACACTGTGGCCACGTTAGTTCGCGTTTTTTTCGAAGCGGAGAAAAATATATCGAGAACCGGTGAGTATCAAACAAAGGTGTGATCCTTCTTAACAAGTTCTCGATACGCTCCACTACATTGCGCACTCCTTTAGATTTGTATAAAGAAAAAAGTAATATTTTAGAATAAGAGAAAAGTGCTTAAGTAAACTATTGCCCTACTCAGAGTAC
>Ga0308167_1000285_pt1 | contig 105823 bp, 64 predicted proteins | sample PhyCR1_2_FD_202138 | JGI IMG/M metagenome (GOLD analysis project Ga0308167, IMG submission 202138) | Phyllosphere microbial communities from UC Gill Tract Community Farm, Albany, California, United States - DLSLRC.R1 | ecosystem: Host-associated > Plants > Phyllosphere > Unclassified | place...
CAACAGCTTCTTCAGAATCGCTTCTTTGCGCTCTTCGGAGTACTTCATTGGATTCTTCCCTCTGCCCCCTGTCACGGTTCAAACTCTAACAGCGATTCATGTTCCAACTAGTCTGACACAGGGGGCGTGCCACTGAAAATCATAGCATTAGCCACGTTCTCGCTCCATCACACGGATCCGCATGACAGTTAATCAATCGTATGAACAGCATTTCTAACTACGATTAATTCGCTGCTGCTAGAGTGACGTCGCGCCTGGATGCAACTCCACTTGCAAAAACGGGAGCGCGATGTAGAACGTCGATCCGCGCCCGATTTCACTCTCATAGGTTATCGTGCCACCCATTGCGTCGACGAGACGCCTACAAATCATCAGGCCAAGACCGATTCCGCCTTGCTGCCTCGTGGATGAAACATCAATTTGCGAGAAAGGGGTAAATAGGATCGATTCTGCATTTTGCGGAATACCTATCCCGGTATCAATCACCGCAAACGTCAACCACAGGACGTTCTCAGTGCTGTCGCATTTTTCCACACGCACATCGATCCGGCCTTGCTCAGTGAATTTCCCGGCATTTGATAGTACGTTATCAATGACCTTGCGAAATTTACGCTCGTCACCCATTACCATTGCAGGAATGTCGTCGGGAATCGAGAGCCCAATCTTTATGTTTTTTTCTTCGATTTTTAGGCGAAGTGACGTCACGCTCTCGTGCAATAGTTTTCTAATGCTAAACGCCGAACGTGCTAGCGACAGTTTTCCATTGTCTAACTTCGCGACATCTATTATGTCGTTGACGATTTCAAGCAGCGTGCAAGCGCTAGCGCAAATCACATTGGCCAACTCGACTTGCGCCTCCGACAGCTCGCTCTCAGCAAGAAGGCTGCTCATACCCACAATGCCGTTCATTGGGGTCCTGATTTCGTGGCTGATCATGGCAAGGAAGTCACTCTTTACATTCGCCGCATTCAAGGCCGCGTCACGCGCGGCGGCGTGCGAACGTGCCTCATTCGCGTAGCGCACCTCAAGTACGATCGCCTTCTGAATTTGTTCATAAAATTGTCGCGCACACAGGAGCATGCCCAAAAGAAAAAGCACGACAGCGGCGGTAACTTGAAAACGGAGCGCAAGAGTATTCGTAAAGAATTGAACAATCGCCAGCGTAAGCAACGGCGCTAATGCAAAAGCAACGAACGCAGAAGGGACAGGAGCCAGCGTGGTCACCGCGCCAGCGACTGCGCCAGCCAATATGAAAGGTACAAACATGGCAACCGCTGGGCTCGTTTTCCACGTAAGTATCACAATACCGACGGACCATGCCATCCCGCTTATTGCTGCGGCAACAACAGCGTACCGAGACCAAACCGTGACGTCAGGATTGACTGAGTGCCTGAACCGGGCTGCGAGCAGAACGCGCCATAAGGCAATTGTGATCATCAAAAACAGCCAACCTACTACCTCTTTGGGCTTTTCTTGAAAAGAGATACTGGTTAGCAGGATCGCCAGCAGCACGGCAACGGACTGGGTCAAGAACACCCGATCGAACAACATTGCGACCAGACGCGCGCTGACAACGCCCCTCTCATCGTTCGTCTTGACTATCGCGTCCATAGGTCAGTTTTGCCGATTTTGCTGTTGACCTCCATTCAACGGATGCTTTGTGTGTTGCTGAAGGGGGCTTCCATACTTTTTCGACGAGCGTGACCCTGCCTCGAAACGACATACAGCAGAAATGATAGAGCGGGCTTCCCCCGGTACGGCGCCCAAGGTGGCGGCATCCGACGCCCACTAACTTTGTTCTCCGGTTTTTGGAGCGCCCCTACGTTGCCCGAACAGCCTGCGGGAGAGATCGCCAGACTTTTTCGGAGCAGGCGCAATGCCAGCCTTCACATCCATTTGCTGTTTCAAGCGCTCCAGATGCGCGCGAGTATCGTCGGGCCGCGATTCCGGCTGCGAACGCGACGAAGACCTGCCGAACATGGCGGCAAGCGAAGTAGGCCGGTAAGCCTCGCGCGTCGGCACCGAAACCGGTTCGCTGACGGGCTCTTCGTCTGCCAGTTCGATCTCGGATCGTGCGCCTTGCGCGCTCGGACGTGCCAGGGTGTCCAATGAACCCTCGCGCCGCAGCGGACGAGGCGACGGAGGCACGGTGTCTGAAGCCTCGGCCTGGGTTGGTTGTTGCGGCGCGTTTTGTCTTGCTGTCAGCTCGGCTTCGTACTCCTTGAGCAGCTTGGCGTCGATGGTGTCGAACACGATCTGCCGCTCGACCTTCAAGCCGGTGCTCTGCGTCAGGCGCAGCCCCGCGTTGACATTGAAACCATCGGCCTCATTGTATTTTTCATAAGCACGCAAGCCGATCGGCATCCAGGAGTCGGGAGCATTGATGGTCTTGGTGTAAGACGCCGCCAGTTGCGTGCGCAGCTCCGTCTCGCTTTGCGGCGTCACCTCCGAAAGCTGCTGCAGATGGTTCAGCGTTTTCGCGGCATCTGTCGTGAGGGCTCGCCGCACAAAAAATGCATTGTATGGCGTGTCGAGGAGGCGGGCCGTATCCAGATTGTCGCTGACTGCCTTAAGTCCCTTAGCCAGTCCACCGTCGGGATCGTTCTTGTGTGGATAGGCGAAAAATTTTACCCACTCCTGCTTGGTCGCCTCCACGTACCGGGCGTAGTCGTTGACGCTGTCGAATTCGAAATCGGCCACCGACTTGATCGGCAGCACGTTGTCCCGATCGATGGCCAGGCGTAACTTCACGTTCGTGCCGCGCTCTCTGACCACCGCACCACCCAACAGATCGGCCGACGTGTTGCCGATCTTGCCGGTCGTGGCCGAGGTAGTGAGTCCAAGGCTGAGCTTGTGCCGGCTCAGCTTTTGCTCGCGCAGGTTGGCGATTCGGTAAGTGCCGGTGGCGTCGAGCTGCTTGAAGGTCGACAACCATTGCTTCTCAAACGAGTAGCCCAGGCTCGTACCAAGGGCGCCGGTCTCTTGCTGGCTTTTTCGTTGTTGGCTAGGGTTGAGCAGCTGGGTGACGGACGCAGCGATCCCAGCCGACATCTCGCTGCGGTGGGCGCGTGTCTTCTGGTTGATCCAACTGATCGACAGATCTTGCTCGGCGTAGAACTCGCTGGCGAAGGCACGGAACAGCGCATCGGCGTCGGGCATGCCCTCGGGCGTGCGGCGCCGTGCATCCGCCGCCGAAAACATGAAGTCGGTCACGCGCGAGAATAGCGCGCGGACTTCCGCCTCTTTTGCCGCTGTCCGGCGCGGGATCCGGACTATGAGGCCATTGGCATCCGTGCGCTCGTACTCGTACGGATTCACATCCACGTTGGCGCCGGCGCGGCCGCATTTGAATAGCTTGGCGCCAAAGAAGCAGCCCGCGCCAATGCGTGCTCGGTGGCGCTTTTCCGTGCCAATGAACAGTTCGGCGGCGTGCACAGGGTATGACATCGAGACGACCGCTTCACGTCCCTTCTCATAACGCAGATCAATACGGGCATTGCTCGCCACTGGCACGCCCAGCAGACGCTTCTTGGCATTGACGAGCGATCTCGTAACGCCCTTGGTGCTAAACCCGCCATTGGTACCGCGGCTGAAGCGGACCGTATTGCCACCCGGAATCGTCTTCAGGAAGTCGACCACCATGGCGCGTACGCTCTGCTGCGATCGGTCAGCGGGGCCAAGCGGAGGGGCGGCCGCAATTTTCCGGACAGTTTCCATGGCCTTCTCGTAAGGCTCGGAGCGCTCGATATTGAAGAAGTTGGCCAGCGTATGCACGTCTTCAAAGCCCAGGTGGACCTTGCCAAGATGCTGCCGAACGTTGGCAACCGCCTGTTCCAGGGCTTCGGAGGAGCCCGATGTCACCTTTTGTACGGCGTCCTCTGTGAACTTGCGAATGCGCTGCTCCACATCTTCCGGCAATGCTGCAGGCGAGAACTCGCGGCCCAGCACAAGTTGATGCCCCTGACGCGCAGCGCTGTGCTCCGGCATCCAGTCATCAAGCGCGACCCGCAAGGCAATCCATTGGCAATGGGTTTCAGTCAGTGCATCCGCACGAGGCGTTTCCCCCTCTTCGGCAGCGGCTAGCAGCGATGGGGGGGTGGCGTAAAGGCGTTCCATCTCTGCGGCAACCGCCTGCACTACCTCGGTGACCGCCGGCTTCGCAAGCTCGGCCATCAGTGCCTTCTGCTCGTTCGCCAAGACGGCGCGATCGCCCTGTGCCATCCCCATGCGTGCAGCGGAGAGCGGCGATTTGTGGTAGCTCGGCAGTGACGCATGCCGGTCGTCGCCCATTCGGTTGACCCAAGTAAGCGACTTAAACATACGCGCCTTAAGCTGGCTCAGGTCGGAACCCGGTGCGTCGTCGGTGAAGCCGTTGCGCCATGCGACTAGATCACTTTTGTCGCCGGCGCTCAGGGTGGCCGGCCCGGCGCCATGGATCAGCTTGGCGCTTGCATCGGAGACGCGCTGGGCGAAGTTCGTCGCGCTCGACACCGTCTCGTGCGGGGCAAGCCGCGCGGCAATCAGCGCCTCGGGCGTCGGCTTGGCCTTCAGTGCGGTTGCAATCGCGGCACCAGCCTGTAGATGGACGCGGAGGTTGGCCTGTTCGATGGCGCCAAGGCTATGATTACCCGTAGCGGCGAGCATAGCCTCGAAGTTGCCGGTGGCTGCGGCGTGCTGCAACGCGCCCCATGCTACGGCCCTTCCCAATTCGGCATGCTTGAGCTGCTCGTCGTGTGTGTGCAGGTGCCTCGGCGTAGAGACAACCGCGATCATTGCCTCCTGCGCGTCGCGGATTTTCGCGACGGTTTGCGCCGAAACCACAACCGGCCCCTTTTGCCCGTGCGCGGGCTGTTGCGGACCGATTTCGTCGGCCACCGCTTCGAGCGTGGCCAGGCAGGCTGCGGCTGCCTCGGCATTGTGTGCATCGAACTTCCCTAGGCTGTCGCGGACCCCTGGCCAATCGGCAAGGGCCTGCGGCGCATGACGCGCGGCCTCACGCATGGTGATAGGAAAATCCCGCACCGTTTGGATGAATGCCTGCAGAGCCTCGACGTGTATGGCGTGGGACGGTGCCGACGAAGACGCATCATCCACACCAGCCGAATCGGTAGCAGTGGTGCACCGGTTTGCCATCAGAGCCTCGCGCGTCTGCTGCAGCGCGCCACGCAGCGCGAGGATATGGGTATCGCGCGATGTCTCGGAATGCGTTTTCGCGTTGCCGATTTCAGCCCCTAGGTCTGCATGCTTCAGGTACGAAAAAATGTCGCCATTCAGCTTTGTGGCGTTGTCCGGGTCGAGACGTTCCTTGGCAGACACGAGCGCCATCGAGACCGCCGTGGCGACCGCAGGCGAATGCGCAGCAGCCATCTCCCGAATCCCCGTCACGAACGCATCGGGTTCGCTACTGACTTTCCCGGCCAACCCTTGCCCTTCCGGCGACGCCCAGTAGGCAATGACGTCATCAACGTGTTGCAGCGTTTGCGCTGGTTGCGCGTTATCGCCGTGGAGGCTAGCGCTGGCATTCGCGATCGCCGAAATCTGAGTGCGCAGGCCGGTCATTGCATGATTGAGCGCCTCATTGGTTCTACGCCCGGAACGCGACGGGCTGCCGGGCTGAGGCGCATCGCCGCGCGTGCCCGCAATCCGCTCGGCAAATCGCTTGACGTGAGTGAAATCTCGCAGCGTGGTCGGTTTGCCTGTCCGCGAATGTGTGCTGAAGGGTGTGTTCCAGTCGAGTCGGCTGGCACCGTCTTTGGTCATGCAGCTGAATGTGTTCTTGACTTGCGCACGCAACGCCTTACCGACCCGCTTCGCCATGCCGACGTTGGGTTGAGGCGCGCCTGGCAGCGCAGGCGGTGCCGGGGGGGCTTTCTTCAAACCGTTAAATTCGCCGCGCTGCCTGGACGCTTTTCTGGCAGGCGTGGACGGCGTGGCGGCCTCGCCTGTGCCCGCTTGTTGCGACGAAGGACGCGAGACGCAAACACTAGTCAAGATGCTGGGGAGTTTGGGCGGCATGGGATGGCATCGGTATGTTGAAACATATTGGAACCCAAGCGTAGTTACGGCGGAGTGTGTATGGCGTAACCCGCACGAAAACCCGCTCCGCAAAACGAAACCAGTAGTTCATTTCCCTTATCAATGTAATCGCCTCTCGCAATCCGCGCGTGTGACAGTGGGATATTCCAGCAAAGGGAGTTTTATAGAACAGAGAAGTCGAAGTTCACGGACAGTCAGATCAAGGACGCGCTCAAGCGAGTAGAACCTGGCTGGGCGGTAGCGGAGATGTGCCGGGAGTGACGTATCATCGTGGCCACGTTTTACAATTGGCGTGGTAAATACGGCGGTGTGGGCGTCTCGCTGATGGCGAAGATGAAATAGCAGACAGCGGATAGCGCCCAGCTTCGCAAGATGTATGTAGTGAAGAAGATCAAGGCTGACATCATCGCTGAGGCGATAGCAAAAAAAGACTGAGGCCATCTACTCGCCGCGAGATAGCCAAGGACGGGGTGGCACGCCGACGGGGGTCGATTCGGCTTGCAGGCGAGGTGCCAGGCATCATCCAGACCTGCTATCGATCTGAGGCGCAACGTAATGCGGCGGACGCGCTGATTGGGGGGTGTAGCCCAAACCGCCAAAAGTTCCCACGGCCTACGGTGCACGTTCCGGGTGATAGTGGAGAGCGCATTTCGCGCCGCTGTTTCCGTCATTCCCAGGCCAGGCTCTGAATGCTGGTGTCCAGGTCGATGGCCTATGCGCCGCAGGAGGACGCATAGTGGCGGCCCATATCGATATGCCGCTAGGCGGCTGGCGATGTCGGTTGCACGAGTTCCGGCACCTTCTCATTACGGCGCTAGTGCAAATAGCTCGTCTGGTGGAAATATTTGGTATATGTATGAATGCCTTATAGATTAGCTACTGCCACGTCGCCTTTGGCCCTGAGCAAGAAGTCCACCGTCTGTCCATCTTGATCGACCACTCGGTAAAGATGCATCCGGGCATATGCTGGTTGAAACGCACTATCGCAAACCCCTCTGCGGATTGGGACCGGTGCGATTGCACTTTTTAAACCGGAATTTCGCTGTCGATAACAAACGATTCTATGTCTTGAACACTTATCCATTGGCCAAGCCGCGGCCAATTCATTCCGTCATAGACGGTTAGTTAATCGACCACAACGGATATCGCGCCCATGATTTGCCAAACTTCACACTACCGAAGCTTCTTGCCGCAGATCATTATGACGCCAAGCATTTCGCGAACAATGTCGACATGACGAGAAAACATCTGGTGTAGCACGCGGCGCCTTTGTCATCGTGCATTCAACCATAAAGATCCGCTTTCTGAAAACCATACTCGGCAATGGCGTCTCTGACTTTCTCTATTGCTCGAATACGCCCCACGGCCCGCTCTTCTTCCGCTCTCAAGCGTGCCTCGGCAAGCCGTTGCGTATGCGTGTCGCGTTCTACTTCGTCAGCGCTTTTAAAAAGTGCATTAAATTTGGCGATGGCATCATCGCGCTTCTGGGGAGGAGAATAGGGGCGTTGATTGTGGTGCATGCGGATCCTATAGCAAAGGCATATGCTGTTTCTTTTCGGCTCGGAAGCGATAATGGATGGCGCGCGTTTCATTAAAAGCGCATTTCGCTTATATCAACAAATTAACGTGGCTTTGTCAACGCGTATTCCTCCTTAGCAGAACTTGTTCCTGCCCCCTCAGCCGATCAGATTTGCATCTCTGAACGAGGGACCACAAAGCACTTCGCCTCGACATAACCCAACATATTCTAATATTCATGGCACGTCATAACCCTATGCCACGGCTTTTTTAACGTGAAGCGAATACTCCGATCGGCCATGCTCACACACAACAAAACGTACCGCATTAGTGCATGTGACGATGATGCACATCAGGAAAATGGGCATGCATGTGTGTGATCGGTTCATGTTGATGCAGATGGGCATGTGGTTCATGACCATCCCACTCGAAGTCGTGCTTATGTTGATGGTGCGCATCGTGGCGATGTCGATGATTATGCGTGACCACTTCATGCGTGTGCTGATGCGCATGCCGTTCTCGAATATGCAACCAGATACCTAATCCCATGAGTGCCGCCGCAACCCAGAATAACGGTGACGGCATTTGCGGCCATAGATATAGCGACAATGCGACGCCAAATAAAGGGCCAACGGAGAAATAGGCGCTAGTTCTTCCCGTGCCAAGGTTACGCAGCGCCACGACAAAGAGCACGAGACTGATACCATAGCCCGCGAAGCCGGTAAGCATGGCTAGCGTCATCGTCTCTGCATTCGGCAGATGCGCACCCATGGAAAACGCGATACCCAGGTTTACCGGACCGGCCGCAAGCCCTTTCGCGCATGCAATGACCACCGCGTTGTTTGTCGATACTTTTCGCGTCAGGTTATTGTCGATCGCCCACGCGAGACAAGCGCCAACCACAAGCCATGCCCCTGAGGACACGTCCGCCCCGCCGGATTGCCAAGACAGCGCCACGCCACCCGCCACGATCGCAACCATCCCGAGGACGATCTGAAGATCGGCATTCTCGCGAAATACGATCCAGGCAATCATTGCCGTAAACACGGCTTCAAAATTCAGTAGCAAGGAACTCGTCGCCGCGGACACCGTGTTCAGGCCAAGCATCAACAGCGCAGGTCCGGCCACGCCACCAGCGGCAATCGCGCCTACGAGCCACGGCACATCTTCAAACTCAATGCGGCTGCCGTCCAAACGTTCAGGTGCAGTCGCGCGGCAACGCTGGATCACAATCCCCGCCGCCAGCCCAATGCCGCTACCCACGTAAAAAAGGCCGGCAACCATGAATGGGGACAACGAGCCCAAAAGGACCTTGGCGACCGGCGTCGCCGCACCAAACAAAGCAGCCGCAAGAAGCGCAGAGCTGGCGGCCTTATAACGAGAGTGCATTGCGTGCCTTTAAGATAGCATGAAGCAAAAATGAACGTGATTCGTGGGCGTGTCGATAAGACACCAAAAGGCAAAAGCGGAATTACTTGGTCATATCGTCAATGCTCGGTCTGTTCTGATATCTGTCCTCTTGCCTGTCAATACTCGTGAACATTTTCTGTGGAATATTAACTGACATGGCATTCCCACAGACCCACCGATGGCATTTTTGCAACGACATTTGATGCTTTTAGCTGCACAGCACATTTTTCTCAAAATAAAACGCCGTTCACGATGCCACCTGGTTCAAGACATTCTCATATGGTTTTAACGATAGCGCACGATACGGCATGTATCTTGAGCGATCCGCTTTCCTTCAACACGTCGATACGTCGCAAGTATGTTTTTCAACGAAATACGCGATTACTACCATGTCACGCCTATATCTGCCAGGGCATCAGTCATTGCCACATGCCCCAGGGACCAATCCCGTCCCTATCTCTAAATGTCCGTCAGATCGGAATATTTCGCGTGTCAACCGGGATTTGATTCAGTATTGCAGTGACTTATTCATGCTGCATCACCGGCATATCAAAAATAAATATTAAACATTGATTATTTTCTAAAAAATAGAAACACCTCACTCAAACCAGTCAACTTCCTCATGAGACTCTATATTGGCCGTGATTTTTAGAACATATTCCAAAGTCAGCAAGCAACATATAAAAATTAATTATCAAAAAATCTTCTCTAATTATCTTGATCACCACAGATAGTGATAGCATTCAACTGGCCTGATGATACCAGTTATCGAAAGCACTTCTTATACTATTAAAATAGTATAATTAAAAACCGAATGATGTTACCTACGAGTAACCATTCTATTTCTTGTTTCAACTTCGCCTTCGATACGGTCGTCGTGAAGAATAGTACAAGCGTGCCTGCCGGCATGTAGACCGCGTCTAGACCGCGTCTCATGCATTTCACGCTGCTATCCAGCCGTCACTTCCGTTTTGTATAGCGCGCTGAGCGTTTTTCACTTGCATTGTGGCAGTTCCCTCTGCCACCAATACGCTCAGGTAGAAGCTCACCGCATCAACGATGCAAACGCAAACCCCCTGTCCTGTACTCCTTGCGCTCCGGGGGTAAGCTCGTCACACCAACGCATCGATAAGGGATGCAATGCTTATCCCGGACGTCACCCAACGACCGCATATGCTGGCACGGCGGATACGTCAATGATGACAGTCACGTGTGCAACCCACCTGACATACACCGACAGCACCCGATCAGCTTGTTGCACTTGCGGCTATCAGTTGAGCGTCTTCCCGGACCAATTTTGTGCAAGTGCCAACACCTATCTAGATGCTTTTCTTTTGCAATATCACAATATCGTCACAATTTCCAGGACGGTCTGTCGATTTTACGACACCAGTGGACATCATTTTTTATTCTTTGTGGCACATAAACGTATGATTCTTTTATGCATAATTAACTAGACAAATAAAATTTCTCAAGTTTCACAAGGTGTGTGCCGTAAGGACACTAGTCGCTTCGTGAAAACGTATTTATCAGCATGGCTATAGACGTATTAGTACCCGATCGCCTCACAGGCGCATTGCAGTAATCAAACGACTGAGCGAATTGGCCATTAACTACGCTGAGCCGATGTCAGGCTCGCACAGGATCGTAAAGCGCGCGGCAAGTGCCAACGTCCTAGGAGTTTTGCGAAATCAGATCTAGATGGTTACCGTCCCCTTCGGGGGGGGGTCAGTTGAAATTTTCGAAACAGATACTCACCAAATGAAACTCTTAAATTTCAGAATTGGGGTCCGACTAGGACTCGCATTCGCCTTGGTCGTGTTCCTTTTGATCGCCGTCGCGTTGCTGGGGACCCAGCACCTGAATGACAATACGGAGAAGATGAACAGCGTGATCGACGAGCATTATCAGTTGATTGCGTTGAGCAACAAGATCAAGAGCAACGGCGACAGGGCAAGCAACATTCTCAGCAATCTGTTGCTGTCATCGTCAGCCGAACAGTCCCGTAAGTACATGGACCAGTACGCGCAGATACGGGAAGCCAACGCCAGCGCCTACGCGAAATTCGAGAAATTGCCACAGGATGCGGAGAGCAAGGCGCTGTACCAACAGCAGTTCACCGCACGTTCCGCCTATGGCCAAGCCGTTCGTGACTTCTTCGCATTGGTCAAGGATGGCAACATTCCTGAAGCGCGCGACCTCTATCAAGGACGCATGGCAGAACTACAGGCCAGCTACTATGCACTCGTCGACAAGATGGTCGACTATCAGTCTGCTCAGATGAGCCGCAACGTCGCGGACGCGAACACCGAATCACAAGGCGCCCAGCTCCAAATGGTCTTCTTGTCGATCGGCGCGATTGTGCTAGCCAGCGTGATCAGCGTATATATCACGCGTTCTATCACCGTTCCAGTACAGCGCGCCGTTCAGCTGGTCGAGGATGTGGCGGCTGGCAATCTGACGTGCAAGGTGGAAGTGACGTCGAACGACGAGATCGGGCGCCTGCTCACGGCGTTTGGACAAATGGTACGCAACCTGAATGCCATCGTCTCCAAAGTGCGGCTTAGTACCGACACAATTGCAGGCGCCTCGAGCGAGGTTGCTGCCGGCAACATGGATCTGGCCAATCGTACCGAACAGCAGGCCAGCGCGTTGGAGCAGACCGCGGCCGCAATCGAGCAATTGACCGCAACGGTCAAGCAGAACGCCGATCGTGCGAAGCAGGCAAACATGATGGCGGAATCGGCATCGGAAGTGGCGGCACAAGGTGGTGGCGCGGTTGAACGTGTCGTGCAGACGATGACCGGGATCAATACGTCGTCAAGGCGTATTGCCGACATCATCGGCGTGATTGACGAAATCGCCTTTCAAACGAATATTCTCGCGCTTAACGCGGCGGTCGAGGCCGCGCGTGCCGGCGAGCACGGACGCGGTTTTGCCGTCGTCGCCAGTGAGGTGCGAGGACTCGCGCAACGCAGCGCGGTAGCAGCGAAGGAAATCAAGGAGCTGATTGGCGAGTCGGTTGAGCAAGTGGAGCAAGGCGGCAAGATGGTGGGAGACGCCGGACAAACGATCCTCCGGATTGTCGACAGCATCAAGAGCGTGACCGATGTCGTCTCGGAAATCACGCTTTCCAGTCGCGAACAGAGCGAGGGGCTCGAGCATATCAACCAGGCGATTGCGCAAGTCGACCACGCCACGCAGGAAAATGCCGCATTGGTCGAGGAAAGTGCCGCGGCGTCACGGTCCATGCAGGACCAGGCAGGCGAGCTGGCGGAATTGGTCAGCGCCTTCCGGCTTGACGAAACAGGGGCGGCAGGAGCATCCCCGACTGCGGGAGCCGCGGCTTTCAACGCCCTTCCCAACGCGGGGCATCGCGCCGTGCTGGCCGGCGTTTGATGGGAGGCATCTCGTAAAGCGGAATCAAGCCAGGCAAAACAGAGAGACAAACTAGGCACCGAAGGGACGCGGGGAGACAAACGATAAAAATGAAGCGACGAAACCATCGCGGATTTATCGCGGTGGGACGTCGGGCGGTCCAACGCTCCAACTGAAGCGGTGGGCTGCACTAACCGATCAACGGCTGCTTATCACACATCGACCGACATGCCCAACACACCATTCGAGTATCCTGATGTATTGCATTCTCCAGTGATAAAGGGCTCGTCGCCGGCGACGCGCGGTCTCCATGAGGCACTTGCATCGCCGCAACAGACGCAAAGCCTCGCGGATGCCTACCGGCAACATGGCTATCGCATCGCACGACTCGACCCGCTTGGCCTCTCTCCCGCTCCACGTCTCCGGGAACTGGCGCCCGCCTTCCACGATCTCGACATCGATCAAGCGCGCGGCTTTGATCCAGACTTGCTTCCCGGCGCATTGACCGTGCGCGAACTGGCGCACTGGTTGCATCGCACCTATTGCGGCAATATCGGCTTCGACTGTACCGGCCTGCGCGACGAGACACGCCGTAAATGGCTGTATGCACGCATCGAATCCGAAAGTCAGGCGGACCCCGTTGCACCCAATTCACGAGAAACGCTGCTGCACCGTTTGTTGGCGGCGGAGGCATGGGAGCGGTTGGCTGCGCAGACCGTGCCGGATGGCAAGCGCTTTTCGCTGGAAGGCTGCGAAAGCCTTCTGCCACTCATGGATGCGATGGTCGACAATGCCGGGCGTAATGGGGTGCGCCATCTGTTTGTCTCCATGCCGCATAGAGGGCGACTCAACATTCTCGTCAATCTCTTCGGCGTACCGGCCCAGCATATGCTGGAATGTCTCGACCCGCTGTCAGATACCGCCGCCACGCAGACCGACCTGCCCTATCATCTCGGTGCGCAAACCACGCGCGCGACAACATCAGGCCATGTCGACATGACGCTGGCCAGCAATCCATCACATCTGGAAAGCGCGTTTCCTGTAGTCAGTGGCATGGCGCGGGCGTGGCGCGATGACCATCCGGAATCCGACGGCGCATTAATCGTCGTGCACGGCGATGCCGCCTTCGCGGGACAAGGGGTCGTACCCGAGACGCTTAATATAACGCGTCAAGCAGGCTATTCGGTGGGTGGCACAATTCATGTGATCGTGAACAACCAGATCGGATTCACGACACCCAACCGGATGAATGCCGAATCACCGCTTTTTTGCACTGACGTGACGCGGATGATTGATGCCCCCGTAATACACGTCAACGCGGATTATCCTGATGATGTACTGCGAGCAGTCCGAATCGCGTTTGACTACCGGATGCATTTTGGCACGGACGTCGTGATTGATCTGATCGGCTATCGACGCCTGGGGCATTCTGAACATGACCTCCCTGCGGTGACGCAGCCGCAGTGGCAGAAACAAATCGATGGGCATATCCCGGTATGCGAGCGATATCACGCGATGATTCCCGGCGTAGCCGCACTTGAATCGCTACGCACCGAGGCGCTAAATCGCCTTGGCGAGGTGGCGGTAGAAAACACCAGGATAAAGCGCACGGACTCGGCGTCGAACCGTTTGCCGTTACGAACGGGAGCGACACAGGGATGCCCGGAAGTGCAGCTGCACGCGACCATCGCGGCATTAACTACGCTTCCTCCGGGCCTGCGGGTACATGAAAAGGTCCGGCGGCTGATCGACAACGGGAAAGCGGCAGCGACGCAGGAAACGTCTCCGGTTAACTGGACACTCGCGGAAAACCTGGCTTACGCCACCCTGTTGGACGACGGCGTGGGTTTGCGCATTTCCGGCATGGACGTCGGTCGCGGCACGTTCATGCACCGGCACGCGGTCTGGCATGCGCAAGGGGATTTGCCAGAAGATGAAAGCACCTATGTCCCATTGCAGCATATTGGTGCGCAAGGCCAATGCGACATCGTCAATTCACCGCTGACAGAGGAAGCGGTGTTGGGATTCGAGTACGGATACAGCGTACAGACGCGATCCCGCCTGACCATATGGGAGGCGCAGTACGGCGATTTCGCCAACGGCGCGCAGGTGATGATCGATCAGTTTATCGCCAGCGGCGAATATAAATGGGGGCAGCAGTCCGCCTTGACGGTGCTGCTGCCACATGGTCACGAAGGCGTTGGGCCCGAACATTCGAATGGCTATCTGGGCCGCTTCTTGCAGTTATGCGCGGCAAACAACCTTTGCGTCACCGTGCCGAGCACGTCCGCGCAATGGTTTCACTTGCTGCGTGAACAGGCTGCATCGAATGCTATCCGACCACTGATCGTAATGTCGCCGAAGTCTCGCCTTTATGAAGACCCAGCCTCGCACGGATGTGTACGTGATCTCGTGGAAGGCCGTTTTCTTCCCGTGATCGCCCCTGAGGATCGTGGTGCTTCCGAGAGCGTCACGCGCGTCGTTTTGTGCAGCGGCAAGTTCTATTACGAACTGGAAGCCAGCCGCGCTGCGGAGAACGACGGCACGGTAGCCCTGGTGCGCATTGAACAATTGTATCCATTCCCGTCCACGGAACTAGGCGCGGCATTCGCCGCTTATCCGAACCTGCGTGACGTGGTGTGGACACAGGAAGAAGATGCGAATCAAGGCGCGTGGCGAAGCGTGCGTGAAGAAATAGAGGCGGCGTTACCTTCGAGGTGTGCGTTGAAAGCGGTCTGCCGCACGGCGACCCCGTCGGGAGCGCATGCCTCACAGCGTGCGCATCGGACGGAACAAGCGCGGCTCGTACGCGACGCGCTCGGCTACTGAGGCCACTCGCTAATCCGTCTCGTTTTAAACGGTTGTGGAGCCGACGGCTTTTTCCGCCGGCTCCATTCCCTTTTTGCCGTCACGGCATGGTTACCACCGTCTTTAATGCCGACGAGACCGCACGACATTAGAATCTATGTCGCATACCAACAACCACGGCTGCCTGCGAGCTCGCTCCGGAATCCACATCCAGTGAGCCGATGACGGCCTGTGCTTTACCTGTTCCGTTCGTACCGCCGGCGTGCGCATAAGCGGCTACAGCGTAAAAGTCAGTCCGCTTGCTCACGACGTAATCCGCGCCGATCGTAAACTGATTTTGCTTGGCGGACGAATCACCGGTCGATTTCAGATAATCGTAACCAATCTGCGTTTGAATCTGTGCAGAAACATTCCAAACCGCATAGACCTCGGCGTTGTGATATTTTTCCGCACGCGTAAACGTCGAACTCGCATCGGGATTGTATTGAGAGAAACTATAATAGCCGCCGAGGATCACTGGGCCAATGGCGTAGTTGGCACCTGCGCGAGTGATGTTAATCGACCGCGATGAGGCGTACGCATTGTTGACCGAACTGTTAAAAAGTGAGTCGGCACTGGTCGTCGTACGTGCCGAAAGTGCTGCATTGCCGTTATCGATATGGAGATAACCTACAGCAAGCGACACCGGGCCGCTTTTGTACCCGGCCGCACCGCTATACGTCTGCCCCGATCCAGTCGACCCGGCGATCCCGCTAAATGAATACATGGCCGACAATTGCAGCCCGGACCAGGTCGGACTGACCCACTTCAGCGAATTACTGATGCGAACGCTATTGTCAGCGTTGTCGATGTCGCCGGGGGTCGTAAAAAACCCGCCCAGGAAATTATCACCCTGAACCGGTTGCACTAATGTAATCAGCGGATCATATTGTCGACCCGCGGTCACCGTACCCCAGGTCGATCCCGTCAGCCCGACGAATGCCTGGCGCCCAAACATCCGGCTGCCCTGCCCCAACTTTCCGGTTGTAGAATTGAAGCCGTTTTCCAGCTGGAAGATCGCTTTCAAGCCGCCTCCCAGGTCCTCTCCGCCTTTGAGGCCGAAACGTGAACCCGATTGTGTTCCACTGACCATCGATATCTGGGTGGACTGTCCCCCACCGTTATGCACGTACTGCAACCCGGTGTCCACAATGCCATACAGCGTCACCGAATTCTGAGCCTGTGCATGTGCTGCAAGCGTGGCGAGGCCAATTGTTACTACTGCCGCGGATATCTTCACCGATCATTCTCCAGACGTTTTTATATTGAATTAAATATCAGGATGACTTGACGTTATTAAAAATAACTCTTTTCAATCATTCAACGTGAAGAAATGCTACTTCTACCGATACATAAAAATTAGCCCGCCACGCTAGCCAGGATCGACATGCACATTCGCTGCATCGTGCATGTCGATCGCCATGGTAAACATCGCTGGTGACAAACTAGTTTCAACACAGCCCTCGCGAGGCGGTTGCGGCAATGCGCAATGAAGTGGGCTGTCGATACGTATGGTTGAATAGGATAACTACGGACTGATCTCGTCACGGCACGAAATTATTGACCTGACCATTACATGCGTATTCGCTACGCTATTTCCCAGAAAAACGTGCCATGCCTACTTCTTCGCAGTCGATCTCGTGCTTTTTGTCGGACCATGGCGATGGCATTGCGCTAGAAGGTGCTGTGCCGGACGGACATTCATCGATAGAAAGCGCGAGCGAATGTCGTGACTTGGTCACGCGTTTTCAGACATGCTTTGTCTTGCGTGAATGATTTGAACAGCGACGCATGGGCGGTATGCGCACTCGAACCGCTTCGCGAACGGTACGTCATCGCCCATTCCAGTAATGCTTTGAAAGATTGCGTGGTCGCGCCACGCCGCATGCCGCGCTGGTGAATGTTCGCGACGCATTCGGATTCGTCGATGTTTATCCATACCAACGCGGTGGCCAATGGCAGGATTTCGGATGCGATCCAGCCGTAAATGCCTTCCATCACCCAACCCTCCCCACTTGCCGCTGCACGCGCCATGGCAATGACATCTTCTCGTTTTCGAGACACGTTGTAACCGCCGGGCTCCCAGTTGAACAGGTCCAGGTCGACCCAGGTGTTCCCCCGAGCGCTCGCCAACCGCTCGGAAAGCCAGCTTTTCCCCGCGCCCGTGTTTCCGATCACCAAGGTTTTCGCCAGATTCATCGCAAGACTCATTGTTTTCATCTACGCATGTTGACGGCTGCAAGCTGTTTGACAGGTGCACTGCCATATCGCTTTCCCCTGCCTGGCGTACCGCTAGGCGACGGAACGGATGCAAGACGCGAACAAGTCCGCATCGACATTACCGCCGGAAGCAACGATGATGACGCGCTTGCCCACAAGCGCATGGGCTGCCGGGTCGCTCATCATCGCCGCCAGCGCCACCGCGCCGCCCGGTTCCACGACGACCCGAAAAGCCTCGAAACAGAATGCCATCGCCCGGCGCACCGCATCGTCGCTCGCTGTCAACACCCCCGCCAGGCGCTCGCCATTGATTGAGAAAGGCAGCGCCGCCGGCACGGGGGCGAGCAAAGCATCGCAAATAGAGACACCACCGGATGCATTCGTTTCCCGTCGACCGCTCAAAAGTGAACGCCGTGTATCGTCAAAGTCACGCGGTTCGGCCGCCCATACCTGAGCGCGCGAACCTGCCGTCTCCACCGCGAGGTTGATCCCGGCACTCATTCCGCCCCCACCACACGGCGCGATAATTGCGTCGACATCGCCGCCAACTTGTTCGAGTGCTTCCAAAGCCAGCGTACCTTGTCCGGCGATCACGTGATGATGATCGCCCGGCGGCACGACCTGATATTGCCCTTCGCACGCCAGCGCTTCCGCAACTGCTTCACGACTTTGTTTTTCCCGGTCATACCGCACGATACGCGCACCGGCGATACGCGCTTTTTCGACTTTATTTTCCGGCGCATTCGACGGCATGACGACAATCGTAGGGATCGACAGCATGCGGCCGACCGTCGCGATCGCTTGCCCGTGATTGCCCGTGCTATAGGCAACCACGCCGTCCGGGCAGGTGGCACGGTCCAGGCGCGCCATGCAGTTATACGCGCCTCGAAATTTAAAGGCACCCGTATGCTGTAGACTTTCCAACTTCACGAACACCCGAGCGCGGGTCAGTGCATCCAATGCATCGGAGCGTACCACCGGCGTTCGCACGGCCACGCCTGCAAGCAATTCCGCCGCGTCTCGAATATCCTGCATGGTGGGCATGCGATAAGACAACATCTTGTCGACCTTAAAAGAAACAGCGCCTGACGGCCTTGCTGGCTGCGGCGCGGTACGATTGAAAAGAACGGTGCGCCACGCGCCCTGACAGGCACGGCATAAGCGTTTTTGCGTCCGTACGTTGCCCCTCCCAATCCACGCTGACGCGAAAGTGCAGGAGGAATGCAGAAGCAGGCTAGTTCAGATACATCGCACCGGTGCATTTCTCATATTGTCGTCAGCACCGCTTGTTTTGTCCCATTCCAATTTGGGTTGCGTGTTTAACATAAGGTTAAACATGGCCGTCGCGCGGCTAGAGGCTTTCTGCGCTTAGCGGTTCAGCGTCACCGAGCAAAGCGAAACCATGGCGATCCAGCAGTCGACGAAGTATTGCCACGAAACTTTGCGTGAGTTGCGACACAGGCTCATAGCGAGGATGGACCAGGCTCGCCTGAAGTTCAGGCGCGTCGATCATCGGGCGAACCATGACGGGCCGGGACGACGACCCACTGCACGCCGAGAACGCATCAACCAGCGCCAGGCCCATCCCAATCTCAACCAGGCTGACGGCGTTCTGCGGCGAGGCAACTTCCACTGAATAGCTTTGCTGGAATCCTTTCGCAGCGTAATAATCAGCCACCTTGCGTTCCAGGCGTGTGCCATAACCATAGCCAATCATCGGGTAGGCCAGGACATCGTCGAGCGTTAATTGCGCTTTTTCGCCTAACGGATGATCGTCTGGCAGAACGCACATCAACCGACTGACGCACAGCGGAACGATAGTAAGATTCGGATGCTCAATCGGCATGCTCACCACGCCGAGATCCGCTTGATGCTTTAGCAACCGATCACTGAGATGCTCGTAATTATGGCAGCCAAACGTGATTTTGCTATCCGGGTGTTTTTGGCGGAATTGGGAAAGCGCCTCTGGAATAAAACGCTGGCCCACGCTTGGACTGGATACGAGGTTGAGAATGCCGTTGTGGTTTCGCGCCAAGTCCGCCGCGAGTTCATTCACCCTTTGTACGCGCCCATAGACTTCCTCGACCTCATGGAACAGGCGCTTTGCTTCCGGCGTAGCATACAGCCGCCCTTTTATCCGCTCAAAAAGGGCAAAGCCGATGCGCTGCTCGGTGTGGGAGAGTAATCGGCTGACAGCCGGCTTTGACACAAAGAGCATCTGCGAGGCGCCCGCGATGGTGCCAGCCGTCATCACCGCGCGAAACACCTCGATTTGTCTTAAATTTAACGCCGTCATTGCCGATCCCACACCGCCAGGCCAAGTCCCATCCGTTAAAAGCATGCCGGATAGGCCGCAGTACGCAGTATAAAGGCAGCGCCTCCACCTAAACAGAAGACAGGTGCGAAAAGTGACCACAGGCGCGTGCAGCGCCCATGCGTAACGTAAAGTTAACGCTCACGAATATATCGGTACTTTCGCTCGACGGAAAGTGTGACTTACATTCGCCATATTGCTCTTTTTTGATGGAATGCGTCATGCCATCCACCATTTACGTCATCAATCCCAATAGCACACACGCCGTGACGCGCGGAGTGGACGAAGCATTGGCGGGTTTGCGCATTCCCGGCGGCCCCCGCATTGTCACGCTGACACTTGACAGCGGGCCGCCGGGAATACAGACGCAATTAGACGTGGATAGCGTCGTGGTACCGCTGGTCGCGCATTGTCAGGCGCTTCCCGATGACTGCGCGGCAATCGTTATCGCCTGTTTCAGCGATCCGGGATTGGAAGCCGTTCGTGAGGTCATGCGGGCGCGTAATGTTCCCGTATTCGGCATCAGCGAAAGTGGCGTCTTCACGGCGCTGACGAAGGGTCAACGCTTTGGCGTGATCGCTATCTTGAAAACATCCATTGCACGCCATTATCGTAAATACGGCGCCATGGGCGTGCTCGACCGTCTTTCAGGCGAACAGGCGATTGGCCTGGGCGTGCCGGAACTCGGCGACGGCGACCGCACGCTGGCGCGCATGCAGGAAGTGGGCAAACAACTCGTCAGCGACGGGGCCGACGTCCTCGTGATGGGATGTGCCGGCATGGCCACTTATCGTGACGCCCTTGAACAGGCCACCGGCGTTCCCGTCGTCGAACCCACGCAGGCCGCAACCGCGATGGCGCTAGGACAAGTTTTGCTCGGATAAACACCGTCTTCACGCGTACTTTAACGTCACTTAACCGCTTTCAGATAATATGACACGTCTCATCACTGTCGCCGCGGCGCAACTCGGCGCAATCCAAAGAGCAGACACCCGTGAATCCGTTGTCGCGCGCATGATTGCGCTACTGGAAAATGCGCACCGGCGTGGTGCCAATGTGGTGGTGTTCCCCGAACTCGCGCTCACGACGTTTTTTCCGCGATGGTACGTCGAGGACCTGGATGAAGCCGATCACTGGTACGAAGAGACCCTCCCCTCGCCTGCCACCCAACCTCTGTTTGATGCGATCCGTCGCTATCAGATGACCTGCTATCTCGGCTACGCGGAGATCGCGCATGAGGCTGATGAAACAGGCGTGGTACGTAAGCGCCGCTTCAATACGTCGGTCATCATCGCGCCAAACGGCGAGATCGTTTTGAAATATCGCAAGGTGCATCTGCCGGGGCACAAGGAGTTCTCCCAGATTCGAAAAGTGCAGCATCTGGAGAAGCGCTATTTCGAAGTGGGCAATCTGGGGTATCCGGTCATACGCGCACCGGTCGGGAATGTCGACGGCGTGAACCTGGGGATGCTGCTGTGCAATGACCGACGTTGGCCTGAAGCGTGGCGCGAGCTTGGTTTGCAAATGGTCGAACTGGTCATGCTCGGCTACAACACTCCCGCGATGAACCAGGAGAACCGCGGTTTTGAGGCCCACTATCTGCGCAATTTTCACTCGCAACTATCCATTCAGGCCGGCTGCTACCAGAATGCGACTTTCGGCGTGGGCGTGGCGAAAGGCGGTATCGAAGATGGCTTCGAATTGATGGGACACTCGATTATCGTGAATCCGCAAGGGGAAATCATGGCGATGGCCACCGGTTGCGAGGATCAGGTGATCGTCGCCGATTGCGATCTCGGCATGTGTGAGTTGGGCCGCAACACGATTTTCAATTTTGCGCAACACCGCCGTCTGGAAGCGTATAGCCGTATCACCACTCAGACAGGAAGCGTCGCGCCACCAGTGTGGACGCCTTCTGGCAACAGCTAACGCCCCCTCAGGACGGCCTCACTAGCATCCGTACCCCCCTCACGCGATTCCGCTGAATCCTCTTCGCGACGCTAAGCGTCGCACTACTATCGCCGGCATTTTATTTCCGCCCGGCGGTTATCGTGACCTAGGCGCGTCGCACGTTCGCGCCTTTCGCCAGTCTTGAATCATTACCGAAGCACCCGTCTGGAGTAGGCGTAGGCATTGGGGAACCGACGCGATGACGTTACTGTTTCGCCATGCCCTAAGATGTACGCCAAAACCGACATTTTTTCATATAAAGCACAATTTGTCGTATATAGCTAACATTTACTATTGCACTCACGGGATTTCATGTAACCTATAGATAACATATTTAGAAGATACAAGATAAAAGTAAGCCATGGCGTACATTCCAACCTCGGTCTTGCCTGCACAGTTTGGCGAATGCTTTCGCAAAGAACGCAAGGCGCTTGCGTTGACGCAGGAACAACTGGCCCAGAAAGTAGGACTTGCGAGGCAGACAATAAGCCAGATCGAAAAAGGCGAAAACGTTGGCCTACATACTATTCTTGCTGCGCTGTCGGGATTAAGAAAAGGGTTGCGAATCGATACGGCACGAATCAATTACGACGAGATCGGACAGCTCGACGATGCTTAGCGCGAAAATCAAGCTTTTGAACGTGACTACGCCACAAGGCTCCGCGGGCGAGCTGCATAAAGCGTCACGCTATGCGTTCAACTACACGACGTCGGATGAAAGGCGGGAAGTGTCGCTTATCATGCCGCTTCGTGCCGAAAGTTACGCCGACACCGTATTGCCAACGATCTTTGCCATGAATAAGCCCGAAGGCTATCTGGCGGATAAGTTATGGGAACGCTTTGGCAAGGTATTCGACCTCGATGACATGCGCTTGCTCGCCATCACCGGCGCGAATCAGATTGGGCGGCTGCGCTATGCGGAGCCGGGCACGGAGCGGCAGCACACCCATGCGGAAGTTGGCCTGGAAACCTTACTCGCGTCCGGCGCAAGTGAGGAACTCTTCGAATATCTGGTGAATGCCTACATCACATCGGGCATATCGGGTTTCCAGCCAAAAATCATGATCCCGGATGCAAACGCGCTGAATAATATACCTGCCGCACCGACCGATGGTGATATGGCAGGACGATCCACCGCGATTACGCCGGACCTGATTGTCAAATCGGCCGGGCAGGACTACCCCTGCCTCGCGCAAAACGAATTTCTCTGTATGAGCGCGGCTAAAAAGGCCGGGCTGCGCGTCCCGGACTTCTGGCTATCCGATGACGGTTCACTGTTCGTCATGCGCCGCTTCGATCTTCTTGGACCAGAAAAGGTACAGCTCGGCTTTGAGGACATGGCGGTGCTGCTGCGCAAAAACACATTACAGAAATACCAAGGATCCTACGAACAGATCGCAGAGATGATCGCCCTGACTTGCCAAGAGCATTCGTCCGAAAGCCTGCGACGCTACTTCGACTATCTCGCCCTCTCGATATTTGTCAGGAACGGCGATGCCCACCTGAAGAATTTCGGCCTGCTGTACGACCATCCAAACGGCGCAGCGCCAGCGTTGTCTCCGCTCTACGACGTCGTGACAACCAGCGCCTATGATATCGAAGATCCGCAATCAGGCCGGACGTTGACGGATAGAAAGCTCGCGTTGAAGTTGAACAAGACGCTTGGCTATCCGACCAGAAAAACCCTTTTGCAGTTTGCACACCGCCATTGCGGCATTCGCCTGCATGAGGCTGAATCAACACTTGATCGAATTGCAACGGCGGTCGAGGAAACCGCGCGCGAGCAAAGTCATCGCGTCGAGCCGACCTTCATGCGACGACTGAAGGAGGAATGGAACAGCGGTCTCTTCTCGCTGCAATAAAGGCACGCACTCATGTGACATACGCATCATGCTGACTGTCATCTTGCATGACGTCCCTGGGCCTCTCCACGCATGCCATATCATGCTCAGGCTGTGTTTGATCTCCGCACCACCACGCGATGCACCACCTCATTCAACCGTGGGACGTTTTCACTGGCGTCGCATAACCATAAAACGTCGAGCTGAAGGATCTCGCACAACCGCCGACAATCATTCGAATCCGGCAGAACAACGCCTCTTCTCCAGAATTCAACAACATTTTCCGCTACCTGCAACGCCTTTGCGAGCCTGCTCGACGTAAAACCGCTACGTTTCAATGTCGCGTTGAGTCGCGCGGCGAACGCACGCTTGCCCCTGTTGCTTTGATTCGTAATTTCCAGATGCCGCACCAGATTGGTTCTGTCTCGCATGATGACGAAAAGATCTTGTGAACAATAGACGCTACCGTATCAAGTGCCCCACGGGATTCAAACAAAGAAATCGTGCTGCGCTTAGAATTCGAACCTTATCTTTTTTCGTCATATTCAGTCTTCCAATCAATGCTGCATCGCTCGCTCTCGGCAGAACACTTCGTTTTTCGGAACGGATGCGCCCATCGCCAAACGACTATTTGATATATCGATACACAAAAATTGGGAAGTCATCACGCACGGCGTCTTCTCCCCGGATGCACCTTGAGCCAATGAGCTGATAAGCAAACCAAAATAGATTATTTGGTATCCGCACGAAAATCTCGCACAATCGTTCCAGCATTGAGAAAGCGCCATGCATCAGCAACGCCGTTTCTTATCAGACAAATGGAAAACATTGTGAGCACAGCGTCGACAAGTAATCCGCGCCGTATGAAACTGGGCGCTTTCCTGATGGAAACGGGGCACCATATCGCCGCCTGGCGCCACCCTCAGACAGACGACGCGGGCGACCTCGATTTTTCGCATTACGCCGAATTGGCCAACGTAGCGGAACGAGCCAAATTCGATGCGGTATTTTTCGCCGATAATGTCGGCATCAACAACTGGGACGACGATGCCTTTCTTCGCGACAAAGACAGCGGCCGCTACTTCGACACGGAAAAAATGCATGTCCTGAATTATTAGGGCAAGTATTTTCAGGTACGCGGGCCGCTGACCGTCGCGCGTTTACCGCAGGGTACACCCGTGGTCGTTCAGGCAGGCGCATCGGAAGCCGGCCGGGAACGCGCTGCGGAAACCGCGGAGGTCATCTTCGTTGCAATCTTGGCCTGCCACACCCCGGCAGTCGATACGAACAACGCCGCGTTGCCTGAATGTCAGTTGACAAGAGACAGTAACACGTCATTCGAGCGTTTTGCCAATGCCATCGGCTTCTGGAAAGCGCATTCCTCAAGATACGCCCATTTTTCCGTAAGCCAAAATAGGTTCCGCTTTATATGAAACCATGCCTGCCGACTCGCCGTCTTTTTTCACCTGCCATCGTGCGCCTCATCTACAGTACGCTGTTTGCTTCGCTTTCTTTTTGCACCGCGAATACTTTCGCCGCGGATTCTCTGGTTGTACGGATTGGCGTGGCAACCCAGGGCAGTGGTGATCCTCCGACGTATGGCGGGTCCCCCAACGCCACTGCCCGGATCCAGCGTCGATACGAAGATGCCCTGAAAGCACAAGGCATTCAAGTGAAATGGTTTTTTTTCAAGGGAGCAGGACCCGCGGTCAATGAAGCATTGGCGAACAAGCAGATCGACTTCGCGGACCAAGGCGACTTACCGGCCGTGCTGGGCCGCGCGAACGGGATAAAGAGTCATATCATCGTCGCCAACGGTGTTCGTACCGGCATCTATCTGGCGGTACCGCCCGGTTCCGATATCAAGACCGTGAAGGACCTCAAAGGTAAGAACGTCGCGCTTTTTAGAGGTACCAATGCCCAATTAGTCGCGGATAACGTATTGAAAGCCAATGGCTTAAGTGAACGTGACCTGCATGTCATCAATCTGGATACATCGGCCGCGCAAGCGGCATTGGTCGCCAAGGGCGTGGATGCGGCATTCCTGGACTACACGTTGTTTACTTTGCAACGCCAAGGTTTGGCGAAGATCATCTATTCCTCTCGAGAGGCCGGCCCGCAATACACCCGTCAATCGCACTTGCTTGTTCTGCCAGAATTCGAGCAAGCGCATCCGGATGTCGTGCAAGCAGTGGTTACCGCGTTCGTTCAGGCCGCGCAGTGGACCTCCGATGAGCGGAATCGGGCGGCACTCTTCGCGCTATGGGCAAATAGCGGCACCCCTGTGAGTTCCTGGGAAGACGAATTCAAAGGTCAACAACTAAAGGAAAGAGCGTCTCCCCTGATTGATCCTTTCTACATCTCACGTTACCAAAAGGTCGCGGATGAAGCGCTCGCATTGCACCTGATCCGGACGCCTGTCAAGGTGGATGGATGGTTCGAAACAAAATATCTCGACCATGCCTTGCAAACGTTGCAGCTCCAGAAGGAATGGCCACGCTACGACACCAATGGCAAGGTTATTCCTGGATGATCGACCGATGGCACGGCCGGCCCTTGATCCATCAGTACACAATCCGCTCTCCATCACGATAGCTGAATGCTGCTTTCACGGAGTTTCCCTTGATGGCTAATGCCCGTATTCGCGCCGTTCTGCCGATAGCGACCAAACGATCCCAGGAACGTACTGAAGGTCCGTCACCCCTGCGGCTGGCCTGGCATCTCGCCCCATGGCTGCTTCCGGGCGTGGCGGTATTGCTCTGGGTTCTCGGTTCTGAGCAGGGATGGATTTCGCAGCAGATCCTGCCACCACCGGCCCTGGTGATTGCGACGCTTCACGATATGGCATACAGCGGCGATCTATGGACCAATGTGAGCGCGAGCCTGACCCGCATCGCTATCGGATTCGGGCTTGGCGTCGCCGGTGGGTTGGCACTCGGGGCCATACTCGGGTTATCACGGGTCGCCGAGACATACGTATTACCCACCTTCAATGCCATCGTGCAAATTCCGTTGCTTGGCTGGTTGCCCTTTCTGATGCTGCTGGTCGGCATCGGCGAGCCGCTGAAATACCTATTGATCGCACACGCAGCGTTCGTCCCCGTCACATTGAGTACCTTGCAAGGTTTCCGTGAACCACCGAAAGGATTGATGGAAGTGGCGCGGACGTTTCGGTTATCACCCTGGCAAACCATCATATCGGTGATATTGCCGGCGGCAGCGCCCGTAATCGGCACCGGCATCCGACTGGCGTTTACGAAGGCATGGCTGGCTCTGGTCGTTGTCGAAATGCTCGCCGCGTCATCCGGCTTAGGCTATCTGGTCGGTTATGGGCGTCAGTTGTTCCAACTCGATCTGGTGCTTGCATCGGTGTTGATCATTGCGCTGATCGGCTATTGCGCGGACCGCCTGCTGACAGTCTTGGAAAGCAAACTACACCGCGGTTAGACAAGCCGTTGTTACACCAGCCACTCCGGGTAAGTAATTTCAATACGTATTAGTCCATACGAGGCCTGACGTCATGCCACCGCCCTCCGATACATCCGTCATCGCCGAACTGCCAAACACCCTGTCTGCGCGTGCGTCAGCGTCAGGCAGTCGCGCGAGGAACGCAATTGCACGGCGAGCAGCATGGCGGGCCTGGGTCCTTCCGGTCGCCCTCCTCGCGGTTTGGTTCATTGTCGTCCCGGATTCGCTAGCGCCTCACGGAATAGCCGTATCGCCGGCTCAGGTCTGGCGTACCGGTGTCGAACAAGTACGCTCAGGCGCCCTTGCACGGGCGCTGTCGGCGTCCCTAGCACGTGAGTTCACCGGCTTTGCCATCGGCGCGGCGCTGGGTCTGTTGCTCGGTGTGTCAATCGGCATCTCGAAATGGACGGACCGCGTGATTTCTCCGTCGTTTAATGCTTTCAAGCAAGTATCGCTTTTCGCATGGATACCGTTGATATCGGTATGGTTCGGATTGGGCGATGCGGCCAAGGTCGTCTTTTTATCGCTCGCGGCCTTGGTTCCTGTTGCCGTTCATACCGCCGACGGCATTCGCGCGATCCCAGTCGAACAGCGCGAGGTCGCTCGCGTCTTCCGCTATCGACCATGGCAAACGATGGTGTACGTCGTGCTGCCGAGCGCATCCTCGTCCATTTTCACAGGTATTTATCTGGCGCTAATCTATTCCTGGCTGGCCACATTGGGTGCCGAGTACCTCTTGGTCGCGGGAAGTGGGATCGGCAATCTGTTAGTGGATGGGAGCGAGCATTTCCGCATGGATATGGTGCTCTTCGGCGTGCTCGTCGTCGGTGTCATTGGCGCGCTTCTCAACGCGATCGCGCGTTTCATTCAGCGCCGCTTCGCCTGGCAACATCCGACCTCATCGCAACCATAGACTGATCACCATCTGACGCTTGATTGTCTTGCGTGAGACACATCGATCCACCACCTCTTCGTCGACACACACGCCATCCATGTCATCCAATACTTTATCGTCCGCCAGCCCGACGCCGTCCGAGGCGCTGTTAGCCCTTTCGCACGTCTCCAAACGCTTCGATACCCGGAGCGCACACCCCGTATTGGATAGCGTGAATTTGCATGTCCAACAGGGAGAATGCATCGCGATTGTTGGCGCGAGCGGCTGTGGCAAGTCAACCCTGCTGCGGCTGGTGGCAGGTCTTGATACCGAATACGATGGCGATATAACGTTCAATGGCGCACCGGTCCGCGACACGTCGCTAGAGCGCGGAATCGTGTTTCAAGACCATCGGCTCTTTCCCTGGCGCACCGTTGAACAGAATATCGCGGTGGCGTTGCGCAATGCCGGCTTGTCGCGAGAAACAAAACAGAAGACGGTGGCCGAGCATATCGAACTCGTCGGACTCAAAGGGTACGCACACCATTTTCCGAATCAGTTATCGGGCGGCATGGCGCAGCGTGTGGCAATCGCGCGCGGCCTGGTCAATCGCCCCAAGCTATTGCTTCTCGATGAACCTTTCGGCGCACTGGATGCACTCACGCGCGCGCGGATGCAACAGGAACTGCAACGTATATGGGAAGCGGGAAACATCACCATGGTTCTCGTCACGCACGATGTCGACGAAGCTGTCTTTCTTGCTGACAGAGTCGTGGTCATGAAGCCCCACCCGGGGCATATCGCGCGAATCGTCGACATCAAGCTGCCCCGCCCAAGACAGCGCACACATCCGCTTGTAAGCCGTATTCGCGAAGACATTCTGTCGGATTTCAGCGAAGCCTGAGTTGTCGCACCCGCACCGCTCGAACGACCCGTTGACACCGGCGACGAACTTGCCGCACGCGTGTCCCCGTTGCCGCACCGAACACAGGCGTCCTCAAAGTCAGGGCAATGTGCCGTAGCGCAAGGGAAAACCACCGACAAACGTCTCGCGAAGATAGGTCGTGAATAAATCGATGGCTCTTGGAACCTGTGACGCGTAAGGTCTTACGACGAATAACTGGTCGGCAAAGGCATTGGTCAGATACCAGTCATCGAGCAATATCTGCAGCCGTCCATCCCGTATTGCCGCTTGCGCCGTGAAATCCGGAAGCAGCGCGATACCAAGACCGTCAAGCGCCGCATCGCGTAGCGACTCACTGTTATTTGCCGCAAATGCGCCGTCCACTTTTACCACGTGAACCGACTCCGGGGTTCGTTTCTCCGATTTCGGTTGAAATGCCCACTCGGTGGGTCCGCGCGCACGAAGGTAAAACAGGCAGTCATGCCGGGCCAAATCACCGGGATGCTCAGGACGTCCTTTTTGCTCCAGGTATTCCCGCGTTGCCACAATCACCGATTTCGTCTCACAAAGTTTCAGGGCGACATGCGTATCCGGGACGTGCGCGCTATGACGGACCGCCAGGTCGAACCCTTCCGTCGAAATCGCGCTGAGTCGATCCGAGACTTCAAGCTCCACTTTCACCTCGGGATTTTCCCGCAGGAACGACGCCATTTTCGGCACCAGTTGCTGACGGGCGAATGCCACCGGCGCGGTCACCCTTATCACCCCTCGCGCCACGCCCGCCATCTCCCGCACGTTCAAAAAGTGTGAGGCAATTTCCTCGAACTGCGATTTCGTGCTTTCCACCAGTCGCTCGCCCGCATCGGTGAATCGCACGCTACGCGTGGTTCGTTGCACCAGCGCGATACCCGCGGCACGCTCCAACTCGGCGATTTTCTGGCTCATGGCGGCTTTGCTGACGTGCAACCGTGCGGCGGCCCGGGTGTACGATCCCTGCTCACTGAGTACCACAAGCCAGTGAAGATGGACCCAAAGACCTTCGACACTTGCCATTTCATTCACGCGATTGTTCATAGGAAAAAACAATGTGTTTTGAAAACGCCGCTTTTCGGCCTGGTTTTTCGGTCATAGACTACCAATACTGAACAGTCAACCCGAAAGGTGTCACATGCAAAGTTATCAGGCAACCGCCGACGTCACGCATTTCATTGGGGGCGTCGAGGTTCGTGGTGCAGGCACTCGGACGCAACCCGTTTTCAACCCCGCGACCGGCCAATCACACCGAAAACTCTTGCTCGGCGACACCGCCGATGTCGACGCCGCCGTGGCAGCTGCAAAAGCGGCCTTCCCCAAGTGGGCCGACGTGCCGCCAATTCGCCGCGCACGCGTCATGCTCGCATTTCTCGCGTTGATGAATCAGCATAAGGACGAATTGGCAGCCATCATCACCGCCGAACACGGCAAGGTTTTTTCAGACGCACAGGGAGAAGTCACGCGCGGCATCGACATCATCGAATTCGCATGCGGCATCCCGCAATTGTTGAAGGGGGACTATACCGAGCAAGTATCCACGGGCATGGATAACTGGACGGTGCGACAGCCTCTCGGCGTGGTTGCCGGCATCACACCGTTCAATTTCCCTTGCATGGTACCTTGCTGGATGTATCCGGTCGCCATCGCCACCGGCAACACATTTATTCTGAAGCCCAGCGAGCGCGACCCGTCAGCGGCTATTTTCATGGCGCGATTGCTGAAAGAAGCCGGGCTTCCGGACGGCGTATTCAATGTCGTGCAAGGCGACAAAACGGTCGTCGATGCTCTCTTGCAGCACCCGGAGGTTCACGCAGTGAGTTTCGTCGGCTCGACGCCGATTGCGAATCATATCTATGAAACCGGTGCAAAAAACGGCAAACGCGTTCAAGCCCTGGGTGGTGCCAAGAATCATATGGTGGTGATGCCTGACGCCGACCTGGACCAAGCAATCGACGGTTTGATTGGCGCAGCCTATGGCTCGGCCGGGGAACGATGCATGGCGATTTCAGTGGCCGTCCTGGTCGGCGACGTTGCCGACAAAGTCATGCCGCGCCTGGCCGACCGCGCGCGTAACCTGGTCGTCAAGGACGGCATGGCACCCGACGCGGAAATGGGACCGGTGGTCACGCGGCAGGCGCTCGAACGCATAGAGAGTTACATCGACATCGGTGTGCAAGAAGGCGCGCAACTTGTCGTCGATGGACGCGGGCTGAAAGTAGCTGGCCGGGAGGAAGGTTTCTTTACCGGAGGCACTCTTTTTGACCATGTCACCCCGGAAATGCGGATTTATAAGGAAGAGATTTTCGGCCCGGTCCTGGCATGTGTACGGGTCAAGGATTTTGCGGCGGCAGTGGCGCTCGTCAATAATCATGAATTTGGCAACGGCGTGGCATGCTATACCCGCGACGGGAATATCGCGCGCGAATTCGGGCGGCAGATTCAGGTTGGCATGGTCGGGATCAACGTCCCTATTCCGGTTCCCATGGCGTGGCACGGCTTTGGTGGCTGGAAACGCAGCCTGTTCGGCGACATGCATGCGTATGGGGAAGAAGGCGTACGCTTCTACACGAAGCAAAAGTCGATCCTCCAACGCTGGCCGGAGAGCATCGGGAAAGGCGCCGAGTTCGCCATGCCAATCTCGAAATAATAGATCGACGTAACACGTCGCGTTTCGAGCGCCGGCCCGGATCGGTCGGCGCCGCCGTCACGTATCGCGCCCGCGCCCGACATAGATGGGCATTACCTCTGCCCCCGACTTACAAGGGCGGTGCGCAGAAGTATGCACGGTACATGAAGCCCTCGCCCTAAAGCCGCACCACTTGTCCACCTTGCAACGCCTCACGCAACGCAATGCCGATACGGGTGGCCTCACGCGCGTCATCCAGCGTGAGGCCTGTCGCGGGGCCGCCCCGCAATGCGCCGATGAACGCCCGCGCCTCGTGCAAGAAGGCCGCCTCGAAACGTTCGAAGAAGGTCGGCGTACATTCGTTGCGCACACCATGCTCGTCGGCAATCTCCACGCGATTGGCCCGGGGATTGTGTCCCACAGCAAGCACTCCACCCGTGCCGATGATCTCCGTTTGTGCATCGTGCCCGTGCGACATCGTCCGCGAAGCATAGAACACCGCCAATTTCCCGTCTTCAAACTCGCAGACACCCACACCATTGTCGATATCGCCGCATTCGCGCAGACCCTCGTGCAAGGCGATCGTCCCGCTCGCGAAAACGCGTGTCGGCTTTGGATTACCGAGTAGCCAGCGCACCAGATCGATGTCGTGGACGCTGCAGTCGAGAAACAGTCCTCCCGAGGTCGGTGCGAAGCGCACGAAAAATCCATCGGGATCATTCTTGTCGCACGTTTGCGAGCGCACCATGAATGGCCGGCCGATCATACCCTGCCCGAGCTTCTCGAAAGCGTCGCGGTAGCTCGGATCGAACCGCCGCACAAAGCCGATCATCACCTGGAGATGAGGATGCCGTGCATGCTCCGCTATCACAAGGTTGCAGTCGGCGAGATCAAGCGAGAGCGGCTTTTCGCAGAAGACATGCTTGCCCGCGCGCAAGGCGTCGATGATCTGCGCCGGATGTAGTGACGTCGGTGTGACGAGCCAGACAGCGTCGATCTCGTCGTCGGCGAGCAGTGCGGCATAATCACTGTAAAGCCGAAGCACGGGCAGATTCGCGCTTGCCCACTCACGTTCCTCCTGCAACGGGCTGCATGCGGCCGCCAGCACCGCGCCCGGCACCTGCCAGGCAAGGTTTTCCGCGTGGCGTCGACCGAGCCGTCCTAGCCCGACAATGCCAACCTGAACGGGCACGCTCATACCGCGCGCTCCCCAAACGTGACGATGCGGCCTTCCTTCCAGGAAAGCGTCGCGGCTTCGGCAAGTTCAAGCGCTTTCATACCGTCCGCAACGGTCGTGCGCACGGGCTTGGCCGTCGTCACGGCGTCAAGGAAATGCGCGATTTCGAGGGCGTACGCGGCGCGATAACGTTCGAGGAAGAACGCCTCGGGCACGTCATTCGATACCGCCTGCTTCGTGTACGCCGTCACTTCGGTCGGTCGCACGTTGCCTGCCTGCAGCATGCCCTCGCTACCAAGCAGTTCAAAGCGCTGATCGTAGCCGTAGGCCGCCCGCCGCGTCGTATTGATCTGGCACAAACGCCCGCGTTTCGTGCGAATCGTGACTGCCGCGGAGTCGATATCGCCCACCGCGGCAATGGCCGGATCGGTCAGGCAACTGCCGGTTGCGTGCAACGTATCGGCTTCATCGTCGAGCATCCAGCGGAAAATGTCGAAGTCATGGATCAGCATGTCCTTGAAGATGCCACCAGAATGGCGGAGGTAATCGACCGGCGGCGCACCCGGATCGCGGCTCGTCACCACCAGCATTTCCGGCACGCCGATCTCGCCCGCGTCTACGCGTGCCTTGAGGGCGGAAAATGTCGGATCGAAGCGGCGCTGAAAACCGATCATGCACACGACGCCGGCCTGCGCGACCGCATCGGCACACGCTCGCGCACGCGCGAGCGTGAGATCCACCGGCTTCTCACAGAAAACATGCTTCCCCTGCGCCGCCGATTGCAGGATCAGGTCGGCGTGCGTATCGGTACTGGAACAGATCACCGTCGCGCCGATCGCGGCATCGCCCATGGCCCCGTCCCTATCGGCAACCCGCGCGCCGTGTCGAGCGGCGAGCGTCGCGGCGGCGGCGCTGTTCACATCCACCACGTATTTAAGCCTTACGCCCGGCTGGCGCGCGAGATTCGCCGCATGGATCGTACCAATCCGCCCCGCCCCGAACACCGCCACATCAATCGTCATAGCCGCCGGTCTCCTTGGATTCTTCCACGTTCAACTCGAGCCGGTACGCAAGCGCAATGAAAAGCGCCTGGCACAGGCAGATCGTGCTCGTGAGGGAACGGAACGCGAACGCGCTACCTTCCTTCACGAACAAATACGCGCTCGCGTGACGCGCGAGCGGCGAAAGCTGGCTGTCGGTGATGACAAGCGTGCGGGCGCCATGATGCTGCGCCGCGCGCACGCAGTACTGCGTCTCCTTGCCGTAGGGCGCGAAACTGATGGCAATCACCACGTCGCCTTTTCTCACGCTGCGGATCTGCTCGCGATACATGCCGCCAAAACCGGAGATCAAATGCACACGCTTCTTCGTGTGCTGCAATGCGTAAACGATGTAGGTTGCCACCGGAAACGAGCGCCGCACCCCGACCACGTAGATGTTTTCCGCTTGCCGGAGCATTTCCACGGCAGCCTCGAACTGCTTGTCGTCGAGACCCGCCTCAAGTTCTCCCAGCCCGCTACGAGACGCCTCGATGAACTCACGCGCCACGGCCACGCATGAAAGCTTGCCGGGTTTCTCGTTGATGAGTTTGCGGATGCGCTGCTGGTAGCTCTGTGCGCCCCCCCCTTGCCCCGTGTACGCCTGGCGAAACACCGCCTGAAGATCCGAGAAGCCGGAAAACCCGAAACGTTGGGCAAACCGCACCACGGCGGACGGGTGCACGTCACACGCCGTCGCAATGTCGCTCGTGCGATCCATCATCACGTTCGCGCGGTGCTGGTCGATATAGGTCGCGACGCTCTTCAACTGGCGCGGCAAGGTGTCGAATGCTGCCGTGATGCGCTGCATCAGTTCGTCGACGCCCAATTGCTCCGCTCCGTTCTCTTCCTGCATGGTGCTTTCTCAAAATTGCAACGATGCTCGGAAGTATAGGGAAGTCGCAGCGCAAATGGAACGTATTTTCTATTTATGAGATGGTTAAACTTCCTATTGCAAAACCGTCACCGTTGCCCTACTCTTGGTCGTGAACGGCCTCGCGGACACATCGACCGTTCCATTAAAAAGACAACCGAAACAGGTGGAGACAAATGACATTCTGCAACGGCCGGGCTGCGCTCCGTGCGCTGGCGGCTGCCGTCGCGTTGTGCGGCGCAGCGGCAATAACCTCGCCGACGGCAACGGCCGCCGACGCGAAGTTCGTCCTGATCAGCCACGCGCCCGACTCGGACTCGTGGTGGAACACCATCAAGAACGCCATCAAGCAGGCGGATGAAGACTTCAACGTCCAGACCGACTACCGTAACCCGCCGAATGGCGACCTCGCCGACATGGCACGTCTGATCGAGCAGTCGGCGGCACGCAACTACGACGGCGTGATCAGCACGATCGCAGACTACGACGTGCTGAAAAGTTCGATAAACAAAGTAACGGCGAAAAAAATTCCGCTGGTCACGATCAATTCGGGCACCGAGGAACAGAGCGCGCAGCTGGGTGCCATCATGCACGTCGGCCAGCCGGAATACGTGGCGGGCAAAGCGGCCGGCGAAAGGGCGAAAGCGGCCGGCATCAAATCGTTCCTGTGCGTGAACCACCTCGCCACCAACGTCGTGTCATTCGATCGCTGTCGTGGCTTTGCCGACGCGATCGGTGTGGACTACAGGCCCGCCACGCTCGATTCCGGCCAGGACCCAACCGAAATCCAGTCCAAGGTGAGCGCGTACCTGCGCAACCATCCGAACACGCAGGCCATCCTGACGCTCGGACCCACACCGGCCGCAGCCACCCTCAAAGCCGTGCAACAAATGGGCCTTGCCAACAAGATCTGGTTCGCCACCTTCGACTTCTCCGACGATATCGCCAAAGCCATCCAGGCCGGCACGATCCAGTTCGCCATCGACCAGCAGCCCTATCTGCAAGGCTACATTCCGGTTGCGGTGCTGGCCATCGTGAAAAAAGACAAGACCACTGATCCGGTAAAGATCCGCCAGATTCTCGAGGCGAATCCGAAATTCCAGGCGCGCCTGGCGACTTATGGCCTGCAACCGTCATATGGGCCGAAGAACATCCGTTCGGGCCCGGGTTTCATCACGAAAGAGAATATCGACAAGGTACTGAAATATGCGGGCCAGTACCGCTGACCGGTTGATCCGTCCGTTGCCGGAAAAACGCGAGCCCGGGCCGTCCTCGAACGCGCGTCGCATCCGCTGCAACCGCACGCCTGATTCCCATGCCGAGAGGCATGGCTGGCGCGCGCGTATCAACGCACCGCATTGAATAGGTTTCAAGGAGCCATCATGGGCTTAGCCGGCAAACATTACCCTCCCCGGTACCCAAAGTCGTCCGGGGCGGTTGAAAAAGACGCGCAGGACGACGAGCGCGTCCGGCGCGAATCGTGGTTCGGCCATCTGCTGAATCGCCCCGAATTCGCCGCCATCTCCGGCACCGTGCTCGTCTTTGCGATATTCGGGTTCGGGGCAGGCAGTTCGGGCATGTTCAATCTCGATGGCGTGATGAACTGGTCGCAGGTCGCCGCCTATCTCGGGCTGCTTGCGGTAGGTGCATGCCTTTTGATGATCGCAGGAGAATTCGATCTCTCCATCGGATCGATGATCGGCTTTAGCGGCATGATGGTCGCGATTCCCTCGGTGTACTTCCATTGGCCGATCTCACTCGCGATCCTCTTCGCGTTCATTGCCTCCATGCTGCTCGGTGCGCTCAACGGCTATATCGTGATGAAGACGCGCCTGCCGTCGTTCATTGTGACGCTCGCGTTTCTCTTTATCCTGCGCGGCCTCACGCTCGCGCTTTCCATCTTGTTCGCTGACCGCACCATCGTCTCGGGCGTCGGCGACATCGCACAGGCGGACCGGATCACAAACACGCTTTTTCATGGCGTCGCGTTCCACGGCTTTTTCACGGCGCTCGCCCACATGGGCCTGCTTCAATTGCTTGATAATGGCGAGCCGCTCGTGCCAGGCATTCCAAAAGTGCTTCTCTGGTGGTTCGCGCTTGCAGCGGTCAGCGCCTTCGTGCTTGCCAAGACGCGCTACGGCAACTGGATTCTCTCGGTGGGTGGCGACGCCAATGCGGCAAAGAACGTGGGCATACCGGTCAAGCGCGTGAAAATCTCCCTCTTCGTGCTGACCGCCTTCTGCGCATGCCTGTTCGCCGTGCTCCAGGTATGCGATATCGGCTCGGCCGCCGCCGATCGCGGCTTGCAAAAGGAGTTCGAAGCCATCATCGCTGCCGTCATCGGCGGCACGCTGCTCACGGGCGGCTATGGGTCGGTCATCGGGGCATGCTTTGGCGCGCTGATCTTTGGCGTCGTGCAGATCGGCATCACCTATACGAACGTCAGTTCCGACTGGTTCCGTGTGTTCCTGGGCGTGATGCTGCTGCTCGCCGTGCTTTTCAACCACTACGTGCGCCGCCGCGTGTCGCAGGCACAATGAGCGAGGAAATCGTCATGTCCACCGACTCTTTCACGCCAAGCGACGATGTCATTCTTGCGCTTGACAACGTCAGCAAGTTCTTCGGGAAGGTCATCGCACTCAATGGCGTCACCTTGCATCTGCGGCGGGGAGAAGTGCATTGCCTGCTCGGCGACAACGGCGCTGGCAAGTCCACGCTGATCAAGATGCTCGCCGGCGTGCATGCGCCCTCCTCCGGCCAGTATCTCGTCGATGGCAAGCCGGTGATGTTCCAGTCCCCCAAGGAGGCGCTGGACTTAGGCATCGCGACCGTCTACCAGGATCTCGCGCTCGTGCCGCTCCTGTCCGTAGCGCGCAATTTCTTCATGGGCCGTGAACCACAAAGAAAATATCTCGGCCTCTTCAACGTGATGGACCTTGATCTTGCCGCCGAAACCGCTCGCGCGAAGCTTGCCGAAATGGGCATCCACGTACGCGACCCGCATCAACCCATCGGCACCATGTCCGGCGGCGAAAAGCAGTGCTTGGCGATTGCACGCGCGATCCACTTCGGCGCGCGCGTACTGATCCTCGACGAACCCACTGCCGCACTCGGCGTGAAGCAGAGTTTCAACGTGCTGCGGCTGATCCATGCGGCGCGCGCCAAAGGCATCTCCGTGATTTTCATCACCCACAACGTGCACCATGCCTATCCGATTGGCGATTCCTTCACGCTGCTCAATCGCGGGCGCTCGCTCGGCACGTTCACCAAGGACACCATCACGAAGAACGAAGTGCTCGACATGATGGCGGGAGGTGCCGAAATGCAGCGGATGATCGAAGAACTGGAAGGGGCGACGGTCTGACCGTTGAACAAGGATTACGCACCGGAACGCGACATGTCAGTGAAAAACGAATCACGCGCTGAAATCCATTTTGACCGTCACCGCGCGCTCGACATCATCTGCCTGGGTCGACTTGGCGTCGACCTTTATGCACAGCAGGTTGGTGCGCGTCTCGAAGACGTCTCGACGTTCGCGAAGTATCTCGGCGGTTCATCGGCGAACATCGCGTTTGGCGCGGCGCGACTTGGCCTGAAATCGGCAATGCTCACGCGCGTCGGTGACGACCATATGGGCCGCTTCCTCCTGGAGACACTCCAGCGCGAAGGCTGCGACACGCGCTACATCAAGGTGGATCCCGAACGGCTTACGGCGCTCGTGCTCCTAGGCATCGAAGACCGCGACACCTTTCCGCTCGTGTTCTATCGCGAAAACTGCGCCGACATGGCGGTAGATGAAAGCGACGTCGACGAAGCATTCATCGCGTCCGCGAAATCGCTGCTGATCACGGGCACGCACTTCTCCACGCCGCAGGTTAACCGCACGAGCCGCCGTGCCCTCGAATACGCGCACCGCAACGACGTGCGTACCATACTCGATATCGACTACAGGCCGGTGTTGTGGGGGCTGACCGGCAAAGCGGATGGCGAAACACGCTTTATCGCGAACGAAGGCGTGACCGCGCATCTGCAAGGCATCCTGCCGCTGATGGATCTCGTGATCGGCACCGAGGAAGAGTTTCGCATCGCAGGAGGACACGACGACCTCGTCGACTCCCTCGCGGCCGTACGGCGTGTGACCGGCGCCACGCTCGTGGTCAAGCGGGGACCGCTCGGCTGCTCGATCATCGACGGCGCGGTGCCGCCGACACTCGACGCCACACTGATCCATCGCGGTGTGCAGGTGGAAGTGCTGAATGTGCTGGGTGCGGGTGACGCGTTCGCCGCGGGCTTTCTTTCCAAATGGCTGCGTGACGCGTCACCCGAGGCGTGCGCACGCACCGCCAACGCCTGCGGCGCATTGGTGGTGTCACGCCATGGATGCGCGCCGGCCATGCCCACGTCCGCGGAACTCGATTATTTCCTCGACGCCGCGAGCCGTGAGCCTGAACGCATGCGTCGTCCGGACCGCGATGCCCACCTCGCGCGCCTGCATCGCACCAGTCCCGCACGCAGGCAATGGGACGAAGTGCTTGGCTTCGCCTTCGATCATCGTCCGCAATTCTTCGAACTCGCACAGCAGAGCGGCGCGGGCGAGGAGCGTATCGCGACACTCAAGCGCCTCTTCGTCGAGGCGGTGGCCGAGACCGAGCAACAATGCGGACTCGCAGGGCGCATCGGCGTGCTGATCGACGGGCGCTATGGTCAGGATGCCCTCAACGCGGCGACCGGGCGCGGATGGTGGATCGCGCGACCCGTGGAGATGCCAGGGTCGCTGCCGCTCGTATTCGACCAAGGTCGCTCGATCGGCACGACGCTGGCCGATTGGCCGCGCGAGCATATCGTCAAATGTCTCGTGCAGTTTCATCCCGACCATCCCCATGATGTGCGGCTCGAACAGGAAGCGCAGATCCGCGCCCTTTATGACGCGACGCAGGCAAGCGGTCACGCGTTGCTGCTCGAAGTGATCGTGCCGAAAACCGGACCGATCGCCGAGGAGGACAGCGTTTATCGTGCGCTCAAGCGCCTCTATAACCTCGGCATCTATCCGGATTGGTGGAAGCTGGAGTCCATGAGCGCGACGCAATGGCAGGCCATCGACGCACTGATCGCCGAGCGCGACCCTGCCTGCCAGGGCGTGGTGCTACTCGGGCTGTCGGCGCCAGTCGAGCAGTTATGCGAGGCATTCGTGGCGGCGGCGGCATCCGCGACATGCCGTGGCTTCACGGTCGGACGGACCATCTTTCATGATCCCAGCCGCGCATGGCTCGCCGGCGAAATCGACGACCGCGAACTGATCGCGCAGGTACGGCATACGTTCCAAACGCTGGTCGACGCATGGCGGAAGGTCCGCGCACCCGGAATGCCACGACGTCAGGAGCAGGCAGCATGAGCGCGCAGGCAACGACGGTCCGACTCACCACCGCCCAGGCGCTCGTGCGCTATATCGCGGCGTTGCGGGTGGCCACGGGCGAACCGCTCTTCGGCGGCGTCTTCGCGATCTTCGGACACGGCAATGTGGCAGGCATCGGCGAGGCGTTATACGCAGCGCGCGACACCCTGCCGACCTATCGGGCGCATAACGAACAGGCGATGGCGCATAGTGCCATCGCCTATGCAAAGGCGCATTTCCGCCAGCGCATGATGGCGGTCACCACCTCCATCGGGCCAGGCGCCACCAATCTCGTGACCGCGGCGGCACTCGCGCATGTGAACCGATTGCCGGTCTTGCTATTGCCGGGCGACATATTCGTCTCGCGTGCCCCCGACCCCGTCTTGCAACAGATAGAGGACACGCACGACGGCGGCATCTCGGCCAACGATGCCCTCAAACCGGTGTCGCGCTACTTCGACCGCATCATGCATCCGGCGCAATTGCTGAGTGCGCTACCGCGCGCGATTCGCGTGCTGACCGACGCGGCGCTGTGCGGGCCGGTAACGCTTGCCCTGCCGCAGGACGTGCAAGCAATGGCCTACGACTATCCGCTCGCGTTTTTCGCACCACGCACGATATCCTTCCATGCCCCGGCGCCGGTCGCACATGAAATCGATGCGGCCGCGCACGCCTTGCGTGAAGCGTACACGCCGCTGATCATCGCGGGCGGGGGCGTGCTGTATGGCGACGCAAGCGCGGCGCTTCGGCGCTTCGCGGAGCGCCATGGCGTGCCCGTCGCGGAAACACAGGCGGGAAAAAGTGCGCTCGCATGGGATCACCCGCTGAACGTGGGCGGCATCGGCGTAACCGGTTCGGCGGCAGCGAACGATCTCGCCAATACGGCAGACAGCGTGCTCGCCGTCGGCTCACGACTACAGGATTTCACCACCGGCTCGAATACGCTTTTCTCCCAAGCGCGCATCGTCGCGGTCAATGCGAATGGATTGGATGCGTTGAAGCAAGGCAGCATCGCCGTGGAAAGCGACGCGGCACCCGCGCTCGATGCGCTGAGCGCCGCGCTCGGGGACTGGCGTGCCGCGCCACAGTGGACCACCAGCGCGAAGGCCCTGGCCGGCGATTGGCGCGCCACCGTAGCTCGCGTCACCGGCACGCCCCCCGCAGACCACGCGCTGCCGCGCGAAGCCGACGTGATCGGCGCGGTGCAGCGCTCGCACGCCGAGTCGCCCGTCAACGACATCGTGGTGTGTGCGGCCGGCACACTTCCCGCCGATCTGCAGAAACTCTGGCGCGCGGGCGTGGCCGGCGCTTACCACGTCGAATATGGTTACTCCTGCATGGGCTATGAGATCGCGGGGGGCCTCGGCGTGAAGCTCGCGCGGCCGGACCGCGAAGTGATCGTGATCGTGGGCGACGGCAGCTATCTGATGATGAACAGCGAGCTGGCCACGTCCGTAATGCTCGGATGCAAGCTGATCGTGGTGCTACTCGACAACCGCGGCTATGGTTGCATCAACCGGCTGCAACAGGCGTGCGGCGGCGCCCCGTTCAACAATCTTATCGACGACTGCAGACAAGGACCGGACGGCGCGCCCTTCATCGATTTCGCAATGCATGCCCGCGCGCTCGGCGCGAGCGCCGAACACGTCTCCAACATCAGCCAACTCGAAGCCGCCATGCGACGCGCACGCGCCGCACATTACAGCTATCTCATCAGCATCGACACGGACCCGGCACGTCCGACGGAGGAAGGAGGCTGGTGGTGGGAAGTCGCGGTGCCGGAGGTCTCGGCACGGGCCTCGGTAAACCAGGCACGCGAGATCTACGAACGCGCCGTTGCAGCACGCGGACGCAAAAAGGACTAACACCATGAGCAGATTCGACGTACGCATCGGCATCAATCCGCTGTCGTGGATGAACGACGACCTGCCTTCGCTCGGTGGTGAAACGCCACTCGCCACGGCGCTGACCGAAGGCCGGCGGATCGGTTATGACGGTTTTGAGCTCGGCAACAAGTTTCCGCGCGAACCGCATGCCCTGAAGACGCTGCTTGACGCATACGATCTCGCGCTCGTCTCGGGCTGGTACTCGGGGCGCCTCGCCGAGCGCAGCGCCGAGGCGGAAATAGAAGCGGTCGGCCCTCATCTGGCTCTGCTGGCGAAGAACGGCGCGCGAGTAATGGTGTATGGCGAGGTCGCCCATTCGATCCAAGGTGCGCCACAACCACTTTATAAACGCCCACGCTTTTTTACCGATGCGCAATGGGACACGTACGCCGAGCGCCTCGACACGTTCGCGGCCTACACCCTCTCGCACGGTGTACGCGTCGCTTACCATCATCACATGGGCGCCTATATCGAAACCCCCGACGACGTGGATCGGCTGATGAGCCTGACCGACGATACGGTGGGCCTCCTGTTTGATGCGGGACACATCACATTCGCCGGGGGAGATCCGCTCGCCGTGCTGGATCGCCATGTCGCACGCGTATGCCACGTCCACTGCAAGGACGTGCGCACCGAGGTCGTCAAGCTGGCACGCAATCGCAACTGGAGTTTTCTGGAAGCCGTGGTCAACGGCGCGTTCACGGTTCCGGGCGACGGCGACATCGACTTCCCCGCGCTCATCGCACGCCTCAAAAAGCACGGATACCGCGGCTGGCTGGTGGTGGAGGCCGAGCAGGACCCGGTCATCGCGCCGAGCTACGCCTTCGCGCAAAAGGGGTATGACACTTTGCGCGCGCTCGTCGATTCCCATTCGAAGGAGGCAGCATGAACCTACTCGTGAAGGCTTCACGCGACGGCAAGACCATCGCGTGCGTGACACCGCAAAGCGCGGCGTGGAAACATGTCGGTTTTGCGGCCTACCGGCTTGCACCCGGCGAGAGCCTGTCACTCTACGAGACGGCGCGTGAGATGTGCATCGTGGTCTTGTCAGGCACGGTGACGATCGAGGCGGGCATGCACCGCTGGGAAAACATCGGCACGCGCGACAGCGTGTTCGAGGACACCGCACCGTACGCGGTCTATCTACCGCCCACCTTGACGGCTACCGTGCACGCGTCGCGCCACGCCGAGATCGGTGTCGCGAGCGCGCCCGCGACCGGCATGTATCCCCCACGCCTTATCGATCCGTCGCACATGAGCCGCTCGACGCGCGGCAAAGGGGCGAATACACGCTATATCTGCGATATTCTCCCGCAGACCGAGCCCGCCGAGGGATTGCTCGTCGTGGAAGTGAAGACGCCTGGCGGGCACGCATCGAGCTACCCACCGCACAAGCACGACCAGGACAACGTGCCGGTGGAAAGCGCGCTCGAGGAAACCTATTACCACCGGCTGAATCCGCCGCAAGGCTTCGCGTTTCAGCGCGTCTACACCGACCAGCGCGACCTCGACGAAACGATGGCCGTGGAAGATCATGACGTGGTGATGGTGCCGCGCGGCTATCATCCCGTGGTGGTGCCGTACGGCTATGACAACTACTACCTGAATGTCATGGCCGGCGACAAGCGCACCTGGCACTTCAAGAACGATCCGACGCACGCATGGATCGCCGAACGCGACGCGCGCGGCAACAGCGACACCTGATCAATGCCCCGGCAATGCGGGGCGGCAATCGTCGCGAATCGTCCGGCCGCGAAAAGCCTACTTAAGTCGATACACGCGAATCAGCACCGCATCGCGTGCCGGACGCAGGCTGTCGAGCGTTCCGACATACACGCCCTCGTTGATCCAACCGTACCGCCCCGACGGCGCAATCAGATCCAGATTCGAGAACACAGCCTGGCCGGGCGCACGCTGCGGCGGCGCAAGTACGTGATTCGACACGCTGATCACTGCACCGTCGTCGGTCTTCAACTCATAGGTGGCGGATAGTTGCTTGTAGCCGTCGCGACGCACCAGTTGCCGATCCGCCCCACCCGCCAGCACGGTTCCGTGAATATGCGGGCCGGTGAACGTGCCACCGACGATGGGCACCATCCGCCGCTCACCGATCGGCGATTCACCGAGTGACATCGTCGGCGCGAGATCACAGGTGATTTCCATCACGAGTTCGGTCGAAGGGGGATGCTCCGGCGGCGGTGACGGTATATCGGCCGCCTGGGCGGCCGCCACGGATACCAGCATCAGCAAGACGGCCAACCCCCGCGGTTTCAACCAAGTCGTTTTCATCGCATGTCTCCTGTTCATCGCGCTCACGACCCGACGCACACAAAACTCGACGCATCGTTCACGTCACCTTTCACATATCGCGCGGTCTGGGGATAGGGGCACAGTGGACGCGTCATCCCGGCCGGCAACTGCGACCCGGACTGACTACCCGCATGCGCGACGAGCGCACCCGGCGGGGTGCCACGCTCGACCCAGCCCACTATCGCCGCAAGCGAATCAAAGCTGTCGAGCGCATAGTCGCCACCCGCGCAATGGTTCATGCCCGGCACGATGTACAGGCGCGCGAATGCATCGGCGCGTGCACGGTATTTTTCGGAAAGCCGCCGATAGTAGTCGATGGAATTCAGCACGGAGAACACCGGATCGCTGCCGCCGTGATACATCAACAGCTTGCCGCCACGCGCCCTGAAACCGTCGAGATCAAGTGAATCAGCGTCCATGAATTCGACGGACGACTGCGGATATTCCGGGGTCTTCCGGTAGATTGAACGATCGAGATCGTCGAGCGACACCGTCTGGATATCAAACGTATCGCGGGGCGGCGTCGAGAACACGTACTGCATCGATCCAGCACCCAGCGTTTCGGCGAGCGACGGATTCGTGCTGTCACCCAGCTTCCATTGACGCCAGTTCGCACTACCAATCCCCGAGTCATACGGCCAGCGCGCATACAACGGGCGACCATCGGATGATTTCGCACCATCGAACACCTCGTGCAGCGCGGTAACCTGCGCCGGGCGCAAGCACTGCTCGGTCTGACCCGCCCGGCACTGCAGTTCCACCGGATCGAACCGGCAGGTGTCCGGCCGGTAATCGAAGCCGTCGCTGTTGCCGCAGCGCGCGCGTGCGGCCGTGGCGACGAGATTGAGATCCGCATTCGAGAACGCCTGGCCGAGCAACACACGCCCGTCCGAGGCGCGCGGCGCGGCGCGGGAGAAAGCCTGCGTGTCGGCAACCTGCGCGATGGCAGCGTGCGGTAAGCGGAAACCAGGATCACCTGCGATGATGCCATCGTATTCGCTGCCATAGCGCTGCATCGCTTCCATCGCTTCCTGGCCGCCTTTCGAGCAGCCGGCGAAATAGGAATGCTTCGGCCCGATGCCGTAGAACGCGCCAATCAATTGCTTCGCGGCGCGCGTGACCGGGCCGATCGATGCATAGCCGTAATCCACACGTGCCTGGGGATCAACACCGAAGCCGACGTTCTGGTCGGCGGTGTGGCCGGCATCGGAACTGACGACGGCAAAGCCGCGCGCCAATGCACGCGGACCGTCTCGCCACGACGGGATCGCGCCGGTAGCCGGCAGCACCACGCCATCACTACCGCCGCCGCCCTGGTAGAAGAAGCGTCCCGCCCATACGAGCGGCAAACGCAATTGGAAGTGAATGCCGTATTGCGCATTGGTCGAAGCGGCGCCGTTCACCGTGACCGGCGCGGGCCGGCCGGTGCGCGACGCGAGCACGCCCTCGACGAGGCAATGCGCCGGTAGCGTCTCGGAAGGCTTGCCGTTGACCGCGTCGACCCATTTCGCCGACGTGACCGTGCCATCGGGTATCGCGCTTTCAGCAAGGCGCGCGCACATCTGTGCGCTACTATCGGCGTCGCGACGCCCGACCGACGAAGCCGAGCCGGACGATGCCGATGCCGACAGGGCCGCCCCCGAATAGCCAGCCACGCCAGCGGCCAGCACGACCATCCATGCAACCTTGCCGGCCGATACTTTCGCTACGCCGGCGCCACCCGGGCGATGCACCGCGTTATCGTGATCCATCTGCATTTCGTGTCGTCTCCCGCTTGTCGTCGTTACGCACGCGACCACTGCGTGCGTGGTTTCATTGTGCCGCTACGCGTGGTCAGAACTTATGCGAGATCCCGACGCCGACTGCCGTCGTGTTCTGTCCTGCCACGCCGCCCGTCAGCGATGCGGTCATCAGATTCGTTAGCCCATTCGCGCCTTTCTTCGCATTCATCCAACCAACATAGCCGTATACGCTGGTCGCCTTCGACAGCAGATAATCATCGCTCAACACGACGGTGGTGGTCGCATTCTGCGTGTTCTTCCGATCCTCGGCCCAGTAGTAGGCGAGTGTCAGCCGCGTCGCGGGCGTCACATTCCAGTTAGCGCCCGCTTGGAGCACGCGGATGTCGGACGGACCCGTCACCCCGAACTGTGAAATGGCATTGCCCAACGTCTGGTCGTAGTCGGTCCACGCCGCCTTCAGCGTGACCGTGCCAAGCCGGTAGCCGCCACCGAGCGACCATACACGCAGGTCACGCGTGCCGGTCGTGTCGTTCTTCTGCACGTATGCCACCTCGGCGATCAGCGGGTCGCCCGTATAGGCAGCGCCGGCCGACACCGTCTGCCCTTGCGCAAGGCTGCCGGACTGGTTGCCGAAGTGGTACAGCACGCCAGCGTAGACGCTATCAGTGCGATACGTATACGCGAGTGAATTGGATTCATACACGGTGACAGCTGAGCTCGTGCTCCTGCCTTCGTTGAAATTCCAGAAGCCGGCCGCGCTGAACGCCTGCTTCAGGTCGCGCGGGTCGACACGACCGAATGCGTAATACGCGGGATCTTGCTGCAAACCTGCGGTCACCTGGCCGTACGGCGTGCGCAAAAACACGTTTGCATAATGGCCGAACAACGTATTGGTTGCCGACAGCGCGCCCGTGCCGAGACTGAACTGCCCTTCCAACTGGAAGCCAGCCTTCAGGCCGCCGCCAAGATCCTCGATGCCGAGCAATCCGAAGCGATTGCTCGTATTGCCTCCCGAGCTGAACAGAAAGCTGCTATGAGAAGTCGGACCGCCCGCTCCCGGACCGCCGTTCTTGTTCTGGTAAAGCAGGCCGCCATCGACGACCCCGTACAACGTCACGTTGCTTTGCGCGTGCGCGACGCTGCCGATCGCACAGGCCGCGATGCAGACGAGTTTCTTCATGCTGTCTCCAATCTCCAAACCATCTGGCAGGATGGCAACTGTCCGGTATGCCCGGATGCCGCCTTTTTAGTTGCATCGCAAAGTCTGCCTTCTTGACATCCGCGACGTGTATTGCCCGATTCGACGTTGGCATCGGGCGCGCCAATGTCCGTTGTCGTGAAGCGCATCTTATATCAGGAAGCCTGATATTAAATCGCCAATGCGTACGGTTTAGTACAAACACCTAGCGTGGACCACACGGGTGTCGGGATGCGCGTACCGCCCTCATCCGCGACTCATTCATCGGCCGGTTGACGCCTCACGAGCAGCAGCGCGGCGAGCGCGGCCACCACCGTGACAGGGATGCTCGCGCCAATCACGACGGAGGTACTGCGTCCCATCGCAAGCAGTTGCGCGGCGGCGAGCGGTCCCACGACCGAGCCGACCCGCCCCACGGCAACGGCCGCCCCGACGCCGGTACCGCGCATGGCCGTGGGATAATAAATCGCCGCTAGCGCATACAGCACCGACTGTCCACCGATCACGAACATCCCCGCGGCAAATGCGGCCGCCGCCAACGTCGTGAAACCGGGTGCGAGCGCCAGGGCCGCGAGCGACACGACGATTGCGGTGTACATGCCACCCACGACGCGCGCCGCGCCGAGTCGGTCGGTCAACATGCCGATGCCGAGCGCACCGAGCCCTCCGCCGATATTGAAGCAGATCTGCACCATGCCGACCTCCGCGCGGCCGAGTCCGCGCGCGGCCATCAGCGACGGCAGCCAGTTCAACAGGAAGTACAGCACGATCAGCGTGCAGAAGTAGCTGAGCCACAACGCCAGCGTCGCAGGCGTGCGACCGCCGCCGAACAGCACGGTGCGAACACTCGCCGGTTCACTGCGTGTACTGGCCGCGTCGAGATACGCGCGCGACTCAGGCAGCATCAAGGCAAGAAGCGGCACCAGCAGCAGCGGCCCGACGCCGCCGACATAGAAGATATGACGCCATTCGGTATCGCTTGCCAGCAGGACACCGATCAGCGAAGCGATTACACCGCCGAACGGAATGCCGCAATACATCGCGCTGACCGCCGTGCCGCGCCGATTCGGCGCAACCACCTCCGATGACAACGCGATCAGGTTCGGCATCGCGCCGCCCAGACCGATCCCGGTGAGAACCCGCACGACCGTCAGCATGGCAAAGCTCGACACCTGTGCGGTCGCGAGCGACAGCAACCCGAACAGGCAGACCGATGCAATCAGCACGCGCTTACGGCCGTAGCGGTCCGCAAGCCGTCCCCCGAGCATCGCGCCCGGCAGCAGTCCGAACGTCCCTGCGCTGAAGGCCCAGCCCATCTGCCCAACCGACAGGCCGAATTCTCGCGCCATCCGCGGCGCCGCGACCCCGACCGATTGCAAGTCGAGCCCCTCGAGCAAGGCAATCGCGAAACACAGCGCGAGCGTCGCGGCGGTTCCTTGCCGCTGCGCTACATAGGTATTCATGCGTCGGTCTCCATTTGCACCGCTTGCGGACGTCTGATGTGCCGCGGCAATGTCTGTTATCGGTTTTCTTTCATCATACGGATACCTAATTTTTCCTTTTCCGTATGCCCGTTGTGGCAGTGCGGCGCGACGGTGAGATCCGCCGCCCCGTCCGCCGATCGCGTTTCATGGGGTGTCACTGTTGTGCGTCGTGTATCGCAAGAATCGCCAGCGGATCGTCGGCCGCCGCCGCGTATAGCCGCTCGATCAGCGCCGCACGATGCCGTTGCACCGCACCCTGATTGATCGACCCCTTGTCCGTTGTTTCCCCAAGATCCAGTGACGGCGGCACTTCCAGCAGACGCACGCGCGCAATCCGCGACGCGCTGCCGGTCGCGGTGGCGTTCAACCGCGCGAGCCACGTCGCGCACCAGTCACGCACCGCCGGCGAAGCGAGCACGTCGGCCGCCGGAATATTGGGGGCTAGACCCGCCAGTTGCCGGCACGCGTCGAGTCGTGGAAACACCAGAAAGCCGATGTCGTCACGATCGATACCCGTCACCACGATGTCCTGCACATAGGGGGCGCCCTCCGATACCGCCCGCGCGCGCATCGGTCCGACGCTGACGAACGTCCCTGAACTGAGCTTGAAATCCTCCGTCAGCCTCCCGTCGAACATCAGCCCGAGCGCCGGACGATCAGGATCGACGAAATATGCCGCATCGCCGCTGCGATAAAATCCGTCGGCATCGAAAACGCTGGCGGGATCTACCTCCGCATTGAGATAGCCACGCATGACGTTCGGCCCGCGAAAACGCAACTCGAACTTGTCGCCACAGCGTGCGAGCCGCGCCTCGCAGCCGGGTGCAGGCAAACCGATGTAGCCCGAACGTCGCACCGGCCCGGTCGTGAACAGGCATGACGGCGACGTCTCCGTCATGCCGAGCCCCGCCATGATGCGAACGCGCTCGCCGCAATGTGCCTCGGTCACCCGTTCAAGCCGGTCCCACGCAGCCTGTGACAGTCCCGCGCCACCGAAGAAATACAACTTCACGCGCGAAAAGAATGACTCGCGCAACGCGGAATCACGCTCCAGGGCGAACGTCAGTTCCTCCCAGCCCTTCGGCACATTGAAATAGATCGTGGGCGCGATCTCGCGCAGGTTTCGCACGGTTTCGTCGAAACGACCTGCCACCGGCCGACCGTCATCGAGCCAGATCGTGCCGCCGTTGTACAGCGCGATGCCGAGGTTGTGGCTACCACCGAATGTGTGATGCCATGGCAGCCAGTCCACCAGTACCGGTGGCGTGCGCGCAAGCTCGGGCATGGTCTGGCGCAGCATCTGCTGATTGCTGCACAACATCCGGTGCGTCGTCGGCACGGCCTTCGGCTGCTTCGTCGAGCCGGAGGTAAAGAGGATCTTCGCGAGCGTGTCGGGGCCCACCTGCGCATGGACGGCATCGATCGTCGACGGGACCGTGTCGAGGAGCGCATCGAACGCGACGACGCGCGCGCCAGGCGTCGCGAGGGCTCCGGCATTGCGGCCGACGATCACGGCCGCGTCGGCCGGCGCGGCCGCTGAAATCGCTCGTGCGAACGCCGCGCCGTCATCGACGAATACCGCGCCAGGCGTCAGCACGCCAAGCGTGTATTTCAGTTTTCCATGGTCGGTGGATACCAGCGAATACGCTGGCGAGATCGGCGCGACGGGCACACCGGCCAGCATCGCGGCGAACATGAGTTGCAGATGCTGCAGGTCGTTGCCGGACAGGATCGCGAGCGGTCGTTCAGCGGATAGTCCGAGCCCGATGAGCGCCTCGCCAAGTGATCGGGCACGCTCGAGCATCGCCGCGTAATGCAGTTGGATCCACTCGCCGTCCGGTCCACGTTGCGCGGCGATTGTGCGAGACGGATGCGCCCGCGCCCCGGCGATCAGACAGTCGGTCAGGCGATCCGGATAGGCGCCGAGCGGCTCGACCGCACGCAGCAGCCAGCCGTCACCGTCGCGCTCGATATGCGCGGCGCCCTCGGCGACGTCGGCCGCGCGATAACGCACGGATGAAACAGGCGTGGCAAGCACGGCAGTCTCCTTGCTCATACCGGATAGTGACGTGGTGAGGTCTGCACGGTAATCCAGCGCAGCTCGGTGAATTCGGCGACCGACGCGCGGCTGCCGAAGCGGCCATGACCGCTCGACTTGACGCCACCGAACGGCATCTGCGCCTCGTCGTGCACGGTCGCGCCGTTGATGTGACAGATGCCGGACGCTATCCGGTTCGCAACACGCATGGCGCGCGCGAGGTCGCGGCTGAATACCGCCGCGGATAAACCGAACTCGCTGTCGTTCGCGAGCGTGATCGCATGCTCGTCATCCTCAGCGCGCAGCACGGCGACAACCGGCGCGAACGACTCATCGCGATAGAGTCGCATCGAGGACGTCACACCGTCGACGATCGTCGGCTGCATGATGGCGCCATCGACACGACAGCCAACCGGCAGTGACGCGCCCTGCAACGTCGCGTCCTCGACCAGCGCCGCGGCGCGTGCCGCCGCGTCGGCGCCGACCATCGCGCCAAGCGGATGCCCGTCACGCGGATCACCCGCCACGAGCGTCCGCGCCTTCACGGCAAGCCGCTCGACGAACGCATCGGCAACGCCCCGCGCGACAATCGCGCGCTCCGTCGACATGCAGATCTGCCCTTGATTGAAAAATGCACCGAAGGCGATCGCGTCGACGGCGGCATCGAGATCGGCGTCATCGAGAACGATCGCCGGCGCCTTGCCGCCAAGTTCGAGCAGTGCCGGCTTCAGATGCTCCGCGGCAAGCCGCGCGACAATACGGCCGACCCGTGTCGAACCGGTGAAATTCACACGGCGCACACGCGGGTCCGCGATCAGCCGCTCAACAACGGCCGGCGCGTCGGCCGCCGTATGGGTAATCACGTTGATCACCCCCGCACCGATGCCCGCGTCGTTCAGCACGCCCCCGATCATCAAGTGCAGTGCCGGACATAGCTCGGACGCCTTCAATACCACCGTGTTGCCGCAGGCAAGCGGCATCGCGACCGCACGCGTGCCGAGGATGACCGGCGCGTTCCACGGCGCGATGCCGAGTACGACGCCACACGGCACCCGCAAGCCCATCGCGAGGCTGCCGGGCGTATCGGACGGAATGACATCGCCCTGAATCTGCGTGGTCATCGACGCCGCCTCGCGCAACATGTTCGCCGCAAGCATCACGTTGAAGCCGATCCAACCGGGCGTCGCACCGGTCTCCGCGACGCCCATGGCGATGAAGTCCGCGGCGCGCGCATCCATCAGATCGGCCGCTTGCAGCAACTTTCGCCGGCGCTCCGTCGGGGCGAGCGCCGCCCAAGCGGGGAAGGCGGCGTGCGCGGCCGCCACCGCCGCCGTTGCATCGTCGACGCTTGCGGCACCGGCGCGCGAGGCCAGCGCCCCCGTTACCGGATCGTGTCGGTCGAACGTCGCACTGCCCGTGGCCGCGCGCCATTCGCCGCCGATCAGCATCTTTCCGTCGGTCATGTTGTCTCCTGTCCGTCTCTTCACCCCGCCCTTGCCGGCGCGGGGCGAGATGGGGTCGTTATCGTTTTCATCACGTCGGCGTGACGGGTACATCGGACACGCCACGCCGCGCAAGACGGCATACACGCCTTTCGGCTCGCCTTGCGCCCGGCACCAGCACACACTGTCAGTCAGCGCTTGTATGCCTGCAGGCCCGGCTTGATGGCCTTGTCATCGAGGAACTGCTTCAGCCCCTGCTCGCGACCATGCTCCGGGTCGCGCAATTGCGCCTGATCGAGCTTGGCGTACAGATAATCCTCCGACTGCTCCCACGTGAGTTCACGGCAACGCTTGAACCCGTGTTTCGCCGCGCGCAGCACGACGGGATTCTTGTCGGTCAGCTTCGCGGCGATCGCAATCGTCGCATCGCGCAATTCGGCGAGCGGCACGCTGCGATTGACGAGCCCCATCTCCGCTGCTTCGGCCCCGGTGAACGTGTCGCCCGTCATGATGTAGTACAGCGCCTGGCGATGACCCACCGTATCCGCCATCGCCTTGCTGACCAGATTGCCCGGCGGAATGCCCCAGTTGATTTCCGACAGCCCGAACACCGCATCGTCGGCGGCAATCGCCAGATCGCACGCGACCAGCGGGGAAAATCCACCGCCGAAGCACCAACCGTTGACCATCGCGATCGTCGGCTTGCTATACATCCGCAACCGGCGCCATTGCCACTCGGACGCGTCGCGACGTACCCGCTCCTGCAAGGCGTCCGAGCCGCCATCGATCTCGCGAAAATACTCCTTCAGGTCCATGCCGGCCGTCCACGCGGTGCCCGCACCGGTCAGCACCAGCACCTTCGCCTCGTCGTCGAACTCGACCTCATCGAGCACCTGCAGCATTTCGCGATTGAGCGTCGGGCTCATCGCATTGCGCTTTTCCGGTCGGTTCAGCGTGACCCATGCGATACCAGCCGATACCTCCACCTTCACCGTTTCCCAGCGATTTCCATATTTGCTCATGTCACGTTCCCGTTATTCGTGTGGATCAGTGCATCGCATCGCGGTGCCACGCCGACGCGATTGCAACCAGAGGTGATTTATATCAGGTTACCTGATATTGCGTGCGCACGAGTTCGGTGTATACCCGAAACCAGCAGGATATGTCGGGCAAGGCTGCGTGTCCGAAACCGAATCAGTTGCGCAGGTTGCGCACCAGGACGTCAAGCCAGCGTTGCACTACCGCGCGATCGGCATCCTGCATGCCGTCGAGCATTTGCAATTCGAGGGGTTGAAATACGGTCTCGCAGCGACGCAGCATCGCGCTGCCTTCCGCGGTCAGTGTCAAAAGGATCAAGCGGCCGTGGTTCGGATCGGCATCGCGCCGGATCAGTCCTCGCGTGGCCATGGCACTCATCACCTCGTTTGCGGATTGCGGCGTGATAAATGAGCGCTCGGCAACCTTCGCATTAGATAACGGCCCACGCGCCTCCAGTACCGACAACGCCGTGTACTGCGCCAGCGTGATGCCAAGCGGGGCAAGCGCGTCGGTCATGTGACGGCGCAGCAGGCGATCGAGGTTGCCGATCGAATACGTCAGGCGCTGCGCGGGGCGAGGGGTGATTCGGGTTCCGATATCCTTTCGGGTCGGCTTTGCGGCTGGCTTCATCGGTGGAAGGGAGACGGGCTGATGACTGTCCCGCTATCTTACCAGCCATGCTCGCGAACACCCGTCCGGCCGATACATCGCCGCCATGGGCACAGCCGGCCTGACCGATAGGATCGTTTTTTTACTGCGAGCAAAACGACGGCTGGTAGTTGTACACCCACGCCGTCTTCGTCGTGCTGGGCGACAACGTCCAGTTCGTCATCCCTTGCAAGGTGCTGAAAATTAATTTCGACCGCGACGTCACCTTGTCCGTAAATTGACCATCACCATTCACGTCGACTTCGAACGATATCTCCACCAATGAGGGAGTCGATGCCCCGTTTGCGTACCACACCGTGAGCGTGAAATCCGCATCGGACTGACCAATATCACTGGTTGGCCCGTCATAGGTCACCTCATGGATCGACAAGCCGCTGACTGGCGATAATGCCTGGCTGCTGACGCTATCGAAAACAGTCGTCGTCGGGAACAGATCCTTGATGTCACTCAGGTGATTGAGGTTTTTACTGCTCTTCAACGGTTCTGAAGTCGAATGCGAAAACTGCTCGTGATACGTCGGCGTGATATCGTCCTCAAGCTTGCTTTCGGCTTTTGACGAACTGCCGGTGACATCGGTATTCGCCGCCGTACTTTCATCGGTGGAACCAAACTTCAACTCGATTTCACGGTCACCACTATCGTCTCGTTCGCGCATCGAATATCCTGCGGCCTTCACTTCACACGTTCCCGGTGAATCGTAATAAAGCACGGTGCGATCGTGGTCGGCGGCGAACGTCTTTTTCACGGTCGAATCGAAACCATTCGACGCGAGGCTGGCCTGCAAGTCGGTCAGGAACCGGTTCGCCGCGTCCAGTGGGTCGCTGTCGAACGCGGCCGGATTCAAGAGGACCTTGAATTCCCGACTGCCAACTGTCGGGGTTTTTGCAAACGCATCGTGCGCGACCAAGCTCATTGCAACCATTGCAACGCCAGCCGCATGATGCCAGTTGATCTTTGTCATTTGGGCTCTCATGGGATAAAGAAGTGAAGCAGCCCCAGACTAGTCACCTGTCATGACGGCACCGTGAATGTCGACCATCTCGCCTCGCTACGCCTTCTCGTTCGCGGTAAACAGATAGTCCATACCGCTGCATGTTGTTTAGTGCCTAAGCAATAATTCGTTTGACCGCCTGCTGATATCGCTGTGAGGCGTCGATATGTCACGTTACGCGACGTTGCGACGTTGCGACTTTGCGACTTTTGTATATTTCGGACTGACGGACAGTTGTAAGCAGATTGCATGTATTAAACTCGGCGCGGAAAGTAATAATCGGTAACGCCATACGGTGCCAGCGTGAACATCCTATATACGAATTTCCACAGCTTGAATGGTGGAGGCCACACTACGTACATCGTGACGCTGGCGAAGGCGTTGTCCAAGGAACACCGAATCAGCATTGCCACGCCGGACACCAGTCAGTTATATGCATGGCGTGACGCGCTGCCCGATATCGCGTTTCTCCCGTTTGACTTCAAACCGCGCATCGCCGAGTGGGCCACTACGATCCTTCACCTGAGAAAACTGATTGTCGCCGGCAAGTTCGACATCATCCACGTCAACGGATCGGCCGATCATCGCTTCGTTATGCTTGCCTGCGCATTGATTCGCAAACGCCCTGTGATCGTTTTCACGAAACATAATGAGCATCGCGCGTGCTCGATCGGAAATGCCATTCGTGCCCGCTTCTTCACCGATCACACCATCGCAGTAAGCGACTACGTCAAAACCTTCCTTGCCAACTCCGCTTACCGCAAGGTTTCAGTCGTCAAACACGGCATTGATCTCGACGCCGGACATCATCCCGAACTGGCACGGCAATGGAAAGGGCTACGCGACATCTGTTACGGTGCCTCGGGCCGGTTGCCTCATCTGGTTTTAGGCAGCACCGCGGGGACGGGCGCGCACAAGGGCTGGATGACACTGGCCAATGCGCTCGTCTTGTTGCGCCCCGAGGAGCGCGCGCGACTGTCCGTTGTACTGGCCGGGGAATTACCTTGTGACTTGACATTGGCGACACTGGACGCGCTGGACGTTCGCCGTCATTTTCATTTCACCGGGCTGATCACGGACAAAAACGCCGTATTAGGCTGTAGTGACATGGCATTTGTCTTATCGCAAAAAGAAACCCTGTCGTACGCCTGCCGGGAAGCAATGGCCGCGGGTCTCCCCGTGATGGTGGCTGCCAGCGGCGGCCTACTGGAGAATGTCGATGACGGTATCAACGGCTGGGTAGTCCCACCAGGGGATGCCGCGGCTGTCGCTGGCGTGCTGCGCCAGATATTAAACGACCCGGACCATCGACTGGCGCTGGGGCGCGCAGCCCGGAGCAAAAGTGTCGCGCAATTCGGCATGGAAGGCTTTCTTGTCGAAACGATGTCGGTCTACCATTGCGCCATTGCAGCACGCGGCAAGCAGACCAAGGACACACGGACAAGCATGGACACGGCTACAGGCGTGAGCAAGCCGATCGTGCCATCCAACACGTCGCAGGCCCTTTGACACCATGCCCTCGATGACGCCGCGCGCCGCTATTCCGATTCTGATGTACCACCAGATCGACATTGTGCCGCCGCGCGATAACCCGTTATGGACGTTGCATGTCGCACCGTCGGCGTTTCGCGCTCAGATGCAATGGCTGCGACGACTCGGCTACCGCGGTCTGTCGATGCGCGACCTGCAGCCTTATCTGCACGGCGAAAAAACCGGCAAGGTGTTCGGGATTACTTTCGACGATGGTTTCGCGAACGTGCTTGAATATGCGGCGCCCGTATTGACGGCATTGCATTTCACGTCGACATGTTATTTCGTGGCGGGAAAGCTGGCGGGGTCGAATGACTGGGACGCGCATCTCGGCGTCCCCGCGACGCCCTTGATGGATGCCGCGCAGGTGCGGGCGTGGCACGCGGCGGGCCAGGAAGTAGGCTCCCACACGATCGATCACTGTCATTTGCCGCAGTTGGACAACGCATCGGCCGAGCGGCAGATCGCCGGTTCCAAACACGCCTTGGAAACCGTGGTGGACGCGCCAGTCGACGCTTTCTGCTACCCCTATGGTGATTGGAACGCGGAACTTGCCGACATGACGCGTAAGGCCGGCTACAGCAACGCCACCACGACGGCGCGCGGCCGGGCGCGTGCGAATGACGATCTCTTTGCACTCCCTCGCGTAACCGTCAGCGCATTTACATCGGTCCCTAAATTACTATCGAAGTGCCTGCTTCCGCCAACGCTGCCGTCCGCGTTCGCGAGAACATAGCGGCAAGACGGCGCCGCAATGCTGTTTACCGCTTTTGCAACAACCACAGCAGATAAGGCCCGCCAATCAGCGTCGCCAGGATACCTGCCGGCATCTGCTGCGGGAAGATGACATTCCGCCCGAGCCAGTCCGCCAACACCATTAGCACCGCGCCAATCAGTGCGGCAATCCATAGCTGCGAGCGTGCTCGATTGAACCCCAGCAGCCGCGCAAGATGCGGCGCCATCAGGCCGACAAATGACATCGGCCCGACGATCAACGTCGCCGCCGCACTCGCCACCGCGGACAACAGCAACAACACGAGTCGCGCATGCCCGCTGTCCATGCCCAAGCCATCGGCAATGTCGCCCCCTAGTGGCAACATATCGAGCCAACGGGCACACAGCATCGCCAACAGCGTCAACAGCACCGCGGAGACGGCAACACCGACTGCGGTACCGGGGCTGACCAGATAGGTCGAACCGTACAGCAAGGGGCGTATCAACGTGGCATACGCGCCACCGCTGGCCGTGGCCAGCACAATGACCGCCTGTGCAAAGGCACTGAGCGCGATACCGCCCAACAACACATGCCCCGGCGCGAACCGACGGCGCCGCCCTATCGCGAGCAGTGCGGCCAGGAAAAGCAGCGCGCCAGCGGAGGCCCCCAGCAGCAGCCAGCCCGTGCCGGGGGCCATGCCGAGCGCCGCTAACGACAGCGCCAGCAATAACGTTCCCACCATTGCGCCACCGCTGACCCCGAGCAACTCCGGACTTGCCATCGGGTTACCGGTGACGCGCTGCAGGAGCGTCCCGGCCAACGCCAGCATGACGCCCGAAGCAAGCGATGCCAATAAGCGCGGCCAGCGCCAGTACATCAGTTGTGGCAGTGTCGACGCATCAGCCCATGTCCATCCACCCTGCCCGCCACCGCCGCCGACATCACGCCCCAGGTGCAGGGACAGCCATACGCCGATCAACAGCAAAATCGTCAGTACCCATGCCGGCCCGCGCAGCGCGCGACGCGGCGCGGCGGCGTGCAGCGTTTCCGGGCGCGCACCGTCCAGTCGGAACCGATGCAACATCCACAACAGCAACGGCCCCCCCAGCAAAGCGATGGCGGCACCCGTGGGCAACTGCGCACCGAGCGCCGGAGGCAGCGCTTGCACGACTTGATCGGCGATCAACAGCAAAAGCGCGCCAATTACCGGTGCCCACAGCAATTGGTCACGCAGGCGCCGCGCGCCGACCAGTCGTGCCAACGCGGGACCTGCCAAACCGATGAAACCGATCACGCCGACCGCGCTGACAACTGATGCGCTCAGCAAGACGGCAAGCGTCAGCGCCAATGGCCGGATCCACGCGAGCCGCAGACCCAGTTGCGACATTTGCGCGTCGTCAAGCGAAAACAGACGCAAGGGGCGGATCAACAGCGCTGCCAGCACCGCGCCGACGAGGACCCGAGGCAACAACCAGAGCACGCCTTGCCAGCCGCTTTGACTGAGGACGCCGCCGCCCCAGATAAAGACCGCGGTGAGTGAGCGCTCATAGACAATGGTCAACAGCACGGCCACGGCGCCGCAATAGAGGTTGACGATCATGCCGGCGAGAATGACAGACAGCGATGAAAAGCCGCGCCTGGCGGCAAAGGCCATCGTCAGCAGCATCGCCACCGCGGCACCGCCGAAGGCCACGGCGAATCGCGCATCCGCAACCAGGGCCGGCGCGACCACCGCCGCCACTGTCAGCGCCAGATAGCCGCCTGATGCCACGCCGAGCGTCAGGGGTTCGGCGAGCGGATTACGCAAGACTTGCTGGAAAATCACGCCCGCCAATGACAAGGCTCCCCCGGCAATCAGTGCAATCACCACGCGTGGCAGCCAGCCATAGCGGACCAGCAAGATCGACAGGGTTTCCACCGCCGAGGCCGCATGCGACGCGTGGTCTGTTACGGGCCTGCCGATGCCGCCGACGCTGGCACCGTGGTCAAAAGCCAAACCGAATAATCGTGGCCAGGTACTCACCGGCAACTGCTGCGCCAACCCGTGCGCCAGTAATGCCAGGGCGATGAAGAGGAAGGGCAACACCACTACCGGCATCGACCATCGTTCGCGCGTCCGGACGGGCGCGGGTGGCGCGGGGGACCGTGCCGGATCACGTGAAGCGGAATCGTATCGTGTCATCAGGAATCGATTAGCGTCAGGCGCGGGGCGTCGCGGGCGACATCCGTGAGAGGGCGTGCATACTGCCGGAAGCCACGTTGTGAGAAGACGTTAAGTCGAGCACGCCAGTGAGCGCGCGGGCAAAACGAATCGCCGTCCGCAATCCGCCGAATGGCGCGAACGGATGACCATCGTATGTCATGCCGTTTAACTGCACGACACGCCCGGCCGTGGCAAACGGAAGAACTTGCCACAATCGGCTACCACGCATCGCGGCGGCCAATGGCGGCGGGGCGTCGATGGCAACGGCCAGCAATCGATCGACGTCATGGAGACGCGTGGCATCGGCCAAACCGGCGAGATCGGTTTGCCCACTGCCGAGCAAGTCCCCTTCTCCCGTCCAGGCATTTTGCAGACCAGCGCGGCCGGCCACCGCGCCGAACAAGCTGTTCTCGCCATAGACAGCCACATGCGTCGCATCGATCGGTTTGAAAAACAGCATCGGCGTCCCGACATTATCGGATAGCCGGGACGCCAGCGTGGCCCGGGTGGCCGCAATCACCTGCCCGGTTTCCGCCACCAATGCCGCGGCGGCCGCTTGTCGATTCAGCCGGTCGCCCAACTGCTGCGTGGCGGATTGCGCAAGCGCAAGCAAATCATGACGCGCGCCGAACATTGCCACCGTTTCCACCGGTGCGATGCGCCTCAATTGTGGTAGCAGCGGTGCATGCCATGGCGTGACGATGATCAGCTCCGGTGCAAGTGCCTGCAATACCTCGAAATTCGGTTGGTAGAGCAGTCCCGTGTCTGTTACCGCGACCGGCAACGACGGATCGCCGTCAAGCGCCCGATACCAGGTAGGTCGCGCAATCGCCAGCGGTGTCACGCCCAATGACAAGACAACCTCGGTCAGCCCCCAGTCGAGCACGGCAACCCGCGGCATGGTCCCCGTCGCCATCCGACGCGCGGCATTGCGATCAAACGGCGTCGCGGTGGACGTGGCATGGACCATTGCCGGGTCGGCCAATAATCCTGCTGCGCCGAGACACCCCATGCCAAGCATGCCCCCAACAGCCCGCAACCAGCGGCGGCGGGTCATCGGAACGGGATCGCCGAAGTTCGTGTCACCGCAATCCGGCATGGGCATAAGTATTGGTAGTTCCGGCAACATCAGCGGCCTGACCATTCAAGCTCACCATTGGTAACGCGCCGTTCCTAGCACGGTGCGGGTTGCACCCCAATAGCAGGCATAGGACGTCGTGCAGTAGGAAATATACTCGCGATCGAACAGATTGTTGACGTTGATCGACAGACGCCAGTTCTGGATATCGTAATGCGCGCTCAGGTCAACCAGCATACGACCCGGCACACGGATCGTGTCCTGGTCGTCCCCGGCCGAACTGCTCACCGCCCGAACACCGGCACCAAAACCGAAGTTCCGCAAAGGTCCCTTGTGCAGTGTGTAATCGGCCCAAATCGACGCGGAGTGACGCGGCGCGATGGTAGGACGCTTACCGAACGCGGTGGTGCTCTGCGTATTGCGTTGATCGATGTACGAGTACGACGCGATCAGTTTCAGGTTCTCCGTCAAGTTCGCATTGGCCGATAAATCCATCCCGCGCGATAGTATCTGGCCGGTCTGGATGCTCGACGAGGTATGCGCCGGGTCCGTCGTCGTGACGTTGTTCTGCGTCAGTGTATAGAAGGCGGCGGTGAACAGCGCATCATAACCGGTGGGTTTGTAACGCACACCGACCTCGGTCTGCTTTCCGGTGGTCGGCTTGAACGCCGCGCCACTGTATGTCGCACCCAGCACCGGCGCAAACGATTTGGCGTAGCTGATGTACGGTGCGATACCGTTATTGAACTCGTAGGCGAGGCCCACGCGCCACGTGAAGGCATGGTCGTCCGCGTGCTGATGCTGGATACTGTTACCGGTGGAAATCAGCCGGTAATTTTGATCTGTCCCGGCCCAGTCCTCCCGAATGCCGTACGTCAGTACCCAGTTACGCCACCGTGCTTCGTCCTGCGCGTACACGCCCACCTGGCTCAAGGAATACGAGTCCTTGTACAGCGGATGGACGGAACTGAGCGATCCATAGTTCGGATTGAACAGACTGGTATTGCCCACAAACTGGGCAAGATTGGTTGCGTCGTTCAACGATGCCCGCTGGTAATCAAGACCAAATAACGTCGTATGCTGCACCTGCCCGGTTGCATACTTGGCGGTTGCATGCGTATCTATCTCGAATTGCGAATACCGTTCCTGGTCGACGTTTCCGTACATCGGCGCGGTTGCCCCATTGTTCAGCAGCGCTGCCCCCACCGACGTCTGATAGTACCGTTGGTCGACAAACAGATAGCGGGCATTTTGCGACACGCTGAACGTGTCGTTGAACGCATGCTGGAACTGATAGCCCAGCCAGTATTGCGAGCGATGCATGCCATCCTTGCTTGCGTCACCCAAGTACCGGTCCGAGGACACGGACCCGTTCGGGTTCGGCAGAATCGTCCCCGACGCCGGCACCGGATTGAACAGGCCACCATTGGGATCGCGTTGATAACCGCCCTGCAGCGTCAACGAGGTGTCGCGGCTCGGACGGATCGTCACCGACGGGGCAATCGCGATACGTTGGTCCTTGATCGCGCTTACCTGCGTCTCCGCGGTGCGCCCGATGCCGGTGATACGATATAAGATCGTGCCGTTCTTATCCACCGGGCCGCTGAAGTCATAGCCGATTTGATAGGTATTGTGATTCCCTATCTGCAGCATGATTTCGTGGTATGGCGTCTCCGTCGGCAATTTACTGACGAAATTCACGAGACCGCCGGGATTGGCTGACCCATACAGCACCGAAGACGGGCCGTGCAGAATGTCCATCCGTTCCATCAGATAGGCATCGACACGCGGCGTGGAGAAGCGTGGAGATGCCTGCAGCTTCAATCCGTCCAGATAGGAATCCAGTGTAAAACCCCGGCCGCGAATCTGGTCCGATCGAATATCGGTACCGTCTTGCGTATAGACGCCCGGCGTGTAGCGCAACGCCTGGTCGACGGTCATCGCGCCCTGGTCATCCATCTGCTGGCGGGTGACAACGCTTACACTCTGCGGATTCGTCATCAGCGAGCTGTCGGTCTTCGTGCCGGTCATCGATCGCGTGGCGACGTAGCCGACGCCTGGGCCTTTTGGATTTTCCGTCTTTCCGGTCACCGCGACCGTAGGCAAGGCAGCATTAACGGTCGCCTGCATCGCCGAGGTGGTTTGCGATGTGCTCGCGGCGCTGCTGGTGGAGCCCGTATCAACGGTGCCGTTGGATGGGTTGGCCTGTGCGTGCACACCGGGCGCCATTGCGGTACCCGCCGCCGCGCCGGCCAACGTCAACGCAGAGACCACGTGCCGTGCGATCACCGTGCGCTTCGCGCGCAGCCGAGTGTGCATGCCCTGTTGCCGCCCTTTCTTGCCACCCCGCTCCCCATTCCCCACCTTGCCGCATTCCGCCCCGAATTGCTGCCTTTCCATCTTCTTATATCCTCGCCGTCAGTCAGTTTGATTTCAAGCACTGTGCTTGTGAAAACCGCGATGCAGGCGATATGTTAATACAAATGAGAACCACTATCATTTGTTAGAAGGACAGATTTTTCTTACACCCGCCTTTCGAATGAGATCGTGGTGGGTCGATGTTTAGCCTTCATGCGCGATATTCGCCAGCGTTTCATGAAGTTGCGCCAGAAACGTCGGATGGTGAACGATGCTCGTGTGCGTTGCGTCCACGCTGCGCTCGACGACAACGCCCGACGTGACATGCTGCCAATCGCTGCGGCGTACTGGCACGTCCTGATGGACTGCCGTCGGCGTTTGCGCGGACGTGACGGACGTGTCCCCCGCTTTTTCACCTACCGTCGGTTGCGCCACGCCGCTCCGCGCCGCACGCCAAAAAAACAGATTGGATTGTAACGACGGCAATAGGTGACCGTGCAGTAGTCGCGTATGCATGGCATCCGCTTCGAACGCCGCACGCAATAGCGACGGCGCGCCAGTGCGCACGCTGTCCGTCAAGCTTGGCGTCCCGGTACCGGCAGCCAACGGCGCGTCGGTGTCGGCGCCTCCGGAGGCCGCCAACTGCGTGGCCGTATCGACGATGCCGACGAAATCGAACGATATCGTGCCCGGCGCGGCGAGCATTGCCGCCGCCAGACGGCCACCGAACGACCAGCCTAGTAAACCGATTCGCCCTGCGCCGCGCGGGTGCCCGCCGGGGAATGACACGGCCTTCGCCGCACCAGCGTCTGCGTCTGCGCACCAGGCGGCTATTGCGTCCGCATAGTGCGCCGCCAGCGCCTCGAGTGTCGCGCCGTCCCAGGGACATCCCCGCAGCGCCGGTGCTTGCACCCCGACAACCGTGGCAATCCCATTCAGCGCGCGGGCGACGCTACAGTATTCCGCCACCATCCCATACCCAGGATGCAGGCAAAACACAGTCCATGGCGCCCCCAGTGCATTCATCGGTATCAACGGGAGCGAATCGGCCTCCCGTGCGGCATCGCGTGCAATATCGAGAAGCGCCGTCCGCCTCTGTGTCGACCCGGACCACGTGGAAAATCCCGGCGATACGGCCGGTATCGACAACAGCGCATGCTCGATATCGGCACGCGTCACCCAGGCGCTGAGCGTTGGTTCGGACAGGGCCGCCTGACGCAGATGATTCGGCACGGCAGGCAAGCGCACTGGCGACGGCAGCGCCGTGAGAAGCGCCTCCGCTTCTCGCGGCGCCCTGGGCGATGCAACAAGCGGTGTCGATGCCGCGTGTGACACATCGCCCGACCCGGCCATCTCATACGCTGACGTCCCGGGAACCTGATGCGCGACGTTGTGCGATGCATCGGCATCGACCAATGCGGCGATAACGGCCTCGAACGCATCGGCGATCGATGTCACGCGGGCTTCGTCAAGATACTGCGGGGCATAGCCCCAGCTCACCGACAGACGGCCATTGCTGATCCAGGCGTTGAGGTCCAAAACACGATCCGGTCCCTGCGTTGATGGTGCCGTGGCGCGGCCCGCCGATTCCGCGGCAAAACCAAACCGCGATGGCGGCGACTCCGCCGTATCGGCCGCAAGCGTACTGTCGAAGCGACCGAGGTAATTGAAACTGACCTGGGGTTGCGGCAATGCCCGCACGGCGGCAATGCTCGCCGCATCAGCCTGTTGCGTCAACAGGCCCCAATGGATGCCCCGCGCAGGGACACGCGCCATGACGTCGCGGACCGACGCCACCATCGCCGCCGGCGCCAGCTGATGCGTGACGACAATCGGATATTGCGTGGTGAACCAGCCTACGGTACGGCTCAGGTCTGCGCCTCCCACCACATCCTCGCGGCCGTGCCCTTCGATCTCGACAAGCAAACGGCCGCGGTCCGCATGGGCACAGATCGCGGACGCGAATGCGCCAAGCAGGCAATCCTCGACGCGAATCGCAGGTCGCGTAGGTGACGGCGCCGTGCGTATTCCACTCGGGGCGGAACGGCTGGTCAGCGCACCAGGTATCCGGAGCAATGCGTCGGTCAGCGTCGGCGACAGACGGCGTAAAACGGTTTGCTGAGGCGCAGCGGTGTTGGACAAGGTATGGAAAAGCGGTGCCGACAGGGACGCCGCGCCTTGTGTCGTCTCCCGTAGCGCGGTTTGCCACCACGGCAATTCCGCAAGACGCGCGGGCTCCTTGGCATACGCCGACAAAGCCCGCGTCCAGCGCCGCCACGACCAGCTTCGATTCGGCAAATGCGTGGCATGCGCATCCGCGCTTGCTCCCAGCATCGCGCCCGCATCCGTACCGTTGCTGGTCGTATTGCCCGCCACGATCTGCTCGTACGCTTGCCGCAATTCGTCCAACAGGATGCGCCAGGAAACGCCATCGACTGCCAGGTGATGGGCCGTCAGCAACAGTCGCGTATCCGCCTTCGGCTCCGCATCCGCCAGGGTGAAATACGCTACACGCCAGATCGGGCCATGTGTCAGGTCCAGGCTGCGCTGTACCGCCTCCCCTGCCTCGGGCAATGCATCCCAGCCGACGAGGTGTTGCCGCCATACAAGATCGCGCTCGGCTATCGACGCGGGAAGCACCGTCTGACGCCATGTGTAGCGCGGATCTGGCGACGCATGGGGTGTTCCCGGCTTGGCCAGCGCAGTCTCCGCATCGTGCTTTTCATCGCCATCGATCACGATGTCCCGCGTGAACCGCAGACGCAACGCATCGTGCCGACGTCGCAGCAGATCCACTGCCTGTTCCAAGGCGGCCAGATCGAGCGGCCCAGCCACTTGCAACAGCACGGACTGATTCCAATGCGATTCGCCATGGGGGTAGCGCAAGAAAAACCATTGCTGAATAGGCGTCAGCGGGAGGGATGTTGGCGCATCCCCTGCGTCCGCGTCATAGGCGTCCGCCACATCATCGACGTCATCGGCCGATGCCGTAGCGGATGCCGGAGTCCATTGCACCACTTGTTCCGCCACCGTTGGATAGTCGAAAATCTGGCGTGGTGTCAGGACCCATCCGGCCTCGCGGGCGCGGGCAATGATCTGCAAGCTCTGGATCGAATCCCCTCCCGCTTCGAAGAAGTTCTCCGTCACCCCCACATCCTCTCGTCCCAGCACCGCACGCCAGATCCCCAGCAACGTCTGCTCCTCATCGTTGCGCGCCTGCGTCCTCTCTCCACCAAACACCCCCTCCTGCACCAGCGGCAACGCACCGCGATCCAGCTTCCCGTTCGGCATCGACGGCAACTTCTCCAGCACCATCACACTCGTGGGCACCATGTACGACGGCAGCTTGCGTTGCAGCACCTCACGGATCACCCCACCATCCAAGCCCGCACGCACCTGCCCTTCTACAACACCTTGACTCTCGCCCTCTCCCTCACCCGCCACGTACGCCGCAAGACGCTGTTGCGCTCCCGTCCCCGTGACAATCACCGCCGCCTCTCGCACCCCCTCACAACTGCGCAACGCCGCCTCGATCTCTCCAAGCTCGATGCGCTGACCACGCAGCTTCACCTGCTGGTCCAGGCGACCCAGGAACCCCACGCACCCATCCGCCTGCATGCGACACAGGTCCCCGCTTCGGTATTGCCGCGCACCAGGCGCACCATACGGATCCGGCACGAAACGCTCCGCCGTTTGCGACGCACGACCCAGGTAACCCCGCGCCACCGTCGGCCCGCCAATGCACAACTCCCCCAACCCGCCAACTGGCGCGATATCGCCAAACGCGTCCAGCACCCGCGCCGTGCGACCAGGATACGCAATCCCGATCGGCACCGTCGTCGCGCTCGCGTCCGATGCCTGCGTGCGCCGGTACAGCGCCGCAACCGTCGTCTCCGTCGGTCCGTACAAATTGTCCAGCGCGATATCACCCAACGCACCACCCTGCCACACCGCCAACGCGTCACCGGGCAACGCCTCTCCTCCCACCGTCACCTGCCGCAGCTTCAACAACTCCCGCGCCGGCGCATGGTGCTGCCATTGCTGCCACAGCGCCGTCGGAATCCGCGCGAACGTGACACCCCCCCCCACCAGACGCGCGCTCAGACTGCGTAAATCCCACGGCTGCTCGCCGCGCATCTCGATCCTCGCACCACGCAACAGCGCCGGAACGATCTCGTGCAAGGCCACGTCGAAATTGATCGTCGACGAATGCAGCACCACATCCTCGGCCGTGATCTCATAGGTCGACAGGAAATCCTGCAAATGCACCCACAGCGCTTCATGCTCGACCGCCACACCCTTCGGTCTGCCCGTCGAGCCCGACGTGTACAGCACGTACGCCAGTTGCGACGGATGCAGCGCCGCAACCGGCGCCTCCATCACCTCCTCCCCCTCGCACGCCGAACCCACATCGATCAGCGTCACCTCATCGAACAGGCTCGCCACACCCCGCACGCTCGCCTCATCCCCCACCACCTGCGCAATGCCCGCGTCCTCGCGCATCATCACCAGACGCTCCAGCGGATAGCTCGGGTCCAGCGGCACGAACGCCCCGCCCGCGCGCCAAATCCCCAACATCCCCGCGATCAGCGCCGGGCCACGACCCACGCACAGTCCCACCCGCGTCTCCGCACACACGCCCGCCGCGCGCAGTCGCAACGCGATCCGGCCAGACCACGCCTCCAGCGCTCCGTACGTCAGCGAAGTCTCCTGCGGCACACCCCCATCCGCTCGCCTCCCAAAACCCGCGCCATTGCCACCCTCGCAACGTACCGCCACCGCTTCCGGTGTTCGCAACGCCTGCGCGCGCAACGCCGACACAACTGACTCATACGGATAGCAGTGCGGTTCCCGATATGACGATGACGCAACCGACAGCGCACCAATACGTGCCTGCGGATCAGCGATCATCGCCGTGAGCAACCCGCGATAATCCGCGGCGAAGCGTGCAATGGTCGCGGCATCGAACACGTCGGCAGCGTAATGGAACAACAGCGCGACGCCATCGCCCTGATCCACCGCATTGAGCACCAGATCGAAACGCGCGGTATCGGTACCGCCATCCTCGCCGCTTGCCGTCAGGCCGGACAGTTTCGCCACCGCCTCGCGACCGCCGCCCTGCTCCAGGTTGAACATCACCTGAAACAACGGTGCACGGCCTACTTCCCGCGACACGTTCAAAACGTCCAGTATCTGACCAAACGGCACATGCGCATGCGCCTGCGCTTCACCCAGGCGCCTATGTACCGCTTGCACCAAGGACTGTCCCGACATCGCGCCGTCGACTGCCGGATCGAGCACGATCGTATTGACGAAATACCCGATCACCGGATGCAAGGTCGGATCGTCGCGGCCCGCGAATGGCACGCCGATCGGCAAACGGGCCGGGGTATCGCCTGCGTCCGACCCGATGTCACGCAAAGCGCCGTATCGGTAAAGCGTTGCCGCATAGGTCGACAGCAGCACGGTGAACAACGATGTACGCTGCGCGCGGGCAAACGCACGCAGGCTGTCGAGCAAGGCACCGTCGACGGCGATACGCTCACGTCCGCCTTCCACGCCTCGGTGCACGCCACGCGGTCGATCCAGCGGCAAGGCGATTGGCGCGCGGCGCGCGCATGGCGCCAGGCGCGTTTTCCAGAACTGCAGCGCATCGTCCGTGCGCGACGTATCCGTACCGTCTCCATCGGCACGCATCCACTCGTCACGCCACGCCGCGACGTCCGCGGCATGTATCGTCGTCGGCGGCAAATCGATCGTGGGATCGCCGCCCCGTATCGCGACGTCATAGGCTTGCGCCAATTCGCTCAACAGGATTTTCTGCGACCACCCATCAGAGACAATATGGTGCGTAACTATCACCATCCGATGCGTCTCCGGCGCCGAACGCAACAACGTCACCCGAAGCAACGGGCCACGCGTCAGATCGAACGGCGTTCGCGCGATAACGCGCAACCGCTCGCGAAGACGATCGCGGTCCGCATCGTCCTCGATCACCTGAAATTCAAACACGTTCGCAACGTCTTTTTCGGGCATCGGCCGGACGGATTGCCAGACCGCGCCATTCTCTTCGGTGAAAACGGTACGCAATGCGCCATGTCGTGCAACAACGGCCGAGAAGGCCTGGCGCATCGCCGTCGCATCCAGACGGCCCTCCAGACGCACTGCCTGAGACAGGTTGTACGCCGGGCTGGACGGGTCCAGGCGCCATAGGAACCATAAGCGCAACTGTGCGGGAGAAACGGGATAGCGGCGCCTGGACGCGCTGTCCCGAGCGGTCGTCCCCGCATCGGCATCACCGCGAGGATCGGTTTGCGCCGTGAACGACGTTGCATCTGTTGCCACGTCCGCGCTCCCGTCGTTCAGCGGCATCACCGGCAAGCGCGTCCAGTCGAGTTGTTGTGCATGCGCCTTGCGCCGGAATTGCTGCCGCTGCGTGGGCGACAGGGCAGCGTACTTGCGCGCAATGCTGTCGGCGCGCGGCAAAGCGATGGCGGCCGTTGCCTCGCGTGCGGCGGCGTCGACTGGCGGGGTGGTCACGGCAAGGACGTCTTTCGCACCTGTCGCGCCGCGCACTTCCTTGGCGAGGTCACCGCGCAGCGCGGTGTTTTCCGTATCGTGTGGCTTATGCGCCGTATCGTCGTGTGGGTCTATCGGCATGATGGCATTGGCGTGTTGTCCTCGAAGGACGATTGCGTCCTCCGAAGCAAGGGCTCCGGAGGATTTTTCATAAAACGTTGCGGTGACCGGCTAGTCCAGCGCATCGAACAAGTCATCAAACGCCTGCAGCGATGTATCCGGGGCAGGGCGTCCTCCATCGGACGCGACATTCGGCGCGGATCGCGCGTCCACCGGCGTGCGATGCACGGCCGCGGGGAGACCCGAATCGCCGCCGTGCGGACCGTCGAGATACGCGGCAAGCCGCGCCGGCGTCGGGTGCGAAAACAACATGGTCAGGGCGACCTGCGTTCCACACAACTGCGTCAACCGCGCGCAGACCCGCACGGCGGCCAGCGAATGACCGCCCAGCGCAAAGAAGTCATCGTCGGCCCCTACTCGCGTCACGCCAAGAACGGCACCAATCGTCTCCGCGATCAAGGCCGTCATGCCCGTCATCGGCATCACATCGCCGGTATCCGCCGCATCGGTACGTTGCTTCTGGGCAGCGATGCCGTCCCTGGCCAATTGCAGCAGCACTTTACGGTCAAGCTTTCCATTGGGTGTCCGCGGCAAGAACGTCACACGACAGGCGGCGGACGGGATCATATAGCGCGGCAGACGGGCCATCAACGGCGTGCGCCAGTCAACGTCAACGTCGGCATTGGCAGATGCGTCCCCTTCGCGAATCAGCAACGCCACCAGCCTCGCCTGCGCGTCGGCATCCGCGGCCACCGCATCCGACGTTCCCATCATGCCCTGCGTATGCGCCGCGACTGCAATGCCGTTCACGACGACAACAGCGGCATCGCGAACACCGGGAATGTCGCGCAATGCGGTCTCGATTTCCTCCAGTTCGATACGATAACCACGGAGCTTGATCTGCTGGTCGATACGGCCAAGGCATGCAAAACCCTGCACGATGTCCCCGGCCACGGTCTCGCTTTCTTCGACGCGCCCGAGATCACCTGACCGGTACATCCGCGCGCCAGGCGCACCGAATGGATCAGGCACGAACCGCTCGGCCGTCAGCCCCGGACGACCGAGATAGCCGCGTGCAAGATTGTCCCCGCCAATACACAATTCCCCGACGCCGCCGGACGCCGTGGCCTGCCCGCTGGCGTCGCACAGTCGCACCGTATTTCCTGGCAGTGCCGGACCAATTGCCACCGTGGCATCCTGAGCTGGACGTGTGTCACGCTGCCACGACCCGTCATCGCCGAACGGTGCAACCGGCGGCAGGGTTGCAGACGTCATGGCAGCCGCGACCAGCATGCCACTGGAGTAAATCGTCGTTTCCGTGGGCCCGTAAAGATTCCACATCGTCACGCCACGCTGCCGCAAAGCCGCCGCGACATCGGCGGGAAGCGGTTCACCGGCACTCAGGCCCAGCAACCGCCCGCCGTTGCCAGCCCCTTCGCCGAGCGCGTGACGGCGCCAGCCCGCTTCAAGCAACAAGCGCCAACCGCTTGGCGTGGCCTGCATGATCGTCGCGCCGCTGGCATCGATGATCGCGCCCAATGCGGCACCGTCACCCAATACCGCGTCGTCCACGAGACCCACCGTTGCGCCCCGTAAAAGCGGCAGGCAGAACTCGGTGAGCGAGATATCGAATGATGCCGTCGTCGCCGACACGAAAAGATCGTCGTCCCGCTGGCCGATTGCGGCATCGACGCTCCTTAGCAACCTGTCCAACGCGCCATGCGGGACCGCTACCCCTTTGGGACGCCCCGTAGAGCCCGATGTAAAGATCACATAGGCCAACTGCTGCGCATCACACGGCGCGCTATCTTGCGTTACTTCTTCGGCTTGCGGGATGCGATCGGGGCACGGTGCCACATCGATGACGGCACGATGCGCGAGCAGGCCATCAAGCGCCGCGCGACCGGTTTCATCCACGATCACATGCGCGACGCCCGCTTCATCGAGCATCGCGGCAAGCCGTGCCGGCGGCAAGAGCGGGTCCATCGGCAGATAGACCCCGCCCGCGCGCCAGATCGCCAGCATGCTGGCGATCAATCCTGGCGTGCGGCGCATGCAGACAGCAACCGCGCCTTCCGGCGGCAGCCGATGCCGCGCGAGATCGCCATGCAGACGCCGCAGCCAGCGAGCCAGCCCGGCGTAGTCGAGCGCATCGCCATAAGCGTTGACGCCATCGTAGCCCGCCTGCATCCCATTCTCGGTTCCAATACGCGTCAACGAACGTACAGCGACCCGCGAAGGCATCTGCACCGCCAACGCCTCGACACGGGCGACGACCGATACCGCTCCCTCCACGCCGCCACCGAGCGTGTCGGCAACGATCGAAGGCGATGCGGCAGACCATGCCGACGCCGGCGATCGCGCCTGAGTCACGACGTCGCTCGCGGGCGCATCGGCGGCATTCGACGACGGCTCGACGCTCAAGTCCCCGACATATCGGACCGCGCGGCGATGTGCGGCCACGGTGACGGCGCCAGGCGCAACACCGGAGGCCTCTCCCGGCGTCATGGCGCCCATGTCGCTATCGAAGACATCGCCATCAGGCGCGTCGCGGTCGTCCGTTACCGGCTCGGCGCCCAATCCAGCGAGTTGTATCAGCAACGTGACGTACTGCGCATGTAACTGCCGGATTTGCACCGAATCGAGACGCGCCGTCTGCCAGCTCCAATGCACGATCGCACCACGCTTTTCGCTATCGTCACGTGGATCACCGAGAGCGACAGGTTGCCCCGGTCGATCGTCCGCGGTGTCGATACGGGATGGCACGATGGTCAGGGTCAGCGGATAGTGCGTGCGCTCGACTGCGTCGACCGCATCAATGCGCAAAGCCGCGAGTGCGCTCTTGTCGGCATCGACGCCGAGACGTTCCCCGGCAGCGGCCGACGGCACCTGACGACGTGACACCGGGTAATTCTCGAAGACGACCAGACTGTCGAACAACGCATCGCCGCTACGGCCGGCCCATTGTTGCAGTTCGGTAAGCGGCGTGTGCGCTACGTCGCGCATCTGTAAGTTGTAGCGTTGCAAGCGCTGCAACCAGTCACGCAACGGCATGTCTCCCGGCGCATCGATCAACACGGGCAAGCTATTGATGAACAAGCCAATCATCCGGTCAGCGTCCGGCAACGTTGCCGGACGTCCGGATACCGTCACCCCGAACGCCACGCCGCGCTTCCCGCTCAGACGCGACAGGAGCACCGCCCATGCGCCTTGCATCACTGTATTCAACGTGACATGCGCGCGTTGCGCCGCTCGACGCAGCGCCGCATCAAGGGTCGAATCAAGATGCATCACGAGTTTGTCCGAGGCCATGCCCGCGACGACCTCGTTCGAGGCGCGCTTCGATGCGTTGATGCTGGCGTGAGCGACGGCGCCAACGCGCCGCGCGGCCAGACTGTTACACAGCGTGCCGGGATCGTCGACCTCGGCGAGACGCGCCAACCACCAATCGCGTGCCGTCGGCTGTCCGGACAACCACCGTACATAGCCACGATAGGAAGGCGCCGGTGCGACGCGAGGCAACGGCGTCTCCGGTTGTCCGCCTTGCCGTGCGGAGGACCGGCGCAGATGCGTCTGGTACGCATCAAAAACGTCGTTCAGCAGCTGCGCGCCACTCCATCCATCGGTCAGCACATGGTGATGGGTCCGCACGAGGTCGTGTCGCCCGTCGGGGCGGCGGAAAAGATGGACCCGCATCAACGGCGCACGTGTCACGTCGACGCCGGCGGCGAGATCCCGGGTTCGCCAGTTTCGCAATGCCGCATCGTAATCGGGACGGTCACGCCAGTCATGCACCTCGAACGGCAGCGTTGCTTCGCGCAGTACGATTTGCAGCGCGTCTCCACCATGGCCCCATTCGAATTGCGTGCGCAGCATGTCATGACGCGCGACGACGCTGCGCCACGCCTGATGCATCGCGGCCACATCCACCGCTCCCCCCAACGTCAGTTGAACCTGGTTGATGTAGACCCCGGCACCTTGCTGCAAAGTGCTGTGATACAGCATGCCTTGCTGCAATGGCGTGGCGGGATAGATATCGGCGATCTTGGAGATATCCACCACCTTGCGCGCACTTCCCCCCACCCCCACGGGCTGCGATAGTTGGCGCCGAACCGCGCGCCAGCCGTTCTGGTCTAGGCCGGAAAGCGGGAAGTCCGATGCGGTTGCACCAGAACGAGCGCGCAGGCAGTGGTCGATCAAGTCGTCGACTTGCCGAGCGAACGCCGCGACGATCTGATCCAACGCTTCGACCGATATCCGCGCCGGGTCATGGCGCCATCGCACCTGTAATTCATCCCCGCTCACCATCGCGTTCAGATCGAGCGCATGTTCGAGAAAAGCATGCTCGCTGGTGCTCTTGCCGGCCGCATCGCCGCTAAAGGCAAACCGCGCGTCATCCGACAGTGTTTGATCGAAGCGCCCGAGGTAGTTGAAGCTGATCGGTGGCGGCGACTGAACGGATGCCGACGCGCCACTCGCCGGCGTGCCACACTCATTTACCATCTGCAGCAAGCCCCAATGGAAACCCTTGTTCGGCACTGCCCGAAGCGTTTCCTTGACCGCGATCAGCGAAGTGGCGCCCGCGTCCGGATCGTCATCGACGTTGGCTCCGGCATTGGCGGCCTGTTCGTCGGCGGCAGGCGAGACTTTGAACACAAGCGGGAAACGTGTGGTGAACCAGCCGACGGTACGACTCAGATCCACGCCATCGATGAGGTCTTCGCGTCCATGTCCTTCGAGTTCGATCGGCACCTCGGCGACATGCGCCCATTGACCGATGGCCTGCACAAGCGCAGCCAACAGCAGTTCGTCGGGCCGTGTGCGATAGGCGCGCGGCACCTGTTGCAACAGGGCACGCGTGCGCGTGGCGTCCAGGCGCCATTCACGCACGACGCTGTCCCGCATCAAGCATGGCAAGCCCTTGCCGGCAGTGAAAAGATCGTGCGCGCGAACATTGCCCGCGGTGTCACCCGATGGCGCGGCGTGCGCGCCTTGATGGGATGCCCACCACGCGGCTTCACGTTGCACATCGTCCGCACATGCATGGTGATATAGCGCACCAACCCACTCGCGCCACGGTGTGGACGGCTCGGGCAACACGACCGGCTCATCTCGCTCGGCTTGCTCGTAGGCTTGCTGCAACTCGTCCAGCAATACACGCCATGACACGCCGTCAACCGCCAGATGGTGGATCGCCAACAACAAACGGGTTTCCGGCACCGCGGCCACTGGCACCGCATCGGCGGCATTGCCGGCAACGTCGAAATAGCCGATGCGCCAGATCGGCCCGCGTTGCAGGTCGAGGCTGGCTTGCACACGCTCTCCGGCCGCTGCCAGATCATCCCAATCGCGCAACGTCTGGCGACGGATCAGATCGTCTTCCCGAATGGCACGCGGGGCGACCCATTGCCGCCAACCGTCCGCATCACTACGCGTAAAGCGCAAACGCAGCGCATCGTGGCGCAGTCGTAGTGCCTCCACCGCGCGGGCCAGGGCACTGATGTCCAACACACCCTTGACGCGCAGCAGGACGGACTGATTCCAGTGCGCCTCGCCATGCGGATAGCGCAGGAAAAAGCGTTGCTGTATCGGCGTCAGCGGGAACGGCGACAGATCGTCGTTCAGTGACTGCAACGATGACTGCCGTGGGTGCTGACCGCGCGGGTCATGTGCAACCCCGCGCGGGAGTGTGGCGTCTTCATTGGTGCCACCGGTGTTTGCAGCGGGCGCCGTGGCATGCACGGCCGTCCAGCAGGTGACCTGTTGTGCCACGGTCGGCTGCTCGAAGATCTGTGTTGGTGTCAGGACCCATCCGGCCTCGCGGGCGCGGGCAATGATCTGCAAGCTCTGGATCGAATCCCCTCCCGCTTCGAAGAAGTTCTCCGTCACCCCCACATCCTCTCGTCCCAGCACCGCACGCCAGATCCCCAGCAACGTCTGCTCCTCATCGTTGCGCGCCTGCGTCCTCTCTCCACCAAACACCCCCTCCTGCACCAGCGGCAACGCACCGCGATCCAGCTTCCCGTTCGGCATCGACGGCAACTTCTCCAGCACCATCACACTCGTGGGCACCATGTACGACGGCAGCTTGCGTTGCAGCACCTCACGGATCACCCCACCATCCAAGCCCGCACGCACCTGCCCTTCTACAACACCTTGACTCTCGCCCTCTCCCTCACCCGCCACGTACGCCGCAAGACGCTGTTGCGCTCCCGTCCCCGTGACAATCACCGCCGCCTCTCGCACCCCCTCACAACTGCGCAACGCCGCCTCGATCTCTCCAAGCTCGATGCGCTGACCACGCAGCTTCACCTGCTGGTCCAGGCGACCCAGGAACCCCACGCACCCATCCGCCTGCATGCGACACAGGTCCCCGCTTCGGTATTGCCGCGCACCAGGCGCACCATACGGATCCGGCACGAAACGCTCCGCCGTTTGCGACGCACGACCCAGGTAACCCCGCGCCACCGTCGGCCCGCCAATGCACAACTCCCCCAACCCGCCAACTGGCGCGATATCGCCAAACGCGTCCAGCACCCGCGCCGTGCGACCAGGATACGCAATCCCGATCGGCACCGTCGTCGCGCTCGCGTCCGATGCCTGCGTGCGCCGGTACAGCGCCGCAACCGTCGTCTCCGTCGGTCCGTACAAATTGTCCAGCGCGATATCACCCAACGCACCACCCTGCCACACCGCCAACGCGTCACCGGGCAACGCCTCTCCTCCCACCGTCACCTGCCGCAGCTTCAACAACTCCCGCGCCGGCGCATGGTGCTGCCATTGCTGCCACAGCGCCGTCGGAATCCGCGCGAACGTGACACCCCCCCCCACCAGACGCGCGCTCAGACTGCGTAAATCCCACGGCTGCTCGCCGCGCATCTCGATCCTCGCACCACGCAACAGCGCCGGAACGATCTCGTGCAAGGCCACGTCGAAATTGATCGTCGACGAATGCAGCACCACATCCTCGGCCGTGATCTCATAGGTCGACAGGAAATCCTGCAAATGCACCCACAGCGCTTCATGCTCGACCGCCACACCCTTCGGTCTGCCCGTCGAGCCCGACGTGTACAGCACGTACGCCAGTTGCGACGGATGCAGCGCCGCAACCGGCGCCTCCATCACCTCCTCCCCCTCGCACGCCGAACCCACATCGATCAGCGTCACCTCATCGAACAGGCTCGCCACACCCCGCACGCTCGCCTCATCCCCCACCACCTGCGCAATGCCCGCGTCCTCGCGCATCATCACCAGACGCTCCAGCGGATAGCTCGGGTCCAGCGGCACGAACGCCCCGCCCGCGCGCCAAATCCCCAACATCCCCGCGATCAGCGCCGGGCCACGACCCACGCACAGTCCCACCCGCGTCTCCGCACACACGCCCGCCGCGCGCAGTCGCAACGCGATCCGGCCAGACCACGCCTCCAGCGCTCCGTACGTCAGCGAAGTCTCCTGCGGCACACCCCCATCCGCTCGCCTCCCAAAACCCGCGCCATTGCCACCCTCGCAACGTACCGCCACCGCTTCCGGTGTTCGCAACGCCTGCGCGCGCAACGCCGACACAACTGACTCATACGGATAGCAGTGCGGTTCCCGATATGACGATGACGCCCCCCCTTTCGTGCTTGGCAACACCGCGCGGTCGCCCGCCTCGTTCAGCGGCAGCAGATTGATGTCCGCGACGACAGGACGGGTGGCTCCCGCCAACGTGCTATGTGCGAGCCGCATCAGGACCGTGCGGTAATCGGTCGCCAGTTGCATCACGGTGTCGCGATCCAGACGCGCACCGTCCCATGACCATTCGAGCGCGATGCGGCCACGCCGCGGCATGACCGCCAGTGCAAGCGGATAGTGCGTGGCATCAACCGCATCGACATGTGTGATGGCCAACGGCCCATCGCTGTTGGCATCGCGACCCGCCTGGCCGCCGCGCGCGTCGGACACGGTGGCGTCAAGCGGATAGTTTTCGAAAACAAGCAGGGAATCGAACAATGCATCACCGCTGCGCCCCAGCCATTGCTGGACACGCGCGAGCGGCGTCGACGCCATGTCACCCATTGCGCTCAGGTGTTGCTGCAGCGCGCCCAGCCAGTCTCCCAATGGCGCGGATGGCGCAACGTCGAACAATACCGGCAGCGTGTTGATAAACAGGCCGACCATCCGATCCGCCCCGGGCAGATCCGACGGACGACCCGACAACGTCGTCCCGTACGCAACGCGTGTGCGATGCCCATACCGCGCCAACACGATCGCCCAGGCACCCTGCATGATCGTATTTAACGTGACCCGATAATCGCGCGCTGCCTGGGTCAAGCCATCCGACAGTCCCGGCGGCAGTTGCTCACGCGAGGTCGCAACGCCCGGCACGCGCGCCTGTGGCGCGGGCACGCTTGGGATCAGTGTGGCGGGCAACGCGTCCTCGCCGGTCGCCGCGATGTTCGATGCGCCAACGTCATGGTTTTCTCGATGCAAACCACCCAAGGCATGCCGTTCCCACCATTCACGCGTGGCGGGATCGTCAGACACGCGATTCACCCGCGTGAGATAAGTACGGTAACCGGGTACCGATGCAAACGTGCAAGCCACCCCGTCCAGTCTGGCTTGGTAGTCGCGCAGCACTTCGCCGAACAGCGTGGCCATGCTCCAGCCATCCAGCAGCACATGGTGATGGGTCCAGACGATATCGGTCACACCGCCGTCTTGTTCAAAAACCGCGATACGCATCAGCGGCACGGCGTCGAGTGCCATGCCTTTTTCGAGATCGCGGGCGCGCCATGCAGCCAAGGCCGTTGCGACATCGGCGTGATCACGTCCACGCCAGTCGTGGACGACGTAAGGCAGCGGGCCATGCCGCTGAACGACCTGCATCGGCGCGCCACCGTGTTGCCACAGGAAGCGGGTACGCAGCATTGGATGGCGGATCATCGCGGCAGCCCATGCCGCGTGAAACACCTCGGCATCAAAGCGGCCGCGCAACGTCAGGTGAAACTGATTCAGGTACGCGGCGTTTTCTCCACCCGCCACCGAATGGAACAAAAGGCCACTTTGCAACGGGCTCGCCGGATATACGTCGTCGACATGCTCCGGCACCAACCCCAACGCCCGCCAGGTGCGATGCACCGCACCTGCGGCATCCGCATTTTCATCCGCCGCCACGTTAGCGGAAGCGGTCACCGATAGCGCCGTATCCGGTTTCCCGGCATGCACGTCGGCGCTTTCCGAATGACGTGCCACATCATCGGACTCGGTGGATCGCGTCACGATGGCCGCGTTTATCGGTTGTGCGCGGGCGGACAACGCGGCAATCGTCGGCGCCTCGAACAGTTGGCGAGGCGTAATGACCCAGCCCGCCTCACGGGCTTGCGCGACAATTTGCAAACTCAAGATCGAATCGCCCCCCACGACAAAGAAATTGTCGTGTCGATCGATCTTCACTTGGCCCAGCACCTTGCGCCACACCGCGGTCAGCACGGCCTCCGCCGGCCCGACCTCGACGTCCAATCCAGCCGCCTGCGCCCCACGCTGCGATTCGTCGGCGTCGGCTGTCTTACCCTGGCCCTTCGCATCGGTGACGATTTCCGGCAACGGCAAGGCACGGCGATCGAGCTTGCCATTCGCCGTCAGTGGAAATTGGTCGATGATGACAAACGCCGACGGCACCATATGGGCGGGCAAACGCTCCGACAGCCAGCCATGCAACGCTTCACGATCATATCGCGGGACATGTGTACCGTCGTTGTCGCCGCCTCGTGTACCGGTGTTGCCATCGCGTGGTACAACATAGGCGATCAACCGCGCCGGATGCGCTTGCAATGCGCCTGCCGGCGCATGCGCCCTTTCACGCGCTGCGTCGCTTCCTTGCTTCGCCGCGCCATCCTTTGCACTACCTGGCGGGGTGCCATCGGCCGATATGCGCCCCTCCGAGACGATGATCGCCGCTTCGCGCACCGACGGATGTGCCTGCAGCGCCGCCTGGATCTCCCCCAGTTCGATGCGGTAACCCCGAATCTTCACCTGATCGTCGTTGCGGCCCACATAGCACAGCAACAGACCCGCCGACTCGCTTGACCCCATCTCACCCCGCGCCGAGCGCGCATCGGCCCCTCCGCCTAGCTCACCCGCCTCGAATCGCTGCGCCCGTCCCAGATCGCCCGACCGATACGCCCGCGATCCCGGCGCGCCCGCTTCATTCGGCACGTAACGCAGCGCCGTCAGCGACGGTCGACCAATATAGCCGCGCGTCACGCCCGCTCCCCCCACCAATATCTCTCCCTGCCCACCCTCCGGCACGCCGTTGCCCTCCGCATCGCACAGGCGCGCCTCCCAACCAGGCAACGCTTCACCGATCACACTGCGACCACTGCGCGCCGACGCGCGCAACAACGCGTCGTCCAGCACACGCCACGTCACATGCACCGTCGTCTCCGTGATCCCGTACATGTTCACCAGCAACGGCCGCACACCCCGCGCGCTCGCGCGCTGCGCCCACTCGACGATCGACCCCGCATCCAGACGCTCACCACCAAAAATCACCACGCGCAGACTGTCCAGCGTGTTCTCACGGTCTTCCCGCGTCAGTTGCGCGAAGGCCGACGGCGTCTGGTTCAGCACCGTCACCCCCTGCCCGCGAAGCAAAGCATGCAAGGCCGACGGCTCACGCGCCGTCCAATGCGGCACCACCACCAGTCTCCCCCCATGCACCAGCGCACCAAAAATCTCCCATACCGAAAAATCAAACGCGTACGAGTGGAACAGTGTCCACACATCATTCTCGTCAAACGCAAAACCACCCGACGTCGCTTCGAACAGCGACGACACATTCCCATGCGTTACCCCCACCCCCTTCGGCTCACCCGTCGATCCCGACGTGTAGATCACGTAGGCCAATTGCGCAGGATGTACCGGCGCGTCGATCCTTTCTTGCACGGCCCCGGACGTGCCCTCCGCAAGTAACGCATCGATATCCAGCAGTTGCTCACGCGGCACGACACCCCCCGAGCCGATAAATACGTCAGCGCTGGCCTGGTCCGTCAATACACAATGCAGCCCGGCATCGGCGGCGATATAGGCAATGCGGGACGCTGGATAGGCAGGGTCCAAAGGGACATACACGCCACCCGCCCGCAACACACCAAGCAACGTCGCGATCAGCGCGGCACCGCGTTGCATGGCAACGCCGACGCGCGTTTCCACCGTCACGCCCCGCGCGCGAAGGGCGCGCGCAATGGCGGCGGATGCCAGCGCGAGGTCGCGGTAGCGCCAATCGCTCTGCGCATGCGTGCCGTCCGCCGGCAACGTCACCGCAAGCGCGTCCGGCCGGGTCATCATCTGTGCAACGATCCGGGCGACGAAATCGTCGTTATTTTCAAGATGATGTCGATTCCCACTCGCGCCATCCGAGGCCCTCGCCGATGTCATGGCGAGAGACGTCAACCGTTCATCGGCGCCGCCGCCCAATTGCCAATGCGCCAGCGGGAGATCCTCCGGCATGCCATGGTTGGCGTCGGCCCGCGCCCACTGCGTCAACAGCCCCACCAGCGCGTCGGCCATCGCGGCAACGGTCGCTTCGTCGAAGACGTCGCGTGCGAATGTCCAATCGATAGACACTTCGCCGTCAGCGATGTGCTTCACCGCGTTCGGCGCGGTCACGTCCGGCATCAATGTCCGCGTATCCGGTCCATTCGATGCCCCACCTGGCACGGAATGCATGTCGCCGAACTGCACCATCAGGTCGAACTGCGCCTCGCCACTGTCGATGGGCGAGACGCATGCCCGCAGCCCCTCACCAAAAGCGGTATCCTCCGCAAAACGTTGCTGCTGATTCACCAGTACTTGAAACAGCGGCGTACATGTCAGGTCGCGCGCCGGACAGAGCGCCCGCACCACTTTCGCAAACGGCAATGCCTGATGTGCATGCGCATCGAGTACGCGGTCCTTGACCTGCGCCAGAAGGCCCCGCAGTGTCATATTGGCGCGCATCCGCGCACGCAACGCCACGGTATTGACAAAAAACCCGACGATGTCAGCCGCCTTTTCCGCATCGCGTCCGGCGAGCGGCACACCAATCCGCAGATCCCGCTGGCCGGTATAGCGATACAACAGCAAATCAACCGCAGCGAGCATTGCCACGAACGGTGTCACACCGCAGCGTTGCGCGAGACGTCGCACGGCACGTACTGCATCCGGGGGAACGCGCCGTTGCAGGCGACCACCAGGCCGCCCCGCGGTATCGGCCGCCCGTGCGTGATGCTGCCGGTCATAAGGCAACGCCATTGGCGCATCGAGTGAATGAACGCCGTCCGCGGCCTCATACGCCGACGTCAGGGCGTCGCGCCAATAGGCCAGTTGCGCCTCGTCGTGCTCCGCCACGTCGAGGCGATGTTGAATATGGTCCCGATAAGCGGCGATCGCCACCTTCGCCGCCGCGCGTGTCACTGCCGTTGCGCTCGGCTGGCCTTGCCCATGTCTTGCCTCGGCCACGCCGGCCAAGTGCCGATATATCCGTGCGAGATCGCGCATCAGCAAACCGACGGACCAGTCGTCACCGATGATGTGATGCATCGACAGATGCAGCAGATGCGCATCGGGGGCCGTGCAAATCAGCGTGGCGCGCACCGGGGGCTCCGCCAGCAGATCAAATGGCTTGCGGGCACATTCACGCAAATATGTTTGCACTCGCGCCGGCACCGATGCCGATGCCGATGCCGACACATCATGCGACGTCGGCGAAACGGATTCGCCAACATGTGCAGTGTCGGACATGTCCACCTTCGAGAGCGTCAACCGCGCATCAGCGTCCACGTATTGGACTGGCACGCCCCCGTGTTCTCCACCTTGCATCGAAAAACGCATCCGCAGCGCCGGATGGTGTAGCGGCAACTGCGCCAGCGCCTGCGCGAGCGCGGTGGTATCGAGCGTGCCCGTCAGTTGAATCGCACCGTTGATGTTGTATGCCGATGCCTGCGGGTCCAATCGCCACAAGAACCATAGCTGCGTTTGCGATGGCGACAAAGGCATCGCTTTCCCGTCTTCATCGTCAAGCGCGAACGGATCGGCGGCGCTTGCCTGCCAGATGTCATCGCCATCGGCCGCCGCGGGGGTCGTATCCTCCATCGTTTCTTTGTTGGACACCATGGACGATGCGCGCGTATCGTCACCATGGTTGACAGGCTTGTCGCCGTCCTCCGATACGTCAGGAAGCGGCTGCCCGAACATCGCGGCACGCACCACAACGGTAAATGCCGCCAAGGTCGGCCGATCGAACACACTGCGCAACGGCGGTGCCTTGCCGAACGTCTCACGCACGGCGGTAAGCATCCTGACCGCCAGCAGCGAATGGCCGCCCAACGCAAAAAAATCGTCATCCACGCCAACGCGTGACACCTGCAATTGTGTCTGCCAGATATGGGCAATGGCCGCTTCGATGGGATCGCGCGGCGCACGGTAGGTATCGATGTTATCGCTTTGTATCATCGTCGACTGCGTTTGCTGGCTATGTGGATTCGCTCTTTCGTTCACATGGGCTTTCGCCCGCTCCTCGCCCGGCTGTGGCAATGCCCGCCGGTCGAGTTTGCCGTTGGTGGTCAATGGGAACCGATCCAGCTTCACGAATGCCGAGGGCACCATATGCACTGGTAGACGTTCGCGAAGCGACTGGCGCAATGCCGCCGCATCGACACCACTATCGCATCCGTCAACCGGAATCCAGTACGCGAGCAACCGCGTCTCGCGTGTCGCCGCGCCATCCTCTGCACTACCTGGCGGGGTGCCATCGGCCGATATGCGCCCCTCCGAGACGATGATCGCCGCTTCGCGCACCGACGGATGTGCCTGCAGCGCCGCCTGGATCTCCCCCAGTTCGATGCGGTAACCCCGAATCTTCACCTGATCGTCGTTGCGGCCCACATAGCACAGCAACAGACCCGCCGACTCGCTTGACCCCATCTCACCCCGCGCCGAGCGCGCATCGGCCCCTCCGCCTAGCTCACCCGCCTCGAATCGCTGCGCCCGTCCCAGATCGCCCGACCGATACGCCCGCGATCCCGGCGCGCCCGCTTCATTCGGCACGTAACGCAGCGCCGTCAGCGACGGTCGACCAATATAGCCGCGCGTCACGCCCGCTCCCCCCACCAATATCTCTCCCTGCCCACCCTCCGGCACGCCGTTGCCCTCCGCATCGCACAGGCGCGCCTCCCAACCAGGCAACGCTTCACCGATCACACTGCGACCACTGCGCGCCGACGCGCGCAACAACGCGTCGTCCAGCACACGCCACGTCACATGCACCGTCGTCTCCGTGATCCCGTACATGTTCACCAGCAACGGCCGCACACCCCGCGCGCTCGCGCGCTGCGCCCACTCGACGATCGACCCCGCATCCAGACGCTCACCACCAAAAATCACCACGCGCAGACTGTCCAGCGTGTTCTCACGGTCTTCCCGCGTCAGTTGCGCGAAGGCCGACGGCGTCTGGTTCAGCACCGTCACCCCCTGCCCGCGAAGCAAAGCATGCAAGGCCGACGGCTCACGCGCCGTCCAATGCGGCACCACCACCAGTCTCCCCCCATGCACCAGCGCACCAAAAATCTCCCATACCGAAAAATCAAACGCGTACGAGTGGAACAGTGTCCACACATCATTCTCGTCAAACGCAAAACCACCCGACGTCGCTTCGAACAGCGACGACACATTCCCATGCGTTACCCCCACCCCCTTCGGCTCACCCGTCGATCCCGACGTGTAGATCACGTAGGCCAATTGCGCAGGATGTACCGGCGCGTCGATCGACATCGCATCGTCGCCGTCGATTGCCTGTACATCAGCGGATGAATCGCCAGGGCTCTTAAACGTCACATCAACGACAATGCGTGGAACGTCAGGCAACAGCGCCGAAAAACGTTCGACCAAGGCCGGATCGACAATCAACGCATCAAGGGCGGCGTCACGGCCGATATACGCCAGGCGTGCATCGGGATTCTCGGGATCGAGCGGCACATACACCGCACCGGCGCGCAACACGCCCAGCAGCGACGGCACGAGGTGGATATCACGCGGGAGCGCGACACCGATGCGAGGCTCCGTCCCTGCCTTGCTCTGCACAAGCGCCATAAGGCAGCGACGCGCGATCCGCGCCGATACGTGCATCAAGGCGGCGTAATCGAGATCCGTTGTCTCCCGCGACGCGGCCTGCTTGCCATGATTGTCTTGCATGGCCTCGATGCCACGCGTTGCGACGTCAAGGGCATTGCCGCGTCCTGGTCCGTCGGATGACGCACTGAACGCCGTGATCGCGACACACTCAGCCCTTGCCACGGCCTGTGCCGCGATACGCGACATCACCGACAGGAAGGCGACGGGCGTCGAAGTGGAAGGCAGGCAGTCCGACAGCGATCCTGATGCCGCAACCGGCGACAATGCACGTTGCGTAGCAGTCGCGCTTGCCAAGACGTCGCGCACGCACACCTTGCGAGAGGACGCATCCTGGCCCGCGCGTTCGATCACGGATGCCACGAGTTGATCCAACATCCCATCGAATGCGCCAGCCATACGTCGAATCACCGTCCCATCACACGTCTGAGGTTGCCAACGCCAGGAAACGCGCAACGCCGCGCCGGGGCCGGCACGATCGGTAACGCCGTCGTTTCCTATTAGATGCGCGGGAGCGACCACGATCGTCAGTGGCAGATGCGTACGGTCGCGCGCTTCAATCGCGCGCACCCGCGGACCATCCGGAACCCTTGCCGCATCGCCTCGCAACCGGGCGTCCAACGGATAGTTTTCCACCACCAGCGTGCTGTCGAACAGTGGTGCGGTCGGCGCACCAGCCCACTGCTGCAGATGCTGCAACGGCGTGTGCGCAACCTCATGCAGGGACACGCTCGCGGATTGCAGATCGCGCAACCACTGTATCAATGGCCGTGTCCGTTCCACATCGATCCATACCGGCAGCGTGTTGATAAACAGTCCGATCGTCCGATCACTTTCCGGCAATGCCTCGGGACGCCCGGACAACGTGACGCCGAAAACCGCCTGCGTCCTGCCGGCATATTGCGTCAACACCAATGCCCATGCGGCTTGCAGCAATGTGGACAACGTCACTTGGGCACGAGACGCGGCGTGCATAATCCGTTGGTGACGCACCGTGTTGATGTCGTGGCATACGCTTGCCTCGCTGACATCGGCTGGCTTGATCGAGCGCCCCAAGGGCAACGCAGCGATATCAGCAACCATGGCGGGTGCATCGCGAGCCGCCAGGCGTGCTTGCCAGAAAGCATGGCCATCAGGCTGCGCGCCACGCCAAGCGACATAGTCCGCGTAACTGCTGGCAGCAGGCACGTAGTCCAGCGAATTGCCGGCAACCTTTGCTTGATACGCTTCAAGCACTTCGGCGATCAACTGCGCCGTGCTCCACCCATCGGTCAAGACATGATGGTGGGTCCACAGCAGATCCGCCGCGCCATCGGGACGCTGGAACAGCGCCACGCGAAATAGCGGCGCATGGCGCGTATCGATTCCGCGCGCCAGATCGGCATCGCGAGCCGCCACGTAATGCGCCTCATAATCCGTCCGCTCCCGGTAGTCATGAACCGTCCATGGCACCGCCACATCAGAAGCGACGACTTGCCACGCGTCACTGTCGCTCGGCCAGTCAAACGCGGTACGCAAGACCGGATGACGATCCAGCACACATTGCCAGGCCTCTCGCATCAAATCCGCCGCGACCCCATCCAGCGTCAGACGCAGCTGCCCGAGATAAACGCCCTGTGCCGCGTCACGCATCGCGTGGAACAGCAGCCCCTGTTGCATCGGCGTAGCCGGATATCGCATGGACGTCGCTGGGGTTGCGTGCTTCGCTGGCTGTGGCGCGCCAACCCGATGTCCCGTCACCGTCGCGTCGGCTGGCGCGCTTTCCTGCGGCGCCGGTGCGTGCGGGGTAACGTTCACGTTGTTTCCGGACACTACTGTCGTGGTCGTCGCGGACGTCGCTGTCCCCGCGGCCCCCGTCGGCGTATCGATCCGCTGCGCCACTTGCGCGGCACCCGCGACCGTCGGATGCGCGAACATCTGCTTCGGTGTCAGTTTCCAACCCACACGTCGCCACTTCGCGATGATCTGCAAACTCAGGATCGAGTCGCCGCCTATCTCGAAAAAGTTGTCCTCCATGTCGATATCATCGCGCCGCAACACTTGTCGCCAGATCGCAAGCAATGTCGACGCGGGATCGTTCTGGTTCGTATCCACTTTCTGCATCGCCGCGACCGATGTCTGCCCGGAGGGACCGCCCGCAGTCGGACTGTTCTCACGCGCGACGGCCCCGTGTACCTGGGCCATCGCGCGTGGCAGTGGCTTGGGATCGGGTAGCGCGGCGCGGTCGATCTTGCCATTCGGCGTCACCGGAAGCACGGGCAATACTTGCAGCGTCGATGGGACCATGTAGTCGGGCAAGCGCGACGCGAGCAGCGCGCGCATGGCATCGATGTCCAGGTCCGCCGGACCGGCTAGATACCCATGCAATTGCGGCGGCGCATCGCCATCGGCCCGGGCGATCACAACCGCGTCCCGGACATGATGCAATCCGCGCAGTTGCGCGGCGACTTCCTCCAATTCCACCCGATAACCGCGAACCTTGACCTGGTCGTCGATACGTCCGAGGAACAGGAAGGCCCCATCCGCCAATCGACGAACGCGGTCGCCAGTGCGATACAAGCGCAAGCCATCAGCCTGGGCTTGCATCGCATCACGAGCGCGGCTGGTCTCGTTCGCGGCCTCGCCCTGGATCAGCGAACCTGGCACGAAACGGGCCGCGCTAAGCGATGGTTGGTGCAGATAGCCGTCCGCGACACTGGCGCCACCGATGCAAAGCTCGCCCGTCTGTTCACCGTCGAGCAGCGTGCCATCATCGCCGATCAGGCACGCGACAACGCCGGGTAACGGACGGCCCAGCGGAACGGTCACGCCGGGAAAGGTCTTTGTAGATAGCGCCGATCGATCCGCTCGCGTCTGTTGCATCGATTCCATCGACAGGCCCGCGTCGGGTCCCGCCGCGTCATCGATGGCATGCGTGACCAATGCCGGATCGACCTCGTGGGTCAGCACCCCAACGGTGCTCTCGGTAGGACCGTAATGATTGATGACGCGACAAGCTGGACGCAAAGCGAGGATGCGCGCAACCAGTTGCCAGGCGCAGGGCTCGCCCCCTAGCACGACACACTGCCTCGGCAGCACATCCGCGGGGTTGGCCGCCTGCAGCAAGCCATTCAAATGACCGGGAACGATCTTGATCAAATCAATGCGGGCCGCGCGCATGTACGCGGCGAACTCATCGGCATCGGCAGCGAGATCGGCGCTCACGACATGCAGCGTCCAACCATGCCATAGCGCGCCGAACAGCACGGTATGTCCCAGGTCCGCGGCCGGTGTCGAGATCCACGCGGCGCTGCCTATCGATGATGCCGGCAGCCGCGTGGCCACGCCGTCGAGGTAGGCATGCAGCGCCCGGTGCGATATCGACACACCCTTCGGCCGCCCGGTGGAACCGGACGTATAAATGACATACGCTGGCCAGGGCGCCAAGATATGACTATCATCCACGCGATCGACCGTCCCATCGAGACCGTCCGCCACGCCGGAACCCGCGGCGTACCGATCTGAAGGCCCGGTATCATCGATGCCCGCCGCCACGACCACCATATTGTCCGGCAACCAGTCAGGACGTTGTGCGCCGCGCGTGATGCATGCGCGCGCGCCACTGTCTGATGCCTGGTATTGCAAACGCACCGGGGGCATGGCCGGATCAAACGGCACGTAGCACGCGCGCAAACGCCAGACCGCCAGTACCGATGCGACAAAGTCGGCGCTACGAGGCAACGCGAGCGCCACGCGTGCACCGGGCGTCACGCCTGCATCCCTCAGGCGCGCCGTGATTCGCGCAACCTGTCGCCCGAGCGCACGCCAATCCAGACGCGTGGTGCCGTCGACGATGGCGATTGCGTCCGGCCGATCGCGCAGATGCGCGGCAACACGGCCCAGGATGGAGGCCGCCATCGCCGCTTCGCCGTGCCCCGGGCGATCGGTCAATCCGTTCACATCGTGTGACGGCGACAAAAGTTTCGACGGGTTCGGGTTTTGCATGATCGATATTCCAAAAATAAGCGTTGCTACGGCGCCTTACAGCGCGTCCAGCACCGTCTCCGGCGCGCGGCTTACCCGCGTCAATAGCGTCTGATAGTCTGCTGCGAATCGCGCCATCCGCGCGGCGCTGTAGAGCGTGGGGGCATAGGCGAACACCGCTTCGATGGCCGGCTGGCCCCCGGCATCAGTTGGCACCAGGTCCAGCGCAATCGCGAAACGCGCATCACTGGCATCGGCGTTCGATACCTTTCCGGTCAACGGCGCCCCCGTCCCGTCCATGCGTTCACCCAGCACCAGTGTGCGCGGCAGCGCATCGTGCAGCACCAACTTGATCTGCGTGAACGGATTCGCCAGCGGATGATCGGGCGGCATTGCGATGTCGGCGGCACGCCCATGCGACATGTTGTTCATGCCAGATGCCGCCGCAACACCAGCCGCGCCGTTCGCGCGATGGGTATCATCACCCGCGCGATCGGCACGATCGCTATCCAATGCCCTGGCGTCCTTGCGGGACGCCAGGGCATCACGACGCACATCGGCCACGACGCGATCGAACGGCACGGCGCCATGTGCCTGTGCCTGAAGGCTGTCGTGATGCACACTGCGCAGCAAGGTCGTGAACGGCTGCGCACCGTCGACTGTCGATCGAACGACAAGCGTATTGACGAAGAAGCCGATCGCTGTTTCCAACCGCGGATCGTCACGACCCGCCACCGGTACCGCGATGGTCAGATCACGATGACCGGCATCGCGATACAACAACGCATCGAGCGCCGCGAGGCAAACGGAAAAACGGGTCACGGCCTGCTTCCGGGCCAGATCATCTATCGCCCGCGTCAGCGCCGATGGCATCGCGAGCGTCAGGCGCGCCGCACCGAATAGGGCATCCGTGGCAACGTCGGCGCGGCTGTCTCCAGCGAGACCGTCCGAGGTTGCCTTGTCACATGAAGGGGAATGCACCGGTGCCGATATGTGATCGCCGTTGCCGGGTATATCCGGCGCCAACGGCCATACCGCGGGCACTGCTTGCAGGCGCCGACGCCAATAGTCGCGTTGCCGATCGTACTCGGCGCGTCCGGCCCCGCCAACCTGGGCCCGTTGCATCACGGCATAGTCGGGATAGCTGATGGGAAGCGGCGCCAGAGCCGCGTACATTGCAGGCGCACGCACCGCCTGCGCCCATTCGCGCAGCATCAAATCGATCGACCACCCATCCGTGACGATATGGTGTAGCACAAATTGCACAACGTGCCGCGTCGCGCCCAGCACATGATGGATGACACGCAACAATGGACCGGCATTCAGATCGAACGGTACACGCGCCGCATCGCGCAATGTCCCACCAAGCGTCTCCGATACGCCAACCACCTCTCGCCAATCCCACGCTTGCGCCACGGCGTGCGGCGGCAGGATCTGCTGCAGCGGACAATCGTCCTCGTCGGTCACGAAACGGGTACGCAGGGCATCGTGCCGACGTATCACCGCTTCCACGGCGTCCTGTAATCCAGCAGTGGAAACGGCGCCGTCGATCGTCACGGTGGCGCTGACGTTATACGCGGAACTGTCCGGATCCATCTGCCATAACACCCACAATCGCTGCTGTTGCAACGAGAGAGGCGCCGTCTGCAGAGGCGGGGATGTCGCATCGTGTGATGACACCATCGCGCCGTGCCCCACCGCGGCGTGCGGCGTTTCAGGCGACACCGCTTGTCTCGCATCATGCTCGTTCGCTATTCCCTTTGTCGTTTCGATGTCCTCCACCGACCACGCATGGTCCAACGCCGCAGCAAGATCACGTAGTACAGGGTAGCGAAACAACATCCCGACCGGCACGGGCCGCTCCGTCACGGCACGCAGTCGCGCGGCGACGCGGGTCGCCAGCAAGGACCGGCCACCCATTGCAAAGAAATCACTGTCGGGTCGTAAAGCGGGTACCTCGCGCGCGTGCCGATTCTCGACCGTTGCTTGATCGTCGCGCGCGACGGCCGCGTCGACGGCGAGCGCATCTCCCTCATTGTCGCGTCCCAGGACGTCATGCCACACATCGGCAATAAGACGGGCCGTGGCGGACCATCCAGTTTCGCGTTCGCGCGGAGGCGGTGCTCCGGTGGACGACGCTCGTGCAACCGTCGTCGCACCAGTCGACGTCTGAGACGTGTCGGACGACGATGACGTGGCTGGCGGCGACCCACGCCGGTCGTAGACCGCGTAGGGCACCAAAGTGCCGTCGCGCCAGGCGGCATAACAAGCGCCACGCTGTAACTTGCCGCTCGAGGTGCGAGGCAAATCACCAGGTTCAAGCAGCAGTACGACATCGCTACGATATTGGTACGCTTCGCCGAGTGCGGCCGCGATGTCGCCTACGAGCGTGTCGATCGCGGCATGGCGCGCCTTGCCTCTAGGCACCTCGGCGGCAATGCCGATACCCTCGCTCGATTCCTCAAGGCCCGCATCGGACGCCTCCGGCATCGGCACGGGAAACACGGAGATACGGCCGCGCCTCAGACCCGGTACCCTGTCCGCCAGCAACGCCTCCAGATCCTGGGGATACACATTTTCACCACGCACGATCAAGATGTCCTTGCGCCGTCCGCATAGGAACACCTGACCGGCATCGACAAACCCGAGGTCGCCAGTACGCAACCAGCGCGCATCTGGTGCAAATGCCGGGCGGACAAAGGCCGCATCGGAGGCGGCCGGATTACGCCAATAGCCTTGCGCGATGCTCGGCCCGCTGCACCAGATTTCCCCCACTTCACCGTCCGGCACACGCTGCCCGTCATCGCCGACAATGGCCATCTCGTGATACGGGACGACGCTGCCGCAACCGACGATCGTCTTCGCCGCGCTGCCGCCCTCGCCCTGGGCAACACTCCCGTTTACCGACACCCCACGCGCAGGTGTCTCGCGCAACGCTTGCACGCTAAACCAGGCGGGCGATGCGCCGGTGCCTGCCACACCACCGCTGACGATCAACGTTGCCTCGGCCAGGCCGTAGCAGGGATAGAGCGATGTCGATGCAAAACCGTACGGCGCGAAATGCGTGGCGAAACCGTCCATCGTCGACTGTCTGATCGGCTCCGAACCACAAAACGCAAGACGCCAGCCGCGCAGATCGGGACCATCGATGCGCGAATCACCGCCGCCATCGATCGCGCGGTGTCGCATCCGGTCGATACACAATCGAAATGCGAAATCCGGGCCACCACTGACCGTGGCACGCTCCGCGGCAATGCCGCGCAGCCAACGCGACGGCCGTTCGAGAAAATGCGCGGGGGATATCAATGTGACCGGGAATCCATGCAGGATCGGCAACAGCAAACCGCCAATCAGTCCCATATCGTGATAAAGCGGCAGCCAGGAGAACATCCGATCCGCCTCGGTACACTGCCACGCATACGCGAGGGCGGCCACGTTCGCCAACAGGTTGGCGTGGCTGACCATCACACCCTTCGGCGATGCCGTCGAACCGGAGGTGTATTGCAAAAAGCAGATCGCATCGGGCATGGCATGCGTCGCAAGCGTGCCGGTCGACGGATTCACACTCGGGCCCAAGGAGGTGGCGTGGAGTGTGCCAGACGGTAATACCTCGAGTGCGACCGTCGCGAGCATTGCCAGATCGTCCCCTAACGGCGTGGCGTCCAGCAGCCCCGCACCCGAGAAAACGCTGTCACGAGAACCCTCGGTCGCATCTTGCGTGGCGTGCGCGGGAAGCATCACAATACGCGCGTCGCAGTCCGCGACGATGCGGCGAAGCCGTTGCACATGCGCGCTCATGCGCATGTCCCGCCCCTCCGGCGGATAGGCCGGCACGGCGATCATGCGCGCATACTGGCAGGCGAAGAACGCTACCGCATAGCGGATGCCGCTCGGAAGCATCAGTACAACCCGTGCCCCCGGTTCAGCATGCCGCATGAGGAGCCGCGCGAGTTGGCGTGCCTCTCGTACCAACGCCGCATAGGTCAGCGTATGGACGACGCCCTCATGGTCACCGTCCGCCAGGTAACGCAACGCCACGCGATGCGGATGGCGTGCCGCCTGCCCGTGCAGCGCCGTCAGCGCGTCCCGAATCGGGCCGATCTCTTGCGCGCCGGTCATCCCGCTGTCGGTTGCCAGCGGCTCGTCGCGGGTGGCCAGCGGCGGCACATTACCATACGCCGTATGTGGTGTAGCGCGGGCATCATCCTGCCCATCCTGTCGCATCTCTGCTTGTGATCCGCTGTCGAGATCGATCGTCGTCATCCATGTCTCCTCGATGCATTCGCGTGCATGCACGCCGCCCCCGCCAAGCACCTCATCGGTGACATGCGCATGGCGCAATCACTAAAAGGTCGTGGTGCGAGAACATGCCTTTGCATGTCACGCTTATCTCCGCTACCTGCTTAGTAGACCTATACAGTACTTTCTTGCGCATCCGGCGTACCGGATGGTTATTTCGCGTCAGTAAGCGAAGCTGATGGGTGGGCCGCCCGCCGGATGCGGCAGCGTGCCCATCCTGACGCCGTAAATCGTGCCCAGCATGTCCGCTTCCACCAGATCGACGGCCGGGCCTTTCGCGAGCAACGCACCACTTTTCAAGGCAATCAGATCATCACAGAAGCGCACCGCCATATTGATGTCGTGCAAAACCACGATTACGCCCAGGCCATTGCGTGTACTCAACGTCCGGACCAAATCCAGTACCTCGATCTGATGCCCGATATCAAGGGCGGAGATGGGCTCGTCCAGCAACAGGCAGTCGCTATCTTGCGCCACCAGCATGGCGATCCAGGCGCGTTGCCGTTCGCCGCCCGACAGCAGATCGACCTGACGATTGGCGTAGTCGTGCAGATCGGTCAATGTCAGTGCTTCGTCGACCTTCTCCCGATCCTGCTGCGTAAACCGTCCCAGCGCGCCATGCCAGGGATAGCGGCCCAGCGACACCAGTTCACGCACCGTCATCCCGTTCGCTGATGGCTGCTGCTGCGGCAGATAAGCCAGGCGACGCGCCAGTGCCCGGCTGGACCACTGCGACAGAGCACGGCCATCGAAACATACTTCGCCGGCACTCGGCGCATACTGGCGCGCCAGCAGTTTCAGCAGCGTCGATTTTCCCGATCCGTTGTGACCGATCAATCCACAAACACGCCCCTTTGGCACGGACAGGGTCAACGGCTGCAGTAACGTCCTATCCCGCACTCGAAACGTCGCCTCGGTCAACGTGAAAAGGGGCGCCGTCACGGACGACGCCACATCACGTGACAGCTGCGCCGCGGGTATCTCGATATCGATCTTATGCTGTGACAATGGCATTTCGGCATTCGCCTGCAAAAAAAGAGGGGAGTTCAATCGGCAACAACGGCCGCGACCGATGCGCGCCCCGTGGTATCCGCATTCGTGGCGGCAGCGCCCGAGACCAGTGCCTCGCCGTCACCGTGCTCGATCAACTGCCCGTATTCCAGTTTCAGGTAACGGTCTGCAAGCGGAAAGTACCGATCATCATGCGTAATCACCAACACTGCTTTTCCGCGTGCCCGCAACGCCGGTAGCAGTTGCCGATAGAACACGTCCTTGAACAGCGGGTCCTGGTCGGCCGCCCACTCATCGAAAACATAGAATGGTCGATCTTCGAGATACGCCACCAGCAACGCCAACCGTTTGCGTTGACCCTGTGAAAGATTCAATGTCGAAAACACCCCGTCGCGCACGTTGACCTTGTGATCCAGTTGCAGCTCGGAAAGCAATCGACTCACCTCATCATCCACCTTGCCCGCTGTCGCATCGAGACCCAGCAGATTGTCGAACAGGAAGAAGTCGCTGAACACCACGGAAAACAACTGACGATACGCTTCACGATGCTGCTCATCGATCACCTTCCCATCCACGACGATCCGTCCGTCCTCTGGCGCATAGAGTCCAACGAGCATCTTGGCGAGCGTTGTCTTGCCGCTGCCATTTCCGCCAATCAGATACACGATTTCGCCCGGCTTGAACGTCGCGTTTATCGGCCCCAAGGAGAATGTCCCGTTCTCTTTCTCCCGGAAATACCGGTGCGCAACGCCTTCCAGCACGATTTCGCCGAAGGATCCTGACACGCTATGGCTGACCGATGACGCAGAGCCGACAGGGACTTGACGCATGTGCGTCCGGTCCGTTTCCGGCGCCCCATCGTTGCCTGCATGCGTATCTGCACCAGGTTCCGGCAGCAGTTCGCCGTTGACCTGCTCGATGCGCTCGAGGGCCACCCGAGCGGCGCTGATCATCGGCATGGCCGATAGCACCGCCTCGATCGGCATGATCATATAGACAAACACGATCGCATAACCGGACATCACGTGAGCACTCGCGCCCAGATGTTGACCAAACACAAAGAGCGTCAGACCGATAAACGCGAACAAGATACAATTGCCCCAACTGTTCGCGGCCGCATACAGGACATAGCCGCGGGTGCGTTGTACCCTAACCGCCTCGACATTGGTCGCAAGCGTATCGTCGATAAACGCACGGCGGCGTGCACGATGCAACTTCAACTCCTTCGCGCCATCGAACAACGACCGGAAGTGCCTTACAAGATCGTCCTCCCGCTTACGCGAGGCGCGCAGATGAAACAAGGCTTTCGTATGCGCGATCCGATACCCCAGGGTACCAAGCACGATCGTCACCACCGCCACCGCAAAGATGCCCCACGACAGATAGGCGAGATACGCCAGGCAGCCGACGACCAATGCGCCCTGCGTGGCAAGCGCGGGCATGCCAATAAAAAAGCTGACGATCGTATCCAGATCCTGCGTCAGTACCGCCAGCGATTTTGCCGCGCCCTGGCGTTCGAGCGAGGCAAACGCCGCCTCGCCAATACGGCGGATCGTTCGCATCCGCAGCGACGCCTTCACCTGCTGCCCGAGACGCATGAACAAGGTTTGCGCCAAGGTCCGCGTTACCAGCACGATCAGGCCGACCACCAGAAACGACATGCCCAGATGCGAGAGCGACGACGCGTCCGCGGCCAGCGCCTGATTGATCAGCGCAAGCAAGCCAGCATTCCCGAGTCCGCCAATCAGGCTACACAGTAACGCCAACAACAACATTCCCCGGGACTGGCGGACCAGTTGCAACAAAATCGACATGGTGCTCCTTGCTAGGGCGGGCAGCGACGGCAGCGTCGCTTTGACCCGCCGTCATTTTTGCATCAAATTGCGATGCCAGCCTTCATGATTCACGGTTTTCTTATCACCCGCGGTGTGCGCAGTCACCGCGGCAGGCGCGCCATGTCCGTTATCGGCCCCGGCTGTCGGCGCCTCGCCAGCGCCGGCGCGGCGAGCCGGTGCATTCGGTTCACCGCCCTCACGCGCTCCTTTGCGCCTGGATTGCTCAATGCGCGACAGGAAGGGACAACGGTCCGCAGACGGCGAATTGGCATCGGGCAGGAAATACTGCCGCCACTCGAGATTGCCGGGATCACCATAGAAACCCAGGTCCGGATGCGCGGTAACGTCGTCCCATGTTTCCAGACGTTTGCGGACCTGCTGCCTTGCCTCACGACCGATGACCTTGTTCGTGATGGTATCGACGAAAACGGCACGTGGCTGGAACAATAGCACCATGCCAGGTCCCAGGTTCCGGCTATGTCGCAGACGGAACGACGGACATGCACAGACAACGAACATCTGCAAGCCGGCATAGCCGAATTCCCATGCTTCGTCGGATGGCGGCGGCTGGTACGGCGCGTCCGGATCCTCGTCGACGTCATGCAAATGCTGCAATGTGCGCCAGAACAGATCATGGTAGCTCTCATGCGGCAACGGCAGCGCGTCGGGTTCGAAGAAAATGGCGATATTGAATTTGCGAAAACGAGGCATCGCGGATAGCGCCGCAAACGTACGCATCGTCTTCACCATCGTCTCATAACGCTTGCCTCGAACGAACCCGTAGAACATCTCGCCGCGTTTCTCCGCCATCGTGCCGAAGAAACAGGGATACGCCGGGTCCATCACCTGGTCGCGCAGCGTCTGATAGGACGACGAGAGCCATGCGGGAGGATCCGTCTCGGTGCCCATCCGCTCGCCGTCGATCAGGCGGCTAGTCCATTGTTGCGGGTCGATCGTATCAATCGGCAAGCGCCCTGCCAGATCATCGAGGAGGCTGGCAAATGGCTTCGGATTGGTGTCCATGCCATTCACCCGACGGCCCGGGCCGTCGACCGCGGCGACGCCGGCGGCTGTGTGCGCCCGTCACCGGGCGATACCACGTCCGGCGCGTCGAGCTCCGCGACCAGTGCCGCCACCCAATCGTCGGGAATGATCGGTTGGTGATACGTGCATTCCGCGGACGTGACGGTGGAACCATGCAGTCGGCCGTCCGGGATCAACACCTTGTCACCAGGATGCATTGCCAACTGCATGCCCAGATTGCCCCAAAACAGCATATCTCCCGATTCGATCGTCACCAGCCGATGGTCATTGTGGACATGCGTCGTCGAACACATCTCCAGCGGCTCGACGAACGTTTCACGATCGATCCCAGGACATTCGACCTCGATACGCTCACTGATGCGGTGCGCGAATGCAACATAACGCGGGATCGCCGACAGCCAGCGAAGTTGCTCACCAAGGTCCCAGCGACCGCGCTCGGACAGATGTTCACGAGCGTGAAAGCCCGATACGATCTGGTCAAAGGCCGCATCGCCGTAACGATCTTCACATCGTCGCAGCGTGCGGCTGAAACGGGTGTCGAGATCAGACCGTGCCTGCAAGAACGCCTGGTCGACGGTCCCGGCGCGGCCCGCTGGCACGAGATGCGGACAGGCTCGTTGCAATGCCGCACCGAACGCAAGCCATTCGGCCTCCGCGGCGAAGGCGGCCCCCGTCAACGCAAAGGCCCGATCCGGGCGACGGGCAAGAGCGTATAGCAGGTTGGTCTTTGCAAGGCTGGTGGGCAGATAGAACTGCCAGTAGGCGTGCGGCTTGCCAGTAACGTCGACGGCTTGCGCAACCCGCTCCGCGACCGCACCGATCGACAACGGATCGGCATCCGCCGTCAAGCCGTGCAGCCTGGGCCACTCGCTTGCCAAAAGCATATCGAAAAAACCGCTTCCCGCTGCCCGGGACAATGCCCGACGCTGTGACTGCGCCAGCGCCCAGCGCTGAATCATGATGAAGCGTAATCCCTCCTGCAAGTAGTCATGCCGAAGCAGGCGAGCGAAGGTCTTATCCCAAAAATCACGTTCTTCGTCGACGATCCGCGACAATGCCTCCGTGGCCAGCAACACGGAATCGGTTGATCTGTTCTGTGCGCCATTCACGGGCCCTGAGCGCAGATAAGAGAATGCGTAAGACTCGAGGAACGGTGCGATGCGCGCACCCAAGCTACGATTGCGTTCGTCGTAAAAAGCCGTAAAGGTCTCCCACGCGGCAGCGTCGGCCGCGCGGGGTGGGCGCATTACATCCAACTCGTAGATCGACAGCAGCGTGCGATGGGAAGCAAGCGAAGGCAGGCGACTGACATTGTCGTGCCTTACCGGCTTGCGGAATTTCAGAAATTCGAAATCCTCGGGTCGCAAGGCCCGACGGTGAAAATCGTCCGCCAACACCAGTTCGTCCACCGTCGCGCTGCGGAAAGGTGGTGCGGCGGCAAACGTCCGAATCAATTCAAGATAGTCATCGCTGCTCCCCTCGTACGTTGCAAAGTTAAACAAAGACGAGGAGGCACCGCCCACATCGACATTGACTTTATCGTGCGAAGAAAGATTACCTATCTCTTCCATTTCGTTGTCCTATATTTATTCATTGTTACCGCCTAAATAAATGACTGATCAATCTTTACGCACCAGACGCCCCGCTCATAGCGACTACGACACGGCGTTTGCCACTAAACGGCGCCCGCCCATGCGAGGCGAGAAGATTGTCCAGCACCAGCAAATCGCCTTCACGCCACGTAAACGACAACATTGTTTCCTGATATACCGCTCGGATCTCGTCAAGAATGGCGTCGTCGATCGGGGTGCCGTCGCCAAAGCAGGTGTTTCGCGGCAACCTGTCCGGCTCGACCGCCTCCAACAGCGCTTCCCGGAGCGGCACAGGCAGGTTTGTCAAATGAAACAAATGTGCTTGATTGAACCAGACGGGCGCGTGCGTTACCGGATGCCGCCAGACCGCCTGGCAGATTTGGCGGGTACGTAGTGCTTCACCGTCGTCAAGCCATTCGTAATCGATACGATTCGCGGTGCAGTAGGCTGCCACCACGTCACGATCGGATGTCCCAAATACCTGCTCCCACGGCACGTCGAGCCCGTTACCATAATTACGCAGATACATCACGCCTTCTCGTTCGAAACGGTCAAGCACAGTCTGCGGCAGACGCGCACGCAGTCGGGTGTAAACAGTCCTGCTGTCTGCGATTGGGGTCGCGCCGCCTTCCGTTGCCGGGATATCGCAATAGAACCAGATGCGCTTCGGCCATTGCAATGTGTACGACTGCTCATTGTGCTGGTCGATCCATTGCGTCGCCGGATATTCGGTCGATGAATAAACCCGCCCCTCAACCTGGCTGCGAGGCGTTGAACCAAACGTGTAGTCTTGCAGGGCATCGCCAAACGCGCTGGCGAATGCATCGAGCCCGCTGACCTGTAACGGTGCAAATCCTCGCAGCAAAACCGCGCCATCACGCAGCAGTGCTTGTGGGAGATGCGTACGCAACGCGTCGAGGCAGCATGCCAGAGGCACCTGTTCCGATACGTCCGGTGACCAGATCGCCATGGTCGTGCCGTTTGCCTGCATCCGGGTTTCGACGACTCGCACACCGTCCGTGTGAAACACGTCACGGATCACATCATCGGTCAGCCTGTCCATGCCACTCTCCCTGTCACGCCTCACGATTGTCCGGTGCACCATGCATCGATCATGAAAATTCCCATGCGCACCGCGGCGGTTCTCCACGCGTGCACTATCCATTGCTGCGTCCGCGCAATCATCAGCATGGATGCGCCGCGCATCCTTCCAGCTCCAGCGCGATGGCGACCATGACATCTTCCGCCGCGGATTCGACAAAAAAATGACCGCCGTCAAAACGCCGTATGCCAAATCGTCCGGTTGTGCCGCACGACCAGGATCGCACTGCTTCATCATTGCCGGTGGCAGGATCATCACGTCCAACGAACACCGTCAAAGGACAATCGAGTGGCGCCAGCCGGGCGGCGTCGTGAGGTGTCGCGTCATACTCACCATCCGTCGTGCTGCTTTCATGCATGCCGCATGATGCATGCCACCGTGCCCGAAACCAGGCGGGATGAACGCCACAGAGATGAAAGTCCGCACGCAGCACAGGCATCAACATATCGATAAATGCGGGATCATCGAGCAATGCTGGCGGCGTTCCGCCGCGCGTGCGCAGACGACTCACCATCTCGGACGCCGACGCCACCAGCCAGCCATCCTCTTCCTCCCGTAACGCCGGCCAGACGGTTCCCGATGCACCAAACCAGACTGCCTGACGCCCACGTCTCTGCCGCAGTCGCTGTAACCACTCGAAGCCTATCAACGCACCCATGCTGTGACCAAATACGGCAACGGGAGCGTCCGATTCAGCAACGTCCGCCAACGTGTGATCGAGATGATCGAGCACCGCCGGCCACGTCTCGAGTGGCGTGAATGCCCGCATCGCACCGCGCCCCGGCAGCGTTACCGCTCGAACCGTTACCCACGAAGGCAGCCGTGCCGCCCAGCTTCGGAACAGTGCACCGTTTCCGCCGGCATGCGCAAAGCAGACCAACGTCAACGTCATTGTCGCGACACGGTCGAGTCAGGCGCCGCTTGCTCGGCCATAGCCTGCCGCAAGCTCAGCGGCCGCATATCAGTCCACACCTCATCGATCCACTGGAGACATTCAGCCTTGTCGCCAGCCTTTCCAGCCGCACGCCAACCTGCCGGCATCGCCTTGTAATCCGGCCAGATGGAGTACTGCTCTTCATCGTTTATTACGACCTGGAACCGCGTATTGTCATCACCCCAACTCATTGCACACCCCCTTGAACACGATGAGCCATTGCCTGCACCTTTATGAGATAAGTACGCTTTTTGTTCACCGCCGACACGTTTATTCCACCCGACATAGCCGCGCAAGCAGCGCCGTATCGCTGTGACGCATAATGAGAATCATTTTCGTTACCAACGCACAATACCGGTAGGTCAACTTCGCTGTCAAGTGAAGTTGCACACATCAACGTCGCCTCGGGCCACGCGATCTCGCAGGTGCGGAATGCAGAAACACATCTATCTGACAAGGATATTTCACCTTGCACATCAGTCGCGCCATACGATGGCGAATGTGTAACTTTAAATAGTCCTATACCGATACGTCCGCTTCAGAGGTAAACGCGATGCAGCCCATATACGTCGGGATATCGGAGAACCAGCAATAGCGCAGATCGCATGCGCCAGCCAGTTGATGCGTCGCTTGCACAACGCGACGCGACGCTCGCCCGTCGGCAAGATCGAGCGTCAATCCTTGCAGTCCTCCCGTAATACCTACGCCAAGGGTTTTCAGCAGCGCTTCCTTTGCTGTCCAACATTGAAAGAAGCGCTCGCGTTGCCACGCGGCAGACTTCGCCGGCGAGCACAGCACGGAACGCTCTTGCTGCGTGCACACGAGGTCGACCAATGATCGCCAGTCCAACGCCGGATCACACCATTCGACATCAATACCAACCTGCCGTGCGTCCGACATCGCAATCAGGGCATATCCCCCCGAATGCGACACGTTGAAAGAGAGCCTGTTCTCACTATCACATAGTGCAAGTCGACCATGCATGCCAACGTGCAGTCGGACGTCACCCGCCTTGATCCCGAGGCGACTGCCAAGCAAGGCGCGCAAAGTGCCCCGTGCAACGACGAAGCGTGTACGATCCACGGCCTGATGATAGGCCGCCGCCCGCGCGCGTTCAGACGCGGTAAGCATGCCGTCGTCTAATGCGGCGTCCGGCGGCGGCATTGCGACGCACCATATCGTCACATCCGCTGGCCACCGCCCGGCGGCATCCAATTGCATGGCATGCTCAATCATCCTGCATTCCTTCACTTACCCTCATTGTTGCGGCCCAAAGAAGGCATGAACGAAGGATAAAACATCGAGTGGCGTAACGCAAATAAATGAGAATCATTTGCATAAGTCGATTTTACCTCGCGTATAAGCGCTGTGCTCAGAACCAAGCGTCATTCCCGGTATTTGAGATAACCTGGGTAGCTGGTCGCAACATCGGTTCCGCCCCTCGATGGCGGCATTTTTTTTTGTACAGGAAACGCATGGCCACTGAATCTCCCACCGCTATCTTCCTGGCGCTTGGCGCGAATGCGCTGATCGCCCTCAGCAAGTTCGCGGCAGCCGCGTTCACCGGGTCTGGTGCAATGCTAGCGGAAGCGATCCATTCCTTGGCGGACTGTGCCAATCAGTTACTGCTGTTGGTCGGGATGCGCCATGCGAAGGAACCATCGTCCGAGCTTCACCCGCTTGGCAACGGCCGAGTCAGCTACTTCTATTCGATGATCGTGGCGCTGATGCTGTTTTTCATCGGCGGGGTATTCTCCGCCTATGAAGGGGTACATCGGCTCGCGCATCACGAGCCCCTCTCCTACCCCTATGTCGCAATCGCCGTGTTGCTGGTGTCCCTAGTCCTCGAAGGGATATCGCTAAGCGGGGCGTTAAAGCAGATCCGCAGGCGAAATCCGACGAAATCGATATGGCGCTGGTTTCGTGAGACGCGGCAGTCGGAATTACTGGTGGTGACGGGGGAGGACACCGCAGCCTTGCTAGGTCTTGCTATCGCGTTTATCGCCATTGTCGCGTCCACGCTCACGGGAAACCCGGTCTACGACGCATGGGGTTCCATCGGCGTCGGCCTGGTATTGATGCTGGTTGCCGGACTCGTGCTGCGTGAAGTGCAGTCGATGATCATCGGCGAGTCCGCGGCACCGGAGACGCGGCGTGAAATACAGGCGTTCTTGACAGCACGACCGGAGATCCGCAACCTCATCAGTCTTATTACATTGCAATGGGGCCAACACATCATCGTTGCGGTGCAAGCCGAGATGATTGATTATCCAAGCGGTCGTGCGCAGGTCGACGCGATCAACCTGATTGAAACAGCACTACAACAGCGTTTTCCGGCTGCGCGCTGGGTGTTCTTCGAACCTGACGTGGCATCGGCGGCAGATCAGCATGATGCCATGCCCACACGATCGCCATAGCACGGTTCAGCGGATGGCCATATCGAAATAACAGTGCGGCATACGCGACCTTTCAATCCCGCGACGCGTGTCAAAGAAGTAAACACCCGAGCAAACCTGCGCCAATCGCCGGGAGTTCATGCACCAAGCAACCACTTAGACGCCATTGGTCGCCTCCGTCTTTGAGATCTGTTTATAGTTTGGCGTGCCATCCGGCGAATCGGGGCCTTGCTTCACATGATTGCGCGCGCCACACATCGGGCAGCGGAAGAGCAGCCCTTGGCCCTCGTTATGAATATCGACATCGGACAGCCGCCAGTCCGCGCCGCAGGATTGATTAATACAAGTAAACATGATCGATATGATAAGCAGTCAGAAGACTGCATCATATAGTAATCGATCGCAAGGCTTTCTTAAAACGTGTCCAACACAATGCGCCGGGCCCTCTGCCCGTTTTGAATAGCAGCCTGAATGGCGTCTGAAAAGACGGCTGGCATCGTGCCAAATAGAAAGGAGACAGCACTGTTGATGCATCAAGTCTGAGACTGCGCAAGCCCGTTGCCATTGTAGGAGCCAGACTGGTCGGCGCCGGTTGGGCTATTCGACAAGACCGTTCGTGACGGTCTGGGCTGGCGGTGGTCTTTCACGGGACCTTTCGAGACAATCGACTTGAATACACCCGGCGGAGTAGCGTGTTACGCGTGACGCCCCGGTTCCCGGCGGCGAACGTGCTCGCCGGAAGGGCGAGTACGAGAATACCGGTACAGCACAAGACCGCGCCTAACGCATAGGTGCCGTTATTGAGATTGCCGGTCAGTTCGCGCATGACGTTCACGATCATCGAACCGGCAATGCCAGAAAGACTGCCGAAGGAATTGATCATCGCGATCCCTGCGGCGGCGGCGGTACCGGTGAGCAAACTGCCGGGATAGGTCCACACCACCGGCGTCAAACCAAGAATACCTGCCGCGGCCACACTGAGAAAAAAGATCGCCAGCGGTAAATTGTCCTGGAACGCCGCGCTGAGCATCAGACCGGCCGCACCCGTGAAGGCGGGGATGGCGGCATGCCATCGGCGCTCCCCCGTCTTGCTCGAATGCCAGGTATTGAACAACATGGACGCCGCCGCGGCCACGAACGGGATCGCCGTCAGCAAGCCGATCGACCGTGTATCCGTTACACCACCCACATGAATGATGGACGGCAACCAGAACGACAGACCGTAGAAGCCGGTTGCGTAACTGAAAACAATGCCGGCAACCATCCAGACGCGATAGTCACGCACCGCGGCACCAAAGTGCACAATCTTCGTCACGCGCTCGGCGACCAAATTTGCCTCCAGGCGCGACTTCTCCTCCGGCGTCAGCCACCTGGCTTTCGAGATATGATCCGAAAGTCCGAAATACACCACAAAAGCCAGCACGATCGGCGGCGTTCCCTCGATCGCCAGCATCCACTGCCACCCGTTGTAACCAAACCATCCTTGCGTTTGATACATCAGCCACCCTGACAGTGGACCGCCAAACACAAGGCTCAAGGGCAAGGCAAGCAACAGACCGGAGGTGACCTTGGTTTGTCGATTTGAAGGAAACCAGTAGTTGATATACAGCAACATTCCGGGATAGAAGCCTGCCTCACAGCACCCTAGCAGGAATCGCATGACATAGAACATCGTCGCGTTGCCGATGCCAAAAACGTGCGCGAGCTCGGCGGTAAACAGCGTACCAACGGAAACAACACCCCAACTGAACATGATCCGGGCGATCCATAACCTTGCCCCCACGCGATGCATGACGATATTGCTGGGAATCTCGAGTGCGATGTAGCCAACGAAAAACACGCTTGCACCCAATGCGAACGCGGCATCGCTTATTTGAAGGCCGCCGAGCATCTGCAATTTGGCAAAACCGATGTTCACCCGATCCAAAAACGAAATCGCGTGGCATAGGAAGAGAATCGGTGCAATCCGCCAGAGCACCTTCCTATATAGCTTGTCGTCCACATCGGCATCGACGGGCGGACGTTCATCACCACCCGGTTCATTGCTTATCATCCGTCCTCTCCCTGCCGCGCTTTGGCGATTCGAGGCTATTTTAAATTGTTTCTCTTGCAAATCCTGCACGTCAGTCACCGTATTTCGGGACAGTCAAACCCCGGTTCTCGGCATCGCTCAAAAGAGCGTCGTAGCCATGCTTCGAGAATTGCGGGTGGCACGCCACGCCGATATTGAACGGGCTTTGCGCAAAACCATGCCCCAGTATCGCTGGTCATACTGAGTGGCCTGAGTTCGTCCAGCATTTCCTCGCCCTGGTTCTTCTTTAACGAGAACGAGCGTATCGCAAGCCTGCGAACGCCGCGCACACCTGTCGTGCGCCATAAAATCATTTTTTTCAGTGACTTAGCAATAACCGCCATGATGTTCAAGGGTATTTTCCAGGATCGGATCAGGCACATTCGTGTAGCGCCGCCTCCCGGTCATGCCCTTGCCTCTGTCCCCATGAGATGAATCATGACCGGGATCGCCTTCCTGCTGGCGAGGACCGCTTCTTGCTGCACCTGTTACGACCTTCGTCGTGAAGCAAGACTGGAGAAAACATATGAATACCCGTTTGACTGGTAAAAAAGTGCTGTTGATCACCTCAAACGCTGGCGTCGAACGCGATGAACTACTGGAGCCGTTGAAAGCGCTGGCCGCGGACGGCGGCACGATCATCCACGCATCGATCGATGGCGGAGCAGTGCAGACGGTCCTGCATGATACGGAAAAGGACGCCGTCGTCCAGTCCACCGTCAAACTCGCCAACGTTTCCGCAAAAGATTTCGACGTACTGGTCGTGCCAGGCGGTACAGTCAATGCGGACCAGCTTCGCGTGAACGAAGCCGCGCAACATTTGGTACAGGCCTTCGTCAAGGCATCGAAACCCATTGCCGCGATATGCCATGGCCCATGGGTGCTCGTCGATGCAGGCGTCGTGAAGGGGAAGACACTGACGTCCTATCAGAGCGTCAAGACCGATCTGTTGAATGCGGGTGCGCTGGACTGGGTGGATAAAAACGTCATTCGGTGTCCTGCAAACGGCTGGACATTGATTACGTCACGGAATCCCCATGACCTGGATGCATTCTCTGGCGCGATTGCTGAGGAACTCGCCGCCTAAGAGGCCGTTTCAAAAAGACTGCTCGGCACGTCTGAAGATGTTCCAGCAGACGAGCGCGCAACCAAGTTTAAGGAATGCCTCGTGAATGTCGGCTCGACGCTCGAAGCGAATGCGAAGACGAC